>Ga0308005_10000172_pt1 | contig 24647 bp, 28 predicted proteins | sample Neamet67_FD_203142 | JGI IMG/M metagenome (GOLD analysis project Ga0308005, IMG submission 203142) | Marine microbial communities from water near the shore, Antarctic Ocean - #67 | ecosystem: Environmental > Aquatic > Marine > Unclassified | place: Southern Ocean | collected 2014-06-07 | reverse complement strand
TGAAAGCTATGATTGGATTATCAATTCAGTTAAACAAAAGAGCTGAGTTAGATGCTGTTCAAGCAAATACTATTGAAGACTTTATGTTAAAATGTAGCAAAATCTTTTCAGGAGATACATATTTAAATATGTGTTTTGGAACTCGTGAGTGGGAAAACAAAGATGGTTATGTAAATAATGATCTATTCTTACCAAAGATGGCTAAAGGGTCTATCCCAATTGAGGCTATTGATGTTGTAAATTCTAAATTATTAGTATATGATACTGGTAACAAGAATCATTACAGACCAACTATCAAAAAAAATGAACCAACTTTAAATCATTTTGAGCCTTCAAAAATTGTAGGTGATGATTTTGATTTATAGTTTATAATCATGAATTTTAAAGGGGTTGTATTCGACCCCTTTAAAATTTAATTTTAGCCTATGTTTAATACAAAAAATTTAGTACTAAATGAAACAGATATACCAAGCTACTGGGTGTTTCAATATTACCTAAATCTACCTGAACAATTAACAGGACAAGATGTAAAACTTAGATCAATGTTCAACCCAATGGAAAAAACACCAAGTTTTTGCATTTATGTTGATAAAAGAATCAATCAATATAAGTTTAAAGATTTTTCATCAGGAAAGAATGGTAATAAAGTAGATTTAGTGAAGTTATTATTCAACTTAGAATATATACCTGCAGCAATTAAAATTGTTAAAGATTATAATAAGTATATTAAAACTGATGGATTTAAAGAAGTAGATTTTGTTCCTTCAGCAAAGTGGAAGGTGGATTTTGTTAAAACAAGACTCTGGAACACTAGTGATAGCATGTATTGGTTATCATTTAGAATTGGAATGAATATACTATCAGAGTTTAATGTTAAACCTATTGAATATTATAACATCATTAAAGAAGAAGATAGTGGAACCAAATTGATGAAGATTGAAAATGATTCTCTTTATGGTTATTTTGATAAAGAAGGTGACGTATATAAAATATATCAACCAAGAAGTAAAGCTCATAAGTTTCATAAAGTAAAGCAACATCTTCAAGGATATGACCAATTAAAGTTTGATAAACCTTATCTGGTAATATGCTCATCATTAAAAGATGCTCTTTGCCTAAGAAGCATGGGTTATAATATAGAAGTAGTTGCTCCTGATAGTGAAAACGTTTCAATTAAACCACACATCATAGAGCACCTAAAGAAGAAGTACAAGAAAGTAATAACTCTTTTTGATAATGATAGTGCAGGAAAAAAAGCAGTTGCTTTATATAAAGACACCTATAAAATAAATGGTTTTGTATTAGATATATCAAAGGATATATCAGATGCAATGAAAGAACATGGATTTGATAAGGTGCACCAGCATTTAAAACCATTACTAAAAGAGACACTAAATAAATAATATGGCAAAGAAAAAAAACAAGAGATGGTTTATACCACATTCAGTTCCGTCATCTAAGAATGGACGGAGATGGACAGGAAAGTACTTTATAGCAAGTAAAACTGTAATGACATATAGGAAAGCTACTAAAGAGTATTATGAAGAATATGCAGAAGAATTTAAAGCTGAGTTAGCTAAGCATACATTACCAGCAAAGATATCTTTTGAATTTATTAGAGGTACACGTCATAAGTTTGATTATATAAACCCTGCACAAACAGTACAGGATGATATGGTTAAAGCAGGTTGGATAGAAGATGATAACGCAGAGTTTATTCTACCAGTATTTGACCAATATAAATATGATAAAGAAAATCCAGGAGTTTGGATAGAAATATTAAAAGATTAATAAGTTATGAGAACGCCACCAGAAGAGAGAGCATTAGAATTAATAGAAAAGTTTGGAACACCTGAAGTTGCACTACTATGTGTAGATGAATTAATAATGTCATCAGGTGCAAAATACTGGTATACTGTAAAATCAATCATAAATAAAATAATTGAGAAAGGATAGAATATGAATAACATACAAGATTTAGTTGCTAAGACAACTAAAGAATTAATTTTAGACGAGCCCTTTTACGGGCTCTTTTTAATTGGTATCAATAAGCAGTTCACTGACAAAATTCCTACAGCAGGTGTTAGTAAGCAAGGTATTGGTATGCAGTTAACTATAAATCCAGAGTTCTATACAAATTTAACCATACCCCACAGGGTAGGATTAATTAAACATGAACTGTTGCATATTGCATTTGGACATTTAATAATGAGAGATTTGTATTCAGATCACAAGCTATTTAATATAGCAGCAGATTTGGAGATAAATCAATATATAGACAGTGACAAGTTACCAGAAGGTGGTTTATTACTATCAAGCTTTCCTGAATTAAATCTACCTAAAAAGGCAGGAACAAAAGTTTATTATAATCTTTTAGAACAAGCAGAGGAAGACGGAACATGTCCTTCATTAGACAGCCTAATGGATGAAATGAACGGAGAGACAGAATATGACCATTCAACATGGTCAGACTTTGATGATTTATCTGAACCAGATAAAAAGTTAATGCAAAAGCAAGTGGAACATCAATTGAAAGATGCTGCTGAAACAACTATGAAAAAGCAAGGTACTATACCTGGTGAATGTAAAGAGTTGATTGACAGATTATTTCATGTTGAACCTGCTAAATTTGATTGGAAACAGTATCTAAGAAGATTTGTAGGTAATTCTAGTGTAGTATATACTAGAAAGCTAAGACGTAAGTACAATAAACGTTACGCTGAGAATCCAGGGCTTAAGATTAAATTTAAGAATAGAATACTTGTTGGTGTTGATACATCTGCTTCAGTAAATAATGATGAACTTAAAGAATTTTTCAATGAGTTACATCATATGTCTAAAACAGGGCATCATATTACAATAGCACAGTGTGATACAAGATTAGGTAAAGTGGAAGACTTTAATTCAAAAAAAGATTGGGAAATAGTTGGTAGAGGTGGAACATCATTTCAACCAGTAATTGATCATTTCAATGAAAATAAAGGGACATACACGGCACTTATCTATTTAACTGATGGTGAGGCATATGCACCAGAGAATTGCCCTGCAAATACTTTATGGGTATTAAGTAGTATTTCTACTATGAATAATGACTTACCAGGTCAAGTAATTAAACTTAATTAGTTATGGGACGTTATTATGAAGGAGATATTGAAGGCAAGTTTGTCTTTGCATCTCAAAGTAGTACTGCTGCTGATAGGTTTGGTGTAACAGGTCAAGAACCAGGATATATAGATTATTATTATGATGAAACTAATTTACCAGGTCTTGAATCTGAATTATCTATTATTGAAGATGAGTTTGGAGAACATAAGACTGCATTAAAAGCATATTATGATCTGCATGAGGATGAAGATGACAGTAAATTGTCTTTTTCAGAATATATAAAGCTAGGTGGCTTACCCCCTTTAGATGATATTCAACAACCTGAATATAATGATTATAGAATAGGAAGGAAAATACTAAAATGTATTAAAGATAAAGGAGATTGTAGTTTTACTGCAGAATTATAAATAAAAATTAATTAAAAAATAAAAGAAAATGGCACAAGTAAATTTAAACGTAACAGAATTAAAAGGTTTTGTAAACCACATCATTAAGAACAACAGATACTTACAGGAATCAGGTAAAAGCCCTGTATCAGTAGAAGTAGTTGGTGAATCAGGAATTGGTAAAACATCTACAATTGTTGAATTAGCTGAAGAAAATAAGTTAAACTTTGTGAAGTTAAACTTAGCACAAATTGAAGAACTTGGAGATTTAGTAGGTTTCCCAGTTAGACAATTCCAAATGTATAAAGAGACAAAAGTTTCAACAAAAACAAATGACATAAACTATACAGCAGCACAAAGAACAGCTGCCTCATCAAACTTGGCAGCAATGCCAATAACAAAGACCAAAAAAGTTGGTTTATGGGTTGATGAACTTGCAGTACAGGAGTATCTAAAGAACGGATATAAAATGTCAGGTAAGAACAGAATGTCATATTGTCCACCAGAATGGATTGCAGATGCAAAAGATGGAGGAATCTTATTATTAGATGATTGGAATAGAGCTGATACAAGATTTATTCAAGCAGTGATGGAATTAATTGACCGTCAGACTTATATCTCATGGAAATTACCAAAAGATTGGCATATCATTTTAACAGCAAATCCAGATAACGGAGACTATATGGTTAACAGTGTAGATAGTGCACAGAAAACTAGATATGTAACTGCTAATCTTAAGTTTGATGTAAACATCTGGGCAGAATGGGCAGAGTCAGCAGGAATTGATACTAGATGTATTAACTTCTTATTACTTCATCCGGAGCTTGTAACACAGGAAACTAATGCAAGATCAATAACAACGTTCTTTAATTCAATCTCAAGTTTTGATAGTTTTGAAGAGAACTTATCATTAATTCAAATGATTGGTGAAGGATCGGTTGGAGATTCATTTGCTTCTATGTTTACTACATTTATTAATAACAAACTTGATAAGTTAGTTTCACCAAAAGATTTATTAACTCATGAAAGTGAATCATATATTTTAGGTGAGCTTAGAGGTTGCATTGGTAAAGATGATACATACCGTGCTGACATTGCTGCTACTTTAGCAACACGTTTAGCTAATTATTCAGTGGTGTACTCTAAAGAAAACACAGTTAGTCAGAAGATTACTGATAGATTAAAAGCACTTTGTACTAAAGATTACTTCACAAATGATCTTAAATATTTAGTTGTTAGAACAATCTTTAGTGGAAATAAACAAAAGTTTAATAAATTAATGATGGTTCCTGAGATTATCAAAATGACAATGAAATAAAATTTAAAAACTATGGCAAATAAATCAGTATATCAAGATTTTGATACTGATGCATTAACCTATTATGATCTAACAGCAGCTCCAATGTATGGGGTTGTTGTTGGTTCTATAATAGAAGATGTATTATGTACTCAAGATAAAACAACTTATGAAAAAATAGAAAATTCCTTATCAGTTCCAACTGAAACAGGGACTACCTTTATAAATAAAAAGAAAGCTTTCATCCTTCCAAAATGTGAAGTATCACAAGATAGATTAAAAGCAGCTCTAAAAGAGCATGGAATAACAGTAACAAATGACTACACAGTAGCAGACCTTATTATAGGTCATAATGATATAAGTAGAAAATTTGAAAATGGTGAAAACATCATGAGCTCTATAATGTTAAGTAAGCTTTGGAATTATGAAGCAACAACAGGAAGTTCAAGTCAGTCTGTTATGGGTTCTTTAATTGTTAATTCAAAAAATCCAGTATTAATTACATCAAAAGTAACTGATAACATTAGATATTACAATATGGATATTGCTTCATCACTTTATGATGAATGGTTAATTACAGGAATGGCATTAAACTTAGCTTATCTAATTGAAACAACTGATGTATCTGTAGTAGATCCAGAAACTGTATTATGTAGCTCTGCTAATAAAATGGTTATGGATGAAGAGCTTCTAGAAGATCTAACAAGGCAAATAAAGTCTTATGATGATGATAGTGTAGCTATTGCTTCTAAAGTAATTCCTACTATAAACTATACAGCTAATTATCATCTTTTATGGCAATTTGCACAAAACGTTGAAGGATACATGTATACTTTTAGAAGAGATAAAGATATCCAGTATTGGATGAAAGAATCATGCTTTAAGGAATTTTCAAGAAAATCTGCTCAAGATATGATACTTTGGTTAGAAGATAGAGACTTGCTAGATAAAGCATCATTTAGATATTTAGAACCAACAGTTAGAAGAGAAATAACTATAAATAATAGAGATCTTTATGTATTTAAAGTTTCTGTTAAAAAAGAATACCAGAAGTATTTGTTAAAAAAAACATAAAATTATGAAAAAGAGATACACAGTATCATGGGATCAATCTCATGATAATATTGAAATTATAAATGGTAAGTGTAGATTAAAAGGTTCCGCCTTTATTCTTAAAGAGTATGATTATTGGGTAGGATACACAGATAACTATCACCTTACAATGGTAGATAAGATGAGTTTAGGAATAGACTTTAAACCTTCTGATACATTTAACATACAAGATAAAAAAATATACAGGTTTCCAAAGTTAGATTTACCTAGACAAAAGGTGGATTTACTTAAAGAAAAGTATAACGTTAAGGTTATTAGAGATCCTGAAAAAGCAGACATACATGTAGTTTCAAATAAATTGATGGAACATATAGTTGAGTATAACTGGAGTACATCTTCAAGTTTTAAATACTTTTTTGATCTTATTAAATCAATGAAAGATGAAGGTCATTTAACTGAATGTGCAGTGACTGCTATTAAAAATATACTTAGCATTACTGGTCCTGATTCAATGATTAAGATTGAAAATAAATATCATTATCATAATACTCAATCTGGACAATTACATTCTTTCATATCTAAGATGTCTGAAGTATGGGGGAATGAAGAAGTTACATGTACTAAAGACATGTATATTTCAGAGAAAAATGTCAAAGACTTTATAAACCTTAAAAGTATTAAAGCAACTGCAGTTTATGACACTGATATTATATCAATAATTGATGGAGAATTAGCTGTGATTGATAACGTTGAGTATGAAGGTATACGTAAAATGATAACCAATAATGATAGAGATAATAGAACACTTGCTTTAGAAATGCTAGCAAACTGTAATGTTGAAAAATCATTTGATGTAGTATCAGGTATCTTTTACTGGTGTAATAGCTGGATTAGAGATACTAATAACTGGAATAGTGTAAATGTTAAAGCACTAAGAAACAGAATGAAAGATTATGACGGCCATCATCAAACAAATTCAATATGGTCATATAACCATTATATTAATCTATTAATAAAGGATAAAAAATTAACTGAATTTGCATTAAATAGAACAAGAAAGAAATTGTATGATCAGGTTTTATGTGAAATTGTTGGTGATAGCGCTTCAGTATTTAACGTTAAATTAGATGATTTAAAATTAAAAGAAACATTAACTAAAAATTTAATAAATGATTAGAAATATAGAAAAAGAAAATGCATTTTATGCAAAGGAAGGGTTTCACTTTAGTTACTCTTCCTTAAACAAATTATTATTCTCACCGTCCCTATTTTATAAGGACTATATACTGTTTGACCGTGAAGTTAGAACAGATAAACACCTTGTAGAAGGTAAGCTTGTGCATTGCTTATTGTTTGAACCAGAAAAGGTATTGGAGAAATTCAATCTTGTCCCTGGTAGAGCACCAAGTGATAATATCAAAAAAGTAATGAAAGATATGTCCCTTTCTACTGATGCAGAATCATTAGCTGATTGTTCAGAGCAGGCTCTTGAATCATTAAAAACTTTAAATCTTTTTCAATCTCTTAAAACAGATGAGCAAAGATTAAAAAAGGTTATTACTGAGGATAATGAACCATACTGGAGTTTCTTAAGTAATACAAACGTTGATGTTGTAGATCATGATACCATGAATAAATGTTTAGATAAAGTGGAAACACTTAAACAGAACAAAGATGTTATGGACCTGTTTAAAGAACAGGAGACAGACTTTGAGTTGGATCCAATTGAAACACATGCTGAAAGATATTTAAAATCTGAATTAACAGATCATCCTTTTGGTTTACACGGCTATATAGATTTTTATAGAATTGACCATGATAAACTTGAGGTCTCAATTTGCGACCTCAAAACTACCAGCAAGACTATATCAAACTTTAAAGAAACAATAGACTTTTATAACTATTGGTTGCAGGCTGCTATATATTGTAAGTTAGTTTATGACACACTTGGTGAAAAAGCAGATGACTATACAATAAAATTTAAGTTTGTTGTTATTGATACTTATAAACAAGTTTATGTGTTTAACGTTACTAGTGAAACCTTATCAAATTGGGCTAACGGTTTTGAAGGTGTAGTTAAAGTAGCAGGATATCACTATTCTGAAAAAAACTATGAACTACCTTATGAATTTCTTACTGGGTCTGTAGAACTGTAATATGAAGGCGGTTTATACAGATTACTTTCAGAAAAGCAAAGTATTTCTTTATCCACTGTTGAATTTAAAAAAGGGTATAAAATATGTCCCTATACAAACATATGTATGTATAGATGACATTTATGCTTTTGGTGATTACAAACTTATATGTGAATACCATGCAAAGCCTGATGGCTCGTTTAAGATATTCTGTGATAGATATTTAAATAATCACAAGAATTTCCATAAACATGTTTACCTAGGTGAAAACCATCATCTATTTGTATTTGACCTTACTAAGTATAAGTCAGATTACAATAGATTTATAGAAGGTGCATACTCCAAGTTTAGTTTAGATTCTAAGTTAGCCATCTTAGATTTCTTCATCTCTTCAGGGAGTATGTCAGACTTTGTTCATGGATTTCTATCTCCAGAATTTGCACATGAAGACTACGCAAAATTCTTTGCTGTAGATATTGAACTTATAGAAGAAGTTTATGAAGTATGTAGCATACTCAACATTGAAAAAGAAACCTTTAGCAAAAATAATGATGCATTAAATTGCTTATTAGATAATAACTCCATATATTTGGAAAAATAAAATAAATAAATATGTCACAACAAATTGGACAAAACATGATGTTAGTTAATTCTAGCTTCAGAAACGCAAAATCATTTACATTAATACCAGTGAGTTCTGACTCACCATATGTGGAAGCTATGTTTGACCCTTCGTCAAGCATCTTAGCTGTAATTAGTAAAGTAATGAAACAATCATACCACATGGTTGCAAAACTTGATGACGAAGGTCAACCAATGAAATTAAAGAACCCAAACCCTCAAACTGGTAAAACAGTTAAAGAAGAAAGAAGATTAGTAGATACTTTCTCTGAATTCTATTTGAGTGATATGGGAGATATTGAAACGTTTATTCATATGTTTGCAGTAAATGCAGAACATTTTGATTTTAAATCTTTCTTTGTTAACACTAAAGAGGCAAAAGTCTCTAAACTTATAGTACCAGGTTAAACAAAATGACAGTACTCACCGCGCTACCCATTAGAACAGCGTCCCAAGGTGAGTCTTTTATAAAGAAGGGTGCAGTAAAATGCACCTTTTTTTGGCTATACTAAATAAATAAAATATATGAAGCATTGGGTAATGGACTATGAAACATTGTCAAATTTTTTCTGTGGAGTATTTGAACATTACAAGACTCAGGAAACTGAAGTATTTGTTATTCATGATCTACAGAATGATTTACCAGAGTTTATTAGTTTCTTAGAAGGCAACATAAAAAACAAAGAGTGGCATATATCCTACAATGGGTTAGCATTTGATGCACAGGTCACTCATTATATATTAGACAACCACTTTTTATGGAAAGACTTTAGTGGTTGTGAGGTAGCAAGAATAATTTACAAGTATGCTCAAAAATGTATCATGAAATCTAATAATAGAGAGTTTAGTGATTATCCTCAGTGGGAAATGAAGATGGGTCAGATTGATCTATTTAAAATGAATCACTGGGATAACGCAGCTAAACGTTCTAGTTTAAAATGGATACAGTACAGCATGGATTGGCAAAATATTATTGATATGCCTATTCCACATGATAAAGATATCCACACACAAGAAGAGGTTGACCTAATTCTAAAGTATTGCTTTAATGATGTAAAATCAACTAAAGAAATATTTAATAGGTCAAAATCACAGATAAAATTAAGAAAAGAACTTACTAAAGAATACGGGGTTGACCTATATAGTGCTTCAGAACCAAGAATAAGTAAAGAAATATTTGGATACTATTTAACTAAAAAACTTAATATACCAAAGAGAGATCTCAAACAGATGAGAACCTATAGGGATGTTATTAAAGTTAAAGATATAATATTACCATATATTTCATTTACATCTCCTGAGTTTAACGCACTATTAGATAGGTTTAAAGCCATAGAAGTAGATGCAATGAATCTTAAAGGTAGTTTTAAATACAACATTCTATACAAAGGTGTAAATACACATTTTGGTTTAGGTGGAGTACATGGAGCTGCCAGCAAAGGTGTTTATGAACCAGATGAGGGAATGATGATAATGTCTTCAGATGTTACAAGTTTTTACCCAAATTTAGCCATAAAGAATAAGTGGTCTCCGGGTCACTTCCCTGTAGATGAATTCTGCAATCAATATGAATGGTTTTTTGAAGAACGTAAGAAGATACCTAAGAGCAATCCAATGAACTATGTGTATAAGATTATACTTAATTCTACTTTTGGCCTTAGCAATGATGTAAACAGCTTCTTCTATGATCCAGAGTTATGTATGAGGATTACCATTAATGGTCAACTTAGCCTAATGATGCTCTATGAGCAAATTATGGAAAGAATACCTGGTGCAATTCCATTATTACAGAACACAGATGGTGTTGAGACAGTCATCCCTATTGAGTATAAAGATGAGTACATGGAGATATGCAAAGAATGGGAAGACCTAACAAGTTTAAACCTTGAGCATGATGAATATCAGAAAATGATTTTAGCAGATGTCAATAACTATATTGGAATTAATACCTTTGTAGAAGTTGACATTACAAAATGGAGAGAGATTAAACAAGCTAACCCTCATTATTTATTTAAGGTGGATAATAACAAGTTTAGTTTTGCTCCAGTAAAGCTTAAAGGTAGATTTGATTTTCATGATTTACAATTACATAAAAATAAGTCTAAGTTGGTTATACCAAAGGCTCTTTATGAATACTTTGTTAACAATACACTCCCTGAAGAGTACATAGAGACAAATAGAAATATACTTGATTATTGTATTGGAAGTAAATCTAAAGGTTCATGGAAACAAGTTGCGCGCCAAGTTAAGGACGGATCTTATGAACAAGAAGACTTACAAAAGATCAATAGATATTATATATCTAAGTCTGGAGTAAAAATGATTAAAGTTAATAAAGAAGACCAAAGAGAAATTCAACTTGAGGCAGGAAGATGGTTACAGGTAGTCTTTAACGATATGAAGCTAAAGCCCAAATGGGAAGAGTATAATATTGATAAAAAGTACTACCTTGATGCTATTGAAAATGAAATAAATGGAATAATAAATGTATCATCAAATCAATTAACACTTTTTTAGACATGACAGAAAACATAGAGAAAAAAATCCCAAAGGGTGCAGTTAAGTTTACAATAACCTTATCTGAAGAACAAAAGAAAGCTAAATCTGAAATACTATTGCACCCATTCAATTTTGTGATTGGTAAAGCAGGGAGTGGTAAAACACTTCTTGCTGTGCAGATAGCATTAGATATGTTTTTCAAAAGAAAGTTCAACAAGATAATTATTAGTAGGCCAACTGTATCCACAGAAGATAATGGATTCCTACCGGGATCAGAGAAAGAAAAGATGGAGCCATGGCTTGTTCCAATTAGATCTAATATGAGAAAGGTTTATAATAAACCACCTATATTAGAAAGAATGGAAAGCAATGAGGATATTGAATTAGTTTCTTTAGCACATTTCCGTGGAAGAACGTTTGATAACTCTATAGTAATTGTAGATGAATTTCAAAACCTTACTAGATCCCAATTAGCAATGGTTCTAGGTAGACTTGGAAAGAAATCTATAATGATACTATGTGGTGATAATCAACAGATAGATTTAAAGGATAGAAACTATTCAGCAATACATGAAGTTGCAAAGATAGTTGGTTCTAGGTATGTGAATAAAGTGATACTACAAGATAATCACCGTCATGAATCTCTTATTGAGGTGTTAGAACTATTAGCAACAAACTAGAAATGGAAAAATGCACAACAGTAGAGATCTCTAAACAAGATCAAATAAATGAAGACTTTTTTAAAGTAATCAATAATACATTGGATGAACTAAAAGATTTACTTCTTGCAAAGGGTAAAGAGTATGTGAGAAATAATGATGTATATCATAGCTTCAATCAAGGTGCCATAGTGAAAGGTACTACACCTGAGAAAGTCTTAGATGGTTTTCTATTAAAACATGAAGTGTCTATAAATGATATGACTAATGATCTAGATTCTGGTATATTACCCTCTAAATATAAAGTCAATGAAAAGTTCAATGATAATATGATTTACTTGCTTATTAAAAAAGCAATGATATTAAATAGGATTAAAAATGAGTAACAAAATGGATTATTTTGAATTAGAATGTGCCGTTGAAGAATGGGCACATGAAAAAGGGATTATGGCTAAAGCCAGTCCCATGGCACAAGCCTTAAAAACAATGGAAGAATGTACAGAATTATGTACAGCAATCCAAAACAAAGATAGAGTAGAAACTATTGATGCAATAGGAGATATAATGGTAACATTAATAATCCAAGCAAAGATGCAGAATATTTCTCTTGAATCTTGTTTAGAGTCCGCTTATAATGTAATAAGCAAAAGAACAGGTAGGATAATTAACGGAGTATTTGTAAAAGATATAGTCTAAGTACAAGTAAACCATTAAAATTTAGTACCTTTACATATTAAAAGTTTAAACTATGAGCTATAAAAAAGCAACAGACGTAACAAAAGATTATTTAGAAAATACACCTTTACCAGTACACGGTAAAAGTTATACAGTTATATCACATAAAGAAGTGATAGATAACACAAAAAATTTATTGGAGAGTAGTGGATTCACTATTCGTAAAGAAATATATAGAGCAAACATGAATGCCAAGGTAGCCCAAGGCATATATCATATTTATCCTACTCAGTCTCAAAATGATACAATCAATGATGAGAAAGAACTAGGAATGATGTTTGCCTGGACAAACTCTTATGACAAGAGTACAAGATTCCAATGCGCTATTGGAGCATACGTTATGGTATGTGATAATGGAATGATGTGTGGAGACATGATGAATTTCAAAAGAAAACATTCTGGATCTGCAAACCATGACATGACCGTACAACTTAGTAACCAGATTAAAAATGGTGAAAAACATTATACGCGTATATTAAAAGATAGAGATACATTGAGAAATACAACTTTAACTAAACGTCAGCAATCTGAACTTTTAGGAAGGTTATTTGCAGATGATGATCTTATCACATCTACACAAGTATCAATTGTAAAGAAAGAAATGAACAAACCATCATATGATTATAATTGCAATGATGAAAACGCATGGGCATTTTATAACCACGTAACTCATTCATTAAAGGTTTCACCTCCAAGAGATTGGATGCAGGATAGTCAAGACTTTCATGATTTTATGATAGCAGAAAGCACAAGCGCGCTTCCTTCAAGTATAAATGGGGATATTGACTTTTCTAAATTTAAAATAGAATTTGATGATTCATTTGATGTTAATGATATTAAAGATATACTTACTAGAAGTGTACCTACAATTGAAATTGATGAAGATATCACAAATGTTATGAAAGAAAATAATGGAGAAATTGAAATTGATGAGGGGATGTCACGTCTTCAACTAGAATTTGATTCTTACGTAAACTAAAATTGGTTGTAATACTAGAAATAATAGGTCTAATACTTGCTATTTATATTTTGACACTCAATAAGTATAATGAATGAAGGCAACCAACCTGGGTTTAAAAGCCCAGGTCTTCTTTCATTTATTATTAATTGAAAGTATAAGTATTACAGTTAAGGACAAAAAACAAAAAAATGAAAAATATAAAATTTAATGCTGAAGCCAGAGAAGGTTTAAAAAAAGGAGTTGACACATTAGCAGATGCTGTAAAAGTAACATTAGGACCTAAAGGTAGAAATGTAGTTATAGGTAAACTATTTGGTGCTCCTCAAGTAACTAAAGATGGTGTAACAGTTGCAAAAGCAATTGACCTAGAAGATCCCTTAGAGAATATGGGTGCACAAATGGTTAAAGAAGTTGCTAGCAAAACAAATGATTTAGCTGGAGATGGTACAACAACAGCAACAGTACTTGCACAGGCAATTATGAACGAAGGTTTAAAGAATGTTGCTGCAGGTGCAAACCCAATGGATTTAAAAAGAGGAATTGATAAAGCTGTCTCAGTTATTATTGAACAATTGAAAATACAATCTATTGAGGTAGGTGACTCATTAAAAAAAGTCAGACAAGTTGCTTCTATATCAGCAAACAATGATTTTGCCATAGGAGACTTGATTACACATGCCTTTGATAAGGTGGGAAAAGAAGGTGTTATTACTGTAGAAGAGGCTAAAGGAATGGAAACTTATGTTGACATTGCAGAAGGAATGCAATTTGATAGAGGTTACTTATCACCATACTTTGTAACAAACCCAGATAAGATGAGCGCTGACTTAACAAGTGCATACATTTTATTAATTGATAGAAAAATATCTACAATGAAAGACTTACTACCAATCTTGGAGTCAGTTGCTCAAACAGGTAAAGCTTTATTGATTGTTGCAGAAGATGTTGACGGAGAAGCCTTGGCTACATTAGTAGTAAACAAATTAAGAGGAGGATTAAAGATTGCTGCTGTTAAAGCTCCAGGATTTGGAGAAAGAAGAAAAGCAATGCTTGAAGACTTGGCTGTATTAACAGGCGCTACAGTTATATCTGAAGAAAGAGGAACATCTCTTGAAGATATTGATTTAAGTACGTTAGGTAAAGCTGAAACAATCAGTGTTACAAGAGATAATACTACAATAGTTAATGGTTCAAGTGATCCTGATATGCTTAAAGCTAGGATAAATGAAATTAAGGGTCAAATTGAAATCAACGGAAGCCCTTATGAAGTTGAAATATTAAAAGAACGTTTAGCTAAATTAGCCGGTGGTGTTGCTGTACTTTATGTAGGTGCTGCTTCAGAAATTGAAATGAGAGAAAAAAAAGATAGAGTTGATGATGCACTTGCTGCAACAAAAGCTGCTATTGAAGAAGGAGTTGTTTCTGGAGGTGGTGTTGCTTTACTTAGAGCTGGTAAAGCACTTGAAGGATTGGTAAGTCCTACCGTTGATGAAGGTGTTGGTATAGGTATTATTAAAAAAGCTATTGAAGCTCCATTCAAAACTATCTGTGAAAATGCAGGTGTTAGTGCTGATGTAAAACTAGAAGGTGTATTATCTAGACCAACAGGTACAGGTTATGATGCAAAGGATGATTCGTATGTTGAAATGTTTGATGCAGGGATTATTGATCCGTGTAAAGTAACTAGAGTTGCATTAGAAAATGCTGCTTCTGTTGCTGGAATGATTCTTACTACTGAATGTGCTTTAATTAATATAAAGCCAAGCATGGATGACATGCCAGAAATGCCTGGCGGAATGCCAGGAATGATGTAATAATAAAGAATAACTATTAATAGTGGGGGATATTAAAACATCTCCCACTATTTTAGTTATTTTCCTTTTTTAAATGATTCTGATTGAACAGGTTCATTTGATCTAGTTGAAACTTGTCTTGCTTGAAACCCAGCTTCAGCCATTCTCATTCTTGTTGCAACAGCTTTTGCATTTTTCTTTGCTTGAATCTTAGCAGGAATTGACGTAGGATTATAATATCCGTTTGTTGTTTCCTTTTTAAACATTTTTCCTTGTATAGGAAAAGATACTTTCTTTGAATTTTTCATAATGTTTATTTTAGTTATTATCTACCACAACCTGGTTTCCATTTAGCTCCACCAGATTTTCTTCTAGCTCTTCTTCTTGCTCTATTAGCTCTCCTTTTTTTACCTTTAGGTCCTGGAACAGAATCAGTAGATTGAGCACCTGAGTAAAACCCAGATACATCTCCACCATCCATGAATTTATTTGTTAAAAGTTTATCTTTCATAATATTTATTTTCTATTTTCTGCACTTGTACCGTAGTAGTATGCAAATATATTACTTATCACTACACCTTCAATCATTCCCATTAAGTGTACAAAAAGATCATTCTCTCTTACACTAGGTACATACACAACAGCGTATATAGTAAAGATGAAAGAAAACAAACCAGTTAACCCAGTTGCTAGCATCATCCAATCTTGCTTATTAGTTTTTGCTATTTCAACTTCTCTCTTTCTAGCAGAGTCTCTGTCAGCAACTTCTAAAGCATACATCTCTTGAATAAATGTATCAGCTATTTTTTTATCTTCTGGAGAAATGTCAGGATTGCTTTTTATAAGATTACTAACCATTCCTAATACTCCAGCATCAGGTAATAAATCACCTGCAATGTCTAATATTCCGGGAGCAACTTTAATTAAGAATTTACCAACTTTGGTATCCTTAAACTTCTTTTTTATTTTATCTGCCATCTTTTTCGCTTGTATGTGATTTCTATAAATGCCTACCTTCAGTCATAGAATAAATAGACTCTAACGTTAATTTACTATACTATTGTTAAAACACCAGCATTACTCCAAACTGAACCTGCAGGTAATCCTGCACTTGATGTTGGGATACTTTTAATAGATAAGTTCTCTACAAATGTAGTATTTGCTCTATCTGCAGTTATATTACTACCTACAATATTTGCATGATCAAATGTACTTGTATTATTACCAATACCACCTAATATTGAAGAATACGTACCACTTGCAGTATTACTCTCACCACCACCAATAGTAGAGACAGCTCCACTTGCAGTATTTCCAGCACCACCGCTTACAGTATTATTTGTAGTACTTGCATTATTACCAATACCTCCTCCAACTGTAGAATTGTTACCGTTTGTAGAATTGTTTTTACCATTACCAATAAAACTATAATTACCAAGTGTATTATTGTTATACCCCCCACAAATAGTAGAATGACTACCTGTTGCAGTATTAGATTCACCTCCACTAATAGTAGTATTAAGACCAACAGTGTTATTAGTATCCCCACCACATATTGTAGAGTAGTTACCACTTGCAGTATTACCAGTACCTCCACTTATAGTAGAAGCATTTCCTGTAGCATTTCCACCACCAATTCTTTGTGTTGACTTAGAGCCACCTGTTGTATTTTTTTCAAAAATTAAAACTGGAGCTGCTGGTATTGGAACAAGTGAAATTATATCTTTAATTTTAACTAACTCATCCTTCATTATTGGTGATGTGTTAATATTACCTACAGATTTTACTTTTCTACCAATTGCTAAAAAATCATCTGATTTAGGTTTTACAACAGATCCTCTGTTTAATAATCCTAACATGTCTTGTAAAAGTGTACTCATTTTATTTATTATTTATTTATTGTTTATATTATTGATGTTATAAGTCCATTTACAACAGTTACTGTTTTACTATCAGCTGTTGTAAAATTACCTGTTGCCCCAACAGTGTCAAGGCTAATTTCGTCTGTTGATTCAGTTATATGTATAGATCCTGCTGAAACCAATGTTCTAAAGTTTAATGTTTCACCAACTTTATCTTTCCATATAGCAAAACCAGTTCCTACATTAGCTGCAGTATTTGGCTCTCCTGTTGTAGATACTTCAACATAATTATCATCAGTTGATGTAGCAAATGTTAAATTACTACTTAAAGATTTTAAAGATCTAAAAAATACTGTACATTTTTCAGTAACAGGTTCAATATCTGTTTTTTGATAAACATAACCCAATCCCGCAGGAGGGTTTAATATAGGTGAATTAGCATGAGCACAATGTTCTGCAGCAATTTTAAAATCTTTTACTTTAATTAGCTTAACAGACTTATAAGGAATAGGAGAAGCAATCCCTGTCATTTCAGGTTCTTCATTTATACCTAATACAATAACGTCATTAGGGTTTGCATGAGTAGCAAACTTTCTACGCTTAAATAAACTTAATATGTCAGTTAAAATATTCATTAGTTATTTTTTTCTAGAAGATGTCCATCCTCCCATTTTATATTCTTGCATGCTTTCAGAACCATCAGCCTTAGCTGCTAATCTTCTTGCATTTCCACCTTTGTTCATTTTTTCAACCATAGAACCATACATGATGTCATCTAATTCACCACCTGCTCTTTTGCAAAGTATTTTTGCTCTTTGCTTTGTTAATTTTTGTTGTTTTAATCCCTGTTTTTTCATAATACTATTCTTAAAAATCTAATGTAAAGGTTATAAAAAACATGTAAATCTTTAGTGTTCTAAAGTCATGATCTTCATCTATAGACATATATTCCCATCCTATTGCCAATCTATTATGTGGCCAATGGAAAGCAATTTCTAAACCCCAATTCATAATTATTTACATGTACAAGCTTTACACTTGCATCTTTTTACTGTTGAGCAGATCTCTTCTCTACACTGACCTAAACAAACTCTATTGAAGGTAATCCACCTTACAAATAAACATACATTTCTCATAATTCTAAATTTAATTATATTTATACTACAATATACAACTTTATTTACACTTTAGCAAGTGCCCTAATTTACTTATTCTTAAGCCTTTCATTCTCTTTACTTAAGAAATCAACCTTAACATGTAAAGTACTTACTTCTCTAGTTAAATCTAATATTTGTTGATGCATAACATCTTTCTCTTGAGTACTATCAACTAATAATTGCTCTAATCTTCTAACTCTTTCTCTTAAATCATCTCTATACATATTGTGGTCCGTTCTATCTAACGTTTCTGTTTCTGTTCTTAACTTTATTTTCTTTTCATAGAATCTCCATGCACTTGCAGAAAATAAAACAGTAATCATTGTTACTCCTATGTTGATAAGGCTTTTATACTCTTCCATTGTCTTTATTGTGTTTTCTATAATACTTTGAGGTAACTGTTGTTAAATTCATTATAGACATTATTATAGGTAAGAACCAAAGCCAATTAGAAGGTACACCAATACCATCATTTAAAAATAACAATAAAACAACTATTACAGAAAAAATAGAAGAACCATATGCTAATGTTTTTCTAACACTTAATGTTGCTCCACAAGATGTTTTAAGCAGTGAAGCTCCAAGCATAATGCTTACAATGACAAGTATGTCATGAAAGCCAAATTGAAATAACCATATCAATGGAAAAAAAATTAGCCAGGTAATACCCAGCAATATTTCTATTGGTTCAGAATCATAATAATTTAATATATCCCTTAATTTTCTTAACATTTATATATATATAATGGTATATTCGCTATCTTTGCAATGTATACATTAATAATATACAAAAAATTCACGTATGAATAAAGTAAATCCCCTAGTATTTAAAAATAAAATAAGTTTAGAACTCTTACCTACTGAGACTCTATTTGGCTTAAAAATAATAAACTGTGAAGTTTTATGTGAAGATGACAAGTACCGTAAAGTCTACGGTGTTGAGATTGGTCTCATATTTTTCACATTTAGTTATGCAAATATGATAGCATAATTTTTTAGTTTCATAAAAATTCATTAACTTAATACAAGCTGTATCTCTTAACGGAGGTGCGGCTTTTGTGCCCTTAAACAAATTCAAAGTGCAGTATAAATAAACAAAAAACAATAAAAATGAGAGTAGATAAAGAAATATTATCAGACTTAACAGTCCACATGAAGTACGCAAAGTATGTACCGGAACTAAACAGGAGAGAGACCTGGGTTGAACTGGTGGATAGAAATAGAGAGATGCATATTAAGAAATTTCCTGACTTAAAAGATGCAATAAATAATAATTATAAAATGGTGTATGCTAAAAAGATACTACCATCAATGAGATCATTACAGTTCTCTGGAAAACCAATTGAGTTATCACCAAATAGATTATACAACTGTGCATACTTACCAATAGATCACATTGATTCTTTTAGTGAAACAATGTTCTTATTATTATCAGGGTGTGGTGTAGGCTACTCAGTTCAACCTCATCACATAGATGCAATACCTAGAGTATTAAAACCTTATGAAAACAGAAGCCGTAGGTTTGTTGTTGGAGATTCAATTGAAGGTTGGTCAGATGCAATTAAAGTTTTAATTAAATCATATCTTGGTGAAAAAAGAGCGTCAAAAGTAAAATTTGACTTCTCTGACATTAGACCAAAAGGAGCCGCGCTAATTACATCAGGTGGTAAAGCCCCAGGACCTCAGCCTCTTAAAGAGTGCATTATGAAAATCAAAGGTATTCTTTCTAATAAGGGAGAAGGTGTGAAATTAACTTCTATAGAGGTTCATGATATAGTTTGTCATATTGCAGATGCAGTATTGGCAGGTGGTATTCGTAGAGCAGCTTTGATTTGTTTATTTTCAGCAACTGACAATGAAATGATTTCTTGTAAATCAGGTAATTGGTGGGAAAAGAATCCGCAAAGAGGAAGAGCTAATAACTCAGCAGTACTTTTAAGACATAAAATTACAAAAGACTTCTTCATGTCTCTATGGAAAAGAATTGAATTATCAAACGCTGGTGAACCAGGTATTTATCTTAGTAATGATAAAGATTGGGGAACTAATCCATGTTGTGAAATTGCATTAAGACCTCATCAGTTCTGTAACTTATGTGAAGTTAATGTTAGTGATCTTGAAAGTCAAGAAGATTTAAACTCAAGAGTTAAAGCTGCTGCATTTATTGGAACAATCCAAGCAAGTTACACTGACTTCCACTATCTAAGAGAAATCTGGAAAGAAACAACAGAAAAAGATGCCTTAATAGGTGTATCAATGACAGGTATTGCATCAGCAAAAGTATTGGCATTGGATATGACTGAAGCTGCCACTGCTGTAAATAAAGAAAATGCAAGAGTTGCAAAGATTATAGGTATTAATAAAGCTGCAAGAACAACTACAGTTAAACCTGCTGGGACAACGTCTCTAGTCTTAGGAACTTCATCTGGTATACATGCATGGCATAATGACTTTTATGTACGTAGATTACGTGTAGGAAAGAATGAAGCTGTTTATAGTTATTTAGCAATCAATCATCCAGAAATATTGGAAGATGATTACTTTAGACCTCAAGATACTGCAATCATTAGTATACCTCAAGCAGCTGAACCAGGATCTATATTACGTACAGAAAATGTAATTGATATGTTGACTAGAATTAAAAAGGTTGCTCAAGAATGGGTTAAGCCTGGTCACAGAACTGGATCAAACACACACAATGTATCAGCAACAGTCTCAATCAAAAAAGATGAATGGGAAGAAGTTGGTGCATGGATGTGGAAGAATAAAGAACACTACAATGGTTTATCAGTATTACCCTATGATGGAGGAACATATGTTCAAGCTCCATTTGAAGATATAACTGAAGCTGAATATTTCAGAATGATGGAAAGTTTAAATAAAATAGACTTGGCCAATGTTATTGAAATGGTTGATAATACAGATTTATCTGGAGAGTTAGCTTGTTCAGGTGGTAGTTGTACCATAACTGATTTATAATTCACAAAGATTAAATTAAAAACCCCAAGCATTTCGTAAGATCTGTTTGGGGTTTTTTTTATTTAGTAATTGTAATCTTGTTCTTTAATTAAATTATCATATTTTCTAATTTGATTTAAGATTGGTAACGCTCCATTCCATGCAGCCCCAACCTTAATTATACCGGCCTTTGGAGCATTTTGATAAACATATGTTGAATTAGCTTTGAAACCTTCTTCACCAAGTATTATATATGCAGCTGGAGATGTAATTGTTAATTTAAGTACATTGGCCCAATCGGACATCATCTTAGCAGAAGCTATTGGAGATTTAATCAATTGGAAAGTCTCTCTTGATCCTACCACAGGAACAAACGTTATAAGTTCTTTTGTTAACCTATCAGATTGATACTTAACTAAATTCTTAAGTCTTCTTTCAGTACCAGTATCATCATCATCACCTGCAAGTAATGAGTCAAGTAGAGTTCCAACTAATAAAGATGTAAGTATAATACCTGCTTCACCAACAGTTCTAAAATAACCTTGAATTTGGTTCTTAGCTTTTTGATCAATATTACCACCTAAGCCATCACCATACTCTTCCATGTATAACTTACTTAATTTATTTAAATCTCTATTTCCATTAAATATCTGTTGTTTTACAAAAGCAGCAAATTTCCATGCAGACTTATATCTACCTTCCATCCAACCTAAATTCTCATCAAAGTATTCAGTTCTAAATCTAGCTTTAATAGCTGGAGCAACCCACTTTTTAAATTGAGTTGCAAACTTACCTATAACATAATTTTGAATAATCATTCTATCTTCATGAGCATAATTACCATGAATTTGTTTATTAACCTCTCTTATATTATTTCTAAGATCATATCTAAACTTATCATTATACTCTACCTCTGTACCATTTTTATTTACAATATGTGTAAATCCAGCAATCAATTCATTTTCATGCTTTACTGCATTATATTGGAACGCATCATATAGTGACATTGTCTCCCCACTGATTAAATTTTTAATCTGGGTATCCATTATCATAGCCATACCAACCTTACTTTGAACATTATACTCAGCAGCATCTTGTAATACATAACCAAATGCTTTGAACCTTTCCCATATACTTGCTTCATCAAGAGATCTACCTGACTCACGAATATCAGTGTGTAAATCCATCATACGGAATAAATCTACAAATGCTTCATACTTGTTATTAGCATAATCAGGATCATAATCATTCTTACCTACACCAAGTAAACCAAGTGTAGCAACATCAGCAGCTTCCTGTATACCAGTACCTGTTCTCTTAATGATACTTTGTAAACCATTTACATTCCATTCCTTACTTGCTCTAAGATAACTCTTCTTAGAATAAAATCTAGAACCAAGCATCTCAATATTATTATTGATTCTACCCATCAGGTAATTGTTAAAGTTACCAAAAGGATTAAACGCCACATAAGCAAGAGAAGATTGAGATATCAGAAGATCTGCCATCTTATCTACAACTCCCTTTGTAGTTGTTTCATTATCATAATAAACCATTGATAGATATTTTCTAACTCTTCTAACAGAATTTGAATCACCAGCAGTATCCCTTGTAAATCCAACAGCTTTTTTAGTTCCATCAACAAGTCTACCAACAAATGAAGATTTTCCATCTGAAGGTGTATACTCTCTATTTTCAACAACTCTTGTTATTGCAGTTAAAGTATCCTCAATTTCATTCATTGTTTCATAATGCTCTGCCATAGCACTAAACTTAATTAAACTTGCTCCTAAATCAGTACTTATTTCATCAACAGTTGGCTTCATTCTAAGTTTTGCAATACTACCATCCAAGGCATCTTTATCTTTTAAGTAAGAAACTCTATTGATTTTATTAGTTCTATACTTATGTTCTAATTCTTTAAGTTCTTTTTCGGTTTCTTCAAGGGCTCCTTCAACTCTAGGTGATCCAATAAAATATACTGGCATTTTATTAGTAAAGTTACCATTCTCATCTAAAAGAACTGTTTTTTGAGTAGACGTTTCAGTAACAAAATTCTTAACAGATCTAACTGTACTTGAATATGCTCTAGCAAACACACTAGGTCTGTCCTTTATATTAGTTAAAAGATCATTCTTTACCAATGGATTCTTACCAAGCATTTGATGTCTTGTGTGATCATTAAGTTTTACAAGTAATTCATTTTCATAATATTGAATGTATAATTCATAGAACTCTCTTTGTGCAATAGATAAAGCATCTGTTTTATTGGGATCAAAAATAGCTTTATATTGCTCACTTCTCATATCACCAGTTTTTTCAGGATAACCTTCTTTATCAAGTGCAAAATAGTTTGCTTCTTTAAGTTCACTTTTAACAAATCTAAATTTATCATTATCTGCTTTAGCAACAGAACCTGTAAAATTACCATTACCATCTGTCAATGGCCTATCATAAGAAACCTCATTAAAGTATTTAGACTCAAAAATTCTATATTCAACATCATCAATATTTCTTTTTCTAACCCACTTTCCATAACCGTTGCTAGAAGACCAGCGTTCATACTTAGATCTTTCTTTTAAAAATTCTTTATTGTAGTGATGATATTTACCATCAATTCTATTACCGTTTTCATCAGATCTTTCTGCTCTCATAAACTCAGATCTCAACCTCTTCTTAGCTGCAAGATCCTTGTTAAATTCTATATCTTCTTTAGATGCATCATCTCTGTTTGTAACATCTCTATATACAAAGGGAACACCTTTACTATCTGACACGGATTTTTTAAAACCCTCTTTCATTTCAGTATACTTTTGACCAATAGCTTTTACATAACCACCGTCTCTCTTACCATTACTATCACGAGTAATCATATAGTCATACATTGTATTTTTGTTATGACCAGGAGTTAACTTTAATAATTTATTTGCTTGAGAACGTATAACCTTTTCTCTAAGGCCAATCTTATCTAAAAGAACTTGTTTTTGTCTTTTATATATTTTATCAACAGCAGCTAATAAAGGATCCTTTGATGTTGCTAAATCTCCAGTATTTAAGTTAATAGAAGATGTATCTGCAATTCTTGTTAAATCAAGAATTAAATCTTCTTCACTAAAACCACTTCCTTTTTCACCATAACCTCTGTTAGAAGTTTCATTAACAACCTCTTTAACATAATCAAATATTGCAGTATTAACAAGACCTTCTGTACCACTCTTTAATGTAGCACCTCCTGTTAATTTATTAACCTCTAATTGTAGATTTAAAACTAATTTTTTTTGTGTAGCATTTAATTCTGCAGAATTAGCAATAGAATACAATGGGATATATGTAGCAAGAAATCTATCAAAGTTTAATACATAACTAATATATGATGGATCACTTAAGTTTTTTGAATCTGAAACATAATTAGTAAACTCTCTAACA
>Ga0308005_10000170_pt1 | contig 24859 bp, 23 predicted proteins | sample Neamet67_FD_203142 | JGI IMG/M metagenome (GOLD analysis project Ga0308005, IMG submission 203142) | Marine microbial communities from water near the shore, Antarctic Ocean - #67 | ecosystem: Environmental > Aquatic > Marine > Unclassified | place: Southern Ocean | collected 2014-06-07 | reverse complement strand
GGAAATTGATGAAAGTAATACAATCCTAATGGAAATGTTGCAATTTGAGCAGCAATAGAAACAGAACTAACTTGCCATAAATAATCAATTGGCTTATGTTTAAAATAAGCTAAACGATAAATTTTTGGTTGTAAATAAACAATGCCCAGAACAGCTAAATAACTTAGCTGGAAGCCAACTTTAAATAACACAAGTGGATCCATCAACAATAGTAACAATGCAGACACCATTATTGATTGGTAAACGGAAGTTTCTCTTTCTAACTCTTTACCAACTACAATAAATGAAAACATTAAGCTTGACCTTAAAACGGAAGGAGACAACCCAGTTACAAAAGCATAAAACCAAACACCGAATAATACAGCAAACAGAAAAAACAAATTACCATTTTTAAGCCTTTTAATTGGTTTCAAAATAAACATTAAAATCATCATAATAATCCCAACATGCAATCCAGACACTGCTAATACATGCATTGCTCCCGCACTCGAATAAGTCCTAAGTACATCTTTATTCAAATCATCTTTTTGCCCTAACAATAAAGCTTTTGCTATTGATTTATTTTCTGTGTTTAATTTAGACTCATCAATAACATCAGATAAATAACCACTTATTTGGTAAGTAATACGAAACAGTAGATGCTGAGAATTATCAATTTTTAACCACCGTTCTGAATTTAAATAACTTTGATGGTGAATATCAAATAACTTCAAGTACTTACTATAGTTAAACTCAAAAGGATTACCATTAGTTCGTGTGTTATTAAATTTAGAATTAATCAATAAAATATCACCATATTTCAATGCTTCAGAACGCTCATCTCGCTCAACATATAACATTGATTTACCAGACGCTAAAGAATCATTTCGAGATATAAAGTCAACCAATATTTTCACCGAATTAGTTTTAATTTCTGGTGGTTCATTGATTCTAATTTGATAATTATGATACCCTTTAAAATAAAAATAATCCGCTTTATTTAAACTATTATTAGACGTTACACTTAAAATACTTATAAAAAAGAATAAGAAGAAGGTAAGCATTCCAAAATAGGGTTTTAACTTCCCATCTGTTATTTTTTTGGAAGCATTCAAAACAATCAGAGTCATTACTAAAACAATAACAAACCATAAGCTTAGGCTACTGAATTTAAAAACTGTTTGAATAGAAAATATAATACCAATTATGACTGGTATTAAAATTTTTAATATTGAAGGTATATTTTTAATCCGTTTAAAATATTTTATACAATATAACATAAAGAATGGGAAATCAACTCATTACTGAATTATTAAATAATGACATACAAGACCTCTATAGCCATCCACTTATTCACAACATCAGTAATCATTATATCTTATGTAAATGAAAAAAAATAGTTAATAAGCCTATAAAAAATTGATGCTATCGGTTGATATATTTGCAATCTAAAACAGTCAATACATTTAAGGATTAAGCATATATAAATCAAAAGGTATATTATTACGCAACTAATTAGTGATTTCTACTGATATTGATTATTTTTGCACAGATTTTAACATATTTGAAACATATATAATGATAAACATTACATTACCAGATGGATCCGTTAAGGAGTTTGAAAACGGTGTAACTTCTTTAGACGTTGCACTAAGTATCAGTGAAGGACTTGCAAGAAATGTATTAGCTGCAGAAGTTAATGGCGAAATAATTGATGCAACCAGACCAATAACCACAGATTCAAGCGTAAGTTTATTAACGTGGAATGATGACAATGGTAAAAAGGCTATGTGGCATTCTTCTGCACATTTAATGGCTGAAGCAATTGAATTTATATATCCTGGTGTAAAACTAGCTATTGGACCCCCGATAGAAAAAGGTTTTTACTATGATATTGATTTAGGAGATAATCACATCACTGATGCTGATTTACCTAAAATTGAAGCCAAAATGAAAGAGTTGGCGAAACAAAAAAATAAATTCATCAGAAAAGACATGCCTAAAGCTGAAGCTGTAGCTTACTTTACTGAAAAAGATGATGAATATAAATTAGAACTTTTAGAAGGTTTAGAAGATGGTACAATCACTTTTTATACACAAGGTGAATTTACTGATTTATGCCGTGGACCACATATTCCACATACAGGATTTATAAAATCAATTAAATTGATGTCTATCGCTGGTGCATACTGGAGAGGTGATGAAACTAGACAACAATTAACAAGAATTTATGGAATTACATTCCCTAAAAATAAAGAATTAAACGAATATCTTGAAATGCTTGAAGAAGCAAAGAAAAGAGACCATAGAAAATTAGGTAGAGAATTAGAATTATTTACTTTCTCACAAAATGTAGGTTCAGGATTACCATTATGGTTACCTAAAGGTGCAGCTTTAAGAGGAAGATTAGAAGACTTTTTAAAAGTAGCACAGAAAAAAGGAGGGTATGACCAAGTTATCACGCCTCATATTGGACATAAGAATTTATATATTACGTCTGGACATTATGAAAAGTATGGTGCTGATTCATTTCAACCAATTACAACTCCACATGAAGGTGAAGAGTTTTTATTAAAACCAATGAACTGCCCTCACCATTGTGAAATATATAAAGCTATTCCAAAATCTTATAAAGATCTACCAGTTAGATATGCAGAGTTTGGAACCGTATACAGATATGAACAAAGTGGTGAATTACATGGCTTAACAAGAGTTAGAGCTTTTACCCAAGATGATGCACACATTTTCTGTACACCTGAACAAGTAAAAGAAGAATTTTTAAAAGTAATTGATTTAGTACTTTACATTTTTAAAACGTTAAGCTTTGAAAACTTTAGAGCTCAAATCTCATTAAGAGATCCTGAGAATAAAGAAAAGTATATTGGATCTGATGAAAATTGGGCTAAAGCAGAAGCTGCAATTATTGAAGCGACAGAGGAGAAAGGATTAAATACAGTTACTGAATATGGTGAAGCTGCTTTTTACGGACCAAAGCTAGACTTTATGGTAAAAGATGCATTAGGTAGAGAATGGCAACTTGGAACAATCCAAGTTGATTATAACCTACCTGAACGTTTTGAATTAGAGTTTAAAGGGTCAGATAATAAGATGCACAGACCGGTTATGATACATAGAGCTCCATTTGGATCTATGGAAAGATTTGTAGCCGTTTTACTAGAACATTGTGGTGGTAATTTTCCTTTATGGTTAACAACTGACCAAGTTGCAATATTACCAATTAGCGAAAAACATCAGGATTATGCTGAAAAAGTTTTAAAAGTGCTAAATAATTACGATATTCGCGCTTTTATAGATGACAGAAGTGAAAAGACAGGGAGAAAAATTCGTGATAACGAGTTAAAAAAGATCCCTTACATGCTTGTTGTCGGAGGAAAAGAAGAAGAAGACGGTACTGTTGCAGTACGTAAACACGGTGAAGGAGATATAGGCGTTCAAGGCTTAGACGAATTTGCCAAGTTTATTGTAGAAACAGTAAAAAGTGAAATAACAGATTAACAAGTATAATTTTATACTTATAAAGAAAGGAGCTACGAACTATAGCAATAAGAAGAAACAATAGAGGAAGAAAACCATTTCGTAAAGAAGAACCTTATAAGGTGAACGAAAAAATTCGCGCACAAGAAGTAAGAGTTGTATCTGATGATGGAGCAGAAGTACTTAGTCTTGAAAAAGCACTTGCACAAGCAAATGAAGCTGATTTAGACTTAGTAGAGATATCTCCAAACGCGAAACCACCAGTTTGTAAGATTATTGATTACAAGAAATTTTTGTTCTTACAAAAGAAGAAACAAAAAGAATTGAAGTCAAAACAATCGAAAGTTACAATTAAAGAAATTCGTTTCGGTCCAAATACAGAGGATCACGATTTTCAATTTAAATTGAAACATGCAATTGGTTTCTTAAAAGATGGTTCAAAAGTGAAAGCTTTTGTATTCTTTAAAGGACGTTCAATCGTTTTTAAAGATAGAGGATCAATTTTATTATTGAGATTCGCTCAAGAATTGGAAGAATACGGAGTAATCGAACAAATGCCTAAGTTAGAAGGTAAGAAAATGATTATGATGATTAATCCAAAGAAGAAATAAGATACTGTTTAAAGAAACAGACTAAAGAATATATTAAAAGGGGAAATTAATATTTGAAGCAATGCCTAAAATGAAAACAAAGTCTAGTGCCAAGAAACGATTTAAAGTTACTGGTACTGGAAAAATCAAGAGAAAACACGCTTTTAAAAGTCACATTTTGACAAAAAAGAGTAAAAAGAGAAAAGCTAAATTAACTAAAGATGGATTAGTCCATAAATCTGATATGCGTAATATTAGACAACAGTTAGGAATAGGAGTTTAATCTAAACGTTCCTTCGGGAACAAAACCGTTTGTAAGAAATTACAAGCAAAATCTCAACACTAAGTTGAGAGGTTAGTTGTTAACCCGGTAACTAGTTATAAGAATCATTATTTTAATGGACACTATTTACCAAAAAACTAAAAATTATGCCAAGAGCTAAGAACGCAGTAGCGTCAAGAAGAAAAAGAAAAGCGGTAATGAAACTTGCCAAAGGTTACTTTGGAAGAAGAAAAAACGTATGGACTGTAGCAAAAAATGCAGTTGAAAAAGGTTTAGGATACGCTTATATCGGTCGTAAACAAAAGAAAAGAAACTTTAGATCGTTGTGGATTCAAAGAATTAATGCAGGAGCTAGACAACATGGAATGAGTTATTCTGTGTTTATTGGAAAAGTAAACGCAAAAGGAGTAAAATTAAACAGAAAAGTTTTAGCTGATTTAGCAATGAATCATCCAGAAGCTTTTAAAGCTGTTTGTAACTCTGTAAAATAATTTATAAACCTACCCTTTTATAATAAATGAAGCCCTCACTTTTAAGTGAGGGCTTTTTTTACATCTACTATCCAGACATAAATGTTTTAAAATTTATCTTTTAAACTTATTTTATATTTATTAAAGAGACAAGCTTATGTATAAGGACATTGTTCATCAGCTTAATTTTTTAGTGTTAATTAAAAAATGAAAGTGAGGCACTTGATTTTTTCGTTACTTTGGACTTGTGTTGAGCTTTTGTTGAAACATCAAGAAAAAAGCACTAAAAGTTGAAAAGAATATAGAAGTCCAATTTTAGTTAGAACGCTATTGATCTAAAGTATTAATACTAAAAATTAATAATCCTTTTCAATAGTTAAATGAGAAATAAGCTCCTGATTAGAAACCAACTTAACATTTACAGTAATTCTAAAACTACCTTTATTCGTAACTAAAGAACCTATGTAATATTGAGTTTTGATTGATTTACCTTGATGTGTAATTATAAACTTCAAAGGTTTATTCTCTAAGAAAAATGTTTTTAATACTTGTTCAGCTTGAGATTTTGAATACAAATTTTCTTCACCAACCAAAGATACATTAATATTAGAAGCGAAATAATGAGCAATCAATTTAGCATTAGCCGTCTTAAAACCTGTTTCTACTGAAGTCTTCAAATCTAAAGTTGGCAGCTTCACAATAGTTTTTTTTGTCAAAACTACAGCTTTTACGTTAGCCATTACCAGTTGATCTTGTGGTTTTTGTGAAAACACAGTTACTGAATTTAAGATAAAAAAAAGGATTACTATTTTTCTCATGATACAATTTTATATTTATATGCTAAAATCAGCAAGAATTAAGCCAAGTACGTATCTCAACTAACCTTCATTAATAACGACACTATTAACCTTATGTTAAAGCTATAATTAATTTCTCAAATACAGGCTTTAAAACCGCTCTAACTTTATCTGCTCGACCATTATCAAACTTAGTTTCAGTATCATCCATGTATAACACCTTATTCATTTCTAATTGTAAGGCATTAATTTTATTCAATGGCTTTCCAAAATACCTGGTAATATGTCCGCCTTTGAATGGCGTATTATGATTAACCTGAAACTCTCCTTTTGAAAGTTCATTAAAAGCAGTTTCAATTATTTTCTGAGTAGATGTAGTTTGATTATCATTCCCTAATATCATATCAGGAAATGCCTCTTTTTGAATGGTAGGTACAAATTTACGAATTGAGTGTGCATCCCATAATAAAGCTTCTCCGAATTCTGCTTTGCGTTCTTCTAAAAGAGATTCTACTTTTGAATAATAAGGCCAAAAATAAGTATCTAATCGCCTGTTAACTTCTTCTTGATTTGGCGTTTTACCATTTTTATAAATTGGATTTCCAAAAAAATCAGTCGTTGAACATAACCCAGTAATTAGACGTCCATCATTATACAATGGAACGCTTTTAACATCACGATTCAAATCTATTAACCAACGGTGATACTTTGCATAAATAATTGTAATACCCATCTCTGATGCGAAATTATATAAATCATGCACAAACCAATCAGCATCATCTAAAGAGTCTAACTGTGAGTCTAAATAGTCTTTTTTAAGCGCATCAGGGATCTCTAATCCACAATGAGGTACTGAAATAATAATTGGTACCTTTTTACCTTTTGGCTCAATAATATAGTATGGATTTGTCATCTCTTTAATTTTTTAATTTTATACGCATCTAGAAATCTTTATTAACAAAGAATCACAACAGTTATGCGTTATTGTTGTTTCAATAAATAATCAACAATATTTTTACACGCCAGTCCATTTCCATATAAATCTACATTAAAATTAGAAACTTGATTCATCATAACCTTAGCTTCAGCAATGATTTTAGATTTATTAGCACCAACCAAAACATTAACATTCGCTTTTATTAATTCTACCCACTCAGTCTGATCTCTCATGGTAACACAGTTTTTCTCAAAGAAAAAGGCTTCTTTTTGTAATCCACCACTATCTGTCATCACTAATGAAGAGTTTTTAATCAACTCAATCATATCAAAATAACCTACAGGATCAATTAATTTAACATTCAATTTTAAATTGTGACTAATTAACTTAGCTTTTGTACGGGGGTGTAAAGGCAAAACAATTGGACAAACAGTAGAATGTATTTCATTTAAAGCCTCAACGATATCTGTTAACCTGTCTATATCATCTGTATTATCAGCTCTATGTAAAGTTGTTAAAATAAATTTATCTAAATTATTATCTTTTATAACTGTAGATTTTTCTACAGATTTTTTAGCATAAAATGTAGCTGCATCTTGCATTACATCTCCAGATTTAATAATTTGAATATCAATATTATTATACCCTTCATTTTCTAAATTATCGATAGCCGTTTGAGTTGGGCAAAATAAATAATCAGAAATTCTATCTGTAATAATTCTATTTACCTCTTCTGGCATCTCCATGTTAAAGGATCTTAAACCGGCTTCAACATGCGCTACTTTAATGTGTAATTTTCTTGCGGCTAATGCACCAGCAGTTGTAGAATTTGTGTCTCCATAAACTAATAACAAATCTGGTTTTTCTTTCAAAAGAATTTCTTCAATCCCTTCCAACATTCTACCTGTCATTGCACCATGACCAACACTGTTAATATCTAAATTATATTTAGGTTTAGGGATTTCCATTTCTGTAAAAAAGATATCACTCATATTAGCATCAAAATGCTGACCTGTATGAACTAAAATCTCTTCGACATTATCATGTTTAGCAAACTCTCTACTTAAAGCTGCTGCTTTTACAAATTGTGGTCTTGCGCCTATTACTGTTAATACTTTCATAATTTATTTTCTTATCCTTTAGGTTAAAGTCTCGCTTAAAGGCAATTTACATTTAGGTGGAATCAGTTGTGAAACTCTACTTAATTATTCTCAACTGCAGAAATCACTGCACTAATAATTGTATTCACATTATCATCTGACAAATCAAAATAAACAGGTAATGTAATTTCGTTTTCATATTTAGACCATGCAACAGGATAATCACTCATTTTATAACCTTTATTTTTATAAAACGTAAGCATTGGTAAGGGTTGAAAATGAACATTTACTGAAACACCTGCTGCAAATATTTTTTGCATAATAGCATCTCTAGTTGGTTCATCAGTATTTTTAATTCTCAATAAAAACAAATGATATGACGTTTCTTTACCTTCTTCTTTATAGGGTGGAATTATTGCCCAATCTTTAGATTTAAATCCAGCAACATATTGATCAAAGATATCTTTTCTACGTTTTAAATTAGATTCATATCGTCTTAACTCAACCAAACCTATTGCAGCTTGTATATCTGTCATATTACATTTATAACCTGCTTCTAACACATCATAACGCCAATTACCTACTTGAGTCTTCTCTAAAGCATCCTTAGATTGACCATGTAATGACATTCTATTTAAATCTTTATAAATTTCATCACAATTAAATTGAGGTGGGAAATTCATACAAACCGCTCCACCTTCAGCAGTTGTTAAATTTTTAACTGCATGAAATGAAAACACAGATACATCTGTTAAATTTCCAGACATTTTACCATTCATGGTTGCACCAATACTATGAGCTGCATCTGCCATTACCAAAACTCTACCTAATTTTTCTTGGTTTTCAGAATCAGCAACGAACATTGACTTAATTTTATCATCATTCACTAAAGCGTTTATCAAATCAAAATCACAAGTAAACCCTGAAATATCAACAGGCATAATAACTTTAGTTCTTGGCGTAATAGCCTTTTTAATAGCTTCTACTGAGATATTAAAATCTTTCTCATTAATATCAACCATAACTGGTATTGCACCACAATGCATAATCACATTGGCTGTTGCACAATAGGTATAAGCAGGAATAATAACTTCATCCCCAGCCTTTACACCATACCATCTTAAAATCAACTCTAATCCAGCTGTTGCAGAATTAAAACATATTGTTTTTTTACATCCAATATAAGCTGTTAATTCTTCTTCAAACTTTTTAGTTCTTGGTCCTGTTGTTATCCAACCAGACAAAAGTGCTTTTGAAACTTCTTCTACAACTTCTTTATCTATTCTTGGTGGTGAAAATGGTATCATAATGGTATAATATTTTTAACAAAAATAACAAATAACAAAATACAAATAACATAAACAAGAAAAACTATAGCATCTATCTTTTAATTTAGCAAATCAGCACAAATAATTATACTCAATTTCGGTTACTTATTTATTAAAAGTAGAGGTTAACCTTAATAATATATTATGAGTATTCTTATTTATACCACAACTAAAATATTGAATTAGAATTGGCAAGTAATTACTTTACAAAAGGACTAGTGTAAAAATTATTTAAAATCTTAATTTCTATTTTAAGATGAAGACTTATACCTAACTTTTATTGGCAAAAAAAATCACATTCTACTTAAACTATAATTTATTTGAGCACCCCAATTAACAGTAAAACTTACTTCATCATACTCATTTGTAAAGATTAAATCATCAATTTGATACGCCAATAAACTACCATCAGCATGAACAAAAGTAACTTTCCCATTTGACTTCCCAAAAGAATCTATTGACTGAATAGTAAACTTTTTTTCAGGGTTATCCAGATTATCATTTCCATTATCAAAAACTGAACTAATAGACCCACTTTGAACGGATGTTATACCAGCAGAGTAATGACCATTTGATTCAATAATAAATAGAGCTTCACAAACATTATCCCCAAAAGAAGCGACACCAATACCTTGCCAAGTACCTACAAGTTTATTCTGTATAAAAAGTACTGTAACATCTTCAGGAAAAAGACAAGTTCCATTATCTTTTTCAGCTTGACTGTCATAATTAATTGTACCTGCATAGGTACATCCTTTTTTTTTACAAGATATAACACAAATAATTAATAAAATGGTGAAAATAGTTTTCATAAAGTATTTTTAATAATAAAGCTGCATAACAATCTCAATATCTACTCGATCATATTTTTATACAACTCTAAAAACGTAATTACCTTTTTAATTTCAGTAGTATCTGTTGGTAAATTCACCATTCGTTCAGAAGCATATTTAGCATTAGGAAAATCATCAATTTTTAAACCCCACATACTCAAATCACCTTGTACGGGGTGAAGCGGAGAATTAAACCATTCACCTAAATCAATTTTATGCTTTTCTGCTAATTCTAAAAATTCATCTCTATTTTTAACAAGTAAAGGATATTTCAAAAAAGAATGATTATCCAATAATTTGTCAGCAACAAAGGTCAGTTTGTTCTGCTTTAAAAACGCTGTATAAATAGCCGCATTTTTCTTTCTTAAAGTTAAATAGTTATTTATATTTTGAACTGATTTTATACCTTCATTAATTTGTGTAGAAGAAATTCCTTTAAAATAATTTTGAGGTTCTTTTATTGATGTAATTTCTTCATCTGAAGAGGAACCAATTACTAAATTATATTTACTTAAAAATCGATACAATTTCAATAATGTCCAATAGTTAGATGCATTCAAAATCTTATTCTTTGCAAACAAGAGTACTTTCAATACAACTTTATCTTTTGAAGATGGAATAATTAAATCTTTATTTACAGCTTCTATTTTTGAAGTATAACTCGTATTATTAACTAACAAAAACCCACCTATACCAGTTGAAAATGGCTTATTCCATTGAGTAGAGAAAAATGCAAAATCACTATAACTACCATTTGGACCGCCATTAAAACGTCCTCCATAACCATGGGTGCAGTCTTCAATTGAAATAATATTATTGGCTTTACACCAATTTGAAATAAGGTCAACTTCAGAACTTAATCCAAAAGTATTTTGACACATCACCACTTTTGTTTTTGATGTCACCTTTTCTTTAATCTCTTCTAAACTAGTGTTATAGGTATCTAAATCAATATCAACATAAACTGGTTTAGCTTTTAAGTAAATAATAGCATTTGGTACAACTACACAAGTAAAAGCAGGCAATATTACTTCATCTCCCTCTTTTAAATCTAAAGCCTTAAAAATTGCAGTTAATGCTACCCTTCCCTTCCAATAAAAAAAGAAATTATTGTGCGCTAAACCAATTTGTTTTTGCAATTCATTTTTATAGCGATTAATAGTATTCATATTATTTTTTATTAAAAAAACTAAATAGGCCCACTAACGATCCAAATCCATATGACAAGTGCAGACCAAAAAATGTTAAAACCAAATATATAAAACTTGCCTTTTTAGTATACATTTTAATACTAATATAAGATACAGCTAATAAATAGGTAACTAAACTAAGCATTGATAAATAATAAAATAAAGGATGAAATAATATTCCGAATAACAATGACACAACCAAACTTAATACAAAAGCCAATGGAATAAAATGCCTTAAACTTAATGATGAAAACCGTTTAGTAATAAACACAGTCTTTAAGTTCCATTTCCCGTTTCTATAATTATTGTTCATAATCTCAGAAATAGTTTCTCTTGCATAATAATAACATTTTGTGTCAGGAATTAAATAAATCTTAGATCCTAAAGCTAATAATCTTTTAGACATTTCAATGTCATGATTTCTTATTAGCCTATTATCGTAGCCATCAACTTTTTTTAACAAATTTAATTTATATAACCCAAATGGTACGGTATCAACTAAAGTTGGTTTTTCAATTCCAATTCTGAAAATCGCATTTCCAACTCCAAATTTATTTGATAATACTTTAATAATAGAATTAGTTTTTTTACTTTCATTCAGTACTTTGGTTTGCATTACTCCACCAACAACATCAGCATTAAGTGATGAAATTTTATTAATAAGCACTTCAATATAATCTTTATCAAAACTTGAATGCGCACTAGCAATTAAAACGTATTCACCTATAGCATTATTAATCCCTAAATTTAAAGCAAAAGGTGTTTTTTGTTTTTGATTATCTAATAATTTTACTTGAGGATACTCCGAATTAATTTTATTTACGATATCACGAGTTCTATCTGTACTCATTCCATCACAGATTAAAATCTCCAATTCATTAATATTAAAAGAAGACTCAATGAAAGAAAAAATACATTTCTCAATGTACTTCTCTTCATTTCTACAGGGGATTACTATACTTACTTTTGGTAGACTCATACTTTTGTTAATGATTTTTGAGATAATAAACTAAAAAATAATCCAAAGAAAATTGTTCCAGCTTGATTTTCTAAAATAGATTCAACTGACATAAATATAAATGTAATAACTATAAACTGTAATAATAAGGGATTGGATTTAGCACCAAAATATGTACTTAACAAAAATAAGAGTAATCCAATTATTCCACTTGAAATCAATATTTGAAAAAATTGATTGTGCGCATTATATTGATGTTCTAATGCAGAAATCAAGTTATGTTCTGTATATTTTTCAACCAGTACATCCCTAACATCTCCTGTTCCATGCCCTAACATTGGCTTTTCTTTTACTAATGTTGTGGCGTGTTCCCAAATATGTAATCGTATACCACTTGAACTTTCACTTTTATTATTATCTCCACTAATAAAAAGCGTTCCAAGTTCATCTACTCTGTATTTAATAAATTCAACATTTTTATAACTTAAAAACATAAATACAAGCATTCCAAAAACAATAACTATACCGAGTTTATATTTTTTTTCTGATTTCATCCATACATAAACATAAAATAAGATTAAAAGTACAGCTGCTAATATTCCGATTTTAGATAATAACATGACGTTAATTAAAAACAACATCAATACAATACTAACAGTAGTATATTTATTATAAAAAAGGTATACACCCTTTTTTATATAATACAACAAAACAGACATTGCTGTAACAATATACATTGACATATATGAAGGATGTACAATAGGACTTAGTCTAGAATAAAATAAATAGTAAAATGTAGAATCGTTTAAATACCTCTTAAAACCAAAATAAAAGGATACAATGAAAAAAATAAATATGCCTATGATTAAGAATTTAATAATTTTTTGAAATTCAATTTCAGATAACTTAAGAAATGAAAATAATATCGGAAAAATAAATAATGACTGTTTAACCTCCAGGTCAAATACACCTGCTTTCATATTATCAGTCCAAAATAAACCTAAACCTAAAAAGCCATAAAAAATCATTAAAAAAACTTTTGATTTAGTAATTTCAAATTTTTTCTGACTACAAAAAAAAGTAATAAATGTACTAATTGCAAATAATACAATTAGTATTGGCATAAACTTATGATGCAATGGAAGCATCAAAGCCAAAGCTTGCAAAAATATGGTAACGTTAAATTTATTTTTTAACCAATTCATTATACATTTTAATAAGTGTTAAAGATTCTGACTCCCAACTATACAACTCTTTAACAGCCTTTTGACCAGCCAATCCCATTTCAATTCTTTCATCTTTATTATCAATCATCCACAGAATAGCTTTTTTAATACTTTCTATATTTGTTGGTTCAACAAATATAGAAAACTCAGCATATCGTTCAGACCAATAAGGTATATCTGAGATTATCATTGGTAAACCACACGTCATATATTCAAAAGACTTAGTTGGTAAACAATTTAAATGATTTTTTTCATGATAAAAATTCACAAATCCAACATCAGAATTTCTAATTATAGGATAAACTTCTCTGATAGGTTTTGCTCCTAAAAATTCAACATTTTTAAGATCTTTAAGACACTCATCTTTATATTCCTCACTCTCCCAAACACCTAAAAGAATTAACTTTACCTCTTTTATTTCTCCAATCGCTTGACAAATCTCTTTAATTCCTCTAATCCTAGATAACCCTCCGGCATAAACAAACGTTAATGTTTTATTCTCACCTGATTCTACTCTTGATTCTGAACCTGTAAGTGAAACCTTTGGGTAATTCCTAATTAGAACGCCTTTTTTTGGTGCCAAAAAACTAACAATCTCAGGTGTTACAGAAATTACTTTATTATAAAATAATATATTGAACTTTTCAAAAACACTATATACATTTTTAACAATTAATCTAACAGTTTTATTTCCTAACCATTCTTTAGTTTCAATTTGACTTGATACATTTTCATGTGAATCAAAAATCACTTTTTTACCTAACACTCTTAAAATAACACCAATAAACATTAATTCAGGGTCATGAAAGTGAAAAATTTCAGATTTCGTTTTTAAGGCTTTAATTAATGCTATCCAAGGTTTAAGAATCATTCTTCTAAATCGACCAACTGATTGTGGTAAAGCAATTATATTAACGCCGTCTACTACTTCATTTTTATCATGAGTAATCACTAGAGAAACATCAAAACCAGCCTTGCTTAAAGACACGCATTCTTTATGAAATATTCTACCATCAAAGGTAGGGTGAGCTGTTGAAATATGGCAAATTTTAGTCATTAAGTATTTTTTTGTAAATAGATTCAAATTTATTTTTATTTACTTGCTTTGTTGCTTTAGATAAAATTAATTTTTTATTTTTTTCCTGAACATAATCTAAAGATAATTCTTCAACATCACATAATGATGAAACTAAATTATTTTTCACTATAATTCCATTCTCATTATTAATTATCCATTCATTATTAGCGGGCAAATCACTCAATACAGGAATACATCCGTACCCCATAGCTTCTAATAAGCTAATTGCAGTACCATCACTTGAAGGGATTGACACCCAAACTTTAGCCCTCATGTATTGCCTTTTATTTTCCGCCTGATTTACAAAACCAATAAATTCATACGAGCCAATTGGTAATATTGACTCAGCTAAAACTTTAAGACTATCTGTATTTTTACCATTAGCACCAACTATTAATTTCCAACCTGTATGTAATTTTACAAACTTAGAAAACCCAATTATTATGTCATCAATATTATACAAGTCATTATGTAATCGGTTTGAATAAATAATATTTTCTTTTTCAATTAATTCAACATTATCATAATCAATACCAAAATTGATAATTTCAACTTTTTTATCTGCAATTATTTCATGTATTGCTTCCCCCATAAAATTAGCATCTGCAGTAATGTAATCAGAATTTCTTAAATTATAACTCACCATTTTTTTAAATAAGAAATTCTTATTCGGTAATAACAGTACATCACTTCCCCAAGTTGTTAATACTAAAGGAAACTTATCTTTATTCGCTTTTATACTAATGAATCCATATGAGTTTGCTTGATGAACATGAATAATAGAAGGTTGATAGTCTCTATATATACCATGTAATGCCTTGATGTTTTTAAAAATTGAAATAGGATTTCTTAAACCAAAATCAATAACTTTAAAATTACAAAAATCTATTTCAGAATTCGTTACTATTAAAATGTCATCAAAAAAATCTTTTATTAAATCGTAATAATTCTTTAAATGTACAGATCCAGAACTACCTATAAGAATTAATTTTTTATGATTTTTCATCCTGAATTAAATTTGATGAATTAAATGATAAGCCTATTAATACTGCTAAAAATACAAATATTTCCCTACTAGAAAGTGGTGCATTCATTAATGCTGTAACAATTGAAATTATCGCTAAAAATGACAATAACACCCCTTGCTTTGATCGTGAAAAAGTAATTCCTTTGTAAAATAAATAAACATAAAATAAAATATAAAATAGAAGTCCAATAACTCCATATCTCCATAAATATAAAACATATTCATTCTCAGCATATATTTTATTACTATAAAAATATTCTTTATTCGGTCCATGCCCAAATATTGGTTTCTTTTTCACCATACTAAAAAGGTGTTTCCAAATCTCAACCCTCCCTTTTACAGAGCCAACCTCTGTAATCTCTCCACTAAAGATAGAATTAATATAAGTATTATTATTTAATGTTTTTGACTCATTAAATATCTGTTCAAACTTTCTGTTTGAAACATATCGTTCTGTTTCAATAATATTTGATGAAAACAGATATGAAAATGAATATGCAATAACAACTAAAACGACAGGAGCCATACTCCATTTATTAAATGTCTTTAAAATATATAGTTTATTTATTAAATCAAAAATAATCATTAAAAACAAAGCAATAAAACCAGTTCTAGATTGGCAAAGAAAAAATAAAAAGATGGCACTAAAAAAGATTATTAATTCAAAAGAGAATTTCTTTTTCTTGGGGTAAAAAATAGACGCGAAAAATAAAAATATAATTGCATTTGTATTCGGATTACCAATTGCTCCAATCATTCGTTTTGTACTAACAACACCTAAACTATCTAAACCAAATAACTCTATGTGAACACCTCCGTTATAATAATGTTCAATTAAGTAATTAACCCCAAATAAATTAAAGTAATGACATAAATTAAACAATACTAATAACCCGAAAATAGGGTAAAAAATATTTTTTTTGCAATTATTAATTTCAACTATCGAAAAGAATAGCACAATGAGTAAAAATTTAATTAACTTGAAAATCTCGAAATAATCTTTTACACTTGTAATTCTAGAATTAACAATAATACTTAGAATAATGTATGCACCAAAAACTAAAATAATTGTAAAGAATTTTCGCCAGACAATTTTATGCCAATTCTTAAATACAATAAAACCGATAATCGGAAGTAAAAAATCTACAAACTGAATAGAGGGTAGACCTTCTCCAATTCTTACATCTGGAAAAAGTAGAATCGATAATACAATTAAAAAAGCAATTATTTTATTTAACATCTTCATCTAAAGCCCATTTATCATAATTATTCTTTAACTCTGGATGCTTTTCCAATAACGCCTCATCTCTTTGTCTTGTGTCACCTACTACTTTAGCTGGATTACCCATAATTATCGAAAAATCTGGAAACTCACCTTTAACCATACTATATGCCGAAACAATTGAACCTTTACCAATCATAGTATTTGGCATTATAGTTACATGCGGACCAATAAAAGTGAAACGACCAATTACAATTGATCCTTTTATATATCCAATCATATTCTTTTCACCATAATTATCTCCATATAAACGAATAGAATCATGACTAGAATGTGTTGTTAGTGTTATAAAGTTTGTTATTTGACAACCCTCATGAATTGTGATCCCATTTGATGCTTCAATAAAATTATGATGACCAATGAATACATTATCCTTAACATCAAAATTTTGAGGTGAATCTATAAAAGTAGAATTACTAATTCTTGTCTTTGATAAAAAATTGCCATCAGTTTTTCTTTTATAACCACCAATCATTTTTGGCGAAAGACTTTGAAGTAATTTCCTTCTAATATTTAAGACAATTTTCTTTATCATTAATCTTCAGTATTCTTAATAGCATCTTTAGCAATTCTGCTTACCCACAAATATATATATAAATAATAGAAAACTTGTAAAATAGACAAAATTAGAAAACCCATTTTTATATCCTTAAATAAATATCCTCCAATAAAAATTGATCCAAAAATTATTAGATTTCCTACAATTGACAACATAAATATTTTTGCCTGTTTATCTAAAATTATTGCTATCTGTTGAATTGGTGCTATCACAAAATTTAAAAACAGCCAAGGAGTCAAATACCTTGCATATACACCAGCTTCTCTCCATTTATCTCCTAAAACAAATTCAAATAAATCTGGTCCAAATAATAAAATTACAAGAAAAATTGGTAAGGCTATAAGTGCTAATTTTTTAACAGTACCGTTAATTAACCTAACAATACTTTGGTTATTTGAATGCATTTCTGCTGCTTTTTGATAGAACACTTGAGCAAATGAATTACCTATAACCGATAATGGTGCTCTTAAAACTCTAAAGGTCATACTATAATACCCTAACAACACATCACTAAAAGCATAAATTATTACTGAATTAACACCAACGTTTTTAAACTCATCACCCATGGCGTGTAAAGAGTTTATTTTAGGGAATTTATCATACCTTTTTGCTTGTGTTTTCATTTCTAAAACTGAAATATGTTTTAATAAATGTCTATCATTTTTAAAAAATGACACAAAAAACAATAAACTACCTAATCCAAACCCTACTGCATAACTAATAATAAAACTTGCTATCCCTATAGGTGTTAAACCTACAGGTAAAATAAAATCAGATTTAAATAAGGATTTAAAAAATTCTATAATTCCTAAACTACCCATTCCTTTAATACTAACACCACCTATTAATTGAACAGACACTCTACTTGACGTTTGGCTTAACACAGATATTGAAGTACTTTTGAATCTTTTTTTTCTATTTGACCAATATGTAAAGATCTTATATGAACTTGCGACAAAAACACATACAGGTATAAACCAAATCCAATTATTTAAAATAGGATTCTCAATTTTAACTTGAATAAAATCTCCGAAAAAAAAGAGTATTACACTCAAAATAAATGTTACTACAAATAAAATAACAAAACTTAAACTTAAAATATTTATAGCCTGCTTATCTGTTTTAGGTAAAACAATTGCTTGTTCATAACGTCCAGACGAAAACACAATTAAAAACGTAACTAATGAAATATAAAAAGCAAAAACCCCAAACTCCTCCGGAGAATATAGTCTTGTTAGAATTGGAATTAACACAATTGGTAAAATCTGAGCTATAGTAGAACCAGTCATTAAGGTTAGTACATTTTTAGAAAACTCAGACTTAATGATTTTAACCATAACTTTGTGTAAAATTAACAATCAAAACTATACTGAATAGTAAAGCTTTCATCTAAAAAGTTAATATACAATTGGAGCCGATAAAATCGGCTCCAATTGTGTTTAATATTATTTTTATTTTAATCGAAATGCAATTACTTAGCGTAATGCACAGCTCTTTTCTCTCTTATAACAGTAACTTTCACTTGACCTGGATAAGTCATTTCATTTTGAATTTTTTGAGAAATAATAAATGATAATTCATCTGCTCTTTGATCAGACACTTTTTCACTTTCAACCATTACTCTTAATTCTCTACCGGCTTGAATTGCAAATGATTTATTTACACCATCAAATCCAACAGCTATATTTTCTAATTCTTTAATTCTTTTAATATAAGACTCAGCAATTTCACGTCTTGCTCCTGGTCTTGCTCCTGAAATAGCATCACAAACTTGAACAATTGGAGAAATCAATGTAGTCATTTCAATCTCATCATGGTGAGCTCCGATTGCATTACAAACTTCTGGTTTTTCGTTATACTTTTGAGCCAATTTCATACCTAATAATGCATGCGGTAATTCTGGCTCATCATCTGGCACTTTTCCAATATCATGTAACAATCCAGCTCTTTTAGCCAACTTCACATTCAACCCTAACTCAGCTGCCATTGTTGCACATAAATTAGCAACTTCTCTACTATGTTGTAATAAGTTTTGTCCATAAGATGAACGGTATTTCATTCTACCAATCATTCTCATTAATTGAGGATGTAAACCATGTATACCCAAATCTACACAAGTTCTTTTTCCTGTTTCAATAATTTCTTCTTCTAAAGATTTTTTTGTTTTTTTAACTACATCTTCAATTCTTGCAGGATGAATTCTTCCATCTGACACTAATTGATGTAAAGACAAACGTGCAATCTCTCTTCTAATAGAATCAAAACATGATAAAATAATTGCTTCTGGTGTATCATCAACAATAATTTCAACACCAGTTGCAGCTTCTAAAGCACGAATATTACGTCCTTCTCTACCAATAATCCTACCTTTCATTTCATCAGACTCAATATTAAATACTGAAACTGAATTTTCAATAGCCTGCTCTGTTGCAACCCTTTGAATAGATTGTATAACTATTTTTTTAGCCTCTCTATTAGCATTAATCTTTGCTTCTTCAACAATATCTTTAATTGTTGACATTGCATCCGTTCTTGCTTCATCAATTAAAGCCTGCTTAACTTCTATCTTTGCTTCTTCAGGTGAAAGCCCAGAGATTTTTGATAGTTCATTAACTTGTTTTTGGTGAAGCTTTTCTATTTCTTTTCTCTTATCTAAAACACCCTCTTTTTCTAGATTTAGTCCTGTCTTAAGATTTTCAATCTCCTTTTCTTTTCTTCCAAACTCTCCAATTTTTTGACTTAACTGGCTTTCTTTACTTCTTAATTTGTCTTCTATTGATTGAACTTTTTGTTCACGGCTTCTAACTTTATTTTCGTGGTCATTTTTCAATTGCAAAAATCTCTCTTTTGCTTGTAGAATTTTATCCTTTTTTAATGCTTCAGCTTCAACTTCAGCCTCTTTTAATATAGCTCTTGACCTTGATTTTAAAGCACTTTTTTGTAGAATAAATGCGATTACTGCTCCAGCAACAATACCTATTAATATTCCAATAACAATACTTGTAGTTTCCATCTTTTTTAAATACCTTTTTTAAAGGGTTTTTGTTTTAGAGAAAGGCTTAACCTTGCTCATTAATTTTACTTAAAATTCGATTTAAGTCTTCATTAATAGATGATTCAAGAGGTGTTGATTCTGTTTCAGCTGTATTTGGTTTTTGTAATGCCAATTGTAACGCTGTCATAGCAAGTAGATCTTGCATGTCTTTAACAGCATAACTACCTTGTAACTTCTTTATATTTGAATTTATCTTTTCAGAGGCAGCCACAATTGCAGACTCCTCATCCTTTCTTATTGTTAAAGGATAAGTTCTACCTGCTATAATTACTTTTAAAGATATTTTTTCCATTTATCATCCATTAAGTAAAGAAATACACGAATCTATCTCATTTACTAATTCACTTATTCTTGATTTGTACTGCCCTATCTTATCTGAATCCGAATTTTCCAATTTTAATTGTAACGCTTCAAAATGCTCATTTAATATAGCATTTTCGTCTTTAAAATTCCCATTCAAATGTTTAAGCTCTAAAATTTCAGCTTCTTGACTTTTAACTACTGAATTTAAGTGCGACACTTTTAATATTAAAGCATCTACTCCTTGTTCTAGTTTACTTATCAATTGATTAGCTTCAGACATAATACATTTCAAAATTATTATAAACAAAAATACTAATACTAATCCCATTTTCAAAACTAATTCTAACTAATTATTAAAAACATTTTTTTAATAATAAATATCAAGTCAAGTTTAGAAGTAATTTTAAGGCACTAATTTTGATTTACCTTAACTAAATACATTACTAACTATGTTAAAACTTATTCCTTTTTTTTTATTAATGACTTCGTTTAGTTTAATTGCACAAGTTTATAAAGCTAAATCTATTGATTATAATCAAAGTTTAGGGAGCCCAATGAAAATTAACATGGTATTAGCTGGTAATTTTTGCGAAATGCGCTCAAATCATTTCCATACAGGTTTAGACATTAAAACCAATCATAAAGAAGGTGTAAAACTTTATGCCATTGAAGATGGGATCATTTCAAGATTAAAAGTATCGCCCTGGGGGTACGGAAACGCTATTTATATTCAACACACGAACGGCTTAACAAGTCTATATGCACATTGTCAAAAATTTACGCCTAAAATAGATTCCTTAGTTTACGAAATTCAAAAAGCGTATGAAAAACCAGTAATTGACAAAGATGTTTTAGCTTTGAAAATTCAAATAAAAAAGGGCCAATTTATTGGTTATTCTGGAAACTCTGGAAGTTCGTCTGCGCCTCATTTACATTTTGAATTGAGAGAAACTAAAACAGAACATGCTATAAATCCTTTACTTTTTAAATGTTATCAAAAATTAATTAAAGACAATACACCTCCTCAAATTAGAGGTGTTAAGTTTTACGCTATAACTAATCAGGGATATATGATTCCTGATAATTTTGCTTACTACCCAGTTATAATTAAAGGTAAAAAACTTATTATAAATGAAGGAAATCCAATAAATTTAGATCAATTAGTAGTTGAAAATTCAAAATTAGGGCTAGGTGTTTTAGCAATTGACAAATTAAATAGCGCTAATAATACTTGTGGAATATATCATTCAATCATAAAAAAAGACAGTGAGATTATTCACGAACAAAAAACAGAATACATGAATTTTGACTATAATCGTTTTATGAATTCACATAAAGATTATATTGCATTTAAAAAGCTAAGAAAACATATTCACAAACAATTTACTACCAATATTAATCCCTTGCCTATATATCCAATAAATAATGGAAAAATAAACTGGGAATCTAGAAATGGAAAGTATGAAATCATAACACTTGACGTCCATGGTAATTCATTATGTTTAAAATTCAGTGTAGAAAAAAAAGAAAACATCTATAAAACTAATTACTTTTCTACAGTTTCAAAATACATTTATCCTGATACTGTGAATTTTATTTTAAAAGAAAACTTTCAAGTACTTTTTGAAAAAGGTACTTTTTACGAACCATTAGAAGTCATTTTTAAACAACACGAAACTGACAGTCTATCAAGTTTTATTGGTAAAGTATATAATTTTGCAGACAATACTATTCCTGTACAAAAAAAATATGACATCAGAATTAAATGTCCTCAATTACCCCAAGACTTTCCAAAAGATAAATTAGCAATTGTTTACACTGACAATAAAAAAAGAGTTAAGTATGTAGGTGGAACTTATATTGATGGTTGGGTAGAAGGTAAAGTTAGAGCATTCGGTAAATTCACTTTAATGATAGACTCAATCCCTCCCATTATTACACCATATGATTATACTAGTAACAGACCAATAACAAAATATAATACTCTAGAATTAAAAATTACAGATAATTTATCTGGGATTAAAAATTATAAAGCATTTATCAATAAAAAATGGGTGTTAATGTACTATGACCGAAAGAAAGGAAACTATATTATCCCACTTAACAATTACAGTAAACCACATTTAACAAAAGGTGTAAATTCTATTAAAATTATAGCATTTGACAGACAAAACAACAAAAGCGTTTTAGAAACTGTGGTGATTTATTGAAAAACCAACGCTATAAATAAATAACTTAATATATTTGTTAAAAAACAATTAATGCTAAAAGACCTACTTAAAGAAGGTGGATTATACACCATAGCCAACCTTTTAACTAAAGGTGTGAGTTTGATGTTGATTCCATTTTATGTCAATTATTTTTCTGAAAGTGAATTTGGTATATTAGGAATGCTAGGTGTTTTTGGAGGATTTGTTAGCGCAATCGTATCATTCCAACTGTATCAAGGAATGAGTAGATATATTGCTCAAGATGTTCCATTACGTACTAAACAAAAAATTGGCTCTACTGCAATTAATTTTACAATTTTATCTTATGGATTATTTTTAATAATTGCGTTCATATTTAAAAATTTCTTTATTGATATTTTATCTTCTGACATCAGAATAAAAGATGAATACTTTTTACTTGCTATATCTTCATTATGTATTAATGCCATTTTTACTGTTTTTGGTACGCAATTAAAATCCTTGAGAAAAGTAACAGAATTTACAATAACGTCTTTTTTACACTCATTTTTCAATATTATATTAATCATATTTTTCGTAATAAAATTTGACTATGGATTAAACAGTATATTTTATGCTGGAATACTGATAGCTCCACTAATTATTTCATTACAAATTTACTATCTTAGAGATTACTTAATACCCTATTTTGGAATCTCCGAATTAAAACGACTATTAAAATTTAGCACACCTTTAATTCCTGCATCAATAGCTTATTTAATATTAAACTTAACTGATCGTTTTTTCATTAAAGAAATATCAATGTCAGCTAATGGTATTTATGAAGTAGCTTTTAAATTTGCCACAGTAATTAGTATTATTCTTATAGCTTTTCAATCTGCTTTAGCTCCAATTTTATATCAAAGACACGAGTTAGAATCTACTAAAAAAGAATTAGTAAATGTGTTTAAACTGTTTTTAGGGGTTGGTACATTAGGCGTGTTAATTTTATCATTATTTTCATACGAAACCTTATACATCTTTACTAAACCATCATATTATGAGGCTCAGTATATTATGCCTTTATTCTATATTTCATTATTAATAACAGGTTTAGGATTATTTTCGCCTGGATTACACATAAAGCATAAAACAAACGTAATACCTTTTGTAGTCATATTCTCAGCGAGTATCAATATTGTATTAAATTACATTTTAGTAAATAAATTTCAATTAATTGGTGCAGCATTTGCAACATTGATTAGTGTAATGATTAACAATGTAATTTTATTTTCAATCTCTCAAAAACATTATAAAACCCCATACCCTATTAAAATGAGCATACTCCTTTTTATGTTATTTTTAATACTTATTGGATTGAATTATACATTTAAAATATTCTTAGATTTAAGTCTGTTTAATTCAATATTAATTAAACTAGCTCTTATTATTATATACGGTACAGTAATATTAAAACTTAAGTTAATTGATTTAAGTCAGTTGAGAAAAGATAAAACAACCATAAAGAAATAACATCAAATTAATTAAAAATTAACTTGTAGTTACACCTTAGATAAAATTAGTTAATACATCAATTAAAATAGGTGATCATTCGTGGTGATATGGTTCATTATTAAGAATAGTAAATGCACGGTAAATTTGTTCAGTAAAAAGCATTCGTATCATTTGATGGCTAAACGTCATTTTAGAAAGCGCTATTTTTTCATTAGCAGCACTATATACTTCATCTGAAAAACCATAAGCTCCGCCTATTAAAAAAATAATATTCTTATAACCTCTATTCATTTTGTCTTGTATCCAATTTGAAAATTTCATAGAAGTAAATTCTTTCCCTTTCTCATCTAGTAAAACAATTAAGCTAAAGTTTTCAACTTTAGCTAGTAATAATTTACCTTCTTTTTCTTTAATCTGATTAAAAGTTAGCTTTTTAGCATTCTTTAAATCAGGGATTTCAATTTTCTCAATCGTAATATATTTTTTAATACGTTTTAAGTATTCATTCTCTCCATCAACCAAAAATGATTTATGTGTTTTACCTATAGCTACAATTTTTATCTTCATCCTTTAATACTTATAATTCACATTCCATTACTCAGTTGGTTACTAATATAGCGTTTTCTATTTAATTTTAAATTCTTAAAAAAGTATTAAACAAAAAAAACACCACTTAACTAAATAAG
>Ga0308005_10000166_pt1 | contig 24982 bp, 21 predicted proteins | sample Neamet67_FD_203142 | JGI IMG/M metagenome (GOLD analysis project Ga0308005, IMG submission 203142) | Marine microbial communities from water near the shore, Antarctic Ocean - #67 | ecosystem: Environmental > Aquatic > Marine > Unclassified | place: Southern Ocean | collected 2014-06-07 | reverse complement strand
TAATGGAGTCTCCCTCGAAAGCGCGATCGTGATCAGCAACTCGCCAGGCTCTCCCCCCATCGCCGCGAAATCACTGAGCACCCGCGCCACCGCTTTCCAGCCCACTTTCTTGGCAGGGGCATTTGGTAAAAAATGAATTCCCTCAACCACTGCATCTGTTTTCAAAAGGGTTAACGTCCGTCCGTCTCGAATCACCGCACAGTCATCTCCGGGGCCCACGAGGACTTCGTCCGAGACTGCCAGACCACCGCAAAGCTGCGCGATAAGTGGATCCTCTCCTAAATCACCCACCGTTTTCATGCGCCCGCCAATCTACCCAATAGAATGATCGAAATGGTGGTGGCGTTGAATAGCAAATGACAAGCGATCGATGGCCAAAGCGATCCCGTCCATTCATAAAGAATGACAAAGCCGATCCCCATCAAAACCAAAATGGGAAAGCTCATCAAATTGAAATGAACCACCCCAAACAAAAGACCTGAAAAAAGCGCAGCAAACCACTTCTCCGAAAAACACTTCACCACGGGATAAATATAGCCTCGAAAAATGACCTCCTCCGCAATCGGCGCAGCAATTACCGCTGAAAATGCCGCCGCCCCAATCAGCCACCAGTCATCCGTTTTCGTCAGAAGCTGCACTGTATCCTGGGCATCACTTCCGAACCTTACTTGAACCCACTCCTGCCAACCGGTGAAATACAAAACAATGTTCAGCAGGAAAACCACCACCACAAAAACCGGCGCAATCCAAATCACCTTGCGCCATTCCAGCCAGCGGAGACCGAAAAACTCAGCCAAATTCACCCGCCAAAAAAGCAAAAGCGGAACCAATGACGCTAGGACTAACATACTCAGCGAACTGGAAAGAAAGAGTTCCGGAGTGGCTTCGAGAATTTTTTCTGCAGAGTCCGGGTATCCTTTCCAGACCGTAAAATACAACACACACAGCCCCACCAAAACCAGCAGATCAAAGGCGCGGATCGCAGATGTGCTCACGCTCCCCCCTAAATTCCACCCGCTTTCCGGCCAAATCTTCCGAATCAGCTTATAACCCGGAAGTGCCAGCCCAAAAAAAGCCACCACAATCCCAAGTAGAAGAAAGCCTAAAAAAGCATGTTCACCAACGCTCACTCGCACACTCTATGAGCGCCAGACATACTTTGCCAGTAATCAAATAATCGGCTCTGCTGAGAGATTCTTAAAAGCACCACCGTGCCCGCCAAGGATAAAAAAAACAGTGACCTTTAAGGACATCGACAATCACTATCGGGACGGACAATCCTTCCAAACTGGCCACCGGGGTCTCGGATACGTTCTCCTCATTCAACGAAAGCGAGACGGTCGTCGCATCCATCTTAGCTCACCCACCGCCTCTCTCGAGAGCGCGGCAAAGAATATCATCACTCTCGATGCCGGGGATGTCACCGGCGCTGGCTTCATCAAGGTTCCCTAAAGACCCATTATGAGAGGGGACCTAAAAAATGTGAAGGACGTTATCACGAACCGCTAATCTATCCCTCCGGCTGATTTCTTATAAAATCAGCTACTTGGCTGAAGAATGCCATGATGCTTCCTCGGATCTCATCATCCGGAATCGTTTCCTCAGCTGCTGCGCCCATCAGTTCGATCCAGCGGTCACGCGCCGCCACCCCAATTCGAAAGGGCATGTGCCGTCCGCGCAGCCGCGGATGCCCACGTTTCTCGAGATAACTCTGATCCGCGCCAAAGCGAAACAAAAGAAATTCGCGAAGCCGCTCCTCGGAACCCTCCCAATCATCAGAGGGATACATCGGCCCGATGAGATCATCCTCCTTGACTCGCTTATAGAAACTCGCCGTCAATCTCCCGAAACCCTCTTCTCCTACCACACGGTAGATTTCTGCCTCATTCATCATCGAAAATGATCCAGTACTCTCCCGAAACAAAATTCAAGGATTGCTTCGTTCCCCTTCTATTCGCCACTCTATTCACTCACCACTAATTTCGATCCATGAGCGACGCCATTTCTTTCGACGCCCCCGAACCCGATGAACTTTCGGCGCATTTAGAAAACTATGACGTTTCTAGCCTCATCGCGGTAGGCGGCATGGGAGCCGTTTATCACGCTAATCAGACCTCACTAGACCGAGATGTCGCGATCAAGCTCCTGCCTGCCGAGTTCGGCGGTGATGCGTTCCGCGCACAGTTCGCCACCGAAGCCAAGGCAATGGCGAAATTGAACCACCCAAATCTGATCTCGATTTACGATTTCGGTGAAACCGATGGCCTGCCTTACATCGTGATGGAGTTCGTTCCAGGCAAGTCACTCTACTATTCCTGCTACAAAAAGGCGATCGAGCAAAGCGAGGCAATTCGGCTCACCTCCGAGATTTGCGCCGGTCTGGGACACGCCCACAGCCACGGCATCATCCACCGGGATATCAAGCCCGCCAATATTCTTCTCGATTCCCATGCCCATGCCAAGATTGGTGACTTCGGGCTCGCCAGTGGAACCGATGATGACAACGACTCCGGTCTCATCTACGGCACCCCCGACTACGCCGCTCCCGAAATCCTACAAGACGCAGCGAACGTTGGGATCCCCTCAGACATCTTTGCTGTCGGCGTCATTCTCCACTTACTTCTCACCGGTAAGATGCCTAAAGACGATCCCAGAGTTCCCTCACGGATCGGAGGATGCGATACCCGCTTGGACCGAATTGTCAGAAAGGCCACGCGCGAGGATCCCGCAGAACGCTACCAGACCTGTGAGGAAATGCTGAAAGACCTCAGCGCCATTCCTGACAGAAGCGCACGCAAAGTCATCACAGCAGCTCCCCCAGCCGCCAAACCCTCACTGCTCAAGCGGACTGCCGCCACTGCCACGCCCTTGGAAAAAACCAAGGCTTCCGGCTCTCCCAACCGTCCCAGACTTCGCAAGCTCGAGCCCAGCGATAGACCGACTTCCGATGCCGCTTTTCAGGAAACTCCTCCCGCAGTCATCGCGCTGGCACCCAGCACCAACTGGCCACTCGTTCGGAACTTGATGATCATCGCCCTCCTCGTCCCTGCCCTCATTTTTGCATGGGGAATATATAAGGAGAGGGAGAAAGATCGGGCTGCCATCGATGAAAAAGAACGCATCGAAAAAGAGAACATCGAACGGGAACAAAAAGTCGCCCGCGAAAATGTTCTTCGCGCCGCTGAGGAGAAGAAAATTGCCGCAGTAACAGCCAAGAAAAAGCGCGAGGAGGACGCCGTCATGGTGGAAGAAACCATCGCCAAGGAGCCCAAGCTCACTCCTCTCGAACAACTTGATAAATACAAAGGCTCCCTCGTCGGAGGAGTTCGCGACGTTTTCCCGGAAGGAACTATTGAGCGCGGAGACATCAGCCTCTTCTTCGTCGAGACTCCCATGTCCTGGTCTGTAGCCTCCGAGTTCGCAGAATCACACGGCGGCCACCTCGCAACCCCCGCTCTCACTTCAGATCTCTCTTGGATCGCGGAAAAACAAGGCGACGTCCGCCGCATCTGGCTAGGCGGAGGAGCCCTGGGCTTCACAGACTGGGGCTGGGTCACCGGTGCCGAGTGGAACCACAAAAAACCTTCCACCAGCCTTGGCACCTGCGCCGCGATGACCAACACCGGCATCATCAGCGCCCGCCCGAACGGCGAGAACCTCCCCTTCTTTATTCAATGGGAAAATGATGGCACCAATGAAGGAGCACTCGACGCCCAGCTGAATCGTTTAAAAGGAACATTGGGCGCACCCAGCCCAGCCTGGCCTCCAGGAACGCTCGCATACGACGGTCGTAATTACCTCCTCGTGCAGCGCGCCCTCCCCTGGGATGAAGCCGATCTCATCGCCACCTCCGCCGGCGGACATCTGGCAGTCCCCAGTAACAGCGTAGAGAAAGATTACCTCAGCGAAACTCTCTCGAACTTCCTCACCCTTAATCAATCCGCCTGGCTCGGCGGACGCCTCGTCGAAGAAAAATGGACCTGGATTACCGGAGAAAAATGGGACAAGCCCGGCTGGCGGGAAAGTTCCCCCGATGGCGGGAAAAATGATTCCGCCCTCCGCTTCACCTCCGCCGGAGAAGACTCGGGCTGGGATGATGCACACCCCGATGAATACCTGCGCGTCAACGCCTTCTTCATCGAATGGAGCAATGACGCCAAGAACGTAGAACCTGAAGCCGCGAAAGATGGCAATGGAGCCCTGATCAAGACCAAGATCATGGCCGCCAAGCTCCTCCGCGGCATGGCTGCCACCCACCGTACCCGTCTCAAAGACAATCAAAAAAACATGGTATGGTCCATCGATTCCTGGATGCGCGGTCAAAAGAAACCCGTGATCAGGACCCACAGCCCCAATATCGCAACCTTCAAAAATAACCTCCCGGACGACGGCAGCGTTTCCAATGAAATCAAGGGCAGCGCCCTCCCCGGTCCCGTCATTGAAACCATTCAGGATGCCATCGCACGTCAGGTCCGCTTCGACAACAAGCTTGAGGCCGACATCCTGAACCTCCGAAACAACTACCTCGCCAAACTCCTCGCCGAACAGAACCGCTTCGAAAAATCCAATCTCAAAGTGAAAATCGCAGCCATCGAAAAAGAAATTCAAGACGTCGGTCAGGGATCCACTCCCTTCCGCGCCTACCTTGGCGTCAGCGACTAAGTTCCCCTTGGTAGCTACTTCGCCTCTTTCGTGAAAGCACTGGCCACGAGCTTTTTAAAGTCTCTTTTCGCCTTCGACAGATCCGCCTTGGGGCCTGTCACCTTTAGGAAAACATCGCCACTTGCATGAGGAATGATTGCGCCAAGGAGAAGATAACCTTCCTTCGGCGTCTTACGCTCCATGATTCCACCATCTAGAAAGGTGCCTTCCATCATGACAATGGTGACCTCTTGTTTATCATAGGTGAGCTTCTCTGGGGTGACCTTCACCTCGCCCTCAAACTGCTTTTTCCAGCGGATAACGTTCGCTTCGACCCCGCCGCCCTGTCCGGTCCCAAAATGGTAAAATTTGACCATCGGCCCCTTCTCTCCATGAGTGGCCGCGCCCTTAAGCATGTGGCTCGGCGTGTCCTGCACCATCCACGGCTTCGGCGGAGAAAAAATGAAATTTCCTGCCGTGATCGTTTCACCGGCGAAGAGTCTACTAGCCGCGAGGAGAAAAAAAAGAAGCGCTTTCATGGGAGTAATTATAGCTCGATTTTTATTTCAGGCCAGTGAAGAAGCGCCCCCAACGCGGCTGATACAAATCAGTCTTATCAAAACATCACCACGTGCGTCGCTTCCCCCACGATGCGCTCCCGAGAGACCGTGCCGAAGATGCGCGAATCCTTCGAATTGTCGCGGTTGTCTCCCATCATAAAATACTCGCCCTCGCCGGGAGCACCACGCAAGTGACGAAAAGATAAGCTCCACAACAGTTCTGCCACTTCTTTTTGAGATAAGTCATCTCCATACCTCAGGGCAGCAACACCGATTCTTCCAATCTCGCTATAAAATCACGCGCTCTTTCTCATTACTTGAGACCCTCTTTCTCAACAGCTCCAACACCCTTCACCGTCGCATCATCATTGTCGTTCGCGACCACGCAAACGCCTCTACCCATTTCAAGATCCAGCGTGATGCGCGCGCGCCACATCGTGTTGGTTCCATCGTGGCCCAGCCGGACTGCCTTGCCGTCCTTCTCACGCACGAGCCAGCCCAAGCCGTAATCGTTGAGGATCACCTTGTGGAGCTTCGCAAAAGTCTCCGGCTTCAAAATCCCCTCTCCCTTTAAATGGGCTTGCCCAAACTTGGCCCAGTCTTCCAAGCTAAAATACATCCCTCCCGCAGGCGCATAAATCGCAGGATTGTCTCCCTCATAGCCGGTCGGAGTCGCGCTCCGCCTTCCCCCTCTGACGACATGACCCCGAGGCGATTTCCCCTCAGGCGCGCCAAATCCCGCACTCTTCATCCCCAAAGGCCCGAAGACTTCCTTCACGATCGCTTTTTCATACGGAGTATCGAGCAGCTTCTCAATCACCGCCCCAGCAATGACATACCCCGTATTTGAATAAAGATACTTGCTCCCGGGCTCACTCGCAGGCGCGTCCTTAAGCATCACTTTTACCACCTCAAGGCGCTGCTTCTCAATCCGCTTTGCCCCAAGTTTTCGTCCTTCGTTGAAAAGGTCACGATCCACATTCGCAGGCAACCCCGCCGTGTGACTCAAGAGCTGCTCGATCGTGATCGCGCTCGCATCAAGATGAAATTTTTTGCTCTCCTTCGGAAAAATCTCACTAAGAGGGCTGTCCCATTTTGCCAATCCCTTTTCCACCAAACGCGCCATCAACGTAGCCGTCATCGCCTTACCATCCGAACCAATGTGCCAGAGATCTCCCTTTTCAAGAAGAGCCCTCTTTCCCGCCTCGCGAACCCCGGAGTAGAGTTCGCTAATGATCTTGTCCTGATCGAAAACAATCACCGCCATCCCCGGGGTCCCGTTCTTTTCCACCTGAGCATCCAAAGTCTCCTGCAAATCACCAAAAAGAGGAGCAACAAAAAGGAGCGCGAGTAAGAAAAAATTCACCCTCAAAATTTGAAGCAAACACGACACCTTAGCAAGAACCCCTCTCACTCAGCCAGCGAACCTCCCCTTCAAAAAAATCTGTGAAATCATCCTAAATCCTCTCAAGTTTCAACCCCGCCGCAAATAACTCACCACCATCCCGGTCACAAAACCCCCAATATGCGCGCCATAAGCGGTATTAGAACCGCCAGGACCAGTCACGCCCATAAAATCAAGCATCACCCCAAAAATTGCCAAGCCCGCCAATTGACCGGGGCTCACTGGATGAGCAATTGGCCAAACCCGCGTGTCCCCACGTGGTCGCTGCACCGATAACCCCAGATAAGCCCCCTGAAAGCCCTTCACAACCCCACTTGCTCCCAGCATCGGGATAGGCGAATAAGGATCGAGTAACGTATGGCCCACGACCGCCCCGATCCCCGTCAACACGAAGATCGCAAACAACCAACGCCAACCGACAATCTCTAAAACAACCGCCCCAAAGATCCAAAACATCAGCATGTTTCCCATGAGGTGACTACCGCCGGCGTGTAGAAAATTCGCCCCCATCACCGAAGCCAATTCTGCCACCACCTCACTGGAAAAGTTCCCCTCCAGCGCTTGCTTCCAGGCTTGTGTGATCTCCAGCGGAACCGCCATCCACCCGTCCAACCCCACGATCCAATCGTAAAAAGTTGCGATAATCACCACCACCATCAGGAGGACCACCGGGAGTCGTTTTTTTAGTTCAGCTTGCATCGTTTAAGAGTTCGCGTTGCGCCTTCGTCATCCCCTTGATCACCAATTCATAAGAGTGCTCGATCAATTCCGAAACCAGTGCCGCAGGAAGCGAGCCATCCAGCACCAGCGTGTTCCAGTGCTTCTTGTTCATGTGCCAACCGGGAAGAATTGCTTCAAACTCATCTCGAAGTTCCGGCGAGCGTTCAGGATCATATTTCAAATTCATCCGCCCCACTTCGTCCTCGAAACCCAGCGTCGCAAACATCTTTCCCGCCACCTTGTAAACCAAGACATCTGGGCCAAAAGGCGTCTCTTCCGTCACCACCGCCTTCGAAAGAAGGGAGGCTTGCGCATCGTCAGCTAGGAAGCTCATGATTTGATTGGAGAACCTTCGACTTCTCCCGCGCAAGCACCGCAGTCACCCAAGCCACCCCACCCATAAGAAGTAGGAGCCCAAGCATCCACCCGAGATCAAGCACGCTCACCTTATCTCCCAACAGCGGAAGCACCGCAAGAGCCGAGGACACCGCACCAATCCCGAGCCCCCATCGAATGAGCGTCGCTACTTCCTTCATCACGATTGCTTTTCGCCCCGCTTCCGAAATACCAAGCACACGCAAGATTTCAAACTCGCTTCGCCGCTCCACCAAATTCCGAGCCGTCACTACACCCACACCCACACTGCCCAAGATCATTCCCAGTCCCCCGAGAACGTGAAAGATCGCGATATAGGTATTCTCAACTTCGTGAAACGCCGCCAAGCGATCCTGAGTCGCAATGACTTGGCCGCCGAGATCCGACGTCGCCATTTGCAGCGCCGCCTTGGCACCCACATCTTCCACCAGGAAAAGTGAATAGCCTCCAGCCGACGGAAATTTTTCTAAAAGATCGTCCTCCCGAATGATGATGCTTCCCTGAAAAATAGAATTCTTCACCACACCCGCAAGCTTCACCGTGAAGGGCTGCCCAAACTCATCGTCGTAGCTCAGCGTGTCCCCAACCTTCATCTTGAGGACCCACATCATCGTGGTCTCATCGACAAATGCCTCCACTTCCTCCCCCTCTCCATCGAGCTCGCTCCAAGCAGCGTCCATTTTAAAATGTCCCTCCAGGCGCGCCGGATCGACCCCCAAAAGACGAGGCCGATTTGTCGAATTAAGATTAAAACAGTCGACGCTGTCACCAGCACCCACTCTAAAAGGAACCACCTCATCCGCAGGCAGGCCGAACCAGGCCACTTCGCCTTCGGCATCAGCAGGCCGATTCACCGGGTTCGTCGTTTCCACCCACCAAGCAAAGCCACCCGCCCCACTGCTGAGTTGCTGCCAATCGCCCCCATCGTTTTTCCGAAACGCGGTCACCGAAAGCACCAGAAAAACTCCCGCCGCCAAGATGCCCACCACCGTGACACTCCGGGAAGATCGCCGACTCAAGTTCACCTTGGCCAAAGCATTCCCGCTCAGCTCCGCAAGCGATGTCGTCCGTGCCATCGCGAGACGGAAAATCCCGAGTCCGAGCAAAAGTAATCCAAATCCGCCAAGGAAGAATGCCCCCTGCGGCCCCACCGTGAAACCGAGCCCGATCGCTCCAAGAATCATCAAAACTCCCAATCCTAAAAAGACCCAAGTCCAGCGACTCCGATGCCCCGCTTCCTCCTCAGCCCCACTCGCAAGCCGCACACTCGCACTGCGCTTCGACTGACGCCAAAGCGTAAACCAGATCGACAAAAGCGACAGCTGCAGGAAGGTCAGGAAGCCCGTGAAAAAGGTCCCCACTCCCAAGTGAAACGAAAAGCTACTGCCCGCTCCGCCCCAAATCGAACCAATCACTTTCAAAACCACAAGACAGAACCCCACCGCAAGAATCGCGCCCAAAATGTTTCCAAAGAGAATCACGAAAAACGCCTCACCCATCCGCCAGTTCCTCACCTTCTTCGCTGGGATCCCAAGCGCCGCCATCAGCCCGCTTTCGCTCGTACGCTGCTGCACATTGAAGTTAAAGAGCATCACCACCAGCGCGATTGAGGCCACGATCAGGAAAAAACTCATGCTGATAAAGAGCATCCCAAAATCCACCGGCGACTTCGCCGCACTCTCCGCCTGCGCTTTAAAGTCCAACACGCGCATCCCGGCAATGTCCGGAGAGAGCACGCTCAAGACCGCCGCCTCGACCTCCTCTTTCTTCCCACCCATCACCCGCAGTCCGGTGACCGCGCCCCAGCGATTCTTCCACATCGCCTCGCCCGCAGCGTAACTCACAAAGGCCTTCGGCGTCCCTTTATATTTCTCCCAGTAAGTATCGTCCTTATCGCGAATCCGTTTGAGATCGAGCGGCAGCCCCGGCGACCAATCACGCGCGCTGTCCACATCCGCCACTCCGGGGAAATCCGGCATCCAGCGCCGATCCGCCGCCGCACCGGTCATCGGAATGACCGCGCGCACCGTAAAACTCTTCCGTTTTTCCTCCAACTTGCTCCCCGCCTCCACCGTAAAATAATCGAGCGAAACCTCATCACCCACAACCGCACCCAAGTCCTCCGAAAGCCACTCGTTGATGACAATCTCATCCTCATTCAAATCCTTCGGAAGAAAGTCCGCCGCCCCGGCACTCACCGCCGTCACCATCGAGTAAGGCGTCTCCCCCACCTCGGTCGCCAGCGTGTTTACAAGATAGGTCGCAACCCGCTCAACCGACAGCTTCGCCGCGATCGCATTCTCAATTTGAGGCCCGATAAAAATACGCGACGACCGCACCGCCACCCCACCCGGAACTTCTTCCACGCTCATCCCGTAATCGACCAGCGTCATCTGATCAGCCGCAAAATCTCTCTCTTCATCCAGCAATAAGAGATTCGCCTTCTCCGGAAGATCGAGCGCCTTCTGCAAACGCTCCCGCGGAAGAAAAACCGACGACGGTGCCACCTGCGTTCCCTCCAAGCTAAAGCGCCCAAACTGCTCATCACGCACCACCCAGGCCACCTTCCCCCGAATTGCCGTCACCGTCTCTCCCTCACCCGATAACGGTGCATCGCGCGAAAGAAGCCCCGGCTTCTGCAGCCGCACCACCACCTGCGATCCCACTTCCAAATCAAGCGCCTTCGCCAGTCGCTCACTGACCGCCACCGCATCCTCGTCGGTCCCCGACATCCCCTTCGTCAGCTCCGGAGCGAACTCCCAAAAATCCTCTTCCACCCCCATCACCTGCACCTGCCCCTCGGCACGATCGCCCACATTCACCTGCCCCTTCAAATATAGAATCGCCGCCCCTCCAGCCCGCTCAGAAAGAGCATCGTTGAAAAAACGTTCTCCGCCCGAGAAAATCGTCGCCACTTTCCCCGTCCGCAGTTCCGCCGCCTCGCGCAAACTCCCTTTCACTGAGTCCCCTGCCATAAGCGCCCCCAAAAGAACCATTGCTCCCACCGCCGCCCCCGCGAGCACCCCAAGATAAGCCGCACGATAATGCCGAACTCCTTTCCAAATGAAACTACCTGCAGTCACGGCAACACCATAAATGAGGATCGCCAACGCGCGATACCGAAGTTCGCCTTAAATCCAACTCCCAAGATCCCCAGCGGGAACCCAAACGATCGAGCGGGGTTCCCAACCCCAAGACCCCTCCTCTCCCAAAATCCGCACCCAGCCCTCCTCTCGATAATCCTTCAGCAGGCCGAAGCCCTCAAGCAACTTGAGAAACCCTACCTCCCCTTCATGATCCTCAAGAAGGACGGATAATCACTCCTCTGGCAATCTTCCCGGGTTGTGAAGCCTTCCGAGAAGACTTACCCCCGCAACAAAAGGTCCAAACCAGATCAAGACAACCGGCATCCCAATCATCGCCTGCACTACGGGCATCCCCAATCCCACTGCGATGAGGATCCAAGCAAGCACCACAAGCCAACGTTGCTTCTTCTTAAAGCGCCGTTTCGCTTCATCAAAGATGTCGTAGGACGTCTGCTTCGCAATCTCCGCCGAGAGACCCTCTCCTCTGAGGTAAATGATGATCCCCATGTGGCCCTTATGCGCCCTCAGCAGCTCGACCCCATGCTTGACCCACCTCTCTCTCAGTTGACGCCCATCTTTACTCATCTTCTTTTTCAATGGTGGACCACCAACCCAAAACATCCCCACATCAACACTCTCACCAAAATCGACCACCCAGATTTCTTTCTTGGAGCCTCCTCAATACCTTCTTCAGCCATCCAACTTTCCTCAGCCATACCTCATAACTTACACCGATTCCCAAAATCCCAAAACCAAAATCACCCAACTGCAATCTGCGCTAATCTGCGAAATCTGCGGATCACCTCTCCCAACGAAGTCCCCCTTCCCCCAGCCTTGGCTTATTCACATCTTCCGGTAAACTCTCCCCCGTCATGACCGACACGATACGCGTAGGCGCGGGCTGCCTCAACCAGATTCCCCTCGATTGGGCCGGAAACCGCCGCCGCATCCTAGAAGCCATTTCAAAAGCCCGTGAAGCCGACGTCTCCGTCCTCTGCCTCCCCGAGCTCGCCATCACCGGCTACGGCTGTGAAGATCACTTCCTCTCCCACGAAGTCAGCGAGCGCGCCTGGGCCAGCCTTTTAGAAATAGCACCCGAAACCCAAGGGCTCATCGTCGCCGTCGGCCTCCCCGTCTGGGTCAAAAATGCCGTTTACAATGCCGTCGCGCTTCTCGTCGATGGTCAAATCGCAGGCCTCGTCGCAAAACAAAATCTCGCCGGCGATGGCCTCCACTACGAGCCCCGTTGGTTCCGCGCCTGGCCTGAAGGCGTGGTAGTGGGCGAAGAATTCGAAGGCGATCTTATCCCCATCGGAGATCCTATTTTTAACATCGATGGCATCCGCATCGCACTGGAAGTCTGCGAGGACGCCTGGGTCGCAAATCGCCCCGGAGCGCATTTTTCAGGCAGCGGAATCGACATCATTCTCAATCCCAGCGCAAGCCACTTCGCCTTCGGAAAACAAGAAGTGCGCGAGCATTTCGTGATCGAAGGATCGCGCGCCTTCGGTGTCGCATACGTCTACGCCAACCTCCTCGGCAACGAATCCGGCCGCGCCATTTTCGATGGCGGCGGACTCATCGCCGACCACGGAAAAATCACCGCCGAAGGACGCCGCTTCTCTTTCGAAGAAGTCACCCTTGCCGTGAAATCAGTCGATATCGAACGCAACCGCCTCCACCAAGCCCGCACCGTCAGCCGAAAGGTCGATGTCGAAGGCCGCGCCGAAATCGACCTCTTCTTCGACTGGCCAAGAGTCGAGCGCCGCGATGGCCACCAAGCCGTCGCGCCCATGAGTAAGGAAGAAGAATTCACCCGCGCCATGGCCCTCGCTTACTTCGACTACATGCGCAAAAGCTGGTCAAATGGCTTCGTCGTCTCCCTCAGCGGAGGCGCCGATTCCGCCGCCGTCTCCAGCTTCGCCAAGATCATGCTCGACCTCGCCACCGCCGAGCTCGGTGTCGAAGCAGTCCGCAAGCGCCTCGCCTATCTCGACCTCCCCGAGGACCCATCCACCTGGATGAAGCAACTCCTCTTCTGCGCCTACCAAGGCACAAAGAATAGCGGGGACGTCACCCGCCAAGCTGCCCAAGCCGTCGCCGAAATGCTCGACTGCGACTACGCCGAGTGGGAAGTCGATCAACTCGTCGAGGGCTACGAACGCACCATCGAGTCCGTCCTCAAACGCCAGCTCAGCTGGGAAAAAGACGACCTCACCCGCCAAAACATCCAAGCCCGCGTCCGCGCCCCCGGCATCTGGATGTTCGCCAATATCCGCAACGGTCTTCTCCTCTCCACCAGCAACCGCTCGGAAGCAGCCGTCGGCTACGCCACCATGGATGGCGACACCGCCGGCGGCGTCAGCCCCCTCGCCGGCATCGATAAGGACTACCTCCGCACCTGGCTCCGCTGGATGGAAACCACCGGCCTCCCGGAAACCGGCCCCTACCCTGCGCTCAGTCTTATCAACGAGCAGCAACCCACCGCCGAACTCCGTCCCAAGGCAGACAAGCAAACCGACGAAGGCGACCTCATGCCTTACGGCGTCCTCGACACCATCGAGCGCGCCGCCATCCGCGACAAAAAAGGCCCGCAAGCCGCCCTCGATTTCGCGATGCTTCATCATCCAGACCACTCCGAAAAAGAGATGAAGCAGTGGGTCATCAAATTCTTCAAACTCTGGTGCCGCAACCAATGGAAACGCGAGCGCTACGCCGTCTCCTTCCACGTCGACGACCTCAACCTCGACCCCAAATCCTGGTGCCGCTTCCCGATCCTCTCCTCCGGCTTCGCCGAGGAACTCGCCGAACTGTAGCCCAAAGGGTGTAGGAGAAAGCCTTCAAAGTCCAAATCTCACTGTTCCCTGTTCAACCTTCACTTCCCCTTGACGTCCCCACTTTAGTGGACATCGAAAACAGAAAGCTTCCCCCAAGCATCTCAGTATGCATCTGGACCGATGATCAAAATACTGCGATTCCCCCTCATCTGGCTCCTCGGGATCGCCACCCTTCCCGCCGCCGAGCCCACCGATGGCGAAAAACTCTTCGCCCTCCACGTCCAGCCCCTCTTCGCTGAAAAATGCATGGCCTGCCACGGCGCCAAAGGCAAAAAAATCAAAGGCGGCTTCGACATGCGCACCCGCGAATCCGTCCTCCTCGGCGGTGACGAATATGCCGACGAAGTCCTCACCCTTGGAAAGGGCGGGGAAAGCTACCTCTACCTCCTCACCACCCGCACCATTGAGGACTACGAAATGCCACCCAAGGAAGCCGACAAGCTCTCCGAGAAAGAAAGCTGGACCATCCGCGATTGGATCACCGCCGGAGCCCCCTGGCCTGATGAAAATCGCGTCACCGAAATCCAGCAGCAATATGCCGAGGGCGAACAAGTCTCCACCTCCAAAGCCCTCGACGACTCCTGGCAAAACCGACGCTACGAAGCCGAAAAACTCTGGGCCTACCGCCCTCTCAAGCAAACCGAAGTCCCCACCGGCAAAAATCCCATCGATCACTTCATCGATGCCCAACTCGCCAAGATCGACCTCACCGCCGCCCCAGGCGCAACCGCCCGCGAGCTCGCCCGCCGCCTCCACTTTGGCCTCACCGGACTCCCCCCGTCCCCAAAGCAAGCCGCCCGGTTTGAATCCCAGTTCAAAGCCGAACCGCAAGCCGCCGTCACCTCGCTTGCCGAGCAACTCATGGCCTCCCCACACTACGGAGAGCACTTCGGCCGCCACTGGCTCGATGTCGTCCGCTACGCCGATTCCGCCGGCTTCGCAAACGACTACTCCCGTCCCCACGCCTGGCGTTACCGCGATTACGTCATCCGCAGCTTCAACCAAGATAAACCCTTCCCCACCTTCGTCCGCGAGCAACTTGCCGGCGACGAACTCGCCACCGGAAACCCCGACTCCCTCATCGCCACCGGCTTCCTCCGCATGGGACCTTGGGAGCAAACCGCCATGTCCGTCTTCAAGGAGACCCGCCAGTTCTGGCTCGATGACGTCGTCGATTCCGTCGGCCAAACCTTCCTCGCCCACCCTCTCCAGTGCGCCAAGTGCCACGACCACAAATTCGACCCCATCCCCACCCGCGACTACTACCGCATGATGGCCGTCTTCTCTTCCACCCAATTCGCCGACCACCAAGTCCTATTTTTAAAAAACGAGAACCGTAGCAAATTCGAAGCCTCCAAAAAAATCGTCACCGCCAAAATTGGTCACTACCAAAGACAAAGCGCCGAGCTCAAGCAAGCCATGGCCTCCCGCAAAAAACAGGAGAACGCCACAGCTCGCACCGGCGACAACGGCCTCGATCCCGGCGATGAAGCATCCAATGCACGCATGTCAAAAAACATCATCCGTCACACCATCGAGTCCGACCGCACCAAGCCACGCGCCCACGGCGTCTACACCGGAAAAACGATCCAGCGCAATAGCATCAGCGGCCACATCCCCAAGCCCGCCAACCCCTGGGCAAAAGGCACCCTAGAAAAAGACCACATCCTCACCGGCGGCAGCGCCTACTCCCTCGGCGCACCCGTCATCCCCGGTGCCATCAGCGCAGCCGAATCACTCGGCCAAATGACCCCCACCGAATTCCCCGCCGCCCAAGGAAATCGCCGCCTCGCCCTCGCCAACTGGATCGTCGATCCAAAAAACCCCCTCACCGCTCGCGTCATCGTCAACCGCGTCTGGTCCTGGCACTTCGGCAAAGGCCTCGCCGGAAACCCCAACAACTTCGGCGGCACCGGCGCACTCCCCACCCATCCCGAACTCCTCGACCACCTCGCCCACTGGTTCACCCAGCACGGCTCCTCCATCAAAAAACTCAACACCCTTATCATCTCCTCCAAAGCCTACCAAAGAAGCTCACGCCACCCCGATGCTCAGAGCCAAACCCTCGCCGACCCCGGCAACAAGCTCTACGCCACCTTCCTCCCCCGCCGCCTCACTGCCGAGGAACTCCGCGATGCCATGCTCATCGCCAGCGGCGAAATGAACTCCGAAATCGGAGGCCTCCCAGCCAAGCCCGACATCAACTGGGAGGTCGCCACCCAGCCCCTCCAGATCATGGGCGGAACCGCCTCCATCTACGAGCCCGACCCCCTCCCCGCCCAGCGCAACCGCCGCAGCATCTACGCCGAAAAACTCCGCGGCCTCCGCGATCCTTTCTTCGAAACCTTTAACCAACCCGGCACCGATAACTCCTGCGAAAACCGCGAAACTTCCACCGTTGCACCTCAGGCCCTTACTCTCCTCAATGCCCAGGAAATGCAGGACCGCTCCCTCGCTTTCGCCCACCGACTCCTCATGGAAAAAAGCGACGGCACCCAAGTCATCCACCGCGCCTTCCAGCTCGCCCTCGGCCGCCCACCCAACTCCACCGAGACCAGCGCCTTCCTCACCGAGTGGAAAAATGCCACCGACAAAGAAGCCCAACAAACGCCTCAACCCAAGAGCTTCCCCACCACCCTCCAGCGCACCATCCGCGCCGAGAAAACCGGAGAACTCTACACCTTCACCGAGCACCTCCCCGTCTTCGAAACCTACCAATCCGACCTCCAACCCGCCGACGCAGACCCCCGCACCCGCGCCCTTTCCCACCTCTGCCTCGTCCTCTTCAACTCAAACGAGTTTTCGTACCTTGATTAAGCCCATGTTCAATCACTTCCACGCAAACCCCACCCGCCGCGAAGCCCTCTACGGACTCGGCGCAGGCCTCGGCTCCGTCGCCCTCTCCTCCATGCTTCAGGGAGCCAGCTCTCGGGTCGTCCACCATCCCGCTCGTGCAAAACGCTGCATCTTCCTTATGATGGAGGGAGGCCCTTCCCACATCGATACCTTCGATCCCAAGCCCGAGCTCACCAAGCGACACCTCCAGCGATTCAAGCGCAGCGGAGAGCGTGAAAGCGCCATGTCCTCCGGCGAACGCTACTTCGTCCAGAGCCCCTTCGACTTCATCAAAGCCGGAAAAAGCGGCGCCGACATCTCCACTGAGTGGATCCACCTCAAGGAGAGAGTCGATGATATCTGCTTCTACCGCGGCGCCCAGGTCGACTCCGTCAACCACCCCACCGCCTGCTACCAACTCAACACTGGAAACCGCTTCGGCGGCGACCCCGGAATCGGCTCTTGGGTCACCTACGGTCTCGGTACCGAAAACGAAAACCTCCCTGGCTTCGTCGTCCTTCCCCGCACCGCCTACCCCCAAGGCGGCGCTGGTAATTGGTCAAATGGCTTCCTCCCTGCCGATTTCCAAGGCACCCCTCTCCGCCCCACCGGCAGCCCCATCCTTGACCTCAACCGCCCCGCCGGAATGAGCGCCCAGCGACAACGCGCAAACCTCGACCTCCTCGCAAAACTCAACCAAGGCCACCTCGACACCCGCCCGGATCGCAGCGACCTCTCCGCCCGCATGGCCTCCTACGAGCTCGCCTACCGCATGCAGATGGAAGTTCCCGACCTCATCGACCTCAAAAGCGAAAAACAAAGCACCCTCGACTCCTACGGCGTCGGAAATCCCGACACCGATGCCTTCGGCCGGAAATGCCTCCTCGCCCGACGCCTCCTCGAAAAAGGCGTCCGCTTCGTCCAAGCCTACGCCGGAAACTGGGACAGCCACGACTACATCGAACGCGCCCACGGCTCCCTCATCCGCTCCGTCGACAAACCCATCGCCGCCCTCCTCCAAGACCTCAAACAACGCGGCATGCTCGATGACACCCTCGTCGTCTGGTGCGGCGAATTCGGCCGTACCCCGGACAATGGCAAGCGCGATGGCGGAGCCAACTACGGCCGCGACCACAACTCAAAAGCCATGACCATGTGGTTCGCCGGCGGCGGCACCAAAGCCGGCCACACCATCGGAGCTACCGATGACATCGGAAACGAAGCGGTCGATTGCGTCCACCACATCCGCGACGTCCACTGCACCCTCCTCCACCTCCTCGGCCTGGATGACAACAAGCTCACCTACTACCACGCCGGCCGCCACAAACAACTCTCCCAATTCGGCGGCCAAATCATCCCCCAGCTCCTCGCCTAAAAACATGGCCGCGGTGGCCTGAAGGGCGATCTAATCCCCCGGAAAGCCCCTAAGGTTCAGCCTTCTTCCTTAGTTAGAAAATGGCACGATTAAAGAATAGATCTTGCAATATGGCACATAAACGGCACGATTAGAGCTGAAATGCCCCCTAATCACGCCAAATCACCTGGAAACGACACAATCATTGCCATTATGGCACGATTAGGTGGCACGATTGCGATTCGTGAGTTCTTGGATCAGCCCGAGATGGCAAGTGTCTCCAAGCGCACGTTACAACGCCGATTAGACCATCTCATCCAAGAAGGAGAATTGACCACCATCGGCGCAGGACGAGGGTTCAAGTATCTCCTCGCGAAAAATAAAATCACCGATCGTTCACCTCGGGCCATTACAAATGCTCTCGTTGCAGAATCCGAGGAGGTCTACCGCGTGCCAGAACGCGAGCAACCCAAGGGTGACTGGCTCTCCCATGCCGCCAAGGAGCAACGTGCTGCCGTCACTCGTCCAGTGGCCGAACGTAAACTAGCCCCCTACGACGATCGCTTTTTAAAGGCCTACCAACCGAACGTGACAGAATATCTCCCCCCTGCCCTCCGCGCCGAGTTGGCAAAGATGGGGAAAGTCGGAATGGTCGCTCATCCGGCGGGAACCTACCTCCGCCAGGTGATGGACCGGCTGATCATCGATCTCTCCTGGAACTCTAGTCGCTTGGAGGGCAACACTTACTCAATCCTCGAAACTCAAAGACTGTTCGACATGGGAGAGGGCGCAGATGGAAAGTCGTTGGCAGAAGCCCAGATGATCCTGAATCACAAAACCGCGATCGAAATTCTGGCCGAGCAGTCCGAGGATATCGGCTTTAACCGCTACACTCTCTTCAATCTCCATGCCGCACTCGCGGAAGCGCTCTTACCCTACGAGGAAGCCAGCGGCCGTCTACGGCATGAGCCAGTCGGCGTCACCGGGACCTCTTTCCGACCCTTGTTAGATCCCCCACGCATTGAGGAAAACTTTGAACGAATCTTGGAAAAAGCTTCGGCCATTTCCGACCCCTTCGAGCAATCCTTTTTTGCAATGGTTCACCTGCCTTACCTGCAACCCTTCATCGACGTCAATAAACGGGTCTCCCGATTGGTGGCCAATGTTCCCATGATGTTGCACAATCTCTGCCCGCTCTCGTTTGTGGGAGTGCCACGTGAGGACTATTTGCAGGCCACCCTCGCGGTCTACGAACTGCATAAAATTGACTACCTCCGGGATGTCTTCGTCTCGGCCTATCGTAAGTCATGTGATCGCTACTCCGCCATTCGGCAAGTGATCGGTGAACCCGACCCCTTACACGTCCGCTACCGCCGGGACGTCCATCGGTACGTGCAACACATCGTTGGAAATGGTCTCGATAAAAAAGCCGCCATCGCGTGGATTTTCGACGAGAGCACGCGCGAGATTTCCCCGGAGAACCGAGCCGCCTTTATTGAACTGGTAGAAAATGTCCTCTCCAGCCTCCACGAGGGAAACATCGCCCGCTACCGCCTCCGGCTCCCCGCTTTCAGAAAATGGTTCACCCAGTGGTAGCCATCATCGGAGCCGCTTCAATGAAGCTTTCCTCGTATCCCCCTCGGCCCAGAAGTGAACCTAAAATCCCCACAACTCTCCAGCCTCCACGAGGCCACCCATAAATCACAAGCCCTGAAAGGGCGATCTAACCACCCGAAAAACCACCCAAATTAGAAGTTTCTTTTCACAAAGATCACCCAAGAAACTCTATCGCCCTCAGCCTCGTAAGAATCTCCACCCCCTTCACCCCATCCCCATGAACACAAAGCGTCTCAATCTCCTCCCACTCCGCAAGCCGGATCGCCTGCTTCACCGCGAGTTCTAAATCTTCAATCACCGCCCCCTCTTCCCCACGCGGAATCAATTTCCCATCCTCGCCATACCCCCGATCAATAAACCCCTCACCCCAAACCCGGTGCCCCTTTTCCAAAGCCACCCGCGCCAACGCCCCACCCGGTAAGGTATAAATCAACGTCTCAGGAAGCACTCTCGAAATCCCCTCCACCACCGCCCGGGCGACCTCCTCATCGACCTGCGCCCGATTGTAAAGTGCCCCATGAGGCTTCACGTGATGAAGCGGCGAAATCCTAGCAAGCGCCTCCACCTGCCACGCAATCGAGCCCGCAATCTCATCAGCCGGCAACTCCAAAGGCCGCCGCCCAAATCCCTCCCGATCCTCATAAGAAGGATGCGCCCCGATTGCCGTCCCACTCGCTTGCGCCAATTCCACCGCACGCCGCATCGACTCCTCATCACCCGCATGTCCCCCGCACGCGACATTCACGGAGCTAGCAAGAGCAGTCAGCTCCGGGTCATGCACACCTCCTTCTCCAAGGTCGACATTGAGATCGATCATCATGACTGAAGAAGTTGAAGCCCGGTTTTGAGAAAGGCCAGCTCTTGTTTCCTCAAGCGATTCGCTTCGAGAGCCTCTTCCAAAGTCACCTTCTGAAAACGAATCTGCGTCCCAGGAAGCGCCCGGGTAAATGCCGGAAGATCGGCACTGATAATATGGGCAATGACAGGATAGCCGCCTATCGTTTGGCACTCGGCGGTAAGAACGATGGGCTCGCCACTCGGAGGAACCTGAATCGTCCCGGGCACCACCGGTTGCGAAGTCAGCTCCCGCGCTTCCTCTAAGATAAGTGAAGGTCCTTCCAAACGAGCCCCCGTCCGATCAAATTGCGCCGACTTTAGAAAGCTTCCCGCCGTGAGACTCTCGCGCGAATCCTCATCGAACCACTCTTCCTGCAATCCCAATAAAACGCGTAGCGTGAGCAAGCGCTCCTTCGTCGGCTGACCCGGCCACAGCACCCGCTGACCCGGCTCGAGAACGAGACGAGAAACGGCCTCCCCTTGCCCAAAAGAATCCCCGACCCGAAGAACCCGCCCTCCCAAACCAGCTCGCACATCAGTCGACGCACTTCCAAGAATCTCACGAACATCAAACCCGCCCGCAATCGCGAGGTAGCCATAGGAGGAAGTCGCTCGCCCTCTAAATTGCAGGGTCTCTCCCGCCCGATAGCGCTGGGGAGACCCCGCCCTTGAATGATCGATCCCCACAAATGCCATTGTAACATCTCGCAGAAAGGTCACCTCGGGACCCTGCAAACAAAACTCAATCAGCGGCGCTCCGACCTCATTCCCCAGCAAGAGATTCGCGACCATGGCGGACTCCCAATCAGCCGCGCCACCCGATGTCACCCCGAGATGACGAAAGCCCGGGCGCCCCAAATCCTGCACCGTCGTGCCAGTCCCGGAACTAATGATTTCAAGAACAGGGTGACCCGCAGGGATTGAATCATCCTCCGACAAATTCGCTTCACGAAGCGGACCATCTTCCGCTTCAAAAACGATTTCGTCTCCCGGCTCCAAGGGCGAGTAAGGAAACCTCTCAGCATCAAACAAGGAGAAGCGCGTCGTCCCGAGCGCGTGCCATCCCCCAAAAGAATTCGTCGGATAAATCCCAGCCTGCTCCCCCGCAATCGCCACCGTCCCCTCTGGGATTCGCACCGGAAGATTCCGCCGTGGTACGAAAAGCTCCTTAGGAAGCCCTTCGAGATAAGGAAAGCCCGGAGAAAACCCTATCGCAGCCACCGTGTAGCGGGCCGACTGGTGAAGCGAGATCACTTCATCCACCGAAAGTTCCAGCGCATCAGCCAAGGGCTGAATCATTTCACGATCATACTTCACTAGGACGTGATGCGTCCTCGAATTAGCAACACCTTCCTCTATTGAAGGTCCGGTTTCCGCAAGCCACGCCTTGACTACATCATGGTCAGCCGGCGAAAAATAGACCGCTAGGTGGTGATACGATGACACCACATCCAAGCACTCTGGAATCGCGTCCTCACGCAATTTCCGCGCGAGCCGCGCCGCCCCTTCTACTTGAGCAAGTAAAGCACCGTCACCAAGGGGAAGCCATGTCATCGTCTGATTGTATAGCTCTTTTTCCTACCAGCTAAAGCGGTGGATGAGAGTGTGCTTGTAAGTTTCGCCGGGACGAAGAATACCGTTCGGAAAGTCCGGCTTGTTGGGAGAATCCGGGAAGCACTCAGTCTCAAGACAAAGGGCACCTCGATGAGGATTCACCGTCCCATTCTTTCCTTTGGAGGTTCCATCGATAAAATTACCGCCGTAAAACTGAACTCCCGCTTGGTCGGTCAGAATTTCCATCGTCCGTCCCGTCTTAGGATCGGTCACTTTCGCTGCCGGGCGAATCCCTTCGCCTTCACGAAGCACCCAGCAATGGTCGTAACCGCCAGCAATTTTCAGCGGCTCAAAGTCCGCCTCAACCCCTACCCCAATTGCGGTGAGCTCCCGGAAATCCATCGGAGTTCCCGCCACGGGCGCTTTTTCCCCAGTGGGAATGAGTCCCTTATCGGTAGGAAGAAAGTGGTCCGCGAGAATCTGAAGCTCGTGATCGTAGATCGTCGTCTCATGATCAGCCGAGAGGTTCCAGTAGCTGTGGTGAACGAGATTCACCGGCGTCGCTTGGTCCGTAGTGGCCTCCGCCTCCCAGATCAACTCGTTGGAATCGGTCAGCCAGTAGGTCACGGCGACACTGAGATTTCCAGGGTAGCCTTCCTCTCCGTCCTTGGAAAGATAAGTCAGCTTGATGCCAGTCGCGCCCTCTTTTTTAACGGACTCACCTTCCCAAACAACCTTGTCGAATCCCTTCACGCCACCGTGAAGATGACAGGGAATGCCGGAGTCGTGATTTTTGGCGAGCTCATACTCTTTCCCATCGAGAGTGAAGCGACCGTCCCCGATGCGGTTTCCATAGCGGCCCACCGTTGCTCCGAAGTAGGACGCGTTCCCTTCCCAGGAATCAAAATCGGTGTCATCGAAACCCACCGTGACATCCCCTGCGTTGCCATCCCTATCCGGCACATAGAGGGAAACTAAGACCGCACCATATTCGGAAATATTGGCCACCATGCCAAATTCGTTACGGAGCGTAAAAAGTTCGACGTTTTGTCCGTCAATAGTGGTGCCAAAAGGTTGTTTTTCCACAGAGAATTTATTGGGTTCGGTTTTGCTCGTATCGGAATCTTTACAGCTAGTAAATACCAACAAAAAGAAGAGGAGGAAGGGGAGCAGCACCTAGCTCTTCATGACCAGCAGCGTTTTCGGGGTGACGCGTCAAGAAAGTGAAAGTTTTGTGCATACGATAAATACAGGTGCGTCATCTTCAAAGGAAGGCTCGCCTTCCCTACAAGCAGCATAACAACTGCTACCCCCCCTAGGCCTGGCTCTTCTCCCCCAAGAGAGCCAGTTCACATGTTTTCAGGGTGGTGAGATTAGCCTTTCAGTGGCATTTTCTCCGCGTGCGCCTTATTCTAAAACTCCTTATTCTTCTTCTTGCGGCCTGCGAAAAGTCGCCTTCTCGACCCATTCCAACTCGAATTGAGCTCGAGCGGCCCCTCATGGGTACCCTTTTTCGGGTCATTACCTACAGTACGGATCGGCCAAAAACGCTGGAAACAATCGGTGAAGCCCTCGATAAAGCCGAGAAAATTAGCCAAATCGCGACCGACTACGAAGCCGATTCCGAGCTCAATCAGCTTTGCGACGCCCCGATCAACACCCCGGTTTTCATCAGCGACACTCTTTTCGATCTCCTCCAACAGGCGCTGCAAATCGCAAAAATCACCGAAGGATCCTACGACCCCACTCTCGGAGCTTCTACCCGGCTCTGGCGCCAGGCCCGGATGACGCAACGCCTCCCCGCTCCCCCACTGCTCGAAAAAGCGCGCGCCACCGGCGGATACCAATCTCTCGTCCTCGACTCGGATCAGCAAACCGCGACCCTCACCCGATCCGGCATGCGACTCGACCTCGGCGGAATTGCCAAAGGATATGCCGCCGATGCCATTTTCGATCACCTCGCCGCCGCAGGTCTGACGCAAACGCTCGTGGCAGCCGGAGGCGATCTCCGACTCGGCGACCCACCTCCAGAAAAAGACGGATGGCAAGTCGCCCTCCGCACTTTCAGCCTTAGCCCCACTGGATCGCTTCCGCTCAAAAACTGCGCTATTTCCACCTCCGGCGACCTCCATCAGCACGTCATGATCCGAGGGAAACGCTACGCCCACATCATCGATCCCCAAACCGGCCTCGGCCTCACCGAGCAAAAAGCCGCCTCCGTCATCGCCCCTTCCGCATCGCTCACCGACCCCTTAGCGACCGCAGCCTGCGTCCATCCTGACCCCAAAAAGCTTCTCAAACTTTTCCCAGATGCCTCCTTCCGCGTTCTCTCGGAGAACAAAACCATCCGCCCGGTGAAGAACGGAGTTTTTGAGAAAAAATAACCTAACCCCGCTGCGGAAATAGCACAGCGCGATCAAAAAAAGGCTCCAACCAAAATTTCCACGGCCCACTCTTTCCATCTCCACTTGCCCATCCACCACAAAATGCCACCTTTCCCCATGGCCGATCTCACCCACCTCAACGACTCGAACCAACCTCGCATGGTCGACGTCTCCAGCAAGGTAGCCACCGTCCGCACGGCCACCGCCACCTGCCTCGTCTCTCTGGGCTCCGACATCCTTTCCCGCATGGAAAATGGCGAGCTTCAAAACAAAAAAGGCCCCGTCCTCCACACCGCGATCCTGGCCGGCATCATGGGCACCAAGAAAACCTCAGAGCTCATCCCTCTCTGCCACCCTCTGCCCCTCGATTCCGCTAAGGTAGAAATCACCCCGCACGACGCCCACACCCTCCTCGTCACCGCCACCGCCCGCACCACCGGCAAGACCGGCGTCGAAATGGAAGCCCTCACCGGCGCTTCCACCGCAGCCCTCACCCTCTACGACATGTGCAAATCCGCCAACCCCGCCATCGTCATCTCTGAACTCAAACTCCAAACAAAAACCGGCGGAAAATCGGACTATTCCTTAAAAGGGAAATCCTAAGTTCAACGTTCAAGGTCACCCCCCCTTGATCTCGCCACCCTCCGCGCCTTCGAATGAGCGTATCTATATTGATAGCCTCCCTCCAGAGTGGCATTACGACGAAGTTCCCGATTGATCGTGGAAACGTGCCGACCAAGTTGCTGGGCGATGTGAGAAGGCTTTGAGCCATTGCGT
>Ga0308005_10000164_pt1 | contig 25091 bp, 22 predicted proteins | sample Neamet67_FD_203142 | JGI IMG/M metagenome (GOLD analysis project Ga0308005, IMG submission 203142) | Marine microbial communities from water near the shore, Antarctic Ocean - #67 | ecosystem: Environmental > Aquatic > Marine > Unclassified | place: Southern Ocean | collected 2014-06-07 | reverse complement strand
ACCAAAATACAAACACGGCATCCTTGTGTGGGAGCGAAGACCGTGTCTAGAAGATGCTTGAGATTAAAGTCCGGAAAGACACGCTTATCCGGATTAAGCAGAATGTCCTCTTGAAGATATGCTGGGCGACTCATCGGGGCCAAATTACCGCTCGTGGAACACCCTGCAAGTGATCTTTTTGGAACGCCGTCACACCCCGAAGCCAGTGGGAGGATCTTCCTGGCTTCGAAGAGCAGCCAGGGCCTCGCTCATATCTTCAAGCTCACTCCAAACTTCGGGCATCACAAAGATGGGAGCATTGTACCGAACTGCCAAGGCAATGCTGTCACTTGGACGTGCATCAAGCTCCACAATCTTCTTCTCCATAATTTCGTTCTCAGCCTTGATGATGAGACGGGCGTAAAAAACTTCCGCTTTGTAGCGAACAATCGTCATATGCAAAACCTCTGCGCCGAAAGCCTCGAGAGTCTGTGCAAACAAATCGTGCGAAAGAGGACGCGGTGGCGTCGCCCCCGCAAGAACCGCATTGATCGAAGCCCCGATCGCCGGGTCGATGTAAAAAACGATGACTTTTTTACCATCGCCCAGAAAAACAGCACAACCCGCCGGGGTTGGCAGCAAGGCCACTGGCTCAACTCGGACAAGATCGCTCACACCAAAATCTTCGTCGCGCTGCTTGGAAAAATCCAGCGCGGACTTCTAATAAACGTCGCGCGCGTAGCGTTTCTCTTTCTTGAGCCCCTTGAAATATTCAATTGCCTTTTCTTTGCTCAGTCCTCCATGAGTCTGCGCAATGGTATGAAGAGCAAGATCAACATCCTTCGCCATCCGTGAAGCATCTCCGCAAACGTAGAAATAGCCACCGCCATCAAGCCACTTCCAGAGCTCCGCCCCGGCCTCAAGCATTTGGTCTTGAACGTAAATCTTCTCGGCCTGATCACGTGAAAAGGCGAGATCGAGCTTGAAAAGAGTTCCATTAGCCACCCAGCCTTCAATCTGTTCTTCATAAATGTAATCCGACGAACGGTGCGGATTACCAAAGAAGAGCCAATTACGCCCTGTCGCCTTGGAAACTTCCCGCTCTTCGAGGAACGCCCGGAAAGGAGCAATCCCTGTTCCGGGACCTACCATAATCACATCTTTGGAAAGATCTTCGGGCAGTCGGAATGCCTTGTTGTTGTGGACAAAGACCCCGGACACCACGCCCCCGGTTCGATCAGACATGTATGTCGAACAGACTCCGCCGCGATCCCGACCATGACTGTTATAGCGAATAATCGCCACCGTCAAATGGACCTCGCCGGGGTGGGCATTGGGACTTGAGGCGATCGAGTAAAGACGCGGCTGTAGTTTCTTCAACACACCCACAAATTCCTCGCCGTCTGCGAAATCTGCCGGATGATCATTGATGAGATCAATCAGCTCTCGTCCCCAGCAAAACTCCTCAATCTCCTCTCGTGAACCGGCCTCGGCCAACGCCCGTAAAAAAGGCGAGCCTGATCGCGCGGACCACGCCTGCAAGAGACGCTTGTTCAAACTACGAATATCGTAGGATTTGATCAACGCCTCGCGCAATGGAGATTCGCCACCGTTGGGCAGTGGCACGTCGTCCTTAATATTGAAAGGGAGGAGAGGCAGCATCTCATCTACGATCTGCTCCGGATTGTGGGAAAGAACCCCAAGAGCATCGCCGGTCTGATATTCCAGCCCGGAACCTTCAAGCGAAAGCTCAAGGTGGTAGGTCTCGCGTTCCGAATCAACTCCATTTAAGTCATAGGAATTGAGAATCGCAGAAGGGAATGGATTCTTTTTACCAAAAGGTTCATGCTCAACCACTTCCTGCGAAGTGTTCGCAGCCTCCATACCACCCATTGCCCCGAGAACGCCCTGCTTCCATTCGGTGAATTCGTCATCATAGTCCACGTCACAGTCGAGGCGCTTAAACATCCGAGTCGCCCCAAAAGCCTCGAGTCGCTGGTCAAATTCGATGCCACACTGACAGTAGTCGGGATATTCGCTGTCTCCAAGGGACAGAATCGAAAAGTTCACGCCCTTCAGGCTCGGCACCGAATTCCCCATTAAATATTGGTGCAAGTCCGCTGCGTTATCGGGCGGCTCACCATCACCGTAGGTGCTCGTGATGATCAATAAGTTCTTCTCACCCGGCAGACGCGACTTGTCATAGCCCGCCATCTCAAAAACCTCCGGCTCATAGTTCCCGGCTTTCAAGGCCTTCATGAGCTTCTTCGCGATTCCTTCGGAATTACCCGTCTGGCTTCCCCAGAGAATCGTAACGGGAATTGCAGGACCGGTCGGCTCGATCGACACTTCCTGGCCGGCCAGGGCCTTGCTCAGAAACTCGCTTAGCCAAACACGCTGTTCGGCATTAAAAGGGGCATTTTTAGGAATGACAATGGGATTACTCATCTCAATAAAATCCGCTTGCGGGAGCGGGGCGGTAAGATGGCGGCCCAAATCCCACCTTACAAGTGCGTTTCGCCACGGAAATGAGCTTCTTTTTTCATGAAACCCATTAACCGGCATCCCGAAAATCCTCCTTTCTCGACAAATTTTCTGGTAGAGGCATCATTTTGAGGACGATGAAACTTCTGGGAATCCTGACTCTCTTCACCCTCGCTCAACCTCTTTGGGCTGAATCCACCGATGTTTCCAAAAATCCCGCGCTAGGTAAAACACACTATCAACAGGACCTCAGCGACGCCTACGAACGAATCGACCCCGCCAAAGACGGCTGGGACACCGAAGTCCAAGGCTCACAGTATGACGACCAACTCAAAGAATTCACCCATTCCCTCCTCCATCATGAAGTCCCGAAATCTCTCGCCCCCGGATTTCTAGGCCACGAAATCCGACCCGCCAAGCTCATCACCAAATTCGAAAACGCCGGCCTCACTGTCAAGCGTGGCCCTTCTTCTCCGAAAAAACTCCCCCTCGAAAAAATCACCCACCAGTGGCCTGCCAAATTGAGCGCCCAAATCAAAATCACCCACATCACGCCCAGCGGATGCGACGCCCTTGTTACCTTTAAATCCCCCCTCCTCCAGATTAACACCCAATGGCGCTGCACTTGGACCAACGCCAACCCTCCTCTCTTGAAAACCCTTGAGGTTCTCGACTACGAGGAAATCGAACAAAAAGGCACCCGCCTCTTCTCCGACATCACCGCCTCCGCTTTTGGAAAGAATCCTTCTTATCAATCCCAACTTCTTCGATCCACCGACCACTGGAGACTCCGCCTCCCCCGCGACTTCGGCCTCGACCCCGCCGCCAACCACGGACTCGCACTCGGCGACGTCAATGGAGATGGCCTCGAAGACCTCTACCTCTGCCAGCAAGGTGGCCTTCCCAATCTCTTTTTCCTCCAGAATCCCGACGGTACTCTCACTGACTTCTCGGCAGAAAGTAAAACTGACTGGATGGACTTCTGTGCCGCCGCGATCTTTGTCGATCTCGACAACGACGGCGACCAAGACCTCGTCGTTTCCCAGGATTTTAAACTCCTCTTCATGGAAAACATGGATGGCAAAGGCCATTTCGAACTCTCTTTCGGAATCGGAACCAAAGCCCAAACCTTCTCGGTCAGCGCTGCCGACTTCGACCAAGACGGCTTCCTCGATGTCTACATCTGCGGATACAACCCCTCCTACTCGGAAGCCCGTGCCGGCGCTCTAGGCGAGCCCATCCCTTTCCACGATGCCAACAACGGAGGCCCCAACATCATTTGGCGAAACAATGGCGACTGGACCTTCGCTGACGTCACCGCCCAAACCGGACTCGACCAAAACAACACCCGCTTTTCCTTCGCCGCCTCCTGGGAGGATTATGATCAGGACGGCGACCTCGACCTCTACGTCGCCAATGACTTCGGACGCAACTGCCTCTACCAAAACCAAGGGCCACAGGAGGACGGCAAGCTCCCCTTCTTCGTCAATATCGCCCTCCAACTTGGCGTCGAAGATTCCTCTGCCGGCATGTCCACCAACTGGGGCGATTTTAATCGCGACGGCTGGATGGATCTTTACGTCAGCAACATGTTCTCCAGCGCCGGAAACCGCATCACCTACCAAAAACAATTCATACCCGGTGCCAACCCCAAGGCCCTCTCCGCCTTCCAGCGCATGGCCCGTGGCAACACCCTCTTCGCCGCCAATGGCCAGGGTGGATTCAAAGACGTCAGTATGGAAACCCGCACCACCATGGCCCGCTGGTCCTGGGGCTCCACCTTCGCCGATCTCAATAACGACGGTTGGCTCGACATCCTCGCCGCCAACGGTTTCATCACTGCCGAGGATACCGGTGACTTGTGAAGTGTCTACTGGCGACAGGTCGTGTCGCAATCCCCACTCGATTCCCAAAATCTCTCCACCCTCCAGTCCTACCGCCAGGGATGGAAGGCCCTGAACCGCCTCCTCCACGAAAACAAATCCTTCTCCGGACGCGAAACAAACAACGCCTTCCTCAACTGCGGTGACGGGGGACGCTTCGCCGACGTTTCCACCGCCATCGGCTGGGACTTCGCCGACGATGCCCGCGCCATCGGCCTCATCGACTACGACCAGGACGGCGACCTCGACCTCTTCGTCTCAAACCGCACCGCCCCTCGGGTCCGTCTCTTGAAAAACAACCTCGAGTCCGACTCCTCCTTCCTTTCCCTCCACCTCACCGGCACCGCCAAAACAACCCCACGCGATGCCATCGGCGCCCGCGTCGCCATCCACCTCAAAGGCCAAACAGCCCCCCTTCTTCGCACCCTCCACGCCGGCCAATCCTTCCTCTCCCAATCCTCTCGTTGGCTCCACTTCGGCCTAGGAGAAAACGCCTTCATCGAAAAAATTGTCGTTCACTGGCCAGGCGCAAAACCTCAAATCTTCACCGGGATCGAATCCAACCAATTCCTCCACCTCACCCAGGATAGTCCAAAAGCCACGCCACGATCAAAATCACCCGCTCAATCTCTCACCCCCTCCGATCAGGAAGTCGCCCCACCCACCGCCATCGCTCGCATCATCCCACCCGCCGGAAACTCCGTTCCCAAGCTCCTCACTGCCTCCGGCAAAGTCCTCAAACCCTCCGGCACCTCCCTGATCTCCCTCTGGAGCCGCACCTGCCCCCACTGCCAGGAAGAACTCACCGCATGGGCCAAAGAATCCGCCAAATGGCAGGCCTCAGGCGTTAGCGTAATTCTCTTCTCCTCTGATCAGGAACCACGGAATCAATGCGACGCTTTCCTGAAATCCATCGACGCGAAATTCACCGCCGAAATGGCCTCTCCCCTAGCCGTCGAACTCCTCGACGCCCTCCAGGCCTCCATCGTCGACCTCTGGACGCCCCTCCCTGTCCCGTCCAGTTTCCTCGTTTCCGCCGATGGCGAACTCCTCGCCATCTACCGGGGCCCCGTTTCTTCCGATCAAGTCATCGCCGACGCAAATCTCGCTTCTGCCACTCCCCTCGAACGCCGCGCCGCCGCCACTCCCTTTAGCGGCAATTGGGTTGGCGACCCCGCACCCGCCACCCCTCAACGCACCACGAATCAACTTGTCCAGCGATCCCTCCCCGACCTCGCCATCGACTACCTCCGCGACGCCCTCTCCAAACCCTTTGTCAAAGGCACCAAATTCAACCACGCCGACAACCAACTCCTCCTCGGACAACTCCTCGGACAGCAAGGGAACCCCGCCGAAGCCATCGCCCCTCTCCGCGAAGCCCGCAAACTCCTTCCCAACGACATCCGCATCGCCCGCCTCCTCGCTACCGGACTCTCTGAGACCAATCAGCTCCCCGAAGCCCTCGTCATCCTTCACGATGCCATCACCGAACATCCCAAAAATGCCGACCTCCGCGAAGATGCCTATCTCCTGGCCCTCAAAAACCGCGACCCCGATCTCGCCCTCGTCCACCTTGGAAAGGCCGTTTCTCTCAAACCCACCGACCCCGCCCTCCGCTACCGCCTCATCCTCCTTCAACTCGAACAAGGCCAGCCCGCCAAAGCCATCGCCAACTGTAAAACCATTCTCGCAACCTCTCCAAAATTTCTCGACGCCGCCAACCTCCTCGCCCACATCCTCTCCACCCATCCCCGCGAAAAAATCCGTAGTCCCCAGGAGGCCTTCGCCCTCGCCTCGCGCCTCTGCCAAATCTCCAAAAACCGCAACGGCAACCACCTCCTCACCCTCGCCTACACCCAGGCCAACCTCGGCAAATACCAGGAAGCCACCAAAACTCTCAACCTCCTCACCACCGTCGCCCCTCCCGACTCTCCCTTCACCAAAAAAATCAAAGCCACCTTGAAAAGCGTCCAATCCAACCAACCCATCCGCAACAAAGCCTGGCAATAACGTAGCGGCGGATTCCATCCTCCATGCCACCCCCATCCCATGATGTGCCCGCCCCGGTCACAAAGTCCCCCTTCTATACATGAACGCAAAATCAGCGAGAAACTCCTCACCCACCAAATAGCTCTGATCAAAAAAGCCCTTGTTACCTCGCCTCCTCTTCGAAAAGTCTCGGATCGATCCCAACAAAATCCCGCTCCGCCTCCGTCAACTCGCCCAAAGCCTCATCAATCTCTTCCATCATCTCATTCTTCCGTAACTGAACCTACCCGCCTCGAATCTTGCCGAAAAAATAATACTCGTTAAAGTAGCTCCATGAAAGTCACAACAAAGGGGCAGGTGACCATTCCAGTCGAAATCCGAGAACTTCTCGCCATTCAACCGCACGACGATGTCACCTTTGTCGTCTCCGGCGACCACAATCTTCCCTTTGCTAACAACCCCAGATGATCAACGATCCCACTTCCACCATCGCCGCTCAGCTTGCTATCACTATCGATGGCCAGCAAACCACTTTCACCGAGGGCGAAACCATCTATCAGGTTTCCAAACGTCTCCAGAAGGACATTCCCACTCTCTGCTACGATGACCGGCTCGATGCCTTCGGCGGCTGCCGACTCTGCGTCGTCGAGGTTGAGGGCATCCGCAACCCCGTCGCCTCCTGCACCACCAAGGCCAACGATGGCATGGTCGTGAAAACCGCCCCGCCCCACATTGAGAAGATGCGCAAGACGCTCCTTGAAATGGTCGCCAGCGAAAACCGCCAGATCGACGTCGACCCCCTCCGCGGCCTCGCCTCCCAGGAACTCGCCACCCTCGTCAATAAATACGGGGCCCGCGGCGGTCGCTTCGCCGGAGCCAAATCAGGGACCTCCAATCTCCAGGATGCCAACCCCTTCATCCTCCGAGACTACGAGCAATGCATCTCCTGTTACCGCTGCGTCCGCGTCTGTGCCGAGCAGGAAGGCGACTACGCCATCTCCATCGCGAACCGAGGTTTCGAAACCCAGATCACGACCGAGTTCAACAACGACCTCCGCGACTCCGACTGCACCTTCTGCGGCCAGTGCATCCAGACCTGCCCCACCGGAGCCCTCGCCGATAAAAAAGCAATCCGGGCCGAAGCACTCCCCGAGCCCATCAAAAAAACCCGCACGGTCTGTCCCTACTGCGCCGTCGGTTGTTCCATCGATCTCATGACGAAGGGCGACAAAATCGTCGGAGCCCAGCCCGCGATGGACGGCCCCGCCAATAAAGGCGCGCTTTGCATCAAAGGCCAGTTCACCTACGACTTCATCCAGCACGAGGACCGCCTCAAGAAACCTCTCATCAAACAAGCCGACGGCACCTTTAAGGAAGTCGAATGGGACGAAGCCCTCAAAGCCGCCGCGGCCGGATTCGCCAAAGCGAAAGCGAAGTACGGAAGGCATAGTATTTTCGGCATCGCCTCCGGGCGGGCCCCACACGAAGCCGCCTACTCGATGCAGAAATTCATTCGAGCCGGCTTCGGGACCCACCACATCGATAACTGTAGTCGAGCCTGACACGCTCCCACCGTGGCCGGTCTGGCCGCTCAAATCGGAAGAGGCGCAATGTCTAATCCCCTCAAGGACATGGACAAACCCGATACCATCTTCGCCATCGGCACCAACATGACCGAGTGCCATCCTGTCGCCGCCACCGGCCTCAAAAAAGCCCTCACCAAAGGAGCCAAACTCGTCGTCGCCGACCCCCGCAGAACCCGCCTCGCCGAACTTGCCCACCTTCACCTCCCCATCCGCGTCGGCTCCGATGTCGCCCTCCTCCTCGCCATGGCTCACGTCATCGTGCGCGAAGGACTCACCGATAAAGAATTCATCGCCGACCGTTGTGCCGACTACGAAGCTTTCGAAAACCACCTCAAAGAATTTGACCCTGCTTGGGCCTCAAAAATCTGCGAAGTCCCCGCCGCCGACATCGAGCAAGCGGCCCTCTGGTATGGCTCCGCCAAACTCGGAGCGATCTACTACACCCTCGGCATCACCGAGCATATCTGTGGTGTTGATAACGTCCAATCACTCTGCAACCTCGCCCTCCTCACCGGCAACCTCGGCAAAGTAGGAACCGGCATCAACCCAATGCGCGGACAGAACAACATCCAGGGTGCGGGCGACTGCGGGGCCGTGCCCAACAACTACCCCGGCTTCCAACCCGTGATCTCCGAGGAATTTCACGAAAAATTCAAGACCGCCTACCAGCAGCCCGACCTCGACCTTGGCAATTCCATGACCAAGGTCACTGCGCTCAATCTCTGCGGCCTCGAAGAAAATGGCATCCACGCCATGCTCATCGATGGTGAAAACACCATCGTCACCGACCCTGACAAAAACCACTGTGAGAAAGCACTCAAGTCGCTCGACCACCTCGTCGTCATCGACATCTTCATGACCGAGACCGCACAAATGGCCGACATCGTCCTCCCCGCCTCAGCCTGGGGCGAGACCGATGGCGTCCAAGCCAACACCGAGCGCCGGGTCCAGCGCCTCCGCAAAGCCGTTCCATCCCACGGCGAGTCGAAACCCGACTGGTGGATCATTTCCAACATTGCCAAAGAGCTCGGCATCCCCGGCTTCGAATACGAATCCGCCAAAGACGTCTTCAACGAACTCTGCGGGTTGAGTCCCATCTACAAAGGTCTTAACTGGGACAACATCGGCGACGGAGTCTACCAATGGCCCGTCCCCGAAGAAGGCCACCCCGGCACCCCCATTCTCCACGAGGACGAATTCAAAGACGGTAAGCCCGGCCTCTTCAAAATCATCGGCTACCGCGACCCCGCCGAAGTCATCGACGACGACTACCCCGTCTGGCTCACCACCGGCCGACGCCTCCAAGCTTACCACACCCGGACCCAAACCGGACGCGCCAGCGGCATCGACTACCTCCTCTCCGAGGAAACCCTCGAAGTCCACCCGGACGATCTCACTGCTTGGAATATTTCCGATGGTGCTTTTGTCAAAATGGCAAGCCGCCGCGGCGAGATCGAACTCAAAGTAGAAGCCACCACCCGTTCCCCACGCGGCACCGTTTTCACCAGCTTCAGCTTCGCCGAAACCAACGTCAACATCCTCACCGGCTCCGGCTATGACCCCGTTACCCAAACTGCAGAATTAAAAGTCTGCCCCGTCCGAATATGGAGCACTGACTTGTAGTCAGTGCGTCGATTAAACCAAGAGGGCAACAGATAAAACACCTTCCCCGTGTCAAAAATCCCGTGAACCAAAACTACCCTCACGGATCTGAGCATTCATACCCAATCGAGGAAGTCGAGGTCCATGAGTTCGTTCTGCGTAGTCACGGCAGTGCAGAGTTCCAGATTTCGACAGGAGGCGATGCTCTTGCTTTCCACGGAGCCACGCTTCACGGAAGATATTGACCTCCTCACTGGAATCAGCGGGGTCACTTGGGAAGAGGCGTGGAATTCACATTCCACCGTTAGTTTTGATGGCCACGAAGTTTCCCTCATCGGAAAAGGAGCATTGATACGAAATAAGAAAGCCACGGGACGCCCCCAAGATCTTGCAGATGTCGCTCGGCTAACGAAACAATAAAGGAACAAAGCAAGCTCAACCCATCCTGCAACAAGCCCATTTCCCCACCCCATTCTCCGTTTTTCACAACCTTCTTCACAAATGAGGCGAGTAAAACGGCAAGATGATCAAGACGAGCCATACCCTCATTCGGAATGCAATCGGGGCAGCTGGAATTCAAATCGCATTTGCTCCCGCGAAAAAAATGAGCGGATTTGTAACCAATCAAGAATGAGATTCGAACTCTCCCATGAACACCCTCCTATTTCTCGGGGATACCCTTAAAAAAACTCATGAATACAAAACAAATTCTCTACATCGGAGGCGGTAGCGCCTTTGGAGCCGTCGCAGCCGTTCTTCTGATGAAGACTCTTCCTTCGGAAAACGACAATGTCGCTGATCAAGAAGCCTCAGAAAACCCCAAGGTTTCCCAGGTGGCAACAGACCAAGGCCAGGAGAGCGGTAAATCTGAACGTGTCGCAGAAACAAGAACGATCCTGGGGCAATTGGCCGAGGAGAATCCCGAACTCGATCTCGATGAACTCAAGGATCGGCGCGAAGAATTTTCGGATTCAATGAAGGAGCGGCAAATGGAACGTTTAACCAACAAGATGGCCCAATGGAGTGCCGCTCTGGGACTTGATGAAGACCAACAGAAGCAGATGTTGGAAATTGCCGATCAGCAACTTTCCGAACTTGAGGAAATTGCAGTCAGCGCTTCGGAAAGCGGAGATCCTGCTGCCATTTCCGAGTCCGCAAAGCGTGCCATGGCGATCATGAGTGGGCGGGCTCTAGAGGACTCGATAGGAGAACTCCTTACCCCCGAGCAACAGGAAAAACACGAAGAATTTGGTGAACGACAGAACCAAAGCCGCGCCGAAGGGAGAACTCTCCGGCAGCTTGCAAGTCTTCAGGAAGATCTCATGTTAACCCCGGAACAAAGGAATGACGTCTACGGTGTTCTTTACGAAAATTCGGTTGCTTCAGTGCAGGACGACTCTGGTATCAGCTCAATGATTGAATCCTTCGCCTCTCAATCTGGAATGAGCATCGACCCTTCCCTTCAAGGGGTGATTTCGAAAATCGCAAGCGAAGGTCTTGCTGGGCTCGCCTCCGGACAGGGTATGGACCGCGAGTCGCTCACGGAGATGGCCCAAGGTGCCGCCAGCGAGTCCATCGCGAAGCAGGTCGAGCAACTCCGCCCAATCTTGAGCGCCGGACAACTGGACCTTTACCGCAGCCAGTTAGAAAGTCGCGTGGGCAATCTCATGAAGCTCGGTGGCTCCGGCGAGTAGACTGAAGTCGTTGACAACTTCCGGCCCGGGAAAGCTCGATTACTTTCCTTGGCCTTTTACCCTCACCCCCATGAACACCAAAGGCATCGCAATCACTTTTTTGCTGATATTTTTGAGCCTTGTTCCCTGCACCGCAGAGCCCGTTCGACATCAAGATATCAGTTCGACTTCTCCGTGGGCCGCCCATCTTGATCTCACCAAGTTGAGTGATCCGCCTCTCGATGGCTTCCTCCTGCAGGTCGCCGGATTCGATCGTATTCTACAGCTTCAAACAGTTCTCAAGGAGAAGCTTGCGATCGATTGGAAATCAGTTGAAGGGGTGACCCTTTTTGGGGCCGGTGACAAACTGAGTGAAACGGCCATCATTTTACGCGGGGACATGAAAAAGATCGACCTCACCAGTCTCCCAATCGCGAAAAACCTTCCACTCCATCATGGTATCAAGCTCAGACAGGGACCTGATTGGCAGGAATCTTCGCTGATCTTGGCGAGAGCATCGGATAAGGCGTGGATAGCGGGCACCTCTCTTCAGGCCTCAAAAGATTCATTGGATCTATTGGCCGGCCGCAAAGAATCCAGGAGTTCAATGACTCTCCCCGAAGACGCGGCGAACGAACTAAAATCGGCAGCCGCAATGTTTTCGATCGATATGAAGAAGCTCAATGGTGAACTCCAATTCGAGGCCGACTTTACTAGGGCGATTCGGCAAGCCTGGTTCCTGATCGGGTCTCGAGATGATCTTGTTGAAGCAACGGTCATGATTGATAGCACTGATGGCGAAGGTTTGCTCTTTCTTCAGAAGAATTTCAAACTACTGACCGCTCTCTTAATGTCGCAACCGGAGACCCCGGCGACTTGGTTGGAGCTAGCCGGAGCCATCGAAATCGAGACCCAAGGCAATTGGATGACCTTGAAAGTTGCTGCTTCACCGGAAAAGGCGGCGGTATTCCTCAAGACCCTCGGACCACTTTTTGTCAAAGCCTCGGATTCATCCAAACAGGCAAATTGAACTCCATCATAGAAGCGATGGATGAATCAGATGAAGAACTCGTGGCCCTATGCCAAGAAGGATCTACCCGCGCCTTTGAATCTCTCCTCCATCGCTATCAACCTCGAGTTCTTCGCTTCGTCGAACGGAAAATTGGAAACCTTGAAGATGCCCGAGACGTCACCCAACGAACCTTTCTCCAGGTGCATGACAGCTTGTCACGCTTTCGATCGGGGAACCGTTTTTCGCCTTGGCTCTTTACGATCGCCCGCCGTGAAGGAATCGACTTTCTACGCCAAGCCGGTTCTCGACGACGAGTTCATGAACAACTGGCCACGGAACCGAAACCGGACAGAGAAGCCGACCCTCAAAAATTGCTCTCACAACAGGAGGATGTCGATGCCATCTGGCATTGGATTCGCACCAACTTGGATGAGCGTTCCGCTGAGATCCTCTGGTTGCGAATTCAAGAGGATCTCGATCTATCCGAGATCGCCAAAGTCACAACCCTGAGCAAAACAAACGTAAAAGTTCTTCTTCATCGCGCTCGAAAATCTCTCCTTAAAGGAGCCCCCCCAATTCAACTTCAATCCAAAGCCATTCAATGAAACGTATTCTCTGCAATCTTGCCCAAAGAAACCAGAATCCCACCGAGCCGCTCGCGAAACATGTTTCCCGCTGCCGTGAATGCCAGGAATTCTTTCAGCAGATCTCATCTCTCGAATCCCGGCTCGTCACGAGCGCCGGAGAGTCAGACCTCGATCTATGTTCCAAAATCATGGCCAGCATTTCATCAAAAAATCCTGCAAATATTTCGACGCCGAAATGGGCCAGCATTTCATCTCCTATGGCTCTCTCAACTGCGGTAGCTTTGGTGTTCTTACTCATTGGAATTTTAGCGGTTACCAACTTCAAAAAGCCAACCCAAAGAGCGGATGTTCCTGTTGAACAAGTAGAAGCCCCCCCGACTCCAGCTCCCGAAGCCCCTCAGAAAATGACTCTCGCTTATGCCCAGCAGCAGCAGGCGCTTCTTCAGAGAGATGCCTTAAAACTAGGAGTCCACCTCCGGAAAAAATTGATCCTCTTCCGGACCGACGATCAGTAGAGGAACCAAGGCCGCCACTGCATCACCCTCTTTCCCCACAGAGAAGGCGACCTCCAGCGTGGCAAGATCCTCCCACCCAATCCCCGCAGTCTCTCTTTTCTAACTTCGACAGAGGGATCATCTCCAGCTAGTCTCCACTCATGGAGGGCGTGACTCATCACCCCAACATGCTCGAGTTCATTGCATTGTCCCTCTCACCGAGAGTTGAGCTTTCAAAAAAATCCATGACCAAAAACGAACAAAAGGTCGGCCGTTTCCTCAGCCTAGTTCTCCGCCACGATCCCGCATCCATCGGCTTGAAACTCGACTCCCAGGGCTGGGCAAAAATCGACGACCTTCTCGCCGGCCTTAAAAAAAATAGCAAAATCCTCTCGCGCGACGGTCTTCAAACGATCGTTGAGCAGAGTAAGCAGCGCTTTTTCTTCTCGGAAGACGGCGATAGCATTCGCGCTTCCCAAGGTCATTCGGTCGATATCGACATTAAGCTCACCGCTGAATCTCCACCCGAGCTCCTCTACCATAGCACCTGCTCCCGCTTCATGGATTCGATCGAGAGCAAGGGGCTCTCCAAGATGTCCCGCCAACACGTCCAGCTGTGCGGAGATGTCCGCATTGCTCATGAAGTAGGACGAAAACATCGCAAGCCCATCATTCTCGAAATCGCAGCCCGCCTCATGGAGTCCCACCGCTTCCAGTTCTTCAAATCTGAGGACGGAGTCTGGCTCACCGAGACCGTCCCGCCCGACTACCTGAACGGCCAAATCACTTTCTAGCTCGCAGATGACTCCCGCACAAGAATCGGAGTGGATCACCACCTTCCGCGCCTTTCTTAAGTCACAAGGAGAAAGCGATCCCGCCCACGACCCCCAACACATCGAGCGCGTCGTCTTGAACACCCGTCACCTCGCCGCAGTTGAAGGCCTCTCTCTCGATGTCCTCCTCCCCGCCGCCTACCTTCACGACTGCGTCCACGTTCCCAAGAACTCCCCCCAACGGTCCCAAGCCTCTCGTCTCGCAGCCGATCGCGCCATTGATTTTCTATGCGAGAAAAACTACCCCGCTGAACATCTCGACGCCATCCACCACGCCATCGAAGCCCACAGCTTCTCCGCCAATATTACTCCGCGCACCATCCAAGCAAAAGTTCTCCAGGACGCCGACCGAATCGAGGCGCTCGGAGCAATCGGCCTTAGTCGCTGCCTCATGCTTGGCGGTCACATGGGGTCCCAACTCTACAACCCCATCGATCCCTTCTGCGAAAACCGCACTCCCGACGATGCCAGCTTCTGCGTCGATCACTTTTTTGCAAAGCTTCTTGGCCTCAAGGACACCATGCAAACCGAAGCGGGAAAGGCTCTTGCCGCCGAACGATCTCGCTTCCTGCAACAGTTTCTCGATCAACTTAAGCAAGAAACACACTCCCGGACCTAAAACGCCCCTTGCCATGGACAGGCCATTTCCTCAGAAATGGTGGATAGCGATCATCGCTCATTAACAGAATGTCCTCGTACTTAAAAACGCTTCTCTTCTTTGCCCTCGCCCACTTCGCCGGCGGGGTTGAATCTTTCCGATTCGAAGTCAAAACCATCGCGGAAGATTTCGCCCGTCCCATGGGCATGGATCTTGGGCCCGATGGTTCGATTTACCTGATCGAACTCCAGGGGAAAGTCAGCCGGATTCATCCCGTCACCGGAGACCGGACCTCTCTTGCTGAGATCAAAGTCTTCGGCGAACAAGAGAACGGACTCCTTGGAATCGCCCTCGATCCAAATTTTGAGAAAAACAATCACCTCTTTCTCCTCTACTCACCGGCGGACTTTGTGGGCCAACGCATCAGCCGATTCTCCCTCAATGCTGATACTCTCACTGATGAAAAAAAAGTCATCGAGTGGGCCACCCAGCGACGTGAATGTTGTCACCACGGTGGCATGCTCAAATTTGGACCCGATGGCTGCCTTTTTGCCTCCGCTGGTGACAACACCCACCCCTTTGGGGACTCCGCCTCATATGCTCCCATTGATCGTCGTCCGGGACGCGAACCCTGGAACGCCGAGAAATCCTCCGCCAACCCTAACGACCTTCGCGGAGGTTTGATTCGCATCCAGATTCAACCCGATGCTTCCTACAAAATCCCCGAGGGCAACCTCTTCCCTCCTGGAACTCCCGGAACTCGTCCTGAAATCTACGTCATGGGATGCCGCAATCCATGGAAGTTCTCCATCGATCCAAAATCCGGCCACCTCTACTGGGGTGACGTCGGACCCGATGCCGGAACGGACGGTCCTCGAGGCCCCCGGGGCCACGACGAAATCAATCAGGCTCGCAAATCCGGTTTCTTCGGTTGGCCCTACTTCATCGCCGACAACAAACCCTACTCGCGAGTCGACTTCACAAACGGCAAGGTTGGCGCCAAGTTCAATCCCACCAAACCTATCAACGACTCCCCGCTCAACACTGGACGCAAGGATCTCCCGCCAGCCCAATCTGCCTTCATCTTTTATCCGTATGCTGACTCACCTGAATTCCCCGCATTGAAGAAAGGAGGACGCACTGCCTGTGCCGGACCTATTTTTCACTACCGCCCTGAATTTAAGAAGACCGGAGGGCTTCCCGCAGAATTTGATCATTGTCTGCTGTTTTGGGACTGGCATCGCACCTTCATCAAATGGGCTCGTCTTGACGAAAACGAAAACCTCGCTGGAATCGAAGAGTTCCCGCTTCCCGTCAAAATCAAGCGTCCCTCCGACGCCCTCGTTGCTCCCGATGGCACCCTCTGGTTCATCGACTACGGCTCGACCTGGGGAAACAACAAGGACGCCCGTCTCATTCATATCAGCTACCGCCACGGGAACCTCGATCCCGTGGCTCAATTCCAATCCGATCGGAAGCACGGCCTCATCCCTTTGAGCGTAAGCCTCGATGGCTCGGGCTCGAAGGATCCCGAAAGTGGAAAGCTTCGTTATGCCTGGACTCATCAGGGCAAGGAATTCTCAACCGCCATCGCTCCAAAATTGACTCTCACTGAACCGGGCGATCACTTGATCACTCTCAAAGTGACCGACGAAAACGGAGCAACGAGCACCACCGAGCACACCATCACGGCCGGAAACACGCCGCCAATTCTCGCTTTCAAATCTCCTCCCGATGGGTCCTTCTATACGCCCGGAAAACCAGTCGCTTTCCAACTCCACGTATCCGATCGGGAAGACGGCGACTCACAAAAAGACCCCTCTCCTTTTGCGACGACAGTCGTCACTCTGGCTCCTTTGGCCAAGGAAGCACCGGGGCTATCAGCCATCCGAGCTTCCGATTGTTTCAACTGCCATCACTCCACTCAAAAACTGATTGGCCCTTCCTTCAACGATATCGCGAAACGCTACAAGGACGATCCCTCCGCTTTTGAGCAATCTGTTAGTCGCGTCATTTCTGGTTCATCCAAAATCTGGGGAGAGATTCCCATGCTTCCTCATCCCAACCTCAGTCGGGATGAAGTTGGCTCCATGATGCGTTGGGTCTATTCCCTGTCCGCCAAGAACGCTCCCCAAGTTTCTCGAGGGTCCATCGGGACCATCAATCTCCCCTTACAAGACCAAACACTCGAGCTCTCCGCAAATTACACTGATTCCGGCGGCCACAGCGGAAAGGCTTCCTCCTTTTCAGGAACCGCGTCAATCCGCCTCCATCCCCGAACCATCCAAGCCGAATCCTATACCACGAACAACGGCACTCAAATTCTCAATGAAAGCGACCATCAATTCCTCGGAGCGATCAACCACTCCCATTGGACCGAGTATCATCGCTTCCTGCTCGAAGGCTGTCAAAAAATGACCTTCCGTTACGCCTCCGCCGGGAATGGAGCCACCGTGACGATCACCGCGAATGGTAAAAAAATCGGCGAAGCCCAATTGAAACCAACCGACGATTGGAAAAAATGGAAAGAAGTGACCATCCCGCTCAAAAATCTTCCCTCTGACCTCGTCAATCTTCGCCTAACTTTTACCAATCCAGGCAAACAACATCTCGCCAATCTCGACTGGTTCCGCTTCGAATAATTTCGCCATGAAATCTCTCCTCCTGCTCTCGCTCTGCGCTTCGACTTGTCTCGCTTCAACCCGTCCCAACATCGTCCTCGTCATGACCGACGACCAGGGTTGGGGGGAAACCGGATACAACGGCCATCCCGTTTTAAAAACACCCAACCTCGACGCCATGGCGGCAAACGGTCTCAGCTTCGACCACTTTTACGCCGCTCCCAACTGCTCGCCCGCGCGCGCCAGCGTTCTCACCGGACGATCCAACGACCGCACCACCGTCCTCAACCACGGTCACGCTCTCCGCCGTCAAGAAAAGACCCTCCCCGCCGCTCTTAAAAAAGCCGGCTACGCCACCGGCCACTTTGGCAAATGGCACATCAATGGCTTCAGTGGGCCCGGCGCTCCCATTCTTGCCACCGACACCCATCACCCCGGCATCTTCGGGTTCGACGAGTGGTTCTCCGTCACCAACTTCTTCGACCTCAATCCCCTCATGAGCCGCCAGGGCAAGTTCGAGCAGACCCAAGGAGATTCCTCCGAAGTCATCGTCGCCGAAGCTCTCAAATTCATCGAAGCCAAATCAAAAGGAAAAAAACCCTTCTTCACCGTCATCTGGTTTGGTTCCCCTCACGATCCTTTTATCGCCAGCGAGAAGGACAAGGCCCCGTTCAAAGGTCTTTCCAAAGCTTCACAAGAACACTACGGAGAACTCGTCGCGATGGACCGCAGCATCGGCACCCTTCGCGCCGGCCTCCGCAAACTCAACCTCCACGAAGACACCATCGTCTGGTTCAACAGCGACAACGGAGGTCTCAGCGGCATTAAACCCGGCACCGTTGGAAACCTCCGGGGTTTCAAAAACAGCATTTTCGAAGGAGGCCTCCGCGTCCCCTGCGTCATTGAATGGCCTGCCGGGATCTCCGAATCCCGTCGTACTTCCACTCCATCCGGCATTGTCGATATCTTCCCCACCCTTGCCGACATCGCAAACCTCCCCAAGGACTCCATGCTGAAGCCCATCGATGGCGTCAGCCTTTTCCCTCTCTTCAAAACCGAAACCGGCCCTCGCAAAGAACCGCTCTTCTTCCGTCACACCGGCCGCACCGCCGTCATCGACAACAATTTCAAACTCTTGAACGACAAAAAAGGCGGCGGAAACTACCAACTCTACGATCTCTCCAAAGATCAAACCGAGTCAAAGGACCTCATCAACGAGCTCCCAAAAATCGCCAGTGACTTGAAAGCCAAACTTAAAACCTGGAACACTTCCGTCGACAATAGCCTCGCCGGAGGCGACCTCCCCGCCGGAATCAAACCCGACCCCGTTAAAGCCCGCTCCTGGACCACCTCGCCGGAGTATGCTCCCTACATTGAAGGCTGGAAAGATCGACCCGAATTCAAACGCTACCTCAATCGCAAAAAGAAGCCCCGTAAGTCACCAAAATGAAAACTCTTCTCCTCATCTTTCTCTGCGCCTCCGCGACTCTGCGTGAGACTCAAGCCGCCCCACGGCCCAATATTCTCTGGCTCTCCGCCGAGGACATCAATGCTCACTTCGGCTGCTATGGCGACGCCCAGGCCATCACACCCTATCTCGACCAACTCGCCAAGGAAGGCGTCCGCTACACCAATGCCTACACCGCCGCCGGAGTTTGTGCCCCCTGTCGTTCCACAATCATCACCGGGATGTATCAGACCACCATCGGCACCATGCACATGCGCAGCAACGCAACCATGCCGGACTCCATCAAAGCATTCCCCATCTACCTCCGCCAAGCTGGTTACTACTGCACCAACAACTCAAAAAAGGACTACCAGTTCAAAGAGTCCAAAGAAACCTGGGATGCCAGCAGCGGCAAGGCCCACTGGAAGAACCGCGAGGATCCCAAGCAACCCTTCTTCGCCGTCTTCAACTTCACCGGCTGCCACGAGAGCGGCATCGCCGGAGAATCAAAATACAACTCCGTCACCAAGAACCTCTCCCCCGGTGAGCGGCAGGACCCAGATAAGCTGAGCACCCTCCCGCCTTACTATCCCGACACCCCCACCGTTCGCGAAGACTGGAAGCGCAACTACGAACTCATCACCGCCATGGATGCCTGGGCGGGCGATCACATCGAGGCCCTCAAAAAGGCCAACCTCTACGAAGACACCATCATCATTTACTGGTCCGACCATGGAGTCGGGCTCCCGCGCGCCAAGCGCTGGCTCTATGACTCGGGCACCCGTATTCCCCTCATCGTCCGTATCCCCGGGAAGTTTCGTGCTTCCGACCAAGGCAAACCTGACACGACCGACGACCAACTCATCAGCTCCCTCGACTTCGGCAATACCGCCCTCAATCTCGCGGGACTCCCTGCCCCGCCCGTCACCCAGGGCCGGGCCTTCCTTGGTGAGAATCTCACTCCTCCACGCGACTACATCTACGGCGCCCGCGACCGCATGGACGAGCGCTACGACATCATCCGCAGCGTCCGCGACAAACGCTATCGCTACATCCGCAACTACGAGCCACTTAAGCCCTACTTCCAATACATGAACACTCCCGAAAAAGGAGCGACCATGAAGGAACTCCGGCGGATCGCCAAAAGCGGAAAAATGCCACCCGCCATGAAAACCTTCATGGCCGATCACAAACCAGTCGAGGAATTCTACGATCTCGAAAAAGACCCTCACGAAGTCAACAACCTTGCCGGCGACCCCGCTCAAAAAGAGAACCTTGACCGCCTCCGTCAGGCTCACATTCGGTGGATCAAAGACACCCGTGACCTCGGCCTCATCCCCGAGCCGGAAATGGAACTCCGCGAGAAAAAGGCCGGCTCCCGTTACGCCATCCTTGCCGAGACCCAAGACACCACTCTTCCCGAACGACTCGGCAAAATGGCGGGCCTCGCTTCCGAGGGGAAATCAGCCCTTCCCGCCCTCCACGAGGGCCTGAAGGATCAAGATGCCGCCGTCCGCTACTGGGCCGCCACAGGCATTGGTAACACCGCCGTCAAAACCGGCAAAAGCGTCCCCGCATGCCTAGAGATTATTGAGAACGATTCCTCAACCGTCGTTCGCATCGCTGCCGCCCGTGCTCTTCTCCGGCTCAATTCCGAAGAAACAAAAGCACTTGCTGAACTGACCAAGGCTCTCGAGTCCCCCGAGCAATGGTCCCGACTCCACGCCGCCATCGCTCTCGATGAAGCCGAAAAACAAGCTCTCCCGGTCCTTCCCGCCTTGAAAAAAGCACTCAAGAACCAGCCCAACAAATACATCGTGCGGGTTACCAACAAAGCCGTGAACGATCTTCTCGGCACAAGTAACACTGTGAAGTAGCATCCAGCCCATGCCCACCACGCTTCAATCGATCTACGAAGTCTTCGAACACCAAAAGAGCGATCTTCTCCTGCACTTGTTGGCTAGCGGAAGCTTTCCAACCCCGGCCTTGGTCTTTGTCAGGAACCGCGAGACTCTTTTGGCCCTGAACACCGAAGCCGGCTTAAATGACCTCGCGACCGACACCATCTCGGGCAGCAAAAAAGTCGAACTCCGTGAGCGCGCATTACAGGATCTCAAAAAAGGAACCCTTCAGGCGATCTTTGCCACCGAATCAGTCCTTAGTGAGGCCGACCTCTCGGGGATCAAGTCCATCATCCACTTCGACTTCCACGAGATCGATCAAGACTATCTCAAGCGGGCCGAATCCGAGCTTGCCGAAATCACCACCTTTGTGACCCAGGGTGAATCCAAGAACCTCGAAGAACTCTCGAAGCTCGTCGCAGGCCCTCTTGCAGAAAGGATCGCGAAAGACTTCTCCTACGACAGCCAACCTCGCAACTTCCGCACCCAGCCCAAGAAAGGCCAGAGTAACCGGACCAAGTCAAAGCCACTCCAAAACAAAAAGCCCAAGCTCAAGAACAAGGGCCCCCGCCGAAAAACCGGACGAACCAGGAAGCGCTAGAACGCTCTCTCGAACTTATTGGGAATACTTCCTCTTAAGCTCATCCGGAGTGAAGGTAGTCTCGCGGTCAGCGAGTTCGTCACGGACCGCTTTAATGGTTTCCGGCTTCACCGCGCTCTTACGATTGTTCCAGGCGTGACGAATGAAAGTGGCTACGTCGGCAAGCTGCACATCATCAATTTGGGGGGCGTCCTTCAAGCCCGGCATTGCTGCCGCTGGAGTATATTTTTTCCCGTCCACTTCGATCACCCCCATAAGACCTTGCAAGAGAATCGCAGAAAGACGATCTTGAGAACCGTTCACCCATTCGGATTTCAGCAGCGGAGGCCCGAGAGCTTCGAGACCTTTGCCATCAGCACCGTGACAAGCCATACAGTTATGGATGTAAAACTTTTCGCCTCGCTGGAAGGACGCCAAGTGAATCTTATCGCGAGGCGCTTTGAACGCGGCGGCAGTCGTCTTGGGTGTGAGGCAATGCTCAAGATATTTCAGGAACTTCGCGTCCTGAAACTCACCGCCTAAAACCTCCTGAAACTCGCCTTCACGACCAGCGAGACCGTTGATGGTAATTTCCCGGAAATACGGGGCATCGATGTTCTTCATCAAGATTTCTTTAAGAAGGGTCAACGCTTCCTTTCCTGGAATTCTTCCCAGTGATGCCGCGAGCTGCCGTTGGATGACCAGGTCAGACGAGTGGGCAAGTTCGGCAAATTCAGGAAGCAACTTCACCGACTCTTCGGAAGAAAGAAGCTCAGCCAGACGGATGGCAGATTCGATGGCATACGGATCGCTCGTAGCGAGGGCCCCGGAGATCGCACGGGAGTTCAGTTGGCCAAGTCCCTCAAGAGTCCAGAGAGCATGAATCTGACCAAGCGGCTTGCTTTCATCGCCCGCCAAAGCTGTCAGGGCCGGAACGACATCTTCTTTCCCAAAATCCACGATCAATTGCTGAGCACGGTCGCGCCACCAGCCGTTGGGATGAGACAAATACTCAACCAAAGCCGCACCCTCTTTCCCAAGCATCTTCGGCTTGGGCCCACGGGGATTCCCTTTGTATTTGATGCGATGGATTCGTCCGAGTCGCGGATGGCGCTCAAGATTCCGATGGGCGATGTGTTCACGGAGATACTTCGTGAGGTAGTGTTTGTGCTGGATGATGCCGTGATACATATCGACCACAAAAAGGGTGCCATCAGGAGCGGTAAAAAGATTAACCGGCCGGAAACGCTCATCAGTCGAAGCGAGGAACTCCTTCTCCCCCATCCGATGTTCACCTGAAAGAAGACCATCCTTCCGAGTCACGTGAACCATCCGCACGAGGTTGGCGGTGGGCTCGCAAAAGAGGGCCGTGTTTTGAAACTCAGGCGGGAATTGATCACCACGATAGGCCACTGGCCCAGCCGCTCCGGTCGCAGCCTTGAGGTATCCCTTATCATCGATATCCCCTTCACCGCCACGATTGACGCCGGGAGTAATCCGGGCCGGATAGAGCTTGTCACGATAGGAAATCTGAGTCGCGTAATTTCCTCCCAGAAGGTAATTGGGATTTCGCATGAGAAGGTTTGGCATAAGCTGGTCGGCTTTGATTCCGAACCAATTCTCGTTGTAATAAAGTCGCCCGTAGTTGTCTTGCGACATCCCCCACTGTCCACGGAAGGAGGTCTTCTCCTTCACCCACTTCCCGTCGATCTGCCGGTAGCGGGCATCCGATTTCACATTGTAGATCCAGTTGTCGAGCCCACGCATGAGAGCATTGGTACGATGTTCAACATTGGCGTCCTGGGTGTAGTTTTCGTCAATCACCGTCATCTTTCCGGCCTTGCCATTCAGGTTCTCGATAAAGTAGAGCTTCTCATGCCCTCCATAGAGAACGCCTCCCTTGTGAAACGCGATCGAACGGGGTTGGTTCAATCCATCCAGAAAGACACTCGTCTTGTCGTAGAAGCCATCGTTGTTGGTATCTTCATGGATCGAGATCCTTCCAATTGGCTCCTCCTCTCCCTTTCCGTTGGCATCCGGCATGTAGGCCCGCATTTCCACCACCCACATCCGGCCGTCACCATCGAATCGTAACGCCAGCGGATTTTGCACGGCCGGATCATGGACCACCGTACTAATCTCAAAGTCCTCGTGAAGCACAAAAGTTTTGAGAGCATCCCTCGGATTGAGAGCTGGTGAGGGCGGAATTCTGTCAAAGGGAACAGCGTAAGTGTAGCCCTTCTTTTTTTTCTTAGCCGGTGGAGCTTTCTTCTTTGGTTCGAGATTCAAACGTTGGATCCAAACATTGCGAAACTTCACCGGATTGTGGTGTCCTTGCAATTTGATTGGCAATGGTTCGGGGCCCTCTTTTTTTCCCGCTCCCGTCTTATTGGTAAGGGCATAGTCATCGTGAATGATTACGCCATTATGCATCACGCTGATGCGGGCATTCTCCGTTCTCTTTTCACCCTCAAATCTTGCTGCCCGAAAAACAATGTCGTAACTCTGCCAGTCGCCCGCCGGCTTAGAGACAAGCTTGTCCGGCTTCTTTTGCCGATAAAGGCTGCCGGCATAACTTGCCTTGTAGTCTTCAGGCGCCACCCCGTAGGAGTTCAGAATCTGAAGCTCATACCTCTGCTGAATGTAGACCCCCGAATTACCATTCTTCTCGGCATCGACATCAAGAACACTGTTCACGTTAAACTCCACATGCATCCGGAAATCGGAATAAACCTCGGACGTCACGAGACTGTCCCATTTGGGAGAAGCGGTCAGCACGCCATCCTTGAAAACCCATTGACTCTTCACCTTATCCGATTCCGGCACGAAGAGATGGCCATTCTCACCGACCAACTGGACCGCGTCCTTGGAGCGCTTTCCATCCAACAACACTTTCGTCATTCCAGCTCCCTTGTCATCAGAAAAGGCCGGAGAAACAAACGCGAAGAGGACTCCCAGCCGCGCTAGAACTTGAATTCTCATTCTATGTTTTAATGTCAAAATCATCATTGATGGGCTTTTCAAACATGCCTTGCTAGCTTGATCTAGATTCCCTTCCCATCCAACGAAAACAATTCCATCCATGCTCTCAAGAAGCGCTGATTCAGGCGCCATTTTGCGATGATCAGATTTACGGCCTTCACCAAAAAGTGTGTGGGCCGTTCAATTTTTTCTCAGCACCTTATTCTATACAGACCAACCCGAAGCTCGGCCGTTCGTAAAATCCCAAGGGGGACGTGGACGTAGAACGGTTTGAAGTTCCCTCATACAAGCACCCAATGGTGCTCCAAGCACTACGCTTGGCAACAGGAGCTCAGACCAACATGGATAAGTTCTTCCTGCTAATCTGGCGTGATACCTACAGCACCAGCCAGCGGCAGTCTATCTCATTGAAAGCCTCAGAGCTCCACCTGATGGGACTGGAGACCAACACAACGTTCAATGATAACAACTGGCCGTGGAAGTCCTCGCGCTCAGTCGGCAAATCGTTGGGCGAGATCGCGATGAATACGGACCTACTGGAGACATTGACCAAGGGAAGCAACACCAAGGTGTGGACGTTCTATAAGCCATCCAAAGAAGAGTGGTATGAGAGGCTCGAAGGAGACCTGAGAGGGGGCATGCCCACGGACGATCCCTTCTAGCCTCAGTTGGGGATAGATCCTTGCAAGCCTGTCCTGTGAAAGGGAAGGACAACCCCCTTTCTCCCCCTCCGATCCCCTCAACGGCGACCTCAAGCTCCTCACCTCAAAAGCAAATTCCTAGCAGTAGTAGTTCAGAATCTGAGTATAGCCCCCCCTCCGAGCATTTCCTCCTCGCTCG
>Ga0308005_10000163_pt1 | contig 25117 bp, 13 predicted proteins | sample Neamet67_FD_203142 | JGI IMG/M metagenome (GOLD analysis project Ga0308005, IMG submission 203142) | Marine microbial communities from water near the shore, Antarctic Ocean - #67 | ecosystem: Environmental > Aquatic > Marine > Unclassified | place: Southern Ocean | collected 2014-06-07 | reverse complement strand
CCGGCGAGGTCGAGGTAGATGCGACGAACAAAGTCGAGATCGGTACAAACCTCCGAAGGGAGGGTTTTTATCCGTTTCCATTTCTCCGCTACCAGATTGTCGATCTCATTGAACTTGGGTGGATCGGCCCACTCGAATCCACTGCGGTCGCCCATCGCGGTGACTGTGGTGGCGGCGTAGGCTCCTTCGTAGCGGACGAGAATGGGGGCTTCGCCCCGGCGCACGACTTTGATGAGGGCGGGATATCCTTTTACGGTTTCCGCCACTTCGCTGTTGCCACTGGTGAGGACTGCTTCGGAAGTGACGTCGCGAGTTTCGCCGCCGGGATAGGTTGCGATCACCCGCATTTGCTGCATGGAACCAATGTTTTGGACGACGGGGTTGAGGGGGAAGACATCGATCTTTTCGGCCTTGATTTGCTTCTCCTCAAGCTTGGCGCCGTTGGCAATCCAGGCGCGCACGATCTCGTAGTAGTCATTGCCGGGCTTGGTTAATTGACCTCCTTCGTGAGGCACGGCGGAGGTGGACTTGAGAAGCATCAAACTATCATCGGGTGAGGCCAGATTGACGCGGCGTGAGGCGATGTCATCGGTGAAGGCCCGGACATCGTAGAGAGGGTCGTAGCCGCGAAGGGAGAGTTTGAAGCCATTCTTGCCATCCTTGGCTCCGTGGCAGGTTCCGGTATTGCAACCCATGCGGGCGACGACCGGGTTGACGTCTTTTGTCCAAGCCGGAATATACTCCTCTTGCATGCGTGACACCTCTACCGCAATTGCCGCGGTTTTCCCGCCGATGGAGAATTTGAGGCTGGAATTTCCATCGGAGATTCCGCGGATCACTCCGGTTTTGGAAATGGTGACATTCTTACCTTGGACACTTTTTTCGGCAATGCGGGTGACGTCGATGATGTCTCCGGAATCGAGCTCGGCGGATACGATGACTTGAGCGTATTGATAGGGGCTATCGATCGTGACGATGCCTTTGGTGCCTCGTGGAAGAACACTCAATCTTACGATCGAACGTCCCTTCGGGATTTGTTCGGCGTCGAGTGGCGAACGTTTGTCCAGAGTGGAGGAGTCATCGTTTTGGAGGTTGGCAACCTTGGAATCGGGAGTGATTTCGACAGGAAGAAATGACTTCACGATGTTTCCGTTTGAGGCATCGAGAAGACGAACTTTTCCATCGCCGCCGGAGGCTGCCAGTCGCGAGCCGTCGGGACTAAAGGAGACCGCGAAGATTCCGCACTCCGCAACCGGAATGGCCGCGAGGGTTTTCACACTCACGTCGAAGTAGGCCTGCAACTTCTTGCGCATGTCGTCATTGCGCTCGTGAGTGGGCTTTTTGATGATGTCGCCAATCTCCTTGGTGATCGTGGCGTTCGGATCGACTTCGTAAATGTGGATGGCGCCCCTGCCGTTGAGACTGCTTCCGGCGGCAATGCGTCGGGCATCTTTTGAAATGTCCACCGCGAAGATGCGCCCTTCCAGGGGAGGGAATTCAAGAAGGAGGTTGGCATCGTCGCCAATCTTACGGGCGGTGTTTCGGAAGATGCGGTAGAGTTTCGGGATGCCATCGGCCCCACCCACTAGGATCTCGTCGCGTGTGGGGTGCATGACGACCGCTCCGATTCCTCCCGTGAGGGCTTTGGGGGTGATCGAAGTGATGTTGTCGATGAGGCGTTGTGTTTCCAGTTCGGTCAGTTTTGCGGTCATATCGCGACTGACCGAGACGACATGATCGCCTTTCGGGTTGAAGGCGGTGTCAAAGACCCAATCGTTGTGGCCTCCTTGGAAAAGAACCTGCTCGCCGGTTTTTGCGTCGATGGCCCGGACGGTCTTGTCGGAGCAACCGAAGGAGATCTTGGTGCCATCTGGTGACCAGGCCGCGCCGTAGATGGTGTCAAAAGTGACCGGAGCCGAGAGGGAGAGATTCTTTTTTGCGACGTCCCATACCTGGACTTCACCCATGCGACCGGGAAGTCCCCCCGTGACCGCGAGTTTTTTCCCATCGGGAGAAAAACGCACTGATTCGATTCGCTCGGACAATCCCACGAGGCGGGCGACGGGGCCGGAGCCATCTGCGTTTTGGAGAAGGACTTCGTGAAAGCCCGAGATGGCGAGCAAGGACCCATCGGGAGAATAATCGAGTGATGTGATGACGGGAGGCTTGGTGTAAACCGGAGGATGATCCTGGTCGTAGCGCTGGCGCGCGTTTTCGGGAGTGTCGTCCTTGGCTCCTTCAGTGATCCAGCGACGAATGAGGGCAATTTCGATTTCGTGGAGCGGGTCCTTTTTCTTGGGCATTTCCGCATGGCCCTTTGCATCCGGAGTGATTTCCTCGATGAGGTAACTTTCCTCCGGCTTGCCCGGAACGATTGCTCCGGCCTCCTCGCCGCCTGCGAGGAGGCGGTTAAAATCGGTCATGACGTAGTCGCCATTGTCCTTTGAGGGCTGGTGGCAGCCGACACAATTCGCCTGGAAGATCGGACGGATGTCTTTGTAGTAGCTGATCTGCTTTTTGGTCTCCTCCTCTGCAAAACAGTTTGAGGTGAATCCGAAGAAGCAAGAAAGGGGAACAAGGATACGGTGAAGCATGATGTCAGGGCGGTCTGGTTGTGAACGCTTTTGTGGGTTCTTTGCTGGAGCGGGTGTTGGAACAAACCAGTCTGAATGAACCCCTAATCACTAACTTTTCCTTTGCCTAAGGACAAGGAAATAGAGGAGATATTCTGCCTGTGTTTGGGGAGGATGGGTAATTACAATCGAAGCAAAGTGGGCATTATTCCCGCTTTGCTTGTTCTGTTGTCACGGTGTTTGGACGAGTGATTTACCGGGCTTCGCCATCGACAACTTGCTTGGGCACGACGCGGAAGTAGTTGGTGGTCTTGCTCGTTTCACTTCCGTCGGGGAGGCGCCAGGTTCGGGTGACTTCGTAAACGACGTAGGCTTTTGATCCTTCTTGAGGTCGGGTATGGTGACCAGAAGGGCGTGGTGGGAGTTGGAGCTTCCGGGCTCATGCTTGGCGTCTTTGGGAAGGAAGGTCTTCTCAGTCGCGTCATTATCAAGAAAACTTGAGAGGTCGAGCGACCCATTCGCCTTCCCCTTTCTTGGTTTCCGGCTTCTTGGAAGGAGGTCAGATGTGGGCAGTGGGCTTTACGGTCGTGCTCTTCAGTTTAGGATGAATTTTTGCCAAGTGGGTGACCTGGAAGTGATCGACGCCGTCATCAACAAGATTGAATTCATCCAGTTTTGCGGCTTCATCGTGGATCTGCCCTGTTCCGAAGCCGAGTCTGCAGGCGAGCGGCGTGCGCAACTGCATGGGGATTGGTAGATACCAAAGGACTACTTCTGGGTTGCCCCGCAGGAAGGTGCCTAGACTCCGGCTTCTGCCATTATTGAAGTGAACAAGGGAGAATTTTACGGGCTTTCATCATCGGAAGTGAGAGGAGGAGCCATTGCTCCGGCACTTTGTGACATCCCGCGTGGGATCGATAATTCGACAGGAGGGATGGTCGAAGTCACCCGCGACAAGTGTGGCCTTTGTGGCTGATGGGCTTGTTTAGATCAGGGGGAGAAACCAAGGGGCGTGAGGCTGCGCGTTGCAGGTCAGAAAGACGAAGCCTAAGGAAACGGGCAAACCGGCGAAGTCATCGAAGGAGCCCGCGAGATGCAAGTCGATGCCATCGGCGGGCTGCAATACGCCTAGACCGAGTTCACTGCCAAGCCGGGCGAGGCTCAGGTTGTGGGAGAGGCTTCCTTCAAGATGCTCAACGACCCCAAGGCGGAAAAAAGTTACGTTCCTGATCTTCCTGAAGTCATGGCCTTTATTCCGGTGATCAATCTGGAAACAGAGCACGTCCTCCACTTCCGCGCGCCAAAGGAACCCGGAGACTATCCGTATATCTGCACCTTCCCAGGGCACTGGCAGGCGATGCGGGAGTGTTGCAGGTGAAGTGATTTCTTGCCCAAGCCACTGGTGAGGTCTTTTGTCCCAGCGATACCGCAAGGCTCATCGTCCAATGCACCCTACGAACCTCGCGTGATGCCAGGTTAAAGTCGTTGATTCCGGATGGGGTTCATGGGAAATATTTCGAGAGTTTAGGGACAGGGGGCCCGTTTAAAGGGAGGAATCATGAATCTGCACACAAATCCTCCCTCGCGGTCGCTCTACGAGGGAAAACATCATTTCCGCATGAAAACCCCACCCCCCCTTCTGTTCTCCCTTTTGGCGTCCTTTTTTCTGGCGGGCGCCCCTGCCGGGGCTCAATCACCGGCAGCTCCTCCCAAACAGGCAAAGACCGAGAACGCTCCCAACGTTAAGAATTTCAGATCGCTGCAGAAGCTCAACCAGCAGATTGTGGCACTCTCCAAGCGAGCCCAGCCTGCTACCGTTTGCCTGATCGCAAAGAATGGTCGTGGCTCGGGCAGTGGAATCGTGGTCAGTGAAGACGGACTCATTTTGACAGCGGCTCACGTGACTTCCAGCATGCCGGGCGAAATCATCGTGATTTTCCCGGACGGAACCCGCAAAAGCGGAGTGGCCCTTGGCGCTGATTACGATCGTGATGCAGCTATGGTGAAGATCAACGAGCCTGGCAAATATCCCTTCGTTGAAGTCGGACAAAGCAAAGATCTCAAACGGAATGAGTGGACGGTTGCTCTCGGGCACTCCGGAGGATTTGATCCCATGCGCAAGCCCCCGGTCCGGCTCGGACGGGTGCTGGCGAACCAGGATTTCATCGTGAGCGACACCGCAGTGATCGGCGGAGATTCCGGTGGCCCTCTTTTCGATGCCGAGGGAAAGGTCATCGGAATTCATTCCAACATTGGAATGACTCTGATGGAGAACCGGCATGTACCCATCGAGGTTTTTCACAAGCAGTGGGACAAATTGAAGAATGGAAAGACTTCGGGTCAACGTTTCAACAATGCCAAAAAGAATGCTCCGGTCCCCTCTCCGGATCAACCGGTGTTGGGAATTCAGCTCGCAGACGGTGAAAATGGTGTGCTTGTTGGCGAAGTCGTTCCCAAGTCACCAGCTCAAAAAGCGGGGATTCAATCGGGGGATTTGATCAAGAAGGTCAATGGGAAGGTCGTGAAATCACCAGAGGAGCTGGTCAATTTGGTTAAGGGAATGAAGTCGGGTGATGAAGTGAACATCAACTACCATCGCGAGGGCAAAGCGCGTTCTGCCAAAGTGACTCTCACAAGTTACAGAGCACTCATGGAGGGGGAGAAGGCACCAGCGAAGAAGAGCGAACAGCCGACTCCTAAGAAGGAGGAAAAGCCCAAAAAGGAAGCTCCCAAGGAAGGGGAGAGTGAAAACAAGAAAGACGAGGCCAAGGTTTCCATCGAGGAACTCCTGAAGAATGCCGCAAAAAATGGTGGCCGCCTTGAGCTCACTCCGGAGAAACTCGAGAAGCTTGGTGGCATGGAAAATCTCATGAAGGAACTTCAGAAGCGCGGTGGAATGGGGCAGGTTCTTCCTCTAGGAACCGACAAGTTTTTCGCATCCTCTCTCAAGGCACTTCAACCCGTCGCCAAGAAAAATTCCGGAACTACCGCTCTCGTGACAATCGATGGCAAGCCAGCGGTCCTCGGAACGATCATTTCGGAAAATGGTCGAATTCTCACTAAAAACAGTGAAACCGATGGCGGGAAATTGGGTGTGATGATCGGTGGAAAAAGCTATGAGGCAAAGCTTCTCAAGCGATTCCCGCATCGTGATCTCGCTCTTCTCAAGATCGACGCTGAAAAACTTCGCCCGGTCCGCTTCCAAGTCAAAGAACCAGCCCTCGGTTCTATTCTTACCGCGACCGGAGCCAAAGACGAGCCTCTCGGAATTGGACTCTTGAGTGTTTCCGGCAGGGCCATGGCCAAGGTGGGATTCATTGGCATCCAGGCCGGGGAATCTGACAAAGGTGTTCTTATTGAAAAAATCGTGCCGGGTGGGGCAGCTGCCGATGCCGGGCTCAAGGATCAAGACGTCATCACTCGTTTTGACGGTCAAAAGGTTGATGAGCCGGTCGCATTTGGTCATCTCATCCGCGGTCGCAAGGCCGGAGAAACAATCAAGTTGGAGTATCTTCGCAATGACAAACCAGGAAAAGCAACGGTGACTCTCAAGGAGCGGGTGATGCTCGACAACGTTAAGAATGACCCCCGAATGAAGCATGCTCTTGGTCAGCTTTCCGAAAAGACCAGCGGGTATCCTGATGCCATCCAGCACGACATTCCGCTTCCTCCCCAGCTGTGTGGTGGACCTTTGTTTAATCTCAAAGGGAAATGCATCGGCATCAATGTTTCCCGCGCCGGCCGGACCAAGACCTACGCCATCCCTGCGGATGAAATTATGGGAATGTTGGAAATCAAAGCGGCTGCCAAACCAGCCGGTCGCGTCGCTAAAAAACAGGATGATTTGACGAAGGCCAAGCCGGCTGCGCCTTCCAAAAAGAATGAGACGCTTGAAGCGATCAAAGCGATCCGCGCAAGCCTGAGGCAAATCGAGAAACGTCTCGACGGGTTGGAAAAGGCGGAACGCTAAGTTGGGCCCTTGTGAATTTAAGCAAAGAGCCCCCGTTGGCTTGTTGCCGGCGAGGGATCGTCTGTTTATGGGGGAAGCTAGTTCGATGGAAATCAAGTTAGCTTGGCTAAGATTGCCTTCTTCAGATCATCTTCTAAGGCGGACCTTCACCGCCCCCCTGTTAATAAGGTGGCAGTCCAGAAAGGGACGGGCCGGACTAGCCGTCCGGTCAAATTTCAGTATTGGACGTTATTTTCGGCCGTATGGGAGCTGACGTATTTCGTGGCCTTTTCAGGAAACCAGATCAGGAGAAAAGGGGGAGCAAGAATACGAACGAGGTGAGAACGACTACGGAAATGAGCTTGATACGAGATCCGTTTGATTTGTCCTCGTTCATTTTTTGGAGGCGTGCTCCTTGGCGGCTTGGATGAAGGCGTTGAAGAGTTTTGACTGGGATTTGTCAGTCTCGATGAGGCGCTCCGGGTGCCATTGGACACCGATGAGAAAGCGATCGTGGTCGGTGGTTTCGGTGGCTTCGATGACTCCGTCCGGACTCTTGGCAACCACGCGGAGACCTTCGCCGAGGTCTTTGACTGCCTGGTGATGGGACGAGTTGACCTCGAAACCGGTGGAGCCAAAGATCCCGCTCAGTCTGGAGTCGGGTTCAAGGGTGATGTCGTGATTGACGTTGCGATGGTTGCCACCGACGGCAGAGGGGATGTCCTGGATGAGAGACCCACCACTGGCGACGTTGATCCATTGGCTACCGAGGCAGATGCCGAGGAGAGGCTTTTCGGAGTTCTTGATCCAGCTGTGAATTAGGGCCTTTTCGAATTTGTAACGCTCGTCGCTGAGGATTGAGACAGTGGGGTGGGGCTCCTCGCCGTATTCTGACGGAGGAATATCGAGTCCGCCGGGCATGATGAGGCCATCGAGTTCTTCAAGGTAGTCATCGATCATGGCGGTGCTGCCGTCGGTGTTGGGAAGGATGACGGGGATTCCTCCGTGGTCTCGAACAGCACGGATGTAGGTTTCCTGATTCACGCTCGCGATGCCGATGAGAGGCCGCTTGGCGGAAGAGATCTCTTTGGGTGGGGGCGTGAGGGGGGCACTGCGGCGGTCGCCGAGTAGAAATCCGAGAATGCCGGAGCCGAGGATTGCGGCTGCAGTGAGGAAGAGTCTGCGGGTGGCCATGGGTAGTAGTGGGGAATGTCGGATGGAAGTCTGAGAATTTAAAGTCAAAAAGGGCTTCTCTAAACTACGCTTTTAATCGGATTAAGATAAGGCATCTCGCCGAGTATAAGATTCCGACTAAGGAGATAATGAAGAAAGGCAGATCTGATTCGCGAAAGCCGGGGAGTATCGAATAGAAGGTGTTGAGGCCGATAAAGCAAAAGAGGAGAAATGTCGCTAAGGGCCATGACTGCTACGAGAATTAGAATGGTCGTCCCCAGAACCAATCGCTCGTGGGGCTTCATTTTTTCATCTTCGCCCAATCAGCAACGGGTGCATTGCCGGGCTTACGGTTTTCGGTGCCTTTGACCTTGGTCAGCTGATCGCCAAGTTCAGTGCGCTTTTTGTCCGCGAGGGCTTTCATTTTCGCCACGATCTCAGGGTGGTCTGCGGCCACGTCTTTGGACTCACCGGGATCGGCTTCACTATCGTAGAGTTCAAGGCCGGTTTTTCCGAAATCATGTTTTCCTGAGTAGCCATCATTGCCGGGGTTTTCGGGCGCGATACGATACCGGTGGGGGAATTGCATCTTCCATTTCCCCATCCGCATCGCTTCGAGGTCGTTACGCTTATACCAAAAAAAGTAGGCCTCCTGTACTGGTTCGCTTTGCTCGCCGGAGATGACCTTCCAGGCGTCTTTTCCATCGATCTTCTTCTCGGGAAGCTTGGCGCCAATGAGCTTGGTGATGCTCGGCAAAAGGTCAATGGTCATGAGAGGAGTTTTGATCACAGAACCTGCCTTAAGCTTGGCCGGCCATTGCATCACGCATGGCACGCGTACCCCGCCATCCCAGCAGGTGCCTTTGCTCCCCCGGAGCGGACCGACTCCCCCAGCGTGGTTTCCATAGACCATCCAGGGACCGTTATCGCTGGTAAAGATTACCAAGGTGTTGTCAGTCGCTCCGGCTGTGTCGAGGGCGGCCAGAACTTCGCCAGTGGACCAATCGATTTCCTGAATGACATCGCCATACATGCCCTGCTCGGAAGAGCCTTTGTGCTTTGGTGAAACATAGAGCGGAACGTGCGGTTGGGGATGGGCAAGATAGAGAAAGAAGGGTGCTTTCCTCCGGGTGCTGTTCTCAATGAATCGAACGGCACGCTCGGTGAGCCAGGTTGTCATGTAGGTTTGGTCGCGGACCTGCGCCACGATTTCATCGTCTTCGATGAGAGGAAGATGCGGGTATTGCTTCATGAAACGCACCGGGCCGCTGGGCCACATATCGTTGGAGTAGGGATAACCGAGGTAGTCATCGAACCCCTGATTCACCGGAAGGAATTTCTCCTGATAGCCGAGGTGCCATTTGCCATACATCGCGGTGTCGTAGCCAACGGATTTGCAGATTTCGGCCAGAGTGGTCTCGTCGGGATGGAGGCCGACATTGCTGGCAGGGAAGAGGGCGCCCGAGATGCCAAGGCGGTTGGGATAGCATCCGGTGAGGAGCGCGCAGCGCGAAGCCGAGCAAACCGGTTGGGCGACGTAGAAATCGGTGAATTTCACGCCTTTTTCGGCGATTGAGTCGATATGAGGGGTGTTCCAGCCCTTTGCCCCAAAACAGCCGATATCCCCATAACCCATGTCATCACAAAAAATGACAACAATATTGGGCTTCTCCGCCGCTTGTCCGAGGCAGAAAAGGTTCATCCAGAGTAAAATCAATCGATTCATCTGCAAAGCTCACCACATCTCCGACGTAACCTCAACCCACAAGCACCCGCTATGAAGAGACTTTTCACGCTTCCCCTGCTCATTACCTGCCTCACCGCACAGGAGCCCAACAAGGATATCAAAGAAGGCCATTCCCACAATGGGCACGCCTTCAACGAAGGACCACGTCAGGCCGGCCCCCTCATGGGGAATACCGGAAATATCCACCTCCCCATTTCTTCTTCATGGGACCAGGGCCAGGCCTACTTCGACCAGGGCCTTGGGCAGCTTCATGGGTTTTGGTATTACGAGGCCGAACGCTCATTCCGCGCGATCCTTGCCAAGGATCCCAACTGCGCGATGGCCTACTGGGGGCTTTCGCAGGCCAACTATGAAAACGAGAAGCGGGCCAAGGCTTTCATTGCGAAGGCGACCGAGCTTCTCAAAAAGGAGGACTTGAAAATCACTCCTCATGAAAAGGCCTACCTCGAAGCAGAGATCGCCTATCATGACGAAAAGAAGGAAAAAGACGCCACCAAGCGGCGCAAGAATTTTCTTCGGGCTTATGAAGATCTCATTCTGAACTATCCCAATGATCTCGAAGCTAAGGCGCTCTTCGTTTGTCGACGCTGGCAGTTCAACCGGAAGGGCATTCCCATCACGAGTTACGTTGGAATGGACGCCATCCTTGAGCAGATCTTCGCGAAAAACCCGGCGCACCCGGCGCACCACTACGCCATTCACCTCTGGGACTACCGAAATTCCGAACAGGCTCTCGATTCCGCGGCCCGCCTCGGGAGTACCGCCCCTGGGATCGCCCACCTGTGGCACATGCCCGGCCACATATACTCAAAGGCCAAACGCTACCAGGATGCCGTCTGGCAGCAGCAAGCCTCCGCCCGCATCGATCACGCTCACATGCAGAAGTGGTTCCTCCTTCCGGACCAGATCCACAATTACGCTCACAACAACGAGTGGCTCTCGCGCAACTTCTCCCACTTGGGCAGTGTTCGCGCCAGCATCGACATGGCCAAGGCCCTCCTCGCCAATCCACGCCACCCGACCCTCAACAATCCAGGAAAGGGCTCAGCTCGCTACGGGCGCAAGGCTCTCATCGATTATCTCGAAAAGGCGGAACTTTGGCAGGAAGCCCTCGAAACCGCCAACTCGCCGTGGCTTGAAAAGCTCTCTAAGCCCGAGGACGACCTTTCCCGGGTCCGATTGATCGCGGTGGCCCAATTCAACCTCGGCCAGCAGGTTGAGCTTCGCAAAACCATCGAGCTGATCGACAGCCATCTCACCAAGGTCAAAGACGACCAAAAAATGGCCAAGGAAAAAGCCGTTAAGAAGGCTACTGACGAAAAGAAGAAGGAAAAGGAGATCAAGGACGCCGAGAAAAAAGCCCACGACCAGTTTCAGAAGAACATCAAGAAGTTCGAAAACGCCGTCGCCGAGCTTCGCGGCTACCTCGCCGCCATGAACGGTGATTTTAAGACTGCCAAGGAGGATCTTTCAAAGCGACCCTCCCACCAAACTCCCATGCTGCGTCACCTCGCCTACGGCGATCATGAAAAAGCCGCTGAGGTTGCCAAAAAACAGATCGAGAAGATGAACAAGGAAGCAATTCCTCTCGCTCAAGCGATCCACACACTCTACCACGCGAAAAAAGACGATGCGGCCTGGAAGTCTGGCTTTGAGGAACTCCGCAGTTTTGCCTCCGAAGTTGAGATCGGCTCCTCCGTCTTCGCCCGACTCGCTCCCATCGCGAAGGAACTCGGTTATTCCGACGACTGGCGTCAGCCTCACAAGCCCGCCGCCGATCTCCTCGCCCGACCTAATCTCGATGACCTCGGCCCACTTCACTGGACTCCCCCGGCCGCTCCCGGATTCAGTTTGCCTGATCAACACAAAAAGCCGGTCTCTCTTGCCAGCTATCGCGGCAAGCCAGTCATCCTCATCTTCTACCTCGGTGCAGGTTGCCTTCACTGTACCGAACAACTGACGGCCATGGCCGACCGTTATGAGGACTTTAAAAAAGCGGGCCTCCCCATCCTCGCAATCTCAACCGACGACATTGCCAACCTGAAGGACTCCCAGGACAACTACACCAAAGGGGATATTCCTTTTCCCATCGTTTCCGATGCTCCCAAGACCGTCTTTAAGCAATATGCGTCCCACGACGATTTCGAAGACCAGCCTCTCCACGGCACCTTCGTTCTCGATGGAAAAGGTCGCATGCTCTGGTCCGACATTTCAGCCGATCCCTTCATGGAGATCGACTTCCTGATCAAGGAATCGAAGCGGTTGCTTTCGCTTCATCAGTAAAAGCCCCCCAATTTCTTCACCAAAGCACTGCTGGCACACCTCCTCTTTTAGGATCACAGTCGAGGTTCAGGGATTTACATTGAGTTGACCCCATCTGATAAAAAAGAGGCAACCGTATTGGGCTGCCTCTTGTTCCAAATGAATTCTTCTCTTTCTTAAGGTGCGACCTCTTCCACCCGAAAAAACATCTTCGGCCTAAGGTCGCCGACAAGATTGCCCAAGTCGTAACTTCCGGTCGTTGACTCGCCTTCGTCTGCGAGAACGCCATCATCAATATCACTCGTCCAGTCAATCATATCGGTGGAATACCGAATCGCGTAGGTGGTGCCCGGTTTTGAGTTCCAGCTCAAGGTCAACACGCCTAAGCTGGAGTAATCGATATCGGTGATCTCGAGAGGAATAGAAGGCCCCGCTCCCGGTGCGACATCGGAGAAAGTCGTTCCAAATCGGATCTCATCATAGATCGTTGAACCGGTGTCCTGGAGAGACAACTGAGTGAAGTTGGATTGATCAAAGTCGGCTGTCAGAGTGGCGATAGCGTCACCTTCGGCAGGTTCCCCTTGTCCCTCAGTGATATTGAAAAGGGAAAGTTCGTCCGGCGTGCCATCGGATTTCCAGTTAATCTTACCAACAATGAGCGAGACATCGTGGTGGGATGCTCCATCAGCGAAAAGAGGAACATAGGTTCCCTCGCTCACCGTCGCGCTGGCCGAGTCAACAAAAGCCACGGCGTTTGGACTTCCGCTCCCGCTCCCGGGGATGCCTCCATTGTCTATTCGGAATCCGACTCCGAATGCCTGCCCCGTCGGTGAACTTAGATTCCCATTTTCAGCACTTCCGGACATCGCAATCAACGGGTCTGTTCCAAAGATCAAGGTTCCATATTTGTGAACGTTTGGAGCACACGCGAGAACGCTGAACCAAATGGTGGAGTTGTCTGCCGTCAGGGCGGTCTTGGCATCATCCGTCAGCAACCGATGGGCTTCTTGTTGACCTGCTGTTCCAAATCGACCCAAGGCACTGCCAGCCGAGGGATGTCCTTCAAAATCCAAACCTCCTCGCTCATTTATGATCAAACTGGGATCACCCACGGCATAGGCGGTTTGGCCAATATGATAAGATCGCCCCCAGCCCACAACTTCCCAGGCTCCGTTGAAGCCGAGGCCTCCCTCAAATCCATTCAGTTGCGTATCTGTCCCTTCATAGTCAAACTGTTCCAACAAGATCAGTTCGCCCTTGGCAAGAGAGCTCATCATCATCGCCGTTGCCATTCCGAAGGAGGTTTTTTTTCCAGGTTTCATTGTGATTTTTTCTACTTTGTTTGTGGTTAGAAGGGACAATTGGCTGTCCGATCAAAATATGCCGAATCAAACTCAGCTAAAAGTGTACCGAAATCAATTGGGATGCCAATTTATGAACGTCACCAGACTTACCCCTCAGGGAGCAGGACAATCAAAGGGAATATGGCGGGATCTTCATCAACTCACCATCGCGTAAAGCGGATTGATGCGCGACGATGCCAGCCACTGTCATATTCAAGGACTGCGCGATATCGATCCACGGTTCACGGTCTCTCAAGATGGCATCGATAAACTCACTCGTGAGATGACCATGCGATCCCCCGTGGCCTCCTCCGCCCACCCCCGGAGGGAGAGGCGGCCGAATTGTCCGCGGCGCCACCTGATCATTCTTTTGACCAGAAACGCGCCCGCACCGCTGACGCTGTGGAGAAAATTGCGACGTGATCGCTCGTTTGGTTCTTCTCTTTTCATCATCAGTTTATTTCTTCTTTGGTAAGTCATGCCCCAGGGCCCGAGCGATGGCGAAGTTTGTGAGGTTTTCGGACTCAAACCAACCACGCCACATGTTGTGGCCCTGTCCTTTGATCACTTCGACCTCCACCGTTCCTCCAAACCGGCGATAGCGTTCAGCGAGGATTTGGGTGTTCTTTTCATGGGGGACTACCGTGTCGCTGTCGCCCTGAATATGGAAAATGGGCACGTGGGCTTCCGCAAGGGGTTTGAGGCGGTCGATGGGATTGTGCTTGTCCAATACCTTTTTCAATTCTTCGGCGGGCATCTTGTAAGCGCCAGCCGCCCTCGCCAACCCGGGGTAGCTTTCGAGATTACAAACCGGATAAATACCAGCGACGCCACCAACCTTGGTGGGATTCTCCACCGCCCAATTGTAGAGCATCAGGCCTCCCCGGCTTCGCGCGAGCAAACAGGGTTTCCCGACAAAGTTCCTCTTTTGTGTGAGATAGGTGTAGAGGTCGGTAAAAGCATCCCGTCCCTCGGGACTCCCATAGGATTCTCCGACATCGATCCCTGCAATGGCCACCCCTTTGGCAAGAAAGCGTTCGAACATCCACACCTCGGACTTCGCGGGCAGGCCTTTCAAGGTTGGGGCATACCAAACCCACGGAATTTTTTCTCCGGTCTTTTCGGGAAGAATGATGAAGGTATCCCTGCCATTGATCTTGAATGATTCGCCGGGAAGAGGGAGAGACTTGGTTCCTTTCTCGATGTGCCCCGTGTTAACGCTGTAAAATTTTTGGGCGTTTGCTGAGAAGAGCTTCTTCGAAACTCCGGGTCCCTTCTTGTCGAAGTAGGCTCGTGTCAGTTTTAGAACCGAAGCGTAATCGCCGGTGGTTCGAGTGACCGGCCAGTCGCTTCCAAAGACGAGGCGGTCTTCTCCGAAGGACTCGAAGGCCAGGCCCAGGAGGCTTTGATAGAATCCAATGTTTTGAGGAGCCGGTTGTTTCTTCACTCGTCCGAAGAGTGCCGATACCTTGCAGTGAACATTCGGATGCTTGGCGACTGCTCGGAATTTGTTCCCCCAGACAGGGTCGAGCGGCTGTCCATCGAGGACAACGCTCCCGAAATGATCGAGGATAATTTTTAGATTTGGAACTCGTCTAGCGATGGTATCGACATCGTCGAGTGAATAGTTTCCGATGAGGAAATCGACCGTCTTTTCACTCTGGGCAGTTGCCTTGAGGTCACGAAAAAATTCCTCGCTGAGCTTTTCTCCGTTTCGTCCCGAAAGCCGGTAGCCAAGGTAGCGTTCGTCTTTGCAAAGTTGTCCGAAGAGCGGCTGGAAGTCATCTGTGCCGATGACCTGGGAAAGGTTCCCCACCACACCCCGATAGAGAGCTTTATTATGAGCGGTGACGTCAAGATTCCACTGGTTATCGGGGAGATGTTGTCCGGCCTGTACGATCACGACACCATCGACACCATTGGCTTTGGCAACCGGCTCGTGCTCTTCGGGCATGAATGACCGGTAGAGGGTCTTGTTGTCCTTCTTGATCCAATAAATTCCCTCGGGCCGGTCGAGGTGCCAGAGGTGAACATGGGTGTCGATCACGGTGGGGTGATCTTGGGCGGGGAGGGGACTTGCACCCGCGAAGAAGGAGCAAAAAATCCCGAGTGATTTGGTTTTAAGGGGCCTATTCGTCATTGGCGGGTTTCACGGTGAGTTTTCCAGAGCCTCCGATTTCCGGATGCGTTTCACTGGAATAGATTCCTTCGCCTAGATCCTTGCCGTCGATGCAAAATTCCGCGACGGTTTCATTGGAATTGAGGAGCAGTTTGTAGACCTCGGTATCATTGCCTTGAATGCGCAGGACTCCCGGCCCATCGAGACGCAAGGTAGCGCTATCAGCGATGGTATCACCGGTGTTCTGCTCGATGATGAGCGAGCAAGTTTCTTTGATCGAGACATCTCCTTTTCCGAAAGCTTGATTGGAGGAGGCAAAGACCAAGAAGGCTTGATTCTGGGTTGAGTGGGCTAGAAATCCTCCCGTGAAGGTATTTGCGGCTTCAATTCTAATCTGGTTCTGGCGGACCCCATTTAAGGTGAGCTTCCCGGCACCCTTAATTTCGCCCTTGAAATGACGGACTGCACCATGGCCGTCGGTCGATGCCCCTCCCCAGATTTGCGCGTCTTCTTTCAATTCGATCGGTCCCAAAGTGGCGGTCCCCGTCCGAAGAACGAGTCGTGAATCCTCGTGCATCACCAGGATGGAGGGAGCCTTGGGCAGGGCGGTGAGGGTCTCGTTTTCCCAGAGAATCAGAGAGGCATCCTTCTTTAAAACCAATGAACCGGTATAAGGATTGGGTGGTGAATTCTGCGCTTGGGCGGTCAGGCCTTCCTCAATGATGACGCTGTCATCTCCGCCGGGAATTTGTTTGCCTTCCCAGTTGTCGCGAGTTCCCCAGCTGTCCCGGCTTACCGGATCACTTTGCACCATCTTGATGCCAAGGATAGGGGGCTTGAGGAGAAACTCGCGAGGAGCAAGAGCGCGGCGGGTGAAGCGGAGTTCATCAAGGGCGAGTCGTTCAGGGTTACCCTTGGCCCCAATGCGAAACGGATTGAGCTGTTTTTCGACAATCTCTGTAAGCGGCAGTGACGCCACCGCCACCTCGGCACCGTCGAGATAGAGCTTCATTTCCCCACTTTCACGACTGGCATCATGATCCCAGATTACGGCGAAATGGTGGGGCTTAAGGTCCGCGATTGTTACGGCTTCTGCCAAGGCCTGGATCCGGTTGCTTCCCGAGTCATAGAAAAAACTCATCTGCCCCTCCCGTTGGCCACGGCTGGGTGGACGAAGGTCAAGATGCCAGCCTGTTTTGTCCTCGTCACCGGTCCTGGTTCCAAGAAGAAAAATCGGTCGCCGTAGCTTTTCGGTGAGGAACCAACCTTCGAAGGTAAATGATTGCGTTGAGGTCAGGCCGAACACCGATCCCGCCTTTTCCTCTTTCCAAATTCCCACCTGCAGGGCCGACTTGTTCTCTTTTTGGGTCAGAGGAACCGGGTCGGGTGCAACTGCCCGGATGGCCGTGCCATTTGCGACTGGAAGGAGTTCCACCTGCCCGAACTCGTCGACCAGAGGAGTCCCTTCGGCTCCCTGATCCATCCTCCATGAAGCGACCTTAAGGGGCTGCTTTTGGGTTTTCGGTTTAGGCTTTGGTTGGGGTTTGGCAGGGGGGCGCGGTTCGGGTTTTTTCGGTTCCGGCTCAGGTCCCGAAGTCTCCGGGGCTTTCACCTTCGCCATCCGGGGCTCTTCTGGAGCGGGAGGCATTTTCCCCGCCTCTGGTTTTTTGGGAGGGGATTTCATCTTTTCCGCGGTCGAAATCACCGCTCGATTTGATTGTTTCTCTGGCGAATCTTTCTCACTTCCGGATGCGAGGGCCCAAATCCCGAGCACCGCAAGGGTCAAAACAGCTGCCGCAGTGAGAATGATCGCAGGCCCGCGCGACTGCCGGGCACTCGCCAGTTGCATGTGCACGATGGGTGAAACATGGCCCAGGTCGACAAGGGCTGCCGAGTCGTGTGCCACTTGCATGTCGACCAAACTTCCGTCGGTTGAAACGATAACCTCCTGACCTTCAACGACGTGTTCAAAAACGCGTAGAAAGTAGGGCCTCAAGGCCAGGCTGGTTGCCTCCAGATCTGCCCGATAGGCCGCGATATCAAATTCCACGCGCCGGAAGTCCACTTCGCGGGTCTCTGAATTGTAGATGACGTAACGCGCCCGTAAATCATCGGAGTTTCGTGGCTCTCCAACCGAGCCCACATTGACGATGTAGCGTTTGTCAGGATCGAGTGAGCATGTCTTATCAACTAACTCCCTCACCGTTCCCTCTTCTCCACACTCAAAAATTTTGGGTTGATGGGTGTGGCCGACAAAGGTGACGAAGTGTTTGTTGGCCGCAAAGTTTTCCTGCGCCATGTCAGGACTATCGATGTAGCCAAAGCGTCCCGGCTCCGCGATTTCGGCATGCACGAAGAGAATCTCACCCGCCTCAATCGCCAGTGGTAGCGAGGCCAGGAAAGTGGTCGCCTCCGGAGTGAGCTCTGTCATGGTCCACTCGATGGCCTGTTGCGCGTGCTCATTGAAGATGGAGTAGTCCATCATTCCGGCGGCGGCGGCATCGTGATTCCCCAAAACGAAGTGGCTTGTTTCCGCCCTCACCGCTTCGAGAACTTCGGCAGGTTTCGGCCCGTAACCCACAACATCGCCGAGACAGATGATTACGTCCGCTCCTTGCGAACGAATGTCCGCAAGGACCGTATCCCATGCCCGGAGATTGGCGTGGATATCTGAGACGATCGCGTAACGCATGACGCTAGACTGTACCGAAAGTCGGCTTGGATGCTACCTCGAAAAGACCGTCACTTCGAAAGCGAAACTAATTTCTTCTTTTAAGAGGGGATGACTCTAATTTACGACAACTTTTGTTGGCTTGGCGCCTGCCCCTCCAAATATCAGCCGAGTCTTGGTTTTTTATCGTCATTGGAAAATACCAAGTTCTTTGGTTAGGTCTTTGAGGTTTTAACCACCTCACCCTTCTCACATGAAACCGCAATTACTCACCTGGATTGCTCCTGCCCTCGTCACAATCGCGATCTCCGCGGCCTTTGGCGAATCTCCGGTGAAAGCCGAGCAGGAGGCCTTGATTCCAAAACGCGAAACCGGCGTTCTTGAATTTCTTAAAAAGCACCCTGAATTCGATGGCAGGGGAACCATTATTGCGGTCTTCGACACCGGCGTCGATCCGGCTGCGGCCGGTTTACAAAAGACCTCGATTGGAGAGCGCAAGATTGTTGATGTCATCGATGCCACCGGCTCGGGCGATGTGGACACATCCCACACGGTCGAAGCTTCGAAAGAGGGAACCTTTGAAGGCCTCACCGGACGGACTCTCACTCTTCCCAAGAAGATCCATAATCCGGCCAAGAAATTCCACCTGGGGATCAAGCGAGCCAAAGATCTCTTTCATGGCGGAGTGAACAAGCGGATTTCCCGGCTCCGTTCCGAAGCCTGGCAACGCGAGTTAAACCTGATCAAGGACCGCCGCGCAGAGGACCGTCGGACTGCGGAAAAAAAGGGCGAACGCTCCGCGTTCAAGAAAACTTCCGCTGATCTTTCGCTCAAGGAGAAGGATGAGATTGCGCGCGAACAGCTCCTTGAATCACTCGAAAAAGATTTTACCAGCTCCGACCCGGGGCCGATTTACGATTGCGTCGTTTGGTCTGACGGCAAACAGTTCCATGTCATAGTCGATACCGATGAGGACGGTGATCTTGCCGATGAAAAAATTCTCCAGCCTTTTGGCGTTGCCGGTGACTATGGAACTCTCAGTGAAGAAGAGGCATCAACCTTTGCGGTGCAGGTTTACGAAAAAGGAAACCTTCTCTCCATTGTCACTGTGAGCGGCTCTCACGGAAGCCATGTCTCCTCCATCGCGGCGGCCCATTTCCCCGATGCACCCCATCGCGATGGGGTGGCCCCCGGAGCCAGAATCCTGTCGATCAAGATTGGCGATACCCGCATGGGTGGCAGCTCTTCGGGAGTCGGCGAAATGCGCGGCGTCGCAGCCTGTGCACAGTATGGAGCTGACATCATGAACGCCAGCTGGGGTGGCGCGAGCCAGTACCAAGACGGCCAGGATTCCAATGCCCGGCTCTATAATTTGCTCGTTGAAAAGTACGGTGTTACGGGCTTCGTCTCAGCTGGAAACAGTGGCCCGGCCCTCTCGACTCTCGGAAGCCCCGGCGGCGAAGCAACGTCCATCATTGGAGTGGGAGCCTATGTTTCCTCGGGGATGGCCCGCATTCTTTATAGCCAAACCAGCGAGGCCCCAAGCACCGCCTACAACTTCTCCGCACGTGGACCGTGTAAAAACGGAGATCTCGGCGTGGACATCATGGGGCCCGGTGGTGCCCATGCCTCCCTCGCGTATGATGAACTTCGTAATTCGCAACGCTACCACGGCACTTCGATGTCTGCTCCTTCCGTCGCCGGACTCGGAGCGCTCCTCGTCAGCGCTGCGAAACAGAGTGGGATTGAACATTCTCCCGCCCGAATTCGTGCCGCGCTCATGAACAGCGCCCACTTTGTCGAGAATGTTGAAGTGTTCGCCCAAGGAGCCGGACTCGTCCAAGCCCTGCCTGCCTGGGAGCACCTCAAGAAGTCTGCCAAGCAAAGCGAGTGGGATCACTTCTACACTGTCAACACCCGCAACAACACCTTCCGGTCCGGCCCCGGTCTCTACCTGCGTGGCGATATTCCCGTGGGTAAAAAAGAAATCCGCTTTGATATCTCACCTAAATTTTCCGCGCAGGTGAAGGCTCCCGAGAAGTTCAAGTTTGAGAATGACCTCGTCTTCTCCGCCACCCAGCGGTGGGTCAAGATCCCCGGATACGCACGTCTCGGAAATGGACAAATCACGATTAGGCCGGTTCTTGATATCCCTGAATCAAAACCGGGACAGCCGATATACGCCGAGATTCATGGGCATCTGGCCGACTCTCCCGGCTCAGGTCCGCTCGTTCGTATCCCGATCACCATTGTAAGGGGGGAGAAGACTGATCCTCATGCCCGGCATCGCGCGGATTTTTCACTCGAACTCAAGTCGGGCGCAACCAACCGTCGTTTCTATCAAGTCCCCGAAAATGCCAATTTTCTCAAGGTTCGTCTCCGCCGCGATCATGCCGATCCGCTGAGGCGAGCCGTCATTCTCCATGCGGTCACTCTCGTGGCTGATGGGAGCTACTATTCTTTCAACTCCCAGGAGTATCTCAGCCTTGATTCAGGCGGTGAGAAAGTGGTGATGATTCCGGTCGCGGGTGGAAAAACGACCGAGCTTGCTTTCCATCAGCCCTACTTTTCGGTGGGTAAGACGACGGTCGATGTCGACCTCCAGTTCATTGGCCTCACTTCGGATCAAGAGGTCCTTGTTTTGCATGAGAACAACCGGCACGTCCCGCTTCGGGTTGTGAGTGCGAGCGATGAGACCGTGCGTGGAGAAGGAAGCATTGAGGTTGCTCATTTCAGTAAACTTCCTGAAAAGACGGCGTTTCTCTCGCCTGACAAACGTGATGAATTCCCGCCGGGACCACATCAGGAGGGGGTGGTAAGTCCTCCCTATCTCCAACAGATCTTTACGGTCGCGGTCGAAAAACCCACGAAAATTAAGCTCGAACCGGCTCGCCGATTTAATGCTAGTTCGGAGATTGAAGGTGGACTTGTGACTGCCATTCATGAATCGGGAAAGACCCTCTACCAGGGAACCACCTCTCGAAATTCAAGCGTCTCGCTTCCCAAGGGTAAGACCACCTTCCATCGCATTCTACGAAGCCTTGATCGAGGTGTTCTTGAGCTCGAAAAAGACCGTCCCCTTGCTTGGTCGATGAAGCTGGAGAAGCCTAAAAAGCTGGAGCTTTTCGAATCGATGCGTGAGGTCATGAAAGGCCGAAGCGCCGGGACGTTAACGCTTCAAAAAGGCCGTCATCACAGCCTCATGGTCGGAGCTTCCGGGCTCGCTTCGCTCTCCTCCCATAAGCCGGCTCCCAGTTACTTTAGCGGCAGTTTTAAGCTGAAGCAAGATGGTGACGGTGGTCGCGAGTTACTGGAAGTCCGCGTCGAATGTCGACCAGGGGAGGACTTTAAATCAGTTACCAATCAAAAGAAGAAACCAGAGTCACTTGAGGCAAAGAAATCAGTTCTTAAGACGTTGGACGATGAACTCTTCCAACGGCGCCTTGATTTTGTGAAGGCCAACAAGTTCAACGGTGACAAAGAGATCGTGGCAACGCGTGATGGAATTCTCGCCCAACTTCTCAACGACCGCCCTTGGGACGCTGCCGTTCACATCGTTCATGCCCAAGTTCACGCCGGTAAGGCCAAGCTCCTCGGCGAGATGCCAAAGCTTCAAAAACGCGCGGGAAAGAAAGTCGCCGCAAAAGATATGAGCCACGTTCAAACCATCCTTAGAAAAGCACGGAGGCTCAGTAAACCCAAAGCGGTCGCGATCTTCTTCGGAGCGCAGACCGACGACGAGGAAGCATCGCTCGATCAACGGAAAGAAGCCTCTGCAAAGCAGAAGAAAATGGAGAGTCGCCGCAAAAATCTAGCGACAATCGCTCTACACGAAGCCGAAATTCTCCTTCGTGCCGGGAAACCAAAACCGGCCCGCCGAGCTCTCCGTGAACTTCGTCGTTGGCAGGACCAACCTTCAAAGGAGCACAAGAAAATCGAGTATGAGCTCCTTGAAAAGGAGAACCTCCACGGCCTCGCCTTGCAGAAGCTTAATGAACTTTTGAAGGAATCCCCCTTTGACAAAAAGCTCCTCGAGGACAAGGCCGCGCTTTTCGGGAAACTCGGCTTCGACAAGCGCTTCATCCAGCGCCTCCGTTTGGCGCGGAAAGTGCGCGAGCAGGGTGCCCGGAATTAAGAGTTAGTCCGATTCTCGGACCAAAAATGGAGCGCCGATTGACGACGCTCCATGCAAAAAATCCGGTTCTTAAACTTGTTTTACAGGGACCTACTTCGCAAGAAGCTTGGCCATGGCCCGGCCGAGGGCTTCGCCGATGTTTTGGTAGGTTTCGGCGTTGCCGCTGTAGTGACCGTTGGATGATCCTCCCTTGGAGAGAGGGTGGGAGTAAACGGTGGCGACGTTCCCCTCGAAGTCATCATATTTTCCCGATTCACCATCGACAGCCATCTGCGCCTTGAGAATTGCGCCTTCGTTTCCACCGGCTCCTTTCTTGGTTTGTCCGAGTGAGGCACAGACGAACTTTGCGTTTGGAGCCTCGAAGTCTTGGCGGAGAGCTTTGATGAACTGCACGAGGTTTACTTCGTAGCGTTCGGCGTTATTGGCGTCGTAGCGGTCCTTGTCACCCTGCCAGAAAATGAAGCCTGCAATTTCGTATTCTTTGGCCCCGGGGTAGTACTTGCTGAGGTTTTCGAGCACTTTTTTGGCGCTGTCGGTGTCGTCATCGTACTGCTTGCCAGCATACCATTCACCTTCCACCTTCTCGCCATTGCCTTTTGGATTCTTTGGAGTTCCGCGGTAGCCGGGGACTGTTTTCCCCCCGGCTTCGTAGGGCTCGGAGCCTGGAGGGAGTAGGTCCCAGCCGAGGCTGCGGTTGCCGATGCAGGACTTTAGAATCAGGACGGGGGCATCGATGACTTCGCCCAAAGCGTAACCGATCCCCATCTCGGGTCCGATGTTCTTGGAATTTGAGGGCGACATCCAATCGTTGGTGTAGTCCTTGAAATTCATCACGCGCACGTTGCGAACATCTTTCCGTGCGGTCCAAGCTCCGGCCTCATCGACGAGGTAGGGATAAAGACTGTTCTTCGTGGCATTCTGAAGGGTGCCATTCTTGTCGCCGGCCACATGGCCAAATCCGAGCATGTTGGACTGGCCCATGAGGATGAAAACCTGAGCCGGCTTGCTCATATCGGCTTCCTTCCCGTCAGGGTCGGGGATTTCGGCGGGAAGTGCCTTGGCGATGCCACCGGACGTCCTATTGCCGTTTTTCTTGAGAAAGGCGATGTCATCTTCCGAGAGGAATGATTTATTGAATTTCTTGGTCCGTCCGTTGGACAAGATGACAACGACCTGGCCTCTTTTGGCATCGTAGGATTTGAATTCGGCCTCAAAGGTCTTCGTGCCATCGGCATTGGTCCAGGTTCGTGCCTGAACTCCGTTCATCAGGGCGGAGCACAGCAAAAAGAAGCGGAACAGGGTGAAAGGTTTCTTTTTCATAGTCTAGGTAAAGTAGGAATTCGGATCGTCCTCTTACATTACCTCATTCTCACTTTCTTTTTTCGGGAATCAATCATGGTTGATGGCTTATTTGCGAATATCGTTCTCTTTTTTGCGACATCTCGGATTGTATCTTTTGTTGAATGAGACAGCTTCTGAGTCCATGAGTGTTATCGAAGGCGATCAACCCCGTCGTGTCGCCATCTCTCTGGAGATTGATTGGGGATTCAAACATCATCTCGACGTCTATGCCGGCTGCCAGCGCTTTGGCGACGAGGTGGGCTGGGATTGTCGTATTCATCCGGCAGTCGACAAGGTGCTTGGCAGGACCGGGGATGGGGAACGCTTCGATGGGGTGATTGCGCGGACGACAGTTCCGTTGGCCGACATGGCGAAACGAACCAGCACCCCTCTGGTGAACGTCTGGCTAAATACTCCCGCCCAAGATTTGCACAGTGTCTTTCCCGACGTCGCGGAAAATGGCAAAATCGGTGCCGAGCACCTTCTGGGACGAGGATTGAGGAATTTTGGGTATCTGGGATTCAGTCGGGATATAAGTGCCGGGGGGAAACTGACAGGATTCAGCGCCCGGATAGAGGAAGCAGGATTTTTCTGTAGTTCTCACAAATTCTCCCGAACCAGCGTGGAGCGCAATGCCTCCGGCTGGGAGGAGTTTGTGGACGGGGTGAAATCGTGGATTGCGACCTGGGAACTTCCGATGGGGATTTTTGTTTGCTGCGATCTATCCGCTCGGTATCTCGTCGATATTTGCCAATCATACGGCCTTCACGTTTCTCAGGACGTCTCAATCGTCAGCACGGGAAATGAACCGCTGATTTGCGAATCACCGGCGCCGACCTTGACAAGCATCGATATGGGTTTCAACCAGATTGGATACCAGGCTGCCGCGATGCTTGAGCGGCTCATGAGTGGCGAGGCCGTCGACCCCAAGGTTGAATTGGTCCAGCCGTTGGCCTTGGTGCCTCGTGATTCCACCGATCTTTATGCTGCGAACGATCCTCTGGTTTCGCGGGCCCTGCGATTTATCGCTGAGAACAGCCACCACCGCATCGAAGTCAAAGACGTCGTGACTGCGGCGGCCACAAATCGCAGAGGTCTCGAGCGCAAGTTTCGGGATTCCTTTGGTCGCACCATTGCCAGTGAAATCACCAGATTGAGGCTCGAAAGGGCCAAACGGCGGATGGCTGAGACCGATGTTCCCATGAAAGAGATCGCGCTCGACGCCGGCTTCCGAAACGCCGATCACTTCTACAAGGTTTTCATGAGAGTCGAAGGAGTTCCGCCGAGTGTTTACCGCATCAAGGACCGATGAGAAATTTCTCCGGAAAGGTCGATCAACCTACCCCATTGATGGCCCCAACCCTAGTCACCAGTAACCCGAAAATTGGTGGGTCAGTTTGGACCTCGGCGGTTCTCCGGGGTTGAGCGATACCATTCCCTTCAACGGAGTCAGCGAAGACGACCAATATGCTCTTGGACCCGCCGAAGCCTTCGCGGTCAAAATTATCGATGAAATTCCTTACCTTGAATTTTCTCGCATCGTTGGAACAGACGATGTGACTATAATAGTTGAGGTTTCCGAAGATTTAAAAACCTAGAGTGCCAGCGAGGCTGTTTTGTCGAGCAGTTGCCACGAAGTGTGAATAAAAAACACCCGCCGTAGAGCCCTGCAACCGGAAGGTGACGGGAGTCGGTATGCGCGATTAGCCGTTTCCCGGCGGGAATAAACGATGCCGTTCAGGACGATACTGCAAATGCTTCCATTTTTGAATCTCTCATGCCGCGTTTCCATCCTTGAAAGATT
>Ga0308005_10000160_pt1 | contig 25307 bp, 19 predicted proteins | sample Neamet67_FD_203142 | JGI IMG/M metagenome (GOLD analysis project Ga0308005, IMG submission 203142) | Marine microbial communities from water near the shore, Antarctic Ocean - #67 | ecosystem: Environmental > Aquatic > Marine > Unclassified | place: Southern Ocean | collected 2014-06-07 | reverse complement strand
CCATGCTTTGTTCTTTTTTAGCTTCCGATTTTTCTACGAAGATTTTATTATTTTCTTTTTCGACAGCCTCTTTCTCGATCGCAAGGACTTCTTTCTCACTCTCGAGGCTCGCAATCTTATCTTTCTGAGCTTCGATCACGCGTTTCATATCTTCTGAGACAGGCCCAACTTCTGTGCTCACTGGAGCGGTTGGGATGACCGGGGCAGGAGTTGTCGTTCTGAGTTGACTGAGTTCAATGACCCTTTCTTCGGCTTTGATTTTTTCGATCTCTTCCTTGAGTGCGGCGAGTTCCTCCTTGCTGTCCGAGTTTTCCCGGTTCTTGGTGAAACCTCCAAAGGACAGGGCAAAGCCGACGACGAGCAGGAGGGACGTCGTTCCAAGGAGGATATTCGTGGTGTTCATAGGTGTGAGGGGATCATAGAGGGGCAGGGTGGGATTTGTCAAAAGCGGATCTTTTATATTGTGGTCCTACTTGCAGGATAAAAATGAGTCGTTAAAGTCTCGATATGTTAAACGGATTTGAAGTTTTGGCAGCCGGAGTGTCGAGTGGCGGGTTCTTTGGGATTCCGATGCTTTATTGGATTATTCTTGGAGGCTCAATGGTGTTGAGCTGGATGGTGGGGAATAAATTGAAGAGCCGATTTCGTGAGCATTCTCAGGCTCCTCTTCCCTACAGCGGCCGCGAGGTGGCAGAGAAGATGCTCGCAGACGCGGGGATCAGGGATGTCCGCGTCATCAGCACGCCGGGTCAGCTTACCGACCACTACAATCCTTCCGATAAGACGGTAAATTTGAGTGAGGCAGTTTACAATATGCGTAATGTTGCCGCTGCGGCAGTGGCAGCGCATGAATGCGGTCACGCGGTGCAGCATGCAAAGGCCTATGTCTGGTTGAAGTTCCGATCTGCGATGGTTCCTGTGACGAACATCGCTTCCAGCATGATGAACGTGATCTTCATGATTTCCATTGTGGGAATGATCGCTTTCAAAATGCCGGCACTCCTTTGGCTCTTTGTGGGCTGTTTGGCGATTACCACGCTCTTTGCCTTTGTGACTCTCCCGGTCGAATTTGACGCTAGCATGCGGGCGCTGGCTTGGATGGAAGGGAGTGGTGTCGCGGCTTCGATGGATCAGGGGCGGGCCCGGAATGCTCTTTTTTGGGCTGCCATGACCTATGTGGTGGGCGCGCTTTCCTCGCTGACAATGTTGGCTTATTACCTCTTCCAGATGTTTGGAGGAAATGACGACTAACTCGGTCGTTGATGGACTTCACCGAGATCGATCGCGAGGACTTTCGCAATCTCTTAAGTGAGATTGCGGAGGCTCATATGCCCTTCGGGAAATATGGGCCTGAGCATTACCCACCCAGAGGAGTGCCATTGACTGATTTGCCTCCGGAATACTTTACTTGGTTCGCGGAGCGAGGATGGCCCAAGGGTCGGTTGGGTGAATTGATGGCGATGGTGTCTGAAATCAAGGCAACGGGAGCAGACCAGATTTTCGAACCGATCCGCAGAGCCCGCGGTGGCCGGGTGTCGGTCCGGAAGAGGCGGCCAAATACAGACTTTTAACGATAGATAAAGTCGGCGACGACCATTCGATGATCCGATTTGGCTCGCTTAAAGGTGCGAGAGCGGACGGGGACAAGCTTTTCGGAGCCATAGATGTGGTCGATTCTCAAGAGGGGGAGTGCCCGGTGATAGGTGTTGGCCCAGCCGGTGCCGACTTCATTGAAGGCATCGGTGAATTCCGGCTCGAGCAGCCGATAAACCACGTCATTGGCAGGTGCATTAAAGTCACCTGCAATGATGGTGGGAATGCGGGGATACGAGGTTTTTTGTTTGAGCACGCTGAGAGCGTACGAGAGCTCGGTTTGACGGAGGTTACGGTTGTGACTGTGCTCATGCCAGCACTCGCGGTCAAATAAGCGGAGGTTGGTGGCCGCAGGCTGGAGGTGGACGTTGAGGAGCTGAAGGTGGCGTCCATTCGGCATTTCGGCCGAGAGAAGCTGGCTGCGGTATTTGGGAACCTTAATCTGGCTGTTGATGGTTCCCCGGACGATGACTCCACAGGCTTTGGAACGGTCGTAACGATAGTCGCCGGCACCGTTGAAGAGTTCATCGATGAGGTGCTTGAGATGGTAGGCGTAAGGGATTTCTTGAAGGAAAATGATGTCTGGTTTGAATCCGCGGATTGCGTCCGTGGGATTGGTGCGACCGGCACAATTGAAGGTGATGACCCGGAGAACTTTGCTGCCGGCATGGCGCTTGGGTGGGCCCTCTACGAGAGGCTCGATGCCGAGGCGACCCAGAGAGCGGGCTTCATCGGAAATGATAAGAATCGTGAAGGTCCAGATGAGGACGGTGAGGAGAGAAAGACGGGCGCGGTAAACAATGAAGGAGAAGATTCCCAAGATCAGTCCGATTGAGCCCCAGACCCAGATTGGGAAAACTGTGAATGCAGCAAATCGGAGAGGGAGTCGAACGTAGAGGATTACGGTAAAAAGATGCAGTGCCAGAGAAAGGCCCAGCAGCGCCATTGGCACAGGGTGCCATGGACGTCGGTAAATCATACGTTGTTTTTGGAGCAGGACGGCTTCAGGTGATCAAGCGACCTTTGAAGACTTTAAGGGCTTCCACAATAAGTGGATCGTTATGAAATTCATCGTGCTCCGGGGCGGCGGCCTCTTTTTTATTTTTCTTATTGTTGGGCTGATCCGGTTTTGGATCGGGGTTGAGGCGGATTGGATCGGGGTCGGGGTCGATTGCGACATCCGGAGCACTCGCGATGAGTTTATCAATGGGGTCGAGATTTTCGGTGTCAGGCGATGGTGGTCGGACTGGTTCTGGAGCAGGTTCCGGCTTAGGTTGGGGCGCTGCGGAAGGTGCTGGCGGATTTCCCGAAAGAGCGGCGTTAATTTCTTCGGGGTCGGCCTTGCCAATGGTGGTGATGACATCGCTAAGACGAATCTCCTGAAGGTTTTGGATAGCTTTGAGTGAAGCGATTTCCAGATGCAGGCGTTTATTGGAAGTCCACTTCATGCGGGCCTCGGCTTCGGAAAAGGTGTCGATGATGGCAAGGAAACGATCAGCTTTGAGAGATTCAGAGGCATTGCTGAGGTCGGTCCAGAGGGCCTCAGGGAAACCTTCACGACCGGCAGAGGGATCGAGCTTGGCGACGACAAGTGCGCGAATGGCTCCGACGACTTCGCCGAGGAGCTGGGAGAGGTCTTTTCCTTTCTCGAATTGTTCGTAGATGACGGAAAGAATGCGGCGAGGGTCTTTCTGAAGGATGCCAAGGAGAAGAGCTGCGACCGTTTCGCGCGAGGTGAACCCGAAAATATCGAGGACATTGTGCTCCGTGATTTCGTTTCCGCAGAAGGCAACGAGTTGGTCGAGCATGGACTGGGCATCGCGCATGCCACCATCGGCACCCTTGGCAATGGCCCAAGCAGCGGAGTCATCGATTTTGACCCCTTCCTCAGTGGCAATGTGCTGGAGGTGTCCGGCGATAATGTCCGTGGGGATGGGGCGGAGGTCAAAACGTTGGCAGCGCGAGATGATGGTGGGAAGAATCTTGTTGGGTTCGGTGGTGGCGAAGATGAATTTGACGTGGGGAGGGGGCTCCTCGAGGGTTTTGAGGAGGGCGTTAAAGGCGCCAGTGGTGAGCATGTGAACCTCGTCAATGTAGATGATGCGGAAGCGACTGCTGGCAGGAGCAAAGCCAACTGTTTCAAGGAGTGAGCGGACTTCATCGACCTTGTTGTTGGAAGCCCCATCAATTTCGAGGACGTCGAGGGCGCGTCCCTCGGCGATCTCAACGCAGACGGGATCATCGGGATCGAAGTCGATGGAGGGACCGTTAGGACAGTTGAGGGCTTTTGAGAAAATACGGGAAATGGAGGTTTTTCCGGTGCCGCGAGGTCCGACGAAAAGGTAGGCGTGGGCGAGGCGATCTTGTTCGATGGCATTGCGCAGGGTGCGGACAACGTGGTCCTGACCCAAGACATCGGCAAAAGTGCGGGGGCGGTATTTTCTGGCAAAGACCTGGTAGCTCACAAAGTGGATTGTAGGGACGAAAGAGGGTTTGTCAGTGCCGAGTTTCGGAAATACTTTTCGAGAGGAAAGAGTTCGGGGAAAGAGTTACCATTTCCAATGGTAACTCTTTCTCCTAGCGAGGCGCGGGAGGCGACTGGATGAGGAGGCAACCCTCGAGAAGTGGCTGGATAACATGGACGAAGTGTTGCTCCTGATCGCGGAGGCGTTCGCCGAAACGTTGTTCGACCTGGGTGAGGACGTAGTCGAGGTCAGCGCGGACAAGGGCATTGATAGGACCTCGGACGCAAGCAAGGAGAAAGCAGTTTTCCCCACCGCGGACCACCGCAGTGTTGCGGTTGGGCAGTTCGAAGCTTTTGCGGAGATCGCCGTCTTGATCCTTGAGTTCGTCAACCAAACGGCTGAGGTCGTATTTGATTTTACGCGGAGCCGAGTGCCTCGAGGGATCGTGGCTGGCGTAAGAAATGAGTGAGTTGGATTCATAGCGGAGAAGATAGACTTCCTCAACGTGATAACGATGGGTGTGATCGAAGACGATATCGTCATAGGTGCGACTGGTGAAAAGGGCCTTGAGACGCCAGACAAAGCGGTCAAAAACGCTAATTTTTCCGAAATAATGCATGGTGTGCATCTGCTCGGCGATTGCGCGGCGGACGGTGGCGCGGAGCATGGGCTCCAGAGACATGTGAAGGTCGGTCTTGGGCGCGTAAAGAGCTTTTTCAAGAGAGGTTTCAACGATCGGAAGGAGGGCTTCGTGGGGGGCTTCGGCCGGCTTTGTTTCCCCCGATTTGTTTTCGATCGGAGGAGGCGTGCCTGCACCGATCTCAGAGTCAGGAATGGGTTGGGCGAATGAAGGCTCCTTTTGAGATGGGGCGATGACCGGTGCAGGCATGGCGACAGGAGGCTCGTTCATCGCAGAGGAGTCGGCATCGCGCAGGGCCCCGGGTGCAGGAACCTGACGGGTGGAGGCAGGCGGGTAGTGGGCGTTGAGGGTGGCAGGGATCTCTGTCGTGAAAGCAGGTCTTGGGGCTTGCGATTCAGATGAAGTTGATTCGGAAGGCATGGAATTCCCCGAGAGAAGTTCGGCAATTCCGGGCAAGGAGGTGCGTCGTTCGAGATGTTCGAGGGTGCTGATCTGGGGGGGTGTCATTTGAGGGGGAGAATTCAAATCTGTGGACTAGAGCAGGAATCCTTCGTTGAGTTTTTGATCGCTCGCGTCAGCCATGGCAGCGCTGGCGAGTCGGGTAAAGCGGCTCTTAAGTTCGCTGTGGTGTCTTCATTGAGAAGGCTGGGAAGTGCTTCCTGGAGGCCTGGAGAGGCCATCGCGCGGGGAGTTTCCTCAATACGGGAGATGCGATCATGCATTTGTTGAAGGTCTCTTCCGATCAGGATCTCACGGATCCTTTCAACATGCTGAGGGGAGTTCAGCGGAGAGGGGGTCATAGTCGCAGATAGTTAGGCTGGTCCCTGGCCAGCAAAGCGGGGAACAACGGTGAGGGGCTAACAGGTGTGTTGGATAAGATTATTGTGGAAGAAAGGGGCGGTGCAACAAAATCCTCGATGGTTAAGATATTGTGACTATCATCTCTCAAGGGTTTTTCTTAAAACTGAGGAAAGACTTTCGGGTGAAGATGGGTTAGCTATAGTCCAACCAATGGCTCGCGAAAGGAAAGACCCACCGAAGAAGAAGGCAAAAAAAGACGATAAGGCAGTGGATCTCACAAAAGGGTACGCCAAGACGCGAAAGAGCCTGATTGCTCGTCTTGAAAACTGGGAAGATCAACGAACTTGGGATGAATTCTACCAGACTTACTGGAAGCTGATCTATTCGGTGGGAATCAAGGCTGGACTTCGTCATGATGAAGCGTTTGACACGGTTCAAGAGACGATTCTCTCCATTGCCAAACAGAGTAAGAAGAATCTCTACGATCCCAATCAGGGCTCGTTTAAGACTTGGCTGATGAACATGACCCGTTGGAGGATCAACGATCAGTTTCGAAAGCGTAAGAAGGATACCGCGATGCCGGGGGGAGGATGGGAGGATGATCGGAAGACGGCGATTATTGATCGATTCGAAGATCCCAAGGGTGATTTGCTAGAGAGAATGTGGGATGTGGAATGGAAAAAAAATGTCGCAGACATGGCGTTGACGAAGGTGAAAGCCCAAGTCTCTCCGAAACAATACCAAATTTTCGATTATTACGTGGTGAAGCAGTGGGATGCCAAGAAAGTTCAGGACCACCTCGGGGTGAGTATGGCTCAGGTTTATCTCGCCAAGCATCGCGTAGGTTCCGTTCTGAAGAAGGAATTGGTGAAGCTCGAGAAGGATGCAAAAAAAGATTAGGCCTGACCCGTTGATCCCGGATCATGAAGTCCTCCGTAAGATCGGAGGCGGAGCTTATGGTGAAGTGTGGTTGGCTCGCGGTGTGACGGGGGCGATGAGGGCGGTGAAGTTTGTCTATCGGGAGGATTTTTCTGATGAACGGACCTTTGAGCGGGAATTTGAAGGAATTCTCCGATTCGAGCCGATTTCCCGGGACCACCGGGGTTTTGTGAATATCCTTCACGTGGGACGAAGCGATGACCAATCGGAGTTTTACTACTATGTGATGGAATTGGGCGATGACGCCCATGAAGAGGGAGCCATCAATCCGGTTGAGTATGAGCCTCGAACTTTACGGACGGACATGCTTCGGGCGAGCGGTTCGCCGCTCCCGACAGAATTTTGCATCGATACAGGTCGACGCCTTGCCGAGGCGCTCGAAGAATTGCATCAGCGTGGTTTGAGCCATCGGGATGTGAAGCCCTCGAACGTGATCTTTGTCGACGGAAAGGCGAAGCTGGCTGACATTGGTCTGGTCGCGGCAAAAGACCAGCGGACATTCGTGGGGACCGAGGGGTTTGTGCCTCCAGAAGGGCCCGGATCAGCAGAGGCTGATATCTATAGTCTGGGGAAGGTTCTCTACGAGATGGCGACGGGCATGGATCGACTCCAGTTTCCCGAGTTGCCTGACAAGGGGCCCGGGGATGACCACCGAAAGAAGTGGATCCGCCTCAATCGCCTGATTTGCGATATCTGCGACCCCAGGATTTCGAAACGAAAAATAAAAAGCGGTCATGAGTTGGCCGACTACCTGAGCCGTTTGCAGGAAGGGAAAGCGGCGGTGAAAAAGGTTCCGGTTGTGGTGAAGATTGGATTTGCGCTGATGGCGCTTGTTAGTCTCTTTGCAAGTCAGATCTGGGTTGAGAATACCTGGGGAACTTACATCATTGAGGGGAAGCGTGAGCCTCTGCCGGTGCGGTATGTGATGGTAAAGGTTTTAACGGATCCGGAAGGAGCTGAAGTGTTGAATTTGGAAGGTGAGATTGTGGGCATCACGCCGGCTAATCTCTTGAATCAGCAGATCGGAACGCTGTTGAGATTCTCTCTCAGGGCACCCGGGTATCGGGAGCTTGAGGTTTCCCACGAGGTGCGGGATAACGGTCGCCAGGTGATGTTGATCAAGGAGACCCTGCCCTTGTTCTCGCCTCCGAAAGAGGGCGAGCCTTGGAAGGATGCCCTAGGCAATACTTTTCATCCCCATGGAGAGGATGGAGACCAGCATGTTTCCACGGAGCATGTTTCGGAGCTGGATTGGAGGAACTTCCTGGAGGAGACCAAGAAAAAACTCCAACCGATCGTCTTCGAGCATGGTGAAAAAAAGATCGTGGCTGTGCCAAGAGAGTGGGCCGACGAGTATGCCCAGTGGTTGATGAATAAGTGTGTGAGAGAGGGGTATTTCACAGAGTATTCCGAGCAATATCCGAAGATGAACCGGCAGATCATCGCGGACTACGATCTCAGGTTTCTGGAAAATAAGCTTCCTGATACGACAAAAAAGAACGGTAAGATTCTCAGACCGTTTTTCTGTCTGGTTCGTCCCATTCCATATGGAATGATCAGCGTCGATACGGTGCCAACTGGGGCATACGTCTATATTGACGGGGTCTCTATTGGTGTGACTCCTTATCGCGAAGATAACGTTCCTCCGGGAAAGTATGAATTTAAGTTTGTTCTGGGCGGGAGAGAGAGCAAGGAGGTGACTTTCAATCTTCCTGATACTGGGAATATCAATGAAATCTTCTCTCTCCCGGACGATAATAGTCATGAGCCTGGAAAACGTTGGGTTAACAGTCTCGAAATGGTTCTGGAACCATTGGGAGATGACCTGATGGTCTCGGCTTGGGAGACCCGGTCCAGAGATTACAGGGCTTTTTTGGAGGCGAAGAAACAGAAGCTGGGGGAGGTGCTTCTCGATCAGGATCCGCTTGTTCCGGTGGCAGGTGTGACTCGGGCTGAGAGCGAGGCATTTTGTGAGTGGCTTACAAAAAAGGAGCGTGTCAACCTGATCACGGAGGACTTTCGTTATCGTCTGCCCACCGACCGTGAGTGGAGCCTGATGGTAGGACTGATCGAAGTTGGGGAGACTCTGGCGGAACGTGAAAACGAGGCCCTCAATACGGGTGTCTACCCATGGGGAGAGGAATTCCCACCGATTTCTGGTGCGGGTAACTATGCTGACGTTACTGCAATTGATTTATCCGACCGGACCATCTCCGGTTATGAGGATGGCTTTATCAGGCTGGCTCCGGTTGGGGAGTTCACTAAAAACATCTTTGGGCTTTTTGATCTTGGGGGGAATGTCCACGAGTGGATTTCAGATTTCTATCCCGGAGATGATACGGTTGGGGTTCTTCGAGGAGGGGGCTGGAACACCTTTAGTAAATCTCATCTCGAATCCCGGTCTCGTTATGCTGCGGATGTGAATTCGAGGGAAGAGGGCTATGGCTTTCGAGTCGTGCTTGCCAAGGACCATGACGGTGGGCAGAAAGAGTCCGACGAAAACGAAGAGAGCGATGGTAGAGATTCAAATTGATTACGAAGGTCAGCTGAGATGCAGCTCCCAGCACATGCCCTCGGGCACAAAGATTGAGACTGATGCGCCGGTGGACAATCTGGGGCGCGGAGAGAGCTTTTCTCCGACCGATCTTGTTGCCACCGCTTTGGGAACTTGCATGGCGACAATCATCGGGATTACCGCACGCCACAAAAACATCGAGGTTCGCGGAATGCGCGTGATCGTGAAAAAAGAAATCTCCGCAGATCTTCCCCGACGAATCGCAAAGTTATGGGTGGAGGTCTTTATGCCTCTAAATGAGGCGCATCCAGACAAGAAGATCTTTCAGAGTGCCGCTCTAAGTTGCCCGGTTCAACACAGCATTCACCCGGAGATTCAAGTGAATATGACCTGGCATTGGGAGCCGGAAACGGCTGCGCCAGCCCACCCGCAAGACGCGGGATGGACTGGCTCATGAGTATCAGAGTTTTATTTCAGGAAATATCGACCATGCCGTAATCTCCATCCGGTTTGCGCCACACGATGGAAGTGACGTCGCGGCGGGCATTTTTGAAGATCACGAACGGATGTTCGGTGAGATCGAGTTCCAGGACTGCCTCTTCCTTGAAAAGCCGTCGCAGGCTAAAGGATTCCTTGTGCACGAAGAAGGGCTCTGGCTCTTCAGCTTCGTTGACTTCGTCGGGAAGGTTGTCGAGGAAGTCAGCCCGATAGTTTCGCTCATCTAGGTAGCGGATGCTTTCTTCCTGACGTGGTGTGCGACGTTTCAGGAGACGTGTTTTATGCTTCCGCATGCGGCGGGTGATTTTATCGATGGTAAAGTCGATGCTTTTGTACATGTCCTCGGTTTCGGAGGAGGCATCGATCACGATATGGTTTGCACAAAAAAGGATGATTTCGGCCTTATGCCGGCGACTTCCTTCGACATCAAGTATGGCCTTGGCCTCGATGATGCGCGGGTAATCCAAGTGAATTCCGCTGATCTTCTCCATGGCGTATTGCCGGAGGGAATCAGTGACGTCTTCGTGACGCACGGTCACGGTGATGTTTGGGTTTGCGTTTATTGTTTGCATAATGAACTGCGGTAAAAAATACCTTACCTAAGTTCTATCAGCATGGGGCTGTGATCACCACCTCTTTTGACAAGAAATCTAACCTTTTATCTCCAAAAGCATTTGAGCGTTGCTCGGAAACTTTTTCATGAAGAAAAGTAAGCGTTCCATCGCCTCTACTGGTTTGTGTCCGGCAAGGCCTCGCCTCACCATGTAGAGCTTTTTGAGAGTCATTTCGGGAAGGATCAATTCTTCCCGGCGGGTACCTGACTTGAAGATGTCGGCAGCCGGATAAACGTAGTGCTCGGCAATGCGGCGATCAAGAACGAGCTCCATGTTGCCGGTTCCTTTAAATTCCTGGAAGATGGCTTCGTCTGCCTTGGAATTGGTTTGAATCAGGGCAGTGGCGATGATCGTCAGTGAGCCGGCTTCGCGGGTATTACGAGCCGCTGCAAAAAGTCGACGAGGCATCTCCAGTGCTCCAGCTACGATTCCTCCGGACTGATAGCCTCGACCTCTGCTCTCTTTTTGGCCGCCCATGTTATTATTGTAAGCGCGGGCGAGCCGAGTGATGGAATCCATCAGAATGAAAACGTGCTGACCGGCTTCAACGAGGCGCTTTGCCCGCTCGACACAGAGCTCAGCCAAGCGGCAGTGGTTCCGGGGTGATTCGTCGTTCGAGCTTGCGTAAATTTCAGCATCGGGAAGTTGGCGACGGAATTCGGTGACCTCTTCCGGTCGCTCATCGACCAAAAGAATCATAAGATGAATATGTTCTTCGTGTCGCTCCTGGACCGCTTCTGCCATATGCATCAGGAAGGTGGTTTTTCCCGAGCGGGGAGGGGAGACAATGAGGCCTCTTTGGCCACGCCCAACGGGAGACATGAGATCAACGACGCGGGTCGTGAAGCGGTCGGGGGTGGTTTCGAAACCGATCTGTTTGTTCGGATTGACTGCTTTGAGTTCCTCGAAAGCCGGAAGTTTGCGGGCGTCCTCAGGTTTTTGACCGTTTATAGAGGTGATCTCGATCATTTGCGCCCCCCGGGTGCTGTCCCTGGCGACTCCCTTGATCCAAACGCCCGGCCGAAGGCCATGTTTACGGGTGAGATCGGGAGGGACGAAAACATCTTCCTTGCGTTGTTCGAAGTTTTGGTCGGGCTTTCGAAGGAAACCAAACCCCTTGGGGGCGATTTCAAAAAGACCATCGACATCGACAGGATCTCCGGTGAATTCAAAGGGCTTTCGCTCACGAGATTCATCGCGCGGACCGTAGCCCCGGACCCGACCCTGCCTCTGCCTGCCTCCGTCACTACTGCCTCCGTCGCGATTGCTGCCGTCGCGATTGCTGCCGTCGCGATTGCTGCCGTCGCGATTGCTGCCGTCGCGATTGCGATTGCGGTTACGGTTACGGTTGCGGTTTCGATTGCGGTTACGGCGTTGGTTGTTGTCGCCGTTGCCTGTATCGTTGGTCTGTCGGCCTCCGGAGTGCGCTGAATCAGAGTCAGGTGGAATCATAGGGATATCAAAAAATCTGGAAATAAGTGAACTTGATGGCATGGGCGGATTGGAAAATCCGGGAAACCCAGCCAAAGAGGGCACGAGTGATTGAGGGGGATCCTGCGGGGAAACTCACCTTATGACCGGAGCGCAAATTCGCCGAGTGGGTCTGTGGTAAGAGGTTGAGGATCTCTCAAAAAAGAAACGATGGAAACGGCGGGATTTCCGCCGACAACCTTCAACTGGGAAGACTCTGTTCTGAAAACCCCGTAAAATCAACGATTTTTTCAGATGTCAGAATTGGTGAACTTTCCTCGGTTTTCCCTTGACGATAGGGAGGATTTTCATAGCTTCCGCTTCCCGATTTCCGACTTTTCAAGATTATGGCACGCGACATTATTATTCTGGAATGCACTGAGGCCAAGGCCGAAGGCAAGCCCACCTCCCGTTACACCAGCACCCGCAACAAAAAGAGCCTTCGTACTCCAGGTCGTCTCGAGAAGGTGAAATTTAATCCTTTCCTCAACCGTCGCACCCTCCATCGCGAGCTTCGATAGTTCTTATACCATACCATTTTTTATCATGTCTGAGCCAAAGACCATCCAGCGCCGGATCAACTTCCGTAAGCACAACAAGTCGATGACCACCAAGCGTCTCGATTTGCCATTTGAGAAGATCAGTTATCAGAACCCCGAGGTCCTGACCAAGTTCACCACCGAGACCGGTCGTATTCTTCCCCGTAAGGTGACCGGCGTTTCCGCCAAGATGCATCGCGCGATCACTCGCGAGATCAAGCGCGCACGTGCGGTGAATCTTCTCCCATAGTCGGGTCGTTTTTAGTTTTTTTCGAAACCGTCCGGAGAGATCCGGGCGGTTTTTTTTGATTTATGGGAAACCGATCGAGGTTCTCACTTGTCGCGATCAGGCCTTTCCCGCAGAGTGCGCGGGTCATGCAAAAATTCTCCTGCCTATTGGGGCTCTTCTTTGTTCTTTCATCCGGTTATTTGGCTGCCGAGGAGCCCAGTGTTTCTCCGTCCAAGGAGGTGAAAAAGGAGAAAGGGTTCTTTGAAAAGCTCGATGAGAATATGGATAGCAGCTTTAAGCCTGTGTCAGAGTTTGTCGACGATACGGTCTTCTACTCGATTCCGGTCGCCCAGGATGGCGATGGCAATGACATCAAGATGCCTTGGGTTCTGGCGTGGCTCGGAATTGCGGCAGTTGTCATAACGGTTTATTTTAAGTTTTTGAATTTTCGCTCGTGGCGTTTGGCCTTCCGAACGGTCAGAGGTCGTTACAGTAAAACGACTGATCCCGGTGAGATTTCCCACTTCCAGGCACTTTCTGCTGCCGTATCCGGAACAGTGGGACTTGGAAATATTGCCGGTGTCGCTGTCGCGGTGAGCCTCGGGGGACCGGGTGCGACCTTCTGGATGATCCTGATGGGGCTCTTTGGCATGGCTTCAAAGTTCTGTGAGTGCACCCTTGGCGTAAAATACCGAACGATCGAAAACGGTAAGGTCTACGGTGGCCCTATGCAATACCTCACGAAAGGTCTTGGCGGAATGGGTCTCAAACCTCTTGGAGTGATTCTCGCTGCCTTCTTTGCCTTGATGTGCATCGGCGGTTCGTTCGGTGGAGGGAACATGTATCAAGCGAACCAAGCATGCAGCCAGCTTGTGGCAGTGAGTGGAGGCGACTCGTCCTTCTTCGGTGAAAATCGTTGGATATTCGGAGTCATTATGGCGATCATTGTCGGCTTGGTGATTCTCGGTGGCATCAAGAGTATCGCGACAACCACGGCAGCGATTGTGCCCTTTATGTGCGGAATCTATATGGCCGCGGGGCTCATCGTGATTCTGACCAACATTGGGCAGTTGGGTGAGGCCTTTGGGCTAATTTTTAAAGGAGCATTTGACCCAACTGCTGTGGGAGGGGGCATCGTTGGTGTCCTGATTCAGGGAATCAAGCGGGCGGCTTTCTCCAACGAGGCCGGGATTGGTTCGGCCCCCATTGCCCACGCTGCCGTGAAGACGAAATATGCGGCCAGTGAGGGAATTGTTGCCTTGCTTGAGCCCTTTCTTGACACCGTCTTGGTCTGCACGACGACCGCGCTTGTGATCGTGATGGCGGGGACCTACAACGAACCTGGACTGGAAGGGGTTGAGGTGACATCGAAAGCCTTTGAGATGAGCATTTCATGGTTCCCGTATATTCTTGCGGTGGCTGTGATCCTCTTTGCTTTTTCCACCATGGTTTCATGGTCTTACTATGGATTGCAGGCTTGGACCCATTTCTTTGGTCGAAGCAAGCAAGCGGAAATCACATACAAGTTGATTTTCTGTGGGTTCATTGTCCTTGGCTCGGCCGTCAGCGCCAAGAGTGTCATTAATTTTTCAGATGGCATGATTTTCGCGATGTCCATCCCGAACGTGATTGCGATGTATCTCCTCATGCCGAAGGTAAAGGAAGAGTATCTCCGCTTTATCGATCACACCAAGCGTGTGGACTCTGAGTAGAAGGATGGCTCGCCAATATCAGCTCAAGAAGGGCCCCCGCAAGGGAGCCTCGGGAATCGATTATCAGGCAGAGCTGAACGAGCAGCAATTTGCGGCCGTTAGTTCTTCACCGGGGCCGGCGCTTGTCATCGCGGGGGCGGGTTCGGGAAAGACCCGGACTTTGACTTATCGGGTGGCCTACCTTTTGGATCAGGGAGTAGATCCCAAAAATCTTCTCCTGCTGACATTTACAAATAAAGCGGCTCGCGAAATGATGGAACGGGTTCGTGAACTTGTCCCGCTCGATCTCAGCGATCTCTGGAGCGGAACTTTCCATGCCATAGGGAATCGGATCTTGCGACGTCACGCTGATGAGTTGGGGCTGACCCGTTCTTTCTCTATCATGGATCGGGACGACCAAAAATCGCTGGTGAACACGGTTGTAGCGGAATGTAAATTCGATACGAAACAGCGTCGCTTTCCGAAGGCGGATGTTTTGATTTCCATCTTTTCGCTCGTGGAAAATACCGGCGTCAGCCTTGAGAATCTTTTGGAAGTTCGCTATCCCTACTTTGACGAATGGGCGGAGGAAATTGTAAAGGTGGGGGAGGCGTATACTGCAAAAAAGTTGGAGACTAATTCGGTGGATTTTGACGATCTCCTCATCCTGCCGCTTAAACTTCTCAAGAAGAATAAGGATCTTTGCCGCCTCTACCAAAAGCGATTTCAATATCTTCTTGTCGATGAGTATCAGGATACCAATGCCGTCCAGAGCGAACTCATTCACCTTCTGGCCCAGCCCCAGAATTCGGTGATGGTGGTGGGGGATGATGCCCAATCGATCTACTCATGGCGGGGAGCGGACATGGACAACATTCTATCGTTTCCCGATCGTTATCCCGAGGCCACTGTATACAAGATAGAGACGAATTATCGCAGCGTGCCCGAAGTGCTTAATCTTTCCAATGCGGCGATCTCGCCAAATAGAAAGCAGTTTAAGAAAACCCTTCGGGCCGCCCGTTCCGGAGGTTTAATGACACCTGCTCTGGTTCCTCTTGAAGATCCCCGGGCTCAGGCCAATTTCGTGGCTCAACGGATTCTCGAACTGCGGGATGAAGGTGTCGAGATGGACGAGATGGCGATACTTTATCGAGCTCATCACCAGAGTCTGGAGATTCAAATGGAGCTGACTTCGCGGGGAATTCCTTTTGAAATCACAAGTGGTTTGCGCTTTTTTGAACAAGCGCACATCAAGGATATTGCTGCCTTTTTACGCTTCGTAACGAATCGCCGAGATGAAGTGAGTTTCAAAAGATTCTGCCTTCTTCTCCCCGGTATCGGTGCCGCCACAGCAACGAAACTATGGCGGGCCTGGTTAAAGGTTGGAATATCGCGAGATGAAGATCCTCCGGCCAGCTTCTCGGATCACATGCTCAAGTTTCCCGTTCCAGCGAAAGCGAAGAACGACTGGGAACAGTTGTGCTACACCTTGGACGAGTTGGTGGCAGGAGGTGGATACGCCCGACCTTCGGATATGATCACCAGTGTGCTGGAAGGTGCCTACGATGACTATATGAAGGCAAGCTTCGAGAATTACGACAACCGTCGTCAGGACATCGAACAGTTGATTTTATATTCGGAAACCTTCGACGATATTCTCGAGCTTCTTGGCCAACTTTCCCTAATGAGTTCGGTTGACGGGGAACCCACTGGAAGTCGGGCTGAAAAGGATGACGAAAAGGTGGTGCTTTCGTCGATTCACCAGGCCAAGGGTCTGGAGTGGAAGGTTGTTTTTCTCATTTGGCTGGCCGATGGAATGTTTCCGAACGGGCGGGTCCTGGAGGCAGACGATCTCGATATGTTTGAGGAAGAGCGCCGGCTTTTTTATGTCGCGTTAACCCGGTCCAAGGACGAGCTTTATCTGACGTATCCCCAGATCAATCCAAAGAGCTACACGGGCGACATTATTACTAGGCCCTCCCGCTTTCTGGAAGATTGCCCAGAGGAGATGCTGGAGACGTGGGAAGTTGGACCTGCGTGGTAAAAGTGTAGTTGCGAGGGAGGCTTGAGCGTTTATCATTTCTTCTAGCAGCGCATGAATCAAATCCTCATGAAATCCTTTGCTTCCTTTCTGGCGTGTCTCGTTCTCACCCAGTGTTCCGGGATGTTCGGCTCAACCGGCTCGAGATCAAGTGAACTTAATCGCTTGGGATACGAGTCGGTCCCGCTTCAAAAGGAGGTTGGTGATTCCCGATACTCGGGAGTTTTTAAGGTCAATGGATCCCCCATGCGTTTCCTGATCGATTCCGGGGCGAATGGCACGGATGTTGATCAGAAGCTCGCGGCTTCCGTTGGCTTGCGTCCGAGTGGATCGGTGAAAGTCATTACGAGAGGAGCTTTGGGACGTGAGGTTGCCAGCGGTCGTGGGGTGGGTTCCTTGCAGATTGGCTCCATGATTGCTCGTCAGTTTCCCTACACCATCGCTCCCAGTCACGGTCGTAAGACTTCGACAAGTAGTTATGCCGGACAAGTGGGGCTGGATGCTTTGTCGGCAACAGGAGCACTCATTGATATTCCGTCGGCACGAATGTGGATTCCGGGCCCTCGGTCGCAGCGTGGCGAAAGCCCGCTTCCCATCGCATTGGGGCCAAGATCAGGTCTTGGAGATAAGATTCTTGAGCTTGGAACGGCATCTCGTCTGCCTCATCTGATCCTCCGCGGCAGCCTTAAGGGACGCCTGGTGACCTGGGTTGTTGATACCGGAGCTGAGGTTTCGGTGATGGCGGCGGAGAGCTTTGACAGGTTCAATATTCCCAGTCGCCCTACTAATTCCCGTATGATTGATGCTTCCGGTGACCGGGTGGCTTTACGCCATGCGCGACTTCAACATCTTAGGTTTGGAGACGTCGATGTCGCGGTTTTCGATATCTCTGTGGCCCCGCTTGGGACTGTTCGCCAGTATTTTCGTGATTCCAATGGACGACCTGTCGACGGGATTCTTGGAATGGACTTTTTGATGACGGGAGGAGCTCTCCTTGATTCAGGGTCAGGCCTTATTTATCTGGGTTCTCCCAGACGATAGAACAAAGGACCCTACGCCGGCGAGATTGCTACCGGTGACCATATCATCGACCCAGGTCGATCTGCCCGGAGCTGGACAACGCCCTTTTCAACCTGGAGTTCATGCCGCTCACGCTGCCTTCATCCGGTTCAGCCTTCGACGTCCGGCAGTTCGCTAACCCAGATCGCCAGGATCCAGACCTTCCCAAACGCCACATCCGGGTGGCGCGGGAGTGGGGCGTTGCTACGTTGGCGGGGAGAGTGAGCCTTCCTTTCTTAATCTGCTTATTTACAGCGCGTTAAACTGGTAGGGCCGCAGGGACTTGAACCCTGGACCAAAGGATTATGAGTCCTCTGCTCTAACCAACTGAGCTACAGCCCCAGTTTATCGCAACGTGTTGTATTCTAGGAAGTTAATACGATTTCCAATCCTTGTGAATTGGGGAGTGACTACCGAAGAGTGACTACCGACGACGGAAAGGCGTTGATCCACGCTAGCGGTAGGGCTAGTGGTGGGAATGGCGACTTTCACGGCAACAGGCATCACGTATCTTCGGAGGCATAGCGGAGGCACCTATTATTGGCAAGCGAAGATCGCCATGATCCAGACCTTGCCGAAGCTCCACTTCGGGGTGGGGCGGGAGTGAGGAGTTGCTACGTTGGCGGGAATCGAGAATTACTTTCCCTGCCTCCGAGCATGTGGTAGGGCTGGGGCATCAGTCCTCTTTCTCCCCTCGCCGATTTCTTAGCCGCCGCCCTTAAGCGGTCCACCCAAAAAGCAATTTCCTAGCAGTCAGTTATGAATATAAAAAAAATCACCGAAAACCCTTACTTAAATATGGGTGTAGGAATCATTTTTCTTTGGTCCGGTATTTCTGAAACATTGAGTGAGCTACAAGAATTAGAAGAATTTAAAATGGGTGCCCACCATGGTGTTATAATATTTTCTATCATGCATATTTTAAAAACCTTGCCTGATATATTCGAAGGATTGGAATATCTGAGTAAAGAGGGTGAAGAATAAACCAACCCCTTTCTCCCCCTCCGCTCCACTGGCAGTCACCGAATCGCCTCATGCGAGCCGCCGACAACTACCGCTGAAGTAGACGAGGCCGTATCTTCGGTAATCTCAGCTGCCCAACATGTTGCCACGCTGGCTCTACTCATCGACCCGGCCAAGCTGGACACGCTAGAAGAAAAGCGCGAAGCAACGCCTTGCCTGCGGAAAGCCTGTTGCTGGCTTGAGGCGGCACCGAGAGAGGGGGCCGGCCTTCAAGCAGTTTGGGCAAGCTCACGCCGGAACGGGCAACGGACGGTGAACTACACCACATCAGAACAGGATGATCACGGGAGGCAGGAGCCCCCTGAATAAAATTTACCAAAGCTCGGTGCAAAAGGCAAAAGGAAGCTTACGCTATGAATATACTCCAAGCAGCATTTCCTATCGCTCTGGCTTCTCTCAGTTCAGCGCATGGGGTTACTCTCGCATTAAACTCGGTGAAGTGTGCCGCCAGCTCGAAGTGAGCGAGGCGACCCACCATCGATGGCAGAAGTAAGCGCCCCCTTTCTCCCTTCAACCTCAAAAGAAAATTCCTGCAGTTGGGATAAATTATTTTTCCCGCCTCCCTCTCGCAATCCCGGATTCCCGAGGTCGAGCTTGCAGTGTCCGGTCTGATTTGGTATTTTTCACCACTATGAAATCCCGCCACTTTTTCCGTCATCTGATCTTTTCTCCGAGGTTGGTTGCCGTCCCGCTTCTTCTGGCCTCTTTCCTTCCACTCGCACAGGCAGATGACTGGCCCCAGTGGCGTGGCCCTCAGGGAAATGGAGTTGCCCCTTCGGGCAAATACCCAACTAAGTTTGGCGAGAAGGAGAATGTGCTTTGGAAGTACGACCTGCCGGGGAAGGGGACTTCCACTCCCGCCATCGCCGGTGATCGACTTTTCATGACGAGCCCGATCGAAGGGAAGGACGGAGTGGTTTGTCTAAACCTCAAGGGAAAGGAGCTTTGGCGCAAGACTCTGGGACCGGAGGGTAAGGGACAGCGGGAGCACCGCAACGGAAGTACCAGCAATCCATCTCCGGTGGGCGATGGAACGCACGTTTTTGCTTATTACCAAAGCGGTCGCCTCGCTTCATTCACTCACGACGGGGAGAAACAATGGGAGATCAATCTTCAGGAAAAGTATGGGGAAGACACCCTGTGGTGGCCTTTGGGTTCCTCACCGGTCCTGACGGAGAAGCATGTGGTGGTCGCCGTGTTGCACGAGGGGAGTTCCTACCTGGTAGCTTGCGACAAAAAGACGGGCGCCATCGCCTGGAAATCAGATCGCAATTACAAGACCAAGGCAGAAACCGATCAAGCCTACACCACACCTCAGCTTATCGATCAAGATGGTCGTCAGATCCTGGTGACCTGGGGAGCAGACCATCTCACAGCTCACGATGCCAATACCGGCAAGCTCGTGTGGAGTTGTGGCGGATTCAATCCCAATGACAAGGCGATGTGGCGAGTGATTGCTTCACCGGCACTCAGTGATGGCATTGCTGCGGTGCCCTACGGTCGCACGAAATTTTTAGCTGGAGTCAAGCTTGGTGGCAAAGGCGACATTACCGAGACGCATCGTCTTTGGGAGAGGAATGGGATCGGAGCGGACTGCCCTTCTCCGGTCGCGGACAAGGGGCGTCTCTATCTTCTCACCGACCGTGGAGTGATCCATTGTCTCGATCTCAAAACGGGTAAGGACATTTGGAAAGAGACTCTTCCTCGCTCGAGCAAGAGTTTTTATTCCTCGCCCGTGCTAGCGGGAGATCTCCTCTACTGTGGACGAGAGGATGGAACTCTCTTTTGCGGCAAGATCGGACCCGAAGGATTCAAATTGCTCCACAGCGCCACGTTTGAAGGAGGGATTATCGCGACGCCGATACCCCTCGATGACAAACTTTACCTGCGCACGACCAAGAGCCTCTATTGCTTCGGAGGGTAGATTCTAGTCTGACCAAGGTGGGTCTAAAAAGGGTGTTGGAAAAGGTAGTGACTCAGAATGTGAGTCATTGGCCTTGGGTAGCTTCGTGAGCGGGCGGGAATCCTAGATTGCTTCCCCTGCCTCCGAGCATGTGATAGGGCTGGCGCATCATGAAACCGCTCCAAGCCCTTCTTGCGCTCTTTGCCTGTGCGTTCCTGCCTCTCTACGCTGCTGACCTCAGCGACCTGACTTACACCACGACTGGCGGCGAGGTCACCATCACCGATTGTAAGATTGCAGCCTCTGGGGAACTGGTGATCCCCGATACCATTGAAGGGAATCCTGTCACCAGCCTCGGGGATCGTGCCTTCTTTCAATGCAGAAGCCTGACGAGCATCACGATCCCTGACGTCGTCACCAGCATCGGGCACAACGTGTTCGCCTTCTGCAGCCGCCTGACCAGCATCACGATCCCTGACGGTGTCACCAGCATCGGGACTTCTGTCTTCAACGGCTGCACCCGCCTGACGAGTATCACGATCCCAGACAGCGTCACCAGCATCGGGGACGACGTGTTCTACAACTGCACCAGTCTGCCGAGCATCATGATCCCCGTCAGCGTGATCAGCATCGGGGAGCGGGCGTTCTACAACTGCAATAGCCTGACCAGCATCGCTATCCCTGACGGTGTCACCAGTCTCTGGACTTCTGCCTTCAACGGCTGCAGTAGTCTGACGAGCATCACGATTCCAGACAGCGTCACCCGCATTGGGGATGATGCCTTCTCCGACTGCAGAAACCTGACGAGCATCACCATCGGCAGCAGCGTCACCAGCATCGGGGAGCGGGCGTTCTTTAGATGCAGCCGCCTGCCGAGCATCACGATCCCAGACGGTGTCACCCGCATCGGAAATAATGCCTTCAGCAATTGCAATAGCCTGACCAGGATCACGATTCCTGATGGCGTCACCAGTATCGGGAGCTCCACCTTCTACAACTGCAGCAGCCTGACGAGCATCACCATCGGCAGCAGCGTCACTAGCATCGGGGTCGGTGCGTTTCAGTTCTGCGTTAGCCTGATCAGCATCACGATCCCTGACGGTGTCACCAGCATCGGCGCGACCGCGTTCCGCGACTGTAGCAGTCTGACGAGCATCATGATCGGTAGCAGCGTCACCAGCATTGGGAGCTCGACATTCTACAACTGCAACAGCCTGACGAGCATCACGATCCCTGACGGTGTCACCAGCATCGGAGATGATGCCTTCTCCGACTGCAGCAGCTTGACGAGCATCACGATTGGTAATGGCGTCACCAGAATCGGGGATAGAGCCTTCTCCGACTGCAGCAGTCTGACGAGCATCACGATTGGTAATGGTGTTACGAGCATCGGAAATTACGCCTTCGAGCGCTGCAACAGTCTGACGAGCGTCACGATCCCTGATAGCGTTACCAACATCGGGAATTTCACATTCAGCAACTGCAGCAGCTTGACGAGCATCACGATTGGTAATGGCGTCACCAGCATCGGGGATAATACCTTCTCCCAATGCGCCCGCCTGACCAGCATCACTTTCCTGGGCGCCGCTCCCGTCGTGGGTGCTAACGCATTTCTTAGGGTTGGGATCAATGGAGGTTCTGTGCCGTATGCGGTGGTAACAGGAGCAGCCTTCGGCGACAGTTTCGGAGGAATCGGGAATATTTGGGAGGGTCTCACTGTGATCGCTCTTACTCACACTGCTGACCTCAGCGACCTGACATGGATCACGACTGACGGCGAGGTCACCATCACCGATTGTAATACTAAAGCCTCTGGGGAACTGGTGATCCCCGATACCATTGAAGGTAATCCTGTCACCCGCATCGGAGCTGGTGCCTTCTTTGTCTGCCGCAGCCTGACGAGCATCACGATCGGCAGCAGTGTCACCCGCATCGGGGATAATGCCTTCGAAGACTGCACCAGCCTGACGAGCATCACGATCCCAGACAGCGTCACCAGCATGGGGGACGACGTGTTCTACAACTGCAGCCGCCTGCCGAGCATCACGATCCCAGACGGTGTCACCCGCATCGGAAATAATGCCTTCAGCAATTGCAATAGCCTGACCAGGATCACGATCCCCGATAGCGTCACCCGCCTTGGGACTTCTGCCTTCAACGGATGCAGTAGTCTGACCAGCATCACGATCCCTGACAGCGTCACCAGCATCGGGGACAACGTGTTCTGCAACTGCAGCCGCCTGCCGAGCATTACGATCCCTGACGGTGTCACCCGCATCGGGAATGAGGCTTTCAACGGATGCACTAGCCTGACGAGCATCACGATTGGTAATGGCGTCACTAGAATCGGGGATAGAGCCTTCTCCGACTGCGGCAGTCTGACGAGCATCACGATCCCTGACGGTGTCACCCGCATCGGGGAAAGTGCCTTCTACAACTGCACCCGCCTGACGAGCATCACGATTGGTAATGGCGTTACGAGCATCGGGAATTATGCCTTCGAGCGCTGCAACAGTCTGACGAGCATCACGATCTCCGACAGCGTTACCAGCATCGGGACTTCTGTCTTCAGCGGCTGCACCAGCCTGACGAGCATCACGATTGGTAATGGCGTTACCAGCATCGGGGATGATGCCTTCTCCGACTGCAGCAGCCTGACGAGCATTACGGTTCCTGACGGTGTCACCAGAATCGGGGATAGAGCCTTCTCCGACTGCTTCCGTCTGACGAGCATCACGATTGGTAATGGCGTCACCAGCATCGGGAATTACGCCTTCGAGCGCTGCAGCAGTCTGACGAGCATCATTTTTCGCGGAGAGACTCCATCAATTGGTGGCGATCTTTTTTTCGGAGTGGATGAACATACTGTGATAAGAGCTCTGGTATTCGGAGCTAAGGGAAAGGATACGCAGATCACTCAACTTGAGGCGCAACTTGCAGCAATGACTGCAGAACGCGACGCCCGCTTTACGGAAGACCAGATCTACGCCATGTCGGCAGATTCGACCATCGGGATGAATGATGCGGGGAAGGTGGAAATGAAGATCAACTTCTTCGAGTCAGCCGATCTCGTGTCCTTCGCCCCCTTCACCGTGACCCCTGAATCGGTTTCGGTAGTCGATGGCAACATCTGCCTCGAGTTCACGCCCAGGCATGCCGCCTTCTTCCGGTTCAGACTTCGATAGTTCGCTAACCTAGATTGCCAGGATCTAGACCTTCCCAAATGCCGCTTCCGGGTGGGGCGGGAGTGACTACCGAAATGACTACCTTTGGGTCAGAATGGTGACTAAACGTGGAGAAAGTTTAGCGGGTGGTGAGGTGGCAAACCGCTGAAACAGGCGGCTTGGAGGAAGTATGGCGGCGGAAGGTTGTGATTATGAGTCCTCTGCTCTAACCAACTGAGCTACAGCCCCAGTTTATCGTAATGTCTTGTAGAAGGTTAAGACGATTCGAGATTCTTGCGAATCGGGGAGTGACGACCGAAGAGTGCCTGCTGACGACGGAAAGGCTTTGATCCACGCTAGCGGCGGTGCTCGCGAAATGACGCCTCGCTTCCGCGACTACGGTCGCAGGCTCAACAGTAGTCTGGAGAAGCGTGGGGCACCGAGATCACTGATTGGCAGCGGCGCACGCCAAGCGCGTTGGGTGACCGATCCGGTCGCCGGGGCCGGCCCGAGAAAGATGGCGGCGCCGGGTAGCCAGGTGTCGAGGTCGGAGGAAAACTGGATATCGTATACCACGTCATCGGCGGCGAGGTTTGCGTCTGTAGAGACGACGACGTAATCATCGAAATTGCCGTTGACCTCGATTACTCGAATGGAGACTTCGAGCTTACCGCCGGCTCCGCCGAAAGCGTAGGCGAGCAACTCCTCCGAGGTCGAGCCGGTGAAAGTGGTGGTGTCGGAACTACCCGGCGAGCCTCCGCCGGCAACGCTTGACCGCCAGATGGACGGGTCGCCGGCGTCGAGGCCGGTGCGCGGTGCGATCATGGTCAGACTGCGGCCGTCGAGGTCGGAGGAGAGCGGCCAGGGCGCCCGGTCGTCATAGCGGAAACTGGCGATGATGTCCCCGTTGGCGGCGATCAGAGTGAGCACTTCACCGCCGTTGTCGAGTTGGCCGGAGTATGTCCCGGCCACCGGCAAGTCGGGGCCAAACATCGCTTCAAAGGCGGTGGGATCGGCGACCAAGAGGAGCCGCCCACCGGAGGCGAGGCTGGCATCGTCGGGAAAGGCAAAGGCGATGCCGGCGACGAAGGCGGCGCCAGCGAGGCTGAGGGTCTCGTCTCCGACGTTGAGGAGTTCGACATATTCGGTGAGCTCCGCTCCCCCCGGAGGGTTATAGAAAACCTCCGAGATGACAAGGTTAGCGGCTGATGCGAGCGTGTTGGTGATGAAGGTGGCCTGGTTGAGGGCGCTCCATTCTCCGGCATTGTAGCTCCGTGCCGAGACCGTGGTGGCGGTGTTGATCGACACCGGGGTGTTGTCCGGGTTGGTGCTGACGATATCGATCTTTAGATCCATGCCCATGTCGGAACTGCCGACACTTCTGTTGTGGAGTTCGACGGCGATGAGGTTGGTGCCCGCGACGAAGGCCGACGGGGCGAAGGTGAAGCTGTCAAAGGTGCCCTCGCTGCCGTTCGAGTCGCTGAGCGCCGGGGTGTCGAAGTTGACATCGCCTTCCGGCATATTGTCACGCGCGATCTCGGTACCGTTGAGAGAGACAATTGCGCCGCCGTCGGACATGACTTCCACGGTGGCTTCGGTGATCAGTTGAGGTATGGCGATCTCGAGCTCCCTACGAAAATAGATGGTGAGATGGCTGTCCGGGTTAATCTCCGGCCCGCCCAGTTCGTTGTCGATGATGTTTCCGAATCCCAGCGGCGCGGTGCCGATCCCCCAGGTGGAACTGTCGAAGGCCGCCTCCCGCCACGCGGAGCCCATATCGACGCCGTCGTCCAGGTAGCGCCACGCTGTGGAGCGTTTTGTGAGCAAGGTGGATTTGCTGACCGAACCGGGGAGCATGGTGGCGGCAGGATTGATCGTCCCTCCCGGTTGGCGAGGATCGCTCCCGTCCGTCGTGTAGTAGATGTTACCGACAGTGCTCGAGATTAGCAGTCCGAAGCCCTCCGGGACGCCACCGCCCTGCTGGCTGAAGGTCGGTGGGTCGAGGTCTGGGTAGACACCTGTGGCGCGTAGCTGCTTGAGGGTGATCGGGGTGCGCAGCGGGAACCAGCCGGTGTACTCGCGCTGTAGCGCCGCTTCCCAAGAAACCAGGGTGAGCGCGGGCT
>Ga0308005_10000158_pt1 | contig 25330 bp, 21 predicted proteins | sample Neamet67_FD_203142 | JGI IMG/M metagenome (GOLD analysis project Ga0308005, IMG submission 203142) | Marine microbial communities from water near the shore, Antarctic Ocean - #67 | ecosystem: Environmental > Aquatic > Marine > Unclassified | place: Southern Ocean | collected 2014-06-07 | reverse complement strand
GACTTTGACGGCGACGGGCAATCGAACATTAGCGAAATGATTGCGGGGACGAGTCCAACTGATTCATCAGACTGGTTTCATATTGGGATGATTCAGGTTGCCAACGATGAAGTCGTACTTGGGTGGGAAGGAGTGCCGGGCAAAGTTTACGAAATCGAAGCAAGGGATCGCGATTCTGGCGCTTGGGAGACGAAAGTAACTATCAGCCCGGTTATTTCTCCACAAGCGATGACGGTGACGATGCCTTCGACAGATTCGGCAGGAGTCTACCGACTCGTGGCCAATGATTTTGACAGTGATGGTGACGGAGTTGAGGCATGGGAAGAGTTTTTGATGGGGTGGAGTGATCAGTCCACCCATAGCTCGGGACAAGTTGGAATTCCGGACTACGAGCAGGCGATTCGTCAATTAGAGAGCGCTGGTGGAACGACTCTGGTAAATGGGGAATCACTGGAACGGCGCCTCCCAACTGATGAGGAGGCAGCTCGATTTCTAATTCAATCAAGCTTTGGCCCGACAATGGACTCGATCCGTGCTGTCACGGAAAACGGAATCACTGGTTATCTCGATGAGCAACTATCGTCCACCCCGAGTCTGACTGGGAGTGAAATGTGGAAAACTGGCATGACTTTTTCGTCCGCGCTATGGCGGCATGGTTGGTGGAGGGCAGCTCTCATTGCACCAGATCAATTGAACCAGAGGATGGCCTACGCACTAAGCCAGATATTTGTGGTGAATAACGAGCCAGGATCGGTGATCGGTGATAACATCAGTACGCAGGCCGCTTATTACGATATTTTTGTGAAAAACGGCTTTGGGGCCTTTCGGGAAATCTTAAATGACGTGACGTATAGTTCATCAATGGGGTTTTATCTGTCGCACTTAAACAATCGGAAAGGCGATCTTTCTATTAATCGTTTTCCGGATGAAAACTTTGCGAGAGAGATCATGCAGCTGTTTACAATCGGGCTTTGGAAATTAAATCCCGATGGCACGCATCAGCTTGATGACGGAGGGAAGAGCATACCAACTTATGATAATGAGATAATCAAGGAGATGGCCAAGGTGTTTACGGGAATGAGTCATAGCACGACGAAGAGAGGGCAACCGGCGACAAGTTTTTATGATTTCGGGACTGGTTCTGACTATGTGAACCCTATGAAGGTTTGGGATGAAGAGCACGAACCAGGAACCAAGGTTCTATTTGACGGAGTTGTTATTCCTGCCGGTCAAACTGGTGAGGTCGACGTGCAACAAACGCTTGATGCGCTGTGCGCCCATCAGAACGTGGCGCCGTTTATTTGTTTTCGCTTGATTCAAAGATTTACAACCTCAAATCCGAGTCCCGCTTATTTGAGGCGAGTGACATCTTCGTGGGATGCAAGCGATGGTGATCTAGGGGAGGTTTTGAAAGCCATTTTACTTGATCCCGAAGTCCGGGCTGGGGGTGGAGACTCCAGTCAGTCCGGAAAGGTCAGAGAGCCGTTGATTCGCCTGACTCATATTTTGAGAGCCTTTGCTGACCCAGACACTTCGGGGAAGTATGGGGCCTTTCATACAACTCTGAAGGCTGAGTTGGGGCAGTATGCAATGTCTTCCCCGTCAGTTTTTAACTTTTACCTACCAGGCTACACACCACGAGGAGAACCATATGAGCTTGGGCTTAAGGCTCCTGAGCTGCAGATTGCTACTACCAGTTCACTTCTGGCTACCCACGATCGGCTCAAAAAGACAGCGACGATCGGACATTTTGTCAGAGGGATCGACTATTCCGAGGAGCTTGCTCTCACGGATGATCCTGATCAATTGGCTGATCGCCTCGACCTTCTCCTCACCTGGGGTGAAATGTCCCCGAACACGAAATCGGTCATCATGGAGCGAATCAACAACGAGTTCTTCCAACTCGAGAAAGTCAGGGCGGCGGTGCAAATCATTGTCACGTCCCCTGAATTCAGCGTCTTGAGATAATTATGAAGGAGGAGATGATAAATACGAACAGAAGAAGTTTCATTGGGGAACTCAGTTGTGCATCAGTGGGTTCGATTGCGGCGCTTTCTTCTGCTCTGAATTTGAAGCTGGTTGGTTCGCTTTCCGCTGCTGAAACGCCAGCAGCGGAGGACTTTAAAGCCCTGGTGTGCGTGTTTCTCGCCGGTGGAAACGATTCGTTCAATATGCTGCTGCCGCAGGCCGGAGAGGAGTATGCCGAATATGCCGTCGCCCGAAGATCATTGGCGCTGCCGACCACGGAGATTACACCGCTTAGTCATACTTTGCCCGATGGCCGGCAGCTTGGAGTGAACTCCAATATGCCAGGCCTGATCAGTCTTTATGAGGGAGGTAAAGCGGCCTTCGTATCGAATGTTGGGACATTGATCGAGAGAACCACTGTCGCGAGTATTCAGGCTGGAACAGCAACCCTTCCTTTAGGGTTATTCTCTCATTCTGATCAGCAACTTCATTGGCAAACTAGCCTCCCCGAAACACGCCTGCCTGACTCTGGTTGGGCTGGTCGGCTAGGGGATTACTTTCAAGACCTAAATGGTGTCAGTGGAGTATCGATGAATATGTCGACGGCGGGCACAAATATCTTTCAAAGTAGCAGTGGGACTGCCGTCTTCTCTAAATCTCCTGGCACGCTGCCGGGTTTGGCCAACTGGGAGACCGGAAGTTACCTTAATCGAAGGAGGGCAATCGAAACGGTTCTCGAAGCCGAATACCAGAATGTCTTTGAACGTGCTTTGGCGAGCAAGACCGTAGACGCGATCGCGGCGAGTAAAGAATATCGAGATGCGGTGGCGACTGCTCCAGAAATCACTTCTCCGTTTACGATGACGAATCCGATTTCGGCGCAACTTAAGGATGTGGTGCAGAGCATCTCGGCAAGAGAAGGATTGAGCAAGAAGCGCCAGACGTTTTTTGTTAAGGCTCCGGGATGGGACCTGCATTCTTCTCTGGATCCGCACGCAACAATGCTCGCCCAGCTGAGCGAGGCAATTACCGAGTTTCAGGCTGCTATCGAGAGTATGAATCTCTCGGACAACGTGACGTTATTCACGGCTTCGGACTTTGGTCGAACGCTCTCTCCCAATGGGGGTGGAAGCGATCATGCATGGGGAGGCAATCAGATTGTCGTAGGTGGGGCAGTCAACGGGAAGAAAGTATATGGATCGTATCCTGAATTGGCGTTGGGGAACCCATTGGACTCGGGACGCGGCCGATTGGTTCCAACTCTTTCGGTAGATGAGTATTTCGCTGAGCTTGCGCTCTGGATGGGAGTTCCAAAGTCCAGCTTGGCAATGATTCTCCCGAATGTTGGGCGTTTTTATGACACGAGCTTGCCAGAGCCTCCTCTTGGATTAATGAATCTGCTATGACCAGACGGCTGGTATTATTAGGGGTATTGGGGGTGGTTGTTCTGGCGGTCTTGAGGTTCGGTCCCAAAGAATCTTTTTCCTCCGAAGCGGTTCAATATCCGGAAGGGGAAACTGTTTCTGAAAAAGAGCCCCCTCCCTCGTCAGTGCGGGTGATCCCAAACTCGTGGTTTGAGCTTGAATACGGGGCGGACGAGAATTCCCTCAAAGATGATCTTGAGATTGTGGCGACGACACTTACGGAGAGCCAGACGATGATCAAAGATTTCACGAGCTATTTCCTTCCGGACAACGAAGCCCTCACGTCTTTCTTGAGTGGTGTAAACCGTGATCGGATGGCTTGGATTCGACCATCTCATAGGGCGATTAGTGGAAATGGAGAACTATTGGATCGTTTCGGATCTCCGCTTTTTTTTCATAGGGAGACAGGAACGCGTTTCCAAGTTAGATCTGCAGGAAGTGATCGATTAATGTGGACTGATGACGATGTTGTTTATCCTGAGGCAAACTGAAGGAGCCACGGGGATTTGCCTTGTTGCCTGACTGTATTGAGCCTTAATAGCGGGACATGAACAGTGAGACCGACACTGCGAGTGAAATCACTCTTTCTAGGAATGGATTTTCATCCATGGCGCCCGCAGTTCTTTTTACTGGTGCTGCCGCATGGGTGATTTTTTTATACATGTTTACGTTCTATCCGGCGTATCCGACGACACCGGGCCTATCGCTGGCGGGATGGACATGGAGTGCTTGTAACTCGCTTAATGGATTTCTTCATGGACGGTTTGTTCCCCTCGCCTTTGTGGTGATGGCTGTGATTGCATGGAAAAATAATAGGGGCGAAAAGCTATCCCCATCGATGTGGGGGATTTTTTCACTTTCTTTGGGATTGCTGTTCTACCTTGTGTCGATTCGGACCATCCAACCTCGTTTGGCGCTGATTGGGGTGCCATTTGTAATTATCGGCTTAGTCCATTTCAGTTTTGGACTGAGATTTGCCAAAGCGATTATCTTCCCTGCCTTTTTCTTCTGGTTTACCATCCCAGTGCCGGGCCTGGAGGCGGCCTTGACTGGGAACCTCCAAACTCTAATCACCAAACTTTGTTACCAGACGGGCATGTTTTTCGGAATGGATCTCACCCGCTCAGGTTCAACGATTACTATTGGTGGTTCTGATCTCGAGATTGCTGAAGGCTGTAGTGGGATTCGATCACTGATGGCCCTTGTGATGATCGCCGCAGTTTACGCCAACTACACCCAAAAGGAGCTTTGGAAAAAAGCGGTTCTTTTTGCTTCGGCGATGCCACTTGCAATTGTTGGGAACTTTGGCCGAATTTTCACCATTTTGGTTCTAACTCAATTGGGGATGGAAGAATTTGCCAAGCAAACCTACCACGATTGGGCGGGGCTCCTGCTGTTCTTTCCAATCACATTGTCGGGCCTCTATATGGTCGATTATTTGCTTAACCTAAAGACACGCCGTAAGAAGAAGGTTAAGCGCACGATAAAAGCGAAGAGCGATCCTTCGAAGACCCCGATTGCTGATCAATGAAAAAACGAGCCATAGTTCTTCTGGGAATTGCTATTCTTTCTCTGGGTGCCGTTCTGTGGCTACCCGATATCCCCAAGATGAAGCCGTCGCGACTTGCGAACGAGCTTCCTGAGATGTTTAACGATTGGACGGGGAAACCCAAGGAGGCAGGGGCTCGAGAGAGAAAGGTGCTCGCGCAGGATACTGAATTTGAAAGAATGCAATACTTTCATCGGGATGGGGGGTTACCGTCTGTTGAAGCTTCAATTGTTTTTTCGGGAAAAAATCTTAGCCAGAGTATTCACCGCCCCGAGGTCTGTCTCCGCGCACAAGGTTGGGAGTTTGTGAGCGAGGCCTATCACAATTGGGAGGGGATCTTGCCTGATGGGGAGATCCTTCCCGTTAAGGAAATTATTTGCAAACAAGTCCATCGTTATAAGGATGACGAAGGCAGACTAAACCCAACGATCCTTGAGAATGGGAAGGAGTTGATGATTTGGAGGTCCTTCTGTTACACTTTTATCGGTCATGAACGGATTGTTTCCGGCCACTACGAACGCACGGCGGAGGATATTAAAGATCGGCTTTTTAAAGGTTATGACCAACGTTGGGCCTATGCCACTTTTTCCTCGTTCATTAGCGGGAAATACGCTGAGCAAGGAGCCTCCATCGGATCAATGATCGTTCTCGATGAGGCAGAGACAAGAGGGCACATTCGCTCTTTTTTGAAGGAATTGCTTCCTAAGATTTTGTCAGCACCCGGAGAGGGATCCGACGATTCAATCAATAAACGAAGATCATCCGGCTCATGATTGACCGCGGCTCCAAACAACTTTTTTCGATCCAGCTTTTGCAGGTTGCCGATGCGATTCTGGTTTGGGTTGGCTTTGTTCTGGCGGCAGCAGTGCGTGGTCCGGTCAGGAATATTTTGGGGATGAGTGACCTCGGCGAAAGCGGTTTTGAGGGGATGACTTGGGTCGTCTATATCGTGGTTCCATTTACTCCTTTGGTGCTTGAGCGGTTTGGTCATTACGACCACTTTCTTTCGAAGCGATGGTCTCAGAGATTTAGCGGCCTTTTCCGGGGGATGCTGATTGTTGTCTTTATTGTTGGGATCGTGGCTGTTTTCGGAAAAATGACCGATACCAGACGTCTGATTCTTGGGTCAGGGATTCTCTTTAGCTTTGCACTTCTTTGGGTAAGAGATCAGGCGACTACCAAGGTAATAAAGGCACGGGCAGCTTATGGAGGCTTTCGTGAACGTGTGGTGCTTGCTGGAGCTGTCACAGAAACGGCAACTTTCCTGGAAGAGCTGGAACATGGGGTTTCAGAGACCTGGAAGATTGTAGCCCACTTCGATTTAAGCAAAAGGTCGGTGAGAGAACTTGATGAGATCATAAAAAACGAGTCGGTGCAGCGGGTGATCTTTTTATCCCAGCACACCGAATTCGAGAGGGTGGCACGGGCCGTCGAGGTTTGCGAAGTGCAAGGAGTCGAGGCTTGGATTGGAGCTTCTTTTTTACAGACCCAAGTGGCTCGACCCAGCTTTGATTCGATCGGTGGTTTGCCGATGCTGGTCTTTCGCTCAACCCCCGAACTTTCCTGGCAACTCTTTGCCAAGAAGTTGGTCGATGTGGTCGGCGCTCTGGCGATCGTGGGAATCTCTTTCCCGTTGTGGATTGTAGCAATGGTCGGCATTCGACTTGCCAGCCCCGGTGCCCCGGCCATTTTCACCCAACAGCGCTCTGGCCTTTATGGAAAGCCATTTTGGATTTATAAATTCCGCACGATGGTTCCAAATGCTGAGAAGTTGCTCGCCGACGTTAAGGAAGAGCATGGCAACGAGGTTGATGGCCCTGCTTTTAAGCTGCGATCTGATCCGAGAATCTTTGGTTTCGGCAACTTTTTGCGGAAGTACAGTATCGACGAACTCCCCCAGATGATCAATGTCTTGAAAGGTGAAATGAGTCTGGTGGGGCCTCGACCGCTGCCGCTTCATGAAATTGATTCCATTGTGAACTCTGCTCACAGACGTCGTCTCAGTATGAAACCTGGAGTGACGTGCCTATGGCAGATTAGTGGCCGAAGTGATATTACTGATTTCGATGAATGGGTAAAACTTGATGTCGAATATATCGACTGCTGGTCTCTTTGGGAGGACTTTCGAATTCTAATCAAAACGGTTCCAGCGGTATTATTTAGTAAGGGTGCGAGATGAGTAAAATGTTGTTTTTAGTTTATGTCTTGGTTTCTTTGGGGTTTGCCGTGATTGCGGTAACCGGGGGCGATCACGTGATCGGAAGAGCGGGCTTTGGGCTTGTCTTGCTGGCGCTCCCCGTCTTTCTGCTGGGTTTGAATAATCTTTTTTCATCTAAAGTTCGCGAACGAACTTGGCTTTCGGTGATCACTGTTCTTGGAGGGGGATACTTCATCTGGCGGGCTCTCGCAGGTGGCCCCATAGGTCTGGCACTTCCGGACATCACACTGGTCTTGGCAATTCTTGTCACCTATCAGGCGGTGACGATGTCAGGGATTGGGTTGAAGAAGGCCATCATCGTAGTTCTGGCAATCGTTTGTGTTGCAAATGTAGGGATTGCTGTGGTCCAGGCACTGTCAGGTAGTGACTACGACTTTTGGGAGGGCTCGGCAAAGGAGGCTTCTGCAGTTACCGGATTTTTCGGTCACTACAACGCATTCGCCTCGTTTCTCAATGGCGCGATTTTCTTTTTTTTGAGCGTGGCACTATTGGGGAAGGGAAAGATCGTGCGAATTGGGTGCATCCTGCTTGTTGTCGGGATGCTTGTGGCTCTCCACCTAAGTGGTTCACGAGGTGGGTGGATCTCGTTTGTGATTGGTGGAGTGGCCTGGTTGATTGCGATCAATATTTGGTTGGTCCAGCAGAAGAGCAAGTGGGTGGGGGTGTCTATTATTGCCTCATTTGGCCTGGGGGTGAGTGGGGTGTTGACCTCTGTCTTGGTAGTTCAAAAACTGTCTGAGAAACGTGCTGAGCACAGCGATGAGGGCCTGCCGGTAGAACAAGACGTGATCGTAGATGACGGGGGACGCCTAGACTTCCAGCAGATGGCCATAGAAGTATTTCAAGATGAGCCGGTCTTAGGAAATGGGCCCCGGGCATTCTCATATGTTTCTCTTCAGAAGTGGGACCCCTCGGAATTGTTATTTAGTAACCGGCCTCCAGAATGGGTTCACAACGAATATCTGCAGGCCCTCACCGATTATGGAGCGGTGGGACTCGTGATTATTTTAATCGTTCTCCTTCTGCATGGAATTTTGGGTTGTTATTCCTTGTTCACTGAGAGTAACGGGGATGTCGATCCAATCTTTAAGATTGGTGCTCTTGGAGGGCTGGTAGCTGTCCTGTGTCAGTGTTTGTTTAGTTTTTTGATGCACTTTCCGTCATGTGCAATTCTGTGCGCATTCCATCTTGGGATTTTAGCCTCGAGCCCTAGGGCATTTCGAAGCAAGGGGGGATTCGAGATGGCGGGGAAGGTGGCGACCGGAGTTTTGGGGATCGCGACTTCGGTGTCTCTTATTCTGGTTTCCGTGCCACTTTTTCAGTCATTTCGTTTAAGTCTCAAGGCAAACCAGGCGCTTGCGAATGTGGTGACCGCCGGAGACGCTTTCCATGCTCTGGAGATCTTAGACGAAGCAGGGACAGCGGGCCGTGACCCGAAGATTTTTGAAGTTGCGGGACGTCTGGCAATGACAAAGGCGGCTGTTTCTATGGTGAATAAGGATCGTGAGCTCGCAAAAAGATTTAACGAGCGTGCAAGGATCGCCTTTGAGAAGGCCCTTAAGTATAACCCACATTTTTCTCCGGCAATCGCAGGATTACCCCGGGTACATGATGCGCTGGGCAATGCACTGGAAGCTGAAAAAGGTCATGAGAAGGCGATGGCCACTCTTTGGGCTCGCGAGTTTCGGCTAAAGCCTCATTATTATGCCGCTAAGAGCGCGATGATGGAAGGATATCGCGCGATGGTCGGGCAGGATGACTTGATGGCCTTGCAGCACTTTCGCAAGGCTCTTGAGAGAATTAGCAAGCGACGTGAGCTACTTGAGCGTCATTGGGAACGCCCTGACGAGAAGAGCCTTCGGATGGAAGTTGAAGGCTGGATTGCTTTCCATGAGGCGCGAATGTTGTTCCGGAAGGGAGATGATGTCTGGAAGAATGCAAGGCCCCGTAATCCGGGCTTGGCGTATGGGCTCATGCTTGAGGCTCAAAAACGCTACCGGGCCAGTGAGAAGGTGGTGCGGGACAAGGATTCGCGGTGGGGACGGCAAGTGGAGCAATTGGAAGTGAACTTGAACCTTTTTGTGACTGTTCGGGAACGCCCCGCCCAATTGACCGCGGAACAGATTGCGAAGATTGTGACTCCCGAAGCGGGCCTTGATTCCGGACCCTCGAACCGTTAAACCTCTGTGACATGAACTCCAATTTTGGCATGAAACTTTTTTCTGGGACGGCTCATCCCATGTTGGCCGGGCAGATTGCCTCCAGCCTCGGTGTTGAGCTTGCTGATGTCAATGTGACCGCCTTTCCCGATGGCGAAACGTTCGTGAAGATCAACGAGAACATTCGAGGTGAAGATGTCTACATCATCCAGCCGACTTGTCCTCCAACCAACCACAATCTCATGGAACTCATGATCATTGTAGATGCGGCAAAACGAGCGAGTGCGGGGAGGATCAATGCCGTGATTCCATTTTTTGGATATGCCCGGCAGGACCGGAAAGATCAACCTCGCGTGCCAATTACAGCCAAATTGGTGGCAGATTTGTTATCGGCGGCTGGTGTTGACCGAGTGGTGACGATGGATCTTCATGCCGCCCAAATTCAGGGATTCTTTAACATCCCCGTGGATCATCTTTATGGTAAGCCCATCATTATCCGTGAATTGAGAGAGCGATTCGGAGACGGCTGTTCGGATCTCACCGTGGTCTCTCCCGATGTTGGAGGGGTGAAGATGGCTCGCGCTTATTCCGATGCCCTGGGAGCTCAGCTTGCCATCGTGGCGAAGCACCGTATCTCGGCAACGGAGGTGGAGGCGATGCAGGTCATTGGAAATGTCGAAGGGCGTGATGTTGTTCTTGTTGACGACATGACCGAGACTGCCGGAACTCTCTGTGCGGCCGCTGAAATATTGAAAAAAGGGGGGGCAAACCGCATTTTTGCAGCCGTTTCGCATGCGGTCATCGGAGAGTTGGGGCACAAAAGGATCGAGGAATCTGCCATTGAAGAAGTCATCACCACAGATTCCACTCCGGTGGAAGCCCGTGGGAAAGTCCGCCCGGTGTCTATTGCTCCGATTCTGGGACAGGCTATTCAGAGGATTCACAATGGTGAGTCGGTGACGTCGTTGTTCGATATCAATACCGATGTTGATGACTAACGCCAATGGGCCACCTTGTGAATTGATCTGAGTTAGGGTCATGTAAGAAGACAACCTCAGGTTAATCCTGGGGTTTCTTGTTTTAAGAGGCGCTACACGTCGGGTGTGCCGTGAGCGGAATGTTCAGAATTTTAAGCGAAAGAATTGGCGGAACTGCTCTGATCCGGCATCGATCCCGACACGTTGGAAACCTGCCAAGACTCCTTCTTGATCGGGCCATGGCGTGGGAATTGTTTCTGGAGTCGTCCATTGGACGAGGTCGACTGATTGCTCAATCGCAGGGGCCGGGAGCGCTGGCGAGGAGGGCAGGAGAAACACATAGGAAAGAGTTCCCGATGAGTTGATGAATTTTGGAAAGAAGGTGCGGGCGAATGAAGGATCATTGGGAGGCGATCCGATCCCAGCTTCGACAAGGTTGGTGATTCCGTCCTGGTCAAGGTCATCGAGCCCACCGAGCTTAACGAGAATCTCATGACCGACCGAAGATGTGATCGAAAGAGCAAGAGATTGACCAATCGATGATGACGGGTATCCGTCATCATCGCCGGATGGAAGAAGCCCTGCAAATGAGTCGATTTCAACTGAGGATCCGTCGCGAATTTCAAGAGTGTCACCTTTCGCCAAAATCTTAAACACCGTGCTCTTTTCGGCTCTAAAGAGGCCCCTTACGGGCAGCGAGTTTTCGACTAATTGAGCGAGAAAGCAAATGCTTCCATCGGAACATAAGGTAAGGGTGGTGCTCTCAAGCGAGTCTCCCATTGTCGCAGTGGGGCTGATGGCTGGTAAAGGATCTCCCTGACGGACGAGAACCCGGGTGTCCGAAGCGAGTCTCAAGAGGACTTGGTCGTTGTCGGGAGTGACCGAGGCCCCGGTGAGAGTGTTGCTCAAAAAACAATCTCCACGCTCGTTCATGATAAACTCTGAGCCTGCCAAGTCGCCAATAAATGCGACTTCGTCGATTTCTTCCCCCTCTTGTAGAATAATATGGGCCTCCAATCCAGAAGGCTCAACTCGGACCAAGACAGTATCATTTCCCGGGCCAATCCCTCCGGTCAACGAAACAGCCGCGACAATCTGTCCAGCACTATTGATTTTAATTTTTCCGATTTCTCCCCAAAAAACCTGAGAGCTGCCCGGGATGGATTTCCCCTGAATGATGGGAAAATCGATTTCATTTCCGTTCCTTCGAACAATTGCCTGTCCTGCGTCAGATAAGTTTGCAACGAGCGCGATCTGATTGTTCGAATTCATCGATAGCTCTCCTTCGTAGAGATTCGAAAAAACGACTCCCGGAGGGAGCAAGGGATGGCTGCCGCCTTCTTCAAGGATCACGCCTTCGCCCGATAGGAAAACACCTGAAAGCAGGGTCGGTGGCAGTTCTGACTCTAGGTTGATCCGGCAAAGCAACTCACCGGATCTGCTGGCTACGAATCCGTTGCCGATTCCGGTGTTCAGAGAAGCGATCGTGGTTCCAACAGGTGCTCCGGGGATCTGGCGACCTTCAAGCAGAATTGGGGCGGCGGCGGTTTTCCAAATCCCTTGAACCGTGGCACCGGATTTATTCTTGATGTTCTGTGAGAAGATTTGTGATCCCTGACCAGTGGGACAGGCGATCATTTCGGGGTTTGGATTGCCATTAAACGTATAGGCTTCTCCATCGATCGTCACAGTGTCGCCCTCAATCACGAGACCTTCCGGAGCATTGGCGTTGGCGATCCAGTAGCATCTTTTGTCAGGTTCCAGTAATGAGCCACTCCCGACGATTTCTCCGGAAGCCATCATCCCTCCAATTGTGAAGGTGGAGAAATGCCTCTTGGTAACCCACTGAGTCGCGCGGAGGACGAGGTCTAAAAATTCCGGTTGGATGATTGTATCGTAAGTTGTGGTTGACCCACCCGCCGGGACATGGCCGCTGGCGGTGTAGAATACCCGACCAAGTTCCTCATTCCTCACCCAGGTCCAAGGGAATCTGTTTTCGCCATTAACTCTCTCCTGAAGAATGGTAATATCAGGGTTTAGATTCTTAAGAATGTAAGTTTCGTCAAAAGAGTCCAGTGGCGGAAGATTCTTTGTCAGCAGATGGTCTGGCCTGATCGTTTGGGGGCTAAATCTTCCGATGGTGTGCCTTTGGAATCTTCCGCCCAAGAGGTCGCTGAATCGAGAGTCGTTTCGAAATGCGGCGCTGGCGACATGTAAGCCAACCAACGCCCCTCCGCCACGCACATAGTCTCGAATGACTGGAACCAAGGGCTGGTTGAAGGAGGAGTCACCGGAGCTGATTAGATTCCCATACATCATTAGGGCATCGTAGCCGGAGAGATTGGCTGCTGTGAGATCGCCGAGATTGTTGGTGAAGGACAAGGAGAGACTCCGGGCCAGAAAAGCCGGTGAAAGGTGATCGAAAACCGATTCCGGCCTATGGTGGGGGTTTTCCTGAAATCCCAGAAACAGGATTTTGGTGGGATGAGCTGTTCCAGAGGGATCGACCACGGCGATCACTTCATGATCCACAGGGGTTGCATGGCTCATTCCGGCAATGAAAACGGTCAATAGCCAGGCCCCGAATCGGGCATTTGAAACTCTCTGCATTGTTGAGATTAGGGAGATCCCTTTTTCCGTGCAAACTCAAACCCCCTTCCTTCCAGAAAGAAAAGGTGCTTCCGTCAAAAAACAGGCATTGACTAAATCCCTTTTAGCAGTCTACTCACCCGCCCCGCGTGACACCCTCTGCGGGAAGATCAACCGACTACTACGATGGCGAAGACCCAAACTCTCCAGGCTGAAACCCGTAAGCGCACCGGATCCGGTGTGCTGAAGCAAATGCGCCGTGAAGGCTACCTTCCCTCCGTTGTTTACGGTAGGGGCTCCGAAAACGTCAACATCAAGGTCAGCACCAAGACCCTCACCGACATGCTCGCACACAGCGCGTCGGAGAGTATCCTGGTTGATCTCGAGATCGATGGCGGCTCTGCACAGGCTGCGTTCCTTCAGTCCACCCAGCACAACGCTCTCAGCGGAGCTTTGGTTCACGCCGATTTCCTCGCTGTGACCAAGGGCATGAAGATCAGTGCTTCCATTCCGATCGAGCTCCATGGTGAGCCGGTGGGTGTGAAATCCGGTGGAATTACCGAGCAGCTGATTCGTGATCTTGAAATCACTTGTTCCCCCAAGGATCTCCCCGAGAGGATCGATGCCAATATCGAGCATCTTGGAGTTGGCGATTCCATCACCATTGGAGATCTTGATCTTCCGGATGGAGTGGAACCAGGCCCCGCAGCGGAGGTGCTCGTGGCGATCGTCAATGAATCCCGCGTTACCCAGTCTGACGAAGAAGAAGGAGAAGGAGAAGGTGCCGAAGGCGAAGGTGCCGAAGGCGAGGGAGAAGGTGCTGCTTCTGCCGACGCAGCGGCTTCCGAGTAAATTTGTCCTTCGACTCAATTTCAAAGCGCCCGTTGCCTTGTGCTTCGGGTGTTTTTCTTTTCTCCAACCGCTGCCTCCTCTAGGTTGATTACGTGAGTTTGAAATGCATCGTTGGTCTCGGTAATCCCGGTGACAAATATCTTCACACCCGCCACAATATTGGCTTCCGGGTGCTCGACGTCCTCGCGGAAAGGGCTGGTCGGGAATTTCAGCTCGAAACGAAGTGGGAATCCCGAACCTGCAAGATGGACGATGTCTTGCTGGTTCAGCCACTCACTTATATGAACGAAAGTGGGAGGGCCATTGGTTCCTTGGCGAGATTCTTCCGATGGGAGCCGGAACAGATCCTGGTGGTGTTTGACGATATTTCCCTTCCGTTGGGCCATCTTCGATTCCGTATGAATGGGGGACATGGAGGTCACAATGGTGTTCGTTCGCTCCTCTCCCATTTGCCGACCGACCGATTTCCCCGACTTAAATTAGGGATTAATGGAGCGGATGGAGAAAAGCTTGTGGGGCACGTTTTGGGAAGCTTTGCAGGAGATGAACGAGAACTCGTAGAAAACACGCTTGCAAGAGCCGCCGATGCTGTTCAGCTTACGGTTTCTAGCGGTCTTGAAAAAGCCGCAAACGAGTTCAACACCCGAACTCCGAAGAAACCGAAAAAACAAACGGAACCAGATGAATCGCAAGTACGAGGGCATGATTGTCCTGAACACCCAGGGAACGGAGAGCAGCATTGACGACCTCGTCAGCACCGTCTCCAAAGAGCTCGAAGAAGAAGGCGCCAAGCTTGATGAAATCAAGCAGCTCGGTCGCAAGAAATTCGCCTACAATGCCCGCAAGCTCGATGGCGGACATTACGTGAATTACGTTTTCGAAGCCGAGGCTGACGTGGTCGAAAAAATTCAGGCCCGTCTCAAACTCAACAACTCGGTGCATCTGCAGCACTTTCAGCGTCTTTCCTAAATTTTTAATCTCGACCTCTTTTTGCGATGGCCAACGTCAACAAAGTCATGCTCCTCGGGAATATCACCCGGGATCTTGAAGTCCGCTATACTCCCAAGGGAACGGCAGTTTGTGATCTGGGGATGGCAGTGAACCGGGTTCGAACCGGTGACAATGGAGAGAAGATTGAGGAAGTCACCTTCGTCGACGTGACCCTCTGGGGCCGTCAGGCCGAACTTGCCGGGCAATACCTTGCCAAGGGACGCTCTGTTTTCATTGAGGGGCGTCTTCAGCTCGACCAGTGGGATGACAAGCAGACCGGTCAAAAACGTCAACGTCTACGGGTTGTCGGAGAGAACATGCAGTTCATCGGCGGACAAGGCGGTGGAGGAAGTCAGGGCGGTGGCGGGAACGCCCCCCAGCAGCAAGAGTCGGGTCCTCCGCAGCAAGAGTCGGGTCCTCCGCAGCAAGAGCAGGCACCACCTCCCTCAAATCAGGGTGGAGCTGCCGCTCCCGATAGCTTTGACAACGACGACGACATTCCATTTTAGAAAGTGAATGCGGCTTTCGGCCCGTCCGGAATCATTTCTACAGGAGCCACCCAAAATGGGGGGCTTTTTTTTATTCGGGTTTCTGCCATGGGACGGCGCCGCCCCGTTGAATGTGGGCGCGCATACCGACGGCCAACTCGCGGAATTTTTGAGCCTGATCTTTGGAAAGGTCCCTTTCTTCCAGGGGGTCATCGTCCAGATTGAATAACTCCCAAGGCATCATGGGTGAATTTTTCACGAGCTTCCAGGGACCTCGTTTCATGGCCCATGAGACTTCGCCCATGTAGCGAAGGTTCCCTTCACGGCGGGTGAAGAAAAGATCCCGTTCTTCGGTGACCTGGATTCCGCTTTTCAGCAAAGAAAGAAACGACCGCCCATCCAGACCTGATGGCGGTTGCCCTCCCCCTGCTTCGAGCGCGGTTGGAAAGAGGTCCATTGTCAAGGCGGTGAAGCCTGTCGTTCCCGGCTTAATGATTCCGGGCCAAACCGCGCAGGCTGGAACCTTAAGGCCGCCTTCATACATGTCTTGTTTGCCGCCCCGGAGTTTTCCGCAGTTTCCTCCCACATTGAGTTGCCCGCCGTTGTCCGAGACAAAGACAATCAGGGTGTTTTCCCATTGTCCGTTCTTTTTGAGAGCGGCGATGACTTTTCCAATGCCGTCATCCATATGCTCGATGAGGGCGACTAATTTGGCCCGCTTCACGGTGATGCCTTCTTCGCGCGCCATGACCTTCTCCAGCCAGTCTTTTGGCGGCTGAATGGGCGTGTGTGGGGCATTGTAGGCAAGGTAGAGGAAGAAGGGGGATGGCGAATCCCTCGTGGCCAGAGCGTCGAGGTGGTTGACGGTCCAGGTGGTGAAAATGTCGGTGGCGTGACCCACGGGATTTACCTTTCCTTTGTTCAAGCGCATGTAGTGCTGATTGTGCCGGCGGTGATGGTAATAGTCGTCCATCATGTCACCGAGAAACCCGTGGAAGTGATCAAAGCCCCGCGTGTTTGGGTGGGCCTCGTCATCGAGCCCAAGATGCCACTTCCCGATCGCGGCGGTTGAGTAGCCCTGCTTTTTTAATGCCTGCGGGAGTAAGGTGGCTCCGGGTGAGAGGTATCCCCAGCTATCTTCCGGTTTGGTCCGGATGACGCCGGGCACCCCTACCAATTCCTGATAGCGGCCTGAGAGCAACGCTGCTCGGGTAGGAGAGCACACCGGGCAGTTGGCGTAGAATTCCGTAAAGCGAAGCCCGCTTGCCATGAGGGCATCAAGATGAGGGCTCTGGAGGTCCGTGGCCCCGTAGCAGGAAAGGTCACCGTAACCCAGGTCATCGGCGACAATGACGAGGATATTGGGCTTTTCGGCGGCCCAAGTGGTCCGGGTCACGAAGAAGAGGAAAAACAAAAGTAAGCGCATCGCCCCAATGAGTAGATTCAGAGAGGTAAGAACCCAAGCTAAAGTCATGCAATTTTCTTCTCTTATGGTCTTTTTGATCGAGATCTGTTAGCAAGGATGTTCATGAAACGATCAATCGCGGTGGCAATCTTCTCGGCGACTTCAATTTTTACTGTCCATGCAGACGAGCCAAGCTTGCGGGTCGGGCATGCCCAGACTCCCGGTGAGGCGAAGGCGGAGCTGGAGGGTTTGAAGGAGAGTTATCCGAATTTGACGGACTGGAAAAAGCGGAAGAAGAAGTTGGTGGCGGGAATTTTGGAAGGAGCTCAGCTGACGATTTTACCGGAAATGACGCCCTTGAAGCCGCGGATTTCAAACAAGCGAACTCATAAGGGCTATACTGCTGAGAGTGTGGCCTTTGAGAGTTCTCCGGGATTCTTTGTGACGGGGACTTTGTATGAACCGACGGAGGAGTTCGAATCGTATGCGGGAATCCTTTGCCCGCATGGCCACGGGGGGAGGTTCAAGGGGAGTCGGCAGGCGCGCTGTGCCGCTCTGGCCCGGATGGGGGCGAAGGTGTTCCTTTATGACATGGTGGGTTACGGGGATTGGGAAGAAGCGGGTTGGGATCATCGCAAGACTCCCGAGGTGCTGCGGCTGCAAACCTGGAATAGCATGCGGGCGTTGGATTTCGTGCTGTCGCTGCCGAAGGTGGATGCGAAGCGGATTGGGATGACCGGTTGTTCGGGCGGAGGAACGCAGACCTTTATTCTAACGGCGATCGATGAGCGGATCGCAGTGAGTGTGCCGGTTTGTCAGGTTTCGGCTCATTTTTTTGGAGGGTGTGTCTGTGAGAGCGGGATGCCAATCCATCACGGCGAAGATTTTAAAACGAACAATGTCGAGGTTGCGGCACTGGCTGCTCCCAGACCCCAACTGCTCGTTTCAAATGGTTCTGATTGGACGGTGAATACGCCGAAGGTGGAGTATCCGCATGTGCAATACGTTTACGGATTATACGGTGCGAAGGAGCGAGTCGGGAATGCACATTTTCCAAAAGAGAAGCACGATTATGGCGAGTCCAAACGGATGGCGGTGTATCCGTTTCTGGCGAAGCATCTGAAGCTTGATCTCTCGGAGATTCAGAATGCCGGGGGAGAGATTGATGAGTCCTTTGTGACGGAGGAAACACGGGAGGCGATGTTGGTCTTTGGGAAAGGGAATCCTTATCCGAAGGAGGCGGTGAAGCCGAATTCGCAATTGCCTTGATTGCGACTCTCTGGAGAGCGTTGGGCCTCTTTAGAAAAGCTCCTCCTGAATAGGGCTCGGAGGATTTTTGAGGAGGGGATTGGCGGTTTTTTCAGTGGTGAGGAGATTGGGCGCGGGAGCGAAGGATTCCAGTCCTTCGAGGAGATAGGCTTGTTGCTCGTCCGCTGTGAGGATGGCCGGCATGCGGTGATGGATGGGGGAGACGAGGGAATTCGCCTCAGTGGTGAGCATGGAGAAGCAACGACCTTGTTCGGGTGAGTCTTCCCAAATTCCGGCCATCCAGAGCCATTCGTTCAAAGGGCTGCGGAAGAGATGGGTCTGCTTTTGGCCTTTTGGGCCGCTCCATTCGTAATAGGAGGCGACCGGGATGAGGCAGCGTCGTTTTTCGATGGCCTCATGCCACATGGAGCTGTCGAGGTTGTCGCTGCGGGTGTTGTTGACGACTCCCAAGCCCTTGCGTTGGAACCCCCAGCGCATGGTCGCGATCTCGCCAGAGGGGATGACGACGGAGGCTTGGTCGGTGCGGCGGATGAGGACTGAATCTTCGGGAGCCGGAAGTCTTACTTTATCCGGTTTTTTAGCTGTGTTGAAGGCGTTGCACATTTCTTGAGATCATTCCTTGAACCAGCGGTAGTGACCGGTGATGGGGTAGGTGAAAAGATCGTCGTGTTCGGCCGCACCTCCTCCGATATTATGGACAATGAGGGGGGCGCCATCAGAGTTCGTTTGGTCCGAGACGATCATGATGTGCGGGCGATTTCCGGCAACGGTGCAGGTGACGAGGTCGCCGGGTTTGTAGTCATCCTTGTTTTTTGTGACCTTGAGCTCGAGGCCGCGTCGGTTGAAGTAGGTCCGAAGGTTGGGGACGCGTCGGTGATCGATGTTTTTGTCGGGTCGCTTCAGGCCCCAACGTTTTGGATATTTGGAGAAATTTTTCTTCATGTCCTCGTGAACAAGCTTTTGAAGGTCGAATCCCTGATCACGGAAAGCCCGGACGATGACATCGGTGCAGACGCCCCGTTCTTTCGGAACATCGCCGCCGGGATATTTGAGGGAGACGTAGGCGGGATCGTAGGTGTTGGTGACCCCGATTTGCGCGCGGGCGGCTTCGGCGAGTTTTTCGCCTTTGGTGGTTGCGGTTTTTTGACCGCAGGCCAGCAGAGTGAGAAAGAGGATGATCGAGGTCAGAATTCTCATTTATAGGCAAGCGAGGCAGGAGCTTGTCTTTGTTTGAGAGGCGGGGCGTTTCCGGGAAGCTCTCGCTCGACGGGAGGAGAAGTGATTGCTACTCCTATCCCGTGATCGCAGAAATCGGTGATAAGATGATGACGATTCCCGAGATTTGGCTCTGGGCTGCCGGACTTAGCGTGCCCCTTGTATGGGCGGCCGCAAGGGTGGGAGGGAGAACCGGGAGCCTAGTGACATTCTGCTTTGCTGGTTTCTTGACTGCGATACTGGCGTATGCAGCGATTCACGAGTCGTTTCTGGACGGGGACTTTAGTCCTGCTGTTCAACAAGAGATGGGGAGTCGCTGGATTGCCCATTCGGTGACGGCGGGTTTCCTGCCGCTTGTCTTGGCGGCCTTGATTCTTGGACTGCGCCGACCCTGGGCTAAGCGAGGTCCTCGTTGAAGTAGACTTTGATGTAGCTCATCTTGCGCTCGGCATCGTAGCCTTTTTCGAGGACGTCGTCGGGCTTATCGACGACCTTGGGCCGCAGGCGGATTTCGACGCCGGTATCGAGCTTCATGATGGATTTCATGAATTTTCTGGCCTTGGTGACGTCGCGTTTTGAGATGTCGAAGTTTTCCTCAAGTTTGATGCCTTCCTCTTCCTCAAGACGTTTGCGTTCTTCTGCGAATCGGGTTTTTGCAGCGTCGGTGCGAAGAGCTTGTTCTTCGAACTCCTGAAGGCTGAAGTTTTTTTGTCCTGAGAGGTATGAGAGGGCCTCTTGGGCGGGTTCGTTGACGTCCCATGGCGGGCGGTCTTCAGCGACGCCTTCAGGAGAAACGGCGGCGACAGCCATTTCGGCGACGCGTTTACTGAGGAGAGCGGAGTCGGGAATGGGGCGGACGCCGAGAAAGTCACGAACCCAAAACCGAGACTCGGAGCCTCCGCGGTCGAAGGTGAGAACGTAGAAGCCTTTTTTCTCAAGATGTTCCATGATGAGACAGCCCTTGTCGATTTTCTCGGGATTGATGCCTTGTTCGGTTTCGAGTTGAAGGTCCCCATCCCGGGTCGAGATACTGAGGAAAGGGGTCATGCTCTCAGATTTCAGGATACAAATGGCCCGTTTCATTTCTCCATCGAGATCGATGGAGTTGATGAGCGAGATGCAAAGGTCGCCTGACCTGATGTTGGGGTGGGAGGACTTTGAATAAAGACGCTGGGCGATTTCGCAGCCTTGTTCGAGAAGCGCTTCGGAGTCTTCGAAAATGGCCTTGGCGCTGGCATTGACTTCGTTTTTTTCGAGGGAGCTGTGGTGGGTGAAGCGTTGGCCGATAAGATTACGGAAGGGCTTCAGGAAAATGGGGCAAAGGGTGGCCTGATCGTCGTCGCTGACGTTAAAAAGTTGCTTGGAGGTTTGCAGGGTTTCGTCGCGAGAGGGATTACCAACTTTTGCGAGGACTAAGCCCGAGATTTCTACCGCTTCGAAGTTCAGCTTCAACGTCATGGGCATTGTCTAGGGAGCGGACTCGGAATAAGAAATTCAAATTCGCGAAAAATGCGTGAGATGTGAGCGGTTTGTGAATAAGCATGGGTCATGCGCATCGTCCGGACACTCGCTTTCGTTGGTTTTGCGATCAGTGCCTATCTTTTCTCCATGAAACTGACCGGGAAAATCACGTCGGTGGTGGGCTGTGGTGGTGAAGGTGGATGCGCTGACGTATTGGGGTCAGAATGGTCCCAGTGGTTTGGGATTCCCGTGAGCGCGGTTTCGGCCGTCTTTTATCTTGGGGTGATTGGACTGACTTTCAAGCTTTCGAAGCCTCTTCTTACGATGGCGGCGATCCTTTTGATTGGGGCGGCGGTTTGGTTTATGGGCTTGCAGGTATTTGTCATCAAATCGTTTTGCCCGTGGTGTTTCTCGACTCACATGGTGGGTTTTGCGACAGCGGCGGCGATTCTCTGGAAGGTGCGAGGGAAGATCAAACCGGCTGTTGTTTTTGTTCCCGTGTTGCTGATTCTTGGTCTAGCTCTCGGGCAGGTATATGGACCCAAACCTGACACGTATGAAGTGACCTCTGAGAGTAAGCTGGAAAAGCGTAAAGAAGTGAAGGAACAGGTGGCGGGCGAGGGGCGTCTGATCACTTTCAGAACGCCTGACGGCAAGGCTGTGAAAACGTATCGTCTTGGATCCGTGCCCTTCATCGGTTCGCCGGATGCGAAGCATTTTCTCGTGAAGTATTTCGACTACACTTGTGGCTCTTGCGAGAAGATGGAAGGGGACCTTGAAGCCCTCTTGCAAGTTTACCCCAAGGAGATAGGAGTCATCCTAATGCCGGCTCCTCTGAATCGGGCCTGCAATCCCTATCTCCCAAAGGGATTTCATGATCACCAGGATGCTTGCGAACTTGCTCGATTGGGACTTGCTGCTTGGAGGGCTCAGCCAGAATCCTTTAAAGAAGCGCACAAAATTCTCTTCCAGCGTCCAATTCATAGCCCTGAAAGTGCAAGGATCGAACTCGAGAAATTGATTCCCTCGGTCAAACTTGACGCTGCTTTGAAGGATCCATGGGTTGGCCAGTCGCTCAAAGCTAACTTGCAAGACTACCAGCTTCTCTCGAGCCGCGACCTTAATATGCCCAAGCTCATGATCACAGGTTCCAAGACGATGCACGGCTTGGTTGGCTCGCCCGAAGAGTTTGTTAAAATCATTGGGAGGGAGTTCAAGCTCGAGTAGTTTTTTCCTCCTCTTTTTCTCCATCGCCAACAAACTTTTCCACGATTTCTTCCCGCTGACCGGGCTGGAGCGATTGAGGTGAACTCCGCCAATTTTTTTGAGCCATTTGATCCGGTTGGCCCAGAGTTCCTGAAAGAGCCGTTTCCCAACCGAGAGGTTCATGGGGCCGGAGTTGAGGACACCATAGAGCGCTTGATCGGGCATGAACTCGATCACTCCGATCACGAGAAGGAGTCAAAAAAAGACTTCGCCCCAGCTTTGGTCGCCTTGCAGGCCGAGAGGCACTCCATGTTCGAGGTTGCAACCAACAAGATGAGGGCGGCACGGCACCATTGCTCGAGGTCGTTTTTAAGCCCCTCCTCGACCTTTGGCCATGCGCATTCCCTTCCGGACTACGAGCCGGGAAGCGCGATCGCGATCAGCCCCACCAGAATCCGGGTGAGGGGTTTTAACAAAGGACGAAGGATTGCCCAACGGAGTAAGTTCCCGAACCTAGGAGGGATTTATTAAAGGAGGATCGTTGAAAAGAGAAGGCACTTTCTTGAGCCGTTTGAAAAGGGACAAGAAGGAGGCGATCATTCCGTAGATGACTTGTGATGATTCGATTTCTGGTTTTCCTGATCTCTCTCTCCTTTGTTTCCGCGCAGGAGTTTGATCCCAGGGTGCTTGGTGAAATTGATGTGGTGATCGATGAGGCCATTGGTGCAAAACGCCTCCCTGGAGGGGTGATTCATTTGGAGCGGGGAGCAGCAACCTATCAAAAGAGCTACGGGAATCGGGTCATTGTCCCGGCGCTCGAGGAGGCTTCGACTGAAACGATTTTCGATCTCGCCTCGCTCACCAAAGTCGTGGCGACCACTCCGGCGATCATGAAGTTGATTGAGGAGGGGAAGATCCAGCTCGATGTTCTGGCTCAAACTTATTTTCCTGAACTGAATGGTGATTCAAACAAATCCAAGATCACCGTTCGTCATCTTTTGACCCATACTTCCGGGTTGGCGGCGGGCCTGCGCGGAGGCTTTGAGTGGAGTGGTGACAAGACCGGGATCTCCCTCGCAGCCGGCGAGCCTTCACGGGGGCGGGCGGGATTTAACTATCGATATAGTGATCTCAATTTCATCCTGCTCGGCGAGATTGTTGCCCGGGTATCAGGTCTTTCGTTCGAGGATTATTGTCGGCAGCATCTCTTCCAGCCGATGGGAATGAAGGAAACCTGCTTCTTGCCTGATCCGAAATTGAAGGGAAGAATTGCGCCAACGACGCTTTTGGCAGACGGGAAGCTCTTGAGAGGAATCGTTCATGACCCGACTGCCCGTCGAATGGGAGGAGTTGCCGGGCATGCCGGGCTTTTTAGCACTGCAGAGGATCTTGCGCGATATGCGCGGATGTTGCTCAACGGTGGACGCCACGAGGGACGGCAGATTTTGAAATTGGAAACAGTGCGCTTGATGTCCTCGGTGCAATCGCTGTCAAACATCTCCGCGCAACGCGGTCTGGGTTTTGACATCAACTCGCCAGACGCCTCGCTTCGTGGTGAGCTCTTTCCAAATGGTTCTTTTGGCCACACCGGATGGACGGGCACCTCGATGTGGATTGATCCTGCAAGCCGGACTTTTGTGATCTTTCTGAGTAACCGAAATCATCCTTCCGGGGGGGACGTGCTCGCTTTGAGAAGAAAGCTGGGAACCCTCGCCGCGAGGGCAACAGGGTTTGAATTCTCAAAGATAAAAAACACCCTTCCTGCTGTCGTGAGGAGGTCATCAAAACTACTGAATGTTTTGAACGGGATCGATGTTCTTGAGCGTGACCAGTTTGCTCCGCTTGCCGGGCTGAGGGTGGGGTTGATCACGAACCAAACCGGAATCAACCGGAAACGGGTGAGCACGATTGATTTACTTGATCGTTCCAAAAAAGTGGATCTCAAGTTGCTCTTCGGCCCAGAACACGGCATTCGCGGAACTCTTGATGACAAGGTTGAGGATGGGGTGGATGATCAAACGAAGCTTCCCGTGGTGAGTCTCTATGCCGGGGAAGATCGGCGGAAACCGAAGGCTGAACATCTCACCCTGATTGATGCCCTCGTCTTCGATATGCAGGACATCGGCACGCGTTTTTATACCTTTATTTCCACGATGGGACTGGCGATGGAGGCCGCGGAGAAAGCGGGGCTCAAGTTTTTTGTTCTCGATCGAGTCAATCCTATCGGAGCGACAAAGGTGGCCGGGCCGCTGCGAGACGGGGAACCTACCTTCACTTCTTTTCACAACGTGCCCATTCAGCATGGGATGACGATTGGGGAGATCGCTCGGCTTTACCAAAAAGAGCACTGCCCGAAGCTCAAGCTCACCGTGATTCCGGTTGAGAACTGGAAACGGGGAATGCGGTTTGATGAAACCGGCCTCCCGTGGGTCAAGCCATCACCCAATATGCCGAATCTTACCGCTGCGACTCTTTATCCCGGATTGGGGTTACTGGAGTTTACCAATGTTTCGGTGGGGCGGGGGACCGCCCTTCCTTTCGAGATCTTTGGGGCGCCATACCTCGATGCCGGGGCCTTCACGCAGAAGCTCAAGAAGGCCAAACTTCCTGGTCTCGAATTCGTGCCCATCCACTTCACGCCAAAGGCGAGCAAGTTTGCGAATCAAGAATGCCGAGGGGTGAGGATTCTCCTGACGGATCCGGTGAAGTGCCCCTCGGTTGAATTGGGTATTCTTTTGGCGCAGACCCTTCGTGAACTCTATCGGGAGCAATGGGAGACCAAGAAACTCAATACCCTGCTTCGGCAACCGGGGACGGAGGATACGATCAAAGGGCTGCGGCCTCGGAGTAGTATTGTCGAGTCGTGGCAGAAGGACCTGGAGCAATTTATGACCAGGAGGACAGGTGTCCTTCTTTATCGTTGAGGGCGAAAAAAATTCTTCAGTGATTAGCGTGAGGTTGTAGTGTCCCGGCGATGACGACTTTCAATTCCTCACCGTGGCAGTTTGGCGTTTCTGATTTTTCGACCAGCGAGCCGCTGAAAAATGGCGAGCTGATCAAGGCCAGTGGACTTGATTTTATCGAACCGGGTCTTGCAAAAGCGGCGGCGATGCCTGAAGAGGATTTTTTAAAAGCGGCGGATCGTCTCCGGGCTGCCGAGGTGCCGGTTTTATCCGCGAATTGGTTTCTTCCTCCCTCGCTCAAAGTGGTTGGGCCGGAGGTCGATGACGGGAAATCGCGTGAGTTTTTGAAGCTTGCTCTTGGCCGGGCCAATCATCTCGGAGCCAAGGCCGTGGTCTTTGGAAGTCCGGTCTCGCGTTCCATCCCGGTGGGCTGGGCCGAATTGGAGGCACGTGAGCAAATGATTCGTTTTTGTCGCCTCGCGGCGGAGGTGATCCAAGAGGGTGGTTGGGACCTGCGGATTGCGGTTGAACACGTGAATCATACCGAAACGAACTTCCTCAACACCTTTGCCGAAGCCCTCGCGATCACGCGGGAGATTGACCGGCCCGAAATCGGATTGGCGGCGGACTTTTACCACTTTGCGATGGAAGGGGAGG
>Ga0308005_10000157_pt1 | contig 25337 bp, 17 predicted proteins | sample Neamet67_FD_203142 | JGI IMG/M metagenome (GOLD analysis project Ga0308005, IMG submission 203142) | Marine microbial communities from water near the shore, Antarctic Ocean - #67 | ecosystem: Environmental > Aquatic > Marine > Unclassified | place: Southern Ocean | collected 2014-06-07 | reverse complement strand
TGTCGATCGCCGCCGGTAATCGCGCAGGACAGAGTGCTTCCGGAAACTTGACCACTTATGGGCTCCTGAATGATGCGACGAACCTCGGTGTCGCCAACTACGCGAACACCGCTGCGGTGACTGCCGCCGGTATCACTGAGGCTTCAGCCCAGTATGACGCGTTTGCAAATGTCACTGAAGGAGCGTTTGCCGACGCTCCTGATCTTGTTTTCACGACAGGTGCCGTCGCTCCTGCTGGAAACGTTGTGGTATTCCTTGGTGCTGATGGTCCTGCTGGACGTTCTCACTTCGATAACATCCGTCTTGATGCTGCCGCAGCAGTGCCTGAGCCAGCAAGTGCCCTTCTTGGAGCGCTCGCCGGATTGGCCCTTCTGCGCCGCCGTCGCTAGAGAGATTGCTCTTTTAAAATTTGATCAGCGGCATCCGGTTTCGGATGCCGTTTTTTTACGTCCTATTTCGAGGTCGGGAGGAGTTTCGCGTTGGGCGGGGTCCAGGTCTCCTTGTCACGCTGGCGTTCGATTTACCAGGCTTTGGGAGCAAGATCAGTGTGGGTCTTACGACGGTGGTCGATGGATTCAGGCGGGATCTTCCAGAGGGCCTTGAAATGTAATCTACTTACCCTTAGATTAAAGCCGTGATGCGAGGGGACCATCCATCTGCCAAGGGACTGCGGTTCTCTTGCATGCTCGTGGTGCTATTTCTGCAGCCTGCTAATGGGGTTGAGCCTCACTTGGCCGGGATGGGGCAGAAGATCTTTTTTGATACCGGACTTTCCCAACCCGTCGGACAATCTTGTGCGTCCTGCCATGATCCCAAGAAAGCGTTCTCGGATCCGAGGCCGGTTTCACCAGGGGCCGTTCAAGGTCGGGAAGGAAATCGAAACGCTCCGAGCCTGATGTATGCCGCGCTGATTCCTGCGATGGCGGTGGAGGATGTTTATGATGAAAATAGCGAGCTGAGCTACATCATCGAAGGAGGGTTGTTTCTTGATGGTCGAGCTCATGATCTTTTGGATCAAGTGAAGCAGCCATTCTTTGAGAAGAACGAGATGAATCTCCCGGGCGAAAAGGAACTGGCGGCGCGGTTGCGCCGGGCTAGCTATGCGCCTGAGCTTCGGAAGGCTTTTAATGGAGCGGATTGGGGGAACGATGAAATGGTTGCGGGGCTCGCCTATCGGTCTTTGGTCTCCTTTCTCCGTGAGCCGCTCTTTCGTCCCTTCAATGCCCGCATCGATGAATTCTGGGCGGGGAAAGAAGATGCCATCACTCCAGCGGAGAAACGGGGCTTGGCAGTTTTTATTACGAAGGGGGAGTGCGCCAAATGTCACTTTGTGGGAACCGGAGTCTGGCCCAAACCTTTGTTGACTGATTACGGCTACGATAATCTCGGAGCGCCATCACGAGGATCGAAGGATCCGGGATTGGGGGAGTTGACGAAGCGGGAAAATGAAATGGGACAGTTTAGGGTGCCTTCGCTTCGGAACGTCGCTCTTACGGCACCTTATTTCCACAACGGGTCCATCGGCACGCTCAAGGAGCTGATGGAATTTTACAATACCCGAGATTTAGAACCCAAGCGCTGGGGGAAGACAGATTATCCGGAGACGGTGAATCACGATGATATGGGTGATCTTAAGATGACGAAGGAGGAGATCGATGATTTAGTCGCCTTTATGTTTACGCTGACCGATCAGACTCTTTTAAAAATGAAGCCGGATGACTTACTGCCAGAAGTTGCGAAAGGGGTGCCCTCGACTGAATGGGCAAGGACATTTTTTGAAAATCGTCCTGATCGGATCGATCCTGCATCGACTCGTTGAGTAAGTTAACGTTTTGGCTTTAGAGGCCGAATCTTAACTTTTTTAAAAATGGGATCAGAGCCGTCGATCGGTATTGTTGAGTTCCATGCACGGAGATCTTTGTCGAGGCGGGTGACGATTTTTGGATGCTTTGCTTCGAGGTTTTGTCTTTCGCCGGGATCTTTTGGGAGATTGTAAAGTTGGGGGTCTGAACCACCATGGTTGATGAGGTATTTCCAATCACCATCGCGGACGGCGAGGTCGGGGTTGTCTTCCTTGAAGCCGTGACCGAAGCCGGGTCGATCGGGTGGTCGCCGCCAGAAGATGGCGGCTTTTCGAGAGGCTGTGGATTTTCCGATGATGGTTTCGGAGAGGTCTTCTCCATCGAGTTTTTCGGAAGGCTTGGTGCCAGTTAGAGTGCAGAGGGAGCGGTTAAGATCGATGGCGGAGAAGACGGAGGTGTCGTTGGTGCTGCCGTTTTTTTCGCCGATGATTAGGCCTGGAGCCCAGACGATGAGGGGGAAGCGGATGTCGCCTTCATACATCCAGGTTTTGGCTCCACGGAAGGGGCGGGAGGTGCCGGTTCCGGGTTCGTGGCCGCCCCATTTATCGAGAGGGGGCCACCACGGGCCGTGGACATCATCGGGCCAAAGGTTGAAGAAGGGTCTTTGATCGGCTTGGGTTTGGTCGATGAACTTGAGAGCTTCGTCGACGAAACCGGTGGTGATTTCGGAGCGCTGCATCCACTGGGAGCCTTCGCCGAGGCGTTCGGCATCGGCCCAGATTTTGCCGACGACAGGGTCGCCACCTTTGGGGTTGGGCTTGAGAGTGAGGGGAAGGAGCTTGGGGCCGATGCCTTCGAAGTTGGTGAACTTGATTCCTTAGGAGGCGAGTCGGTCGATGTGCTGGGTTTTTACTTTTTCGCCGAAGCAGGAGAAGTCGGAGTAGCCCATGTCATCGATGAAGACCACGATGACGTTGGGCCTGGTTGACGCTTAGGCCTCACGCAGAGACGCGGAGGCGCAGAGGAGGAGAAGAAAGATGAAGTTTGAGATGCGAAATTTGATCATGAGATTTGAGCATTTGGTTGAGGGAGCTCGGCTGAAGTATTCCAGGGCATCTTGCCTACACTACGAAATGGGTGCTTATTTGATGAGCCAGTCTTTGGGGGCGGTGAAGTCTTTGCGGCCTTCTTTGTAGAGGGTGGCTCCGGGGACTTGGAGGGTGCCGAATTTTTTGATTTGGGCAAGCATGCGGGCGGCGCGGGCGGGGTGTTTGACGGCGAGGTTAGTTGTTTCGCGCAGGTCGTTTTCGAGATTGTAGAGTTCGAGGGTGAGGGTGTTCGAGTTGAAGGCGTCGCCACTGACGATGAGTTTCCAGGGGCCGAGGTGGAGGGATGATGAGGCATTTTTGCTCTGATGCATGTAGCTGAACCAAGGGCGCTCGGGGAGTGGAGTATTTTTTTTGAGAGCGGGGAGGAAGTTTAGGCCGTCGATGTTTTCGGGGAGGGAGACTTCGGCAGCTTTGAGGATGGTGGGGAGGATGTCGATGTAGCCGATGCGGCCTGCGAAGGTTTTTCCGCCGGTGAGTTTTTGGGCGGGCCAGCGGAGGGCGGCGGCGACGCGGGTGCCGCCTTCGTAGAGGTTGAGTTTTGCGCCACGATAGGGGGCGTTGCTACCGGCGCTGGGGATTCCTCCGTTGTCGCTGTAGAAGATGATCAGGGTGTTGTCGGCGTCGGGTCGGGATTCCACGGCGTTGAGGACCTTTCCGATGGCGCGGTCCATGGAGGTGACCATGGCGGCGTAGGTGCGGCGCTTTTTATCTTTGATGGAAGAATATCGGGCGAGGTCGGATTCAGTTGCTTGAAAGGGGGAGTGGGGAGCATTGAAGGGGAGGTAGAGGAAGTAGGGTTTTTCGGAGGGTGACTCGTTGATGAAGTGGACGGCGTGATTGCCGAGGAGATCGGTGGCGTAGCCTTTTTCGCGGAGAGGTTTTTCGTTTTGGTGCCAATCAAGTTGTTCTTCTCGTTCGTGGGTGAAGTAGTCGATAGCTCCATTGTAGTGGCCGACGAAATGGGTGAAGCCGTGGGCGGTGGGGAGATAGGATTTCTTGGAGTGGCCGAGGTGCCATTTTCCGATGATGCCTCGGCGGTCGTAGCCGGCTTGAGCGAGGAACTCAGGGAGGGTGTTTTCTTTTTCTGGGAGACCGTATTTGGACCACGGAGGAATGACGGCGCGCATCATGCCGAATCTAAGAGGCCAGCGTCCGGTGAGGGTGCCGGCGCGGGTGGGCGAGCACATGGGACAGGCTCGGAAGTCGGTGAGATTGACGCCGCTTTTTACGAAGCGATCGAGGTGGGGAGTTTTCGCGGTGAGGCTGTTGTTGAAGCCGGTGTCGGCGTAGCCTAGGTCGTCGGCTAGGATGAGGACGATGTTGGGCGGTGAGGAACTCTGAGCAGCGAACAGTGAACACGAACTCTGAAGTAAGAGAAGGAGGATTGAGAGGGGTGGTTTGAGCATGGGATTTGAGCTTGGTTGGGAGTGGGATGACCCACGAAATATACGAAAGGAACGAAACTTGGTTGGGGAGGGAGGAACGCGAATCTTTCGAATGGGGCCAATCCGGGTTGAGGGGCTTCCTCCTAAGCCAAGGCTACGGCGCGACAAGTGGTTGGGGGAGTTCGGCTGAGGCACCCTAGGACATTTTACCTACACTGCGAACTGGGGGTTACGGCTTGGAGGGGAAGAGAGGGGTGTGGTTGGCTGCGGCGCGGTGGGCTTTTTTGGTGTCGAGAGAGGGGCCGGGGTCGCCTTGTTGTTTGAGCTGTTGAGTTAGGATTTGTGAGAGTTGTTTTTTGATTTCGGCGTGGGTGGGGTTGGCGGCGAGGTTGGTCATTTCGAGGGGATCCTTAGTGGTGTGGTAGAGCTCTTCGGCAGGGCGGATCATGAAACGGTTGACGAGGGTTTTGTGGTGGGGTTTTGAGAAGGAGGAGTAGACCCAGGTTTGCCAGTAGGGGTTGTGCTCGTTTTTGCCCATGAGGTGTTTTTCGATGTAGAGACTCTCAGGGGTGAGGTTGCGGATGTAGCGCCATTCGCCGTTGGTGATAGAGCGGATGGGGTAGGATGGGCCTTCGGGGTAGTTGTTGTGCATGCCGAAGGCATGTTGGCGGTGCTGGTGGGACTGGCCGTGGAGGACTTTGGCGAAGGAGGAGCCGTCGAATTTTTCAAGATCCGCTTTTTGGCCGGCGAGGTCAAGGAGGGTGGGGAGGATGTCGGCATATTGCACGATCGCCTTGGTGCGTTTGCCGGCGGGGATTTTGTTGGGCCAGCGGGCGACGAGGGAGGTGTGGAGACCTTGATCCCAGTTGGTCCATTTACAGCCGGGGAATTGGGCTCCTTGTTCGCTGGTGAAGAGGACGAGGGTGTTATCAGTGAGTTTGGTTTCGTCGAGGAGAGCGAGGAGTTCGCCAATCTGAGAATCCATGTAGGTGACTTCGGCGAGATATTTTGAGTAGGATTCGCGTGTGACTGGAGTGTCGGCTAAGTATGACGGGAGCTTTAATTTTTTGGGAGGATACTTTGAGGCATCGCCCATGACCCAGGGGGCGTGGGGTTCGGTGAGGGCGACGACGAGGCAGAAGGGTTGGTCGCTTTTTTGGGTGAGGAAGGATTTGGCTCCGGCGAGGTCGTGTGGGTTGGTGGGATTGCGGACGCAGTTGGGGTCGAAGCCCAGGACTTGATCAAAGGGGAAGGCGGACTTGGGCTTGACGTGCACTTTTCCGGCAAGGCCGACGCGGTAGCCGAGGGGGCGGAGGAGGTGCGGGATGCTTTTGGTGTCGGGACGAACGGTGCCGTGGTTCCAGGCGCAGCCGTTGCGGTGGGGGTAGCGTCCGGTGTAGAGTTCGGATCGGCAGGGGGAGCACATCGCCATGCCGAGGTAGGCGCGGTCGAAGACGAGGGATTGTTTGGTGAGGGCGTCGAGGTGGGGCGTCTTGGCGTTTTGTCCGCCGTTGAGGGGGAGGTCGGAGAAAGTGCAGTCGTCGGCGATGATGATGAGGACGTTTGGCTTGGCTGCGCCAAGAAGCCCCAGGCTCGAAATGAGAAATCCTAAACAGGAGAGAAAGAATGAGAGATGAGATTTGGGCATGAGGTTTGAGAGCTTGGGTTGGGGGGCACAGGCCGGGAAGACTATACTATGCTTTATTCGATGTAGAGGCGGGCGCCGTTTTTGGGGATGATGAGGTGGCCGAGGATGGTGCCTGATTTTGTTTTGATGAGCCAGGTGTGACCTACGTGGGTTGGGATGGTGCGGGTGGAGGCTTTGGCAATCTTTTCAACGGGTTTGTGATTGCCCTGTTGGTCAATCCAGATGAGCTGAAGATGGCGGTTGGATTGGTTTTTGATTTGAAAAGGAACTTTGCCGGAGCCGGGGAGAGATGGGGGTGGCTCGCCTTCGGTGGTGAGGGCGACTTGTGGGGCCTTTTTTAGTTTGGTCGACTGCTGAGGGCGTTTGTGAGGGATGGCGTTTTTTGGAGCTCTAGAGCGGAAGGATGAGAGGGTTTCCTTGTGAGCAGGATCGGGGGCGAGATTGGTCCACTCGTGGGGGTCAGCTGCGATGTCGTAGAGTTCTTCGTCGCCGTTGGTGTAGTGGATGTAGCGGAATTGTTTGCCGGAGAGGGCGAAGTCTTTCGGGCCGCGGAGTTGGGTGAGAGCGAGGTGGGGCCACTCGGCGGTGGGGTTTTTGAGGAGTGGGGTGAGGTCGTGGCCGGAGAGGTTGTCGCGCTCAGGGATGCCGGTGAGGGAGATGAGGGTCTTGAAGAGGTCGAGGGTGGAGACAGGTTGGTCACAGATGCCCGGGTTATTTTTGGGGACCTTAATCATGAGGGGGACACGCGAGCAGGCGCGCCAGCCGGTGAATTTTTGCCAGTGTTCTTTTTCTCCCAGATGCCAACCGTGGTCGGACCAGAGGACGACGATGGTGTTGTCGCGTCGGGGTGATTTTTCGAGGGCATCGAGGACGTTGCCGAGCATGGCGTCGGCGAAGTGGATGGAGGCGAGGTAACCTTGGACACCAGCGCGCCATTGGCCGTGCCACTGGATGTGGGGAAAGTAGCGGTTGCGGGCGAGGGCGCGGCCGGCGGGTGGCAGGTCGTCGAGGTCATCGGGGCGATAGCCGGGCGGGAGCTGGACTTGATCGAGGGGAAAGGGCTCGAAGTATTTGGCGGGGACAAACCAGGGTTCGTGGGGGCGGTAGAGGCCGCAGGCGAGGAAGAAGGGTTTGTTGGCGGGCGGGTTGGCGAGTTGTTGGGAAACCCATTGGGAGACGGAGTAGTCGCCGCCGAATTCTTCATCGGTGGCGTCGAGTGGACCCCAGTCGGTCTCGAGGTATTGCCAGGGGCCGCCGCGTGGGAGGGAGACCGGACGCTTTTCCGGATAGAGGGTGAAGGGGAACGGGTTGTCTTTTTCTTTGGCCGGGAAGTAGTCATCCCATGATTGGGGATCGATGACGTAGTGAAGAATTTTTCCGGAGCCGGCGGCGTGGTAACCGTGGTTGGAAAAATGGCGCGGCATGAGAGTGACTTCCGGTTGGACTTCCCGGAGGGGTTGCTGGTTTTCGTAGAGGCCGGAGAGGTGCGGGGCGATCCCGGAAAGAATGGCGGCGCGGCTGGGGCCACAGGCAGGGGCGGGGCAGTGGGCGTTGGTGAAGAGGACGGACTGGGAGGCGAGTCGCTGGAAGTTCGGAGTGAGGGTTTGAGGGTGACCTCCGAGGGGGCTGATCCAGTCGTTGAGGTCATCGACGGCGATGAAGAGGATGTTGAGCGGGGGCGGAGTCTGATCGGCGAACAGTGAGCACGAGCTCTGAACGATGAGAAGGAGGAGTTTTGAGAGATGAGATTTGATCACGAGATTTGAGAGATTGGGCACAGGTTGGAAGCGTGTGCTACGAGGGAGACTTTTGGTATTTGTGGAGCGCTTTGGCTTCGATTCTTTGGTTCCATCGGCCGAGGAAGAGAGCGAGGGCGCCGCCGATTCCGGCACCCCAGAGGAGGTGCGGGGATCCGGATACGTAGCAGCCGAGGGAGAATCCAATCCCAAGGCAGAAGAAGGACATCGCGGCGAGGGAGAGGCCTGCGGTCCTCTTTGGGACGACGACGAGTTCGTCCCGGTCCCGCGCTTTTAGGAGATGCTGGAGGTCATCGTGAGCCATGCCGGATGCATAGCAGATGAGGGGGGAGAGGGGGAGAGGGGAAGAGGGGAAGTTATTCCTTTGTGTCGAATAGGCCCGTTAGATAGGCCTTGATGAAGGTGGCAGGAGCATTTGGAACATTCATTTTTTCCGAATGGGGTTGGAACCAAAAGTTCATCGTTCACCCTGCGAGATCGGAAATCAGGGTAGAGCAAACCAGAGCAATTGCCAGAAGGGCGCTTTGCCTGGGCATTGATTGGTGGTCGTAATTTTGTCGCAGAAGGAACGTTTCTTATGAAGAGAACGCCTCTCAGGCTCGTCTGCAAAGAAAATGCCCGTTTTTCCTTTTGGAGCGGGGGATTGGAGTGCTTTGGTTCATCGAATGATTCTGGTGATTGAAAAGGGAAGTTGTTTTGCTGGGAGGAGAGAATTTTGGCAAAAGAGAAAAACAATGGGGTCGAAAGACGATTGAAATTCCAAAATTGAATCGAGCGGCCTACATCCGGCTCGTGAACTTGAAGCTCGATTTTGAAAATGCCACTATCTCTGGTCTTGTCCTTGCAAAAGTAGGAAATCCTACGCGGGACGAAGCCTTGCAGACATCGAAGACGCTTTTTCAGGTCGAGGAAGAGGATCAGCCGACCCTGACCTCGATTTTTCTGCGTCCCTTTAAGAGTTTCAGCCTCGTGGGGCAGAGATTTCACCACCACAGCTCGCTCTCGAAGCATGAGCTGAATACTTTAGTGGAGGAGCTTTTCGATGATCCTTCCAAGTTGCTTGATAAGGGAAAAGAAATTGCCCTGCGGCTGCACTCGAAATCAACGCACCCGAACATCAAATCGGGAGATCTCTGTATTTCCCAGATTGATGGGATTCAAATGGGCGAGGATCAGGTGCAGGGACTCTGCATTCTGAAGTCCGAGAGTGTGACCCCTTTTCTCAGCATTTCGGCAAACGACGGCGACCTGCAGCTTAACACGGAGCATGGCATCAATCCGGAGAAGATCGATAAGGGATGTTTGGTGGTTGATCACCATCAGAAGAAGGGATTCTACGTGCTTACTTTTGACCGCGGTAGTTCCGAGTCCCGTTTTTGGGTGCGTGATTTCCTGAGCGTTATTCCGATCCCTGATTCAGCGCTCCTTTCGAAAAAGATGGCGGAAATGGCGGTAACGGCGATTTCGGAAAGCGCACCGCCGCGGGCAGAAGACGACACCTCACCACCGTGGGATGTGAATAATGCGGCACAAGAGGCGCTCTCGTATTTCGACGATAAGAAGCACTTCAGCATGCAGGAGTTTGAAGAGAAAGCGCTTCGCAGCGATGCGGCCCGCAAACGATTTAAGGAAGAGCGCAAGCGGGTGGAAGAAGAGGATGGCGTGACCCTTGAAGAAGGATTCGAACTCTCTAAGAAAGATATTTCCAAGGCGAAGAAACTCATGAAATCGATCATGAAACTTGATACCGGAGTCGAACTCCGCCTCAAACCATCGGTGGTGGCTTCTCCCGAAAAAGTCCTTGAAAAAGGCTACGACGAGGAGAAGAAGATGCAGTTTATCAAAGTCTACTTCAACAAGGAGACGAGCTAAAAAAGGGTGTCGTTTGCGGGTGCCTGGGAGTCGAGGTAGCCTTGGTCGGTGACGAGGTTTCCAGCGTCAATGGCTTCGTGGACGAGTTCATCGCAGCGCTCGTTGAGTTCATTGCCAGCGTGTCCCTTGACCCATTTCCAAACCATCTTGTGCTTCGCTTGAGCGGCGTCGAGGCGTTGCCAGAGATCTTTGTTGAGGACTGGATTTTTGTCGGATTTTTTCCAAGCCCGTTTTTTCCAGCCGGTGAGCCAGTTTTTGTTCAGGGCATCGACGACGTATTTGGAATCGGAGTGAAGCGTTGCCTCACAGGGTTCGCTTAGAAGCTCCAGCGCGCTGATGGCGGCCATGAGTTCCATGCGATTGTTCGTGGTATGCTCGAAGGCTCCATTGAGTTCCTTTTTGAACTGTCCAAAGACGAGGATGGCTCCGAATCCTCCGGGTCCGGGGTTTCCCCGAGCGCCACCATCGGTGTAAATTATGACAGATTTCATCTAATTGAGTGGCGAGCGTGAAGCACCATAATTGACGGCGTTGCAGATATTCTTGATGGCGGTGATCCACTCTGGCATCCCTTCGGACCAGAAGGGGTCAGTGATAGGATTGATCTGACCGTTTTGAATCAAGTTCTCCAAGCTCTTTTGGGAGACGGGTCCTTGTTGTTCCCCTCCTTTCGAATAACACCACTTTTTCACGGCGGTGGTTTTATCAAGGAGGTCAGCTTAGGCGAGCGATGTCGTGATACGACTCTCTTACTGACCGACTTTCCGAGCCTGCATGAGTTTTTGCATGGTTCCCTGGAGCTTGGTCCTGAGCTTGGGGTCGGCCATGAAGACGGGAGCGGCCTGCATCATGGCAGTTTGAAGACGGGCTTGAGGAGCTGTGGCGATTTTTTGAAGCTCGGCGGTCAGCTCCGGGTCGAGGTCTTTGTCGGCGGAGGCCATGGCTTCCCCGAGAACTTTCATGTCATCGAAGATGGGATCGAGCTCGAATAGCGCGAGTTCGGCGGTTTCGGTATCGACGACGCTTTCCATCAGTCCCGCGATTTCGCCCTGAAGATCGGCCACTTTTTTAGCGACCGCTTTTGGGTCTTTAGCGATGTTAGCGGCGAGCTCTTCGATCGTCATTTTCTTAGGTGTGACGACGGGAGCAGGTTCGGGAGCAGGTTCGGGAGCAGGTTCGGGTTCGGCGGGCTTCACCTCGGGAGGTGATACGACAGGCGCAGGTGCCGCAGGTTTTGGTTCAAGGGGTGCTTCGTTTTTCTCCTCGGTCTGGGTCTCAGTCTTGTTTGAAGGCTCATCGGGCATTGCGGGGGCTTCTTCCGACTTACAAGAAGTGAAAATAAGGAGGGCGGAGGAAAGAAGGAGCGAGGTCTTTAATTTCATCATGATATGGGTTTGACAGAGTGGTGAAAAAGGGCAAGCCAGAAGGAGAAATTCATTCTAGGGGAACTCTCATTTCCATCCTCCTCCCAGGGCTTGAATTAATTGAACGGTGGCTTGTTGACGAGCGGCGCGGGTCTGGCTCAGGGCCCGCTTTTCTTGAAGACCTTCACGCTGGGCGTCGATGACTTCAAAGAAAGAGACGAGACCGGCGTCATATCGGAGTTTGGTGAGGCGGGATGCTTCGTCGGCGGCCTCGGATGATTTCCGCTGGGCCACGAGGGCTTGGTCGAGGTTGCTGATTCCAGAGAGGGCATTTTCGACATCGCGGAAGGCGTTGAGGACGGAGTCCCGGTGCAGGGCGAGTGCTTCGCGGTAGCGTGCTTGTGCGATTTCAATGTCGCGGTCTTTTCGGCCTAAAGTGAAGAGAGGTCCGCTGACCGTGGGTCCGATTGACCAGAGACGACTCCCTTTATTAAATAGGTCCGAGGACTGCAGGGCGGCGTAGCCTCCTGCGCCAGTGAGGGTGACTTTGGGAAGGTAGTTGGCGATCGTGATGCCAATTTGCTCGGCAGCCGCGGCGAGGCGTCGCTCGGTGGCCGCGACATCGGGTCGACGTCGTAGCAGGTCGGCGGGAACTCCGCTGGGGATGTTGGGCGTCCGGGGTGGCGAGCCTTGTGGTATTTTGTAGCTGGAAGGATCATGGCCGATGAGCACGGCAATGGCGTTCTCGAGCTCGCGTCGGCGCTGAGTGAGGCGGAAGAATTCGGCACGAGCTGTTTCGGTTTGGCTTTGGGCGCGAGCGGAGTCGATGGAGGTGGTGGCACCGGCTTCGACCCTAGCCTTGACGAGAGATTCGTTATCCTGTCGGAGTATGATTGTTCCGGAGAGGATAGAGATTTCGTCATCGAGATGACGAAGGGCGAGATAATCGCGGGTGACTTCCGCTTTGGTCGAGAGAATTGCGGTGAGGTAGTCAGCGGCTGCGGCTTGGGTGAGTGCGTCTTGCTGGTTGATGGATCGGCGGACGCGCCCCCAGAAATCGATCTCGTAGCTCAGGTTTAGCGCCGAGCGGTAGCGTGAGTAGGGATCGGACGGGACCGGGAATACGTCGCGGGTGGAGTCTTGCTGGCGGGTGACAAGGGCTTCGGCCGTGAGGCGTGGAATGCGCTCAGAGCGGGTGATTCCTAAAATGGCATGGGCTTGATCCAGCCGGGCGAGGGTGGCCAAGGATTGAGGGTTCGCTTTTTCGGCCTTGATGAGGAGTAAGGAAAGAGTGGGGTCGGAAAAGGCGGACCACCATTTTCCGGTCATGGGAGGACTCGGAAGTCCGACGGCCTTGTAGGAGGGGGGGACCGGGGTGTCGGTTTTTTGATAGTCTGGCCCAACGGAGGTGCAGGAAGCGATGATCGCGCAGGAGAGGGCGAGGAGGCTTGTTGAAAAAGGAATGCGCATGGCGGTGGCGAAGTGGGAGTTAGGCAGTTTCCATTTTTGGTTTGCTGAAGGAAAAAACGAGGGAGAGGACGGTGGGGACGAGGAACATCGTGAAGACGGTGGAGACGGCCAGTCCGCCGACGACGACGGCTCCGAGGCCGCGATAAAGTTCCGATCCTGATCCCGGAAGGAGAACGAGGGGGAGCATTCCTCCTACTGAGGTGAGGGTGGACATGAGAATGGGGCGGACGCGGGAAGTGACGGATTCCCGGATCGCTCCGTTGGCATCGCGGGAGGGGTCCTCTTTCATGAAGTTGATTGTTTGGTGGACGATAAGGATGGCGTTGTTCACGACGACTCCGGCGAGGATGACGAATCCTAAAATGGTGAGAACGTCCATGTTTTGAACCGGCATGTAGGGGTTTGCGAGGGAGGCGTGGTGGACGAGAAAAAGACCGAGCAGTCCGCCGACAGTGGCGAGGGGGACGGAGAGGATGATGACCAAGGGGTAGGACCAACTTTGGAAGAGGACGACCATAAGGAGGTATACGACGAAGAGGGCGAGGAAGAGAGAGGAGGTGAAGAGGCCGAAGAAAGAACCATCGCCGAGTAGGGCTTCTTTGATTTCGCCGAGGGCGTCTGAGGAGCCGGCGATCTGGACCTGGACGCCGGGGGCGATGGCGCCGGAGGCTTGTTGGGCGGCAATGATTCCTTCGACTTTTTCGATTGCTTGCTCGAGGGCCATGCCGGTGGGAGGGGTGACCTCGATGGTGACGGCGCGGAGTCGGTCGACGTGGCGGATCTGCTCGGGGCCGAGAGTTTTTTGGAGAGTGGCGAGGGAGCTGAGATCAACGATGCGGCCGCCGGGAGTGGCGACGGGAGTTGAGAGGAGGGCTTCGAAGGGGCGCTTCTCAAGCGCTCCCTGCGTGATAATTTTCATGTCCTTGAGCTCGCCGTTTTTCTCGAAGTCGCGGAAGAGGAGGATGCCTTCGCCCGCAGCTTGAACCGCGAGTCCGAGGTCGGTGCGGGTCATGCCGAGTTCGCGGAGACGCTCGTCATTGGGAACGACGCGGAGCTCTTCGAGAGGTTGGTTAAAGTTGGGCGGCGAGGTGTTGACTTTTCCGGGACCGAATTTCTGGAAGAAGGTCATGAAGAGGCCGGTGGCGGTCTTGGAGACGGAGTCGAGGTCGTTGCCTTTGATGTCGATTTTGATGGCGGAGCCGGTCGTTCCGGCGACGCGGAAGAGGGGGACTTGGAAAGCGAAGGCGATGGTGTCCGGGGCAGCTCCTCCAGCGGTTGCCTGATTTAAAAGAGGAATGGTATCGATTACGCGCTTCTTGTCAGCGGAGATCGCGACTTGGAGCATGCGGCCCTCGAAGGAGACAAGAAAGTAGTGATCAAGAGGCGGCGGCATCACGGTGCCGGGCTGGCCATAGGGCCGGGGAACTTCGACACGGGAGTCTTGATCGGGATCACGCTCGCTGCCGCGCATGATCTTTTCGACTTGGAATTTATCTTCGGTCGCTTCCCAGGCGGGGGCGATCGTGGCCTCCATACGCTTTCCTGTTTCCTTAAGGGCCTCGAGGTTGTAGCTGGGTGCCGGGAAGAGGAGGCCGATGACGAGGTTCCGATTTCCTGAAGGGAGATAATCGAGCGGGGGAAGGAGGACCTTGACGCCGAAGAAGGTGATGAGGAGGAAAACGATGACGACGGTGAGGCGGCGGAGAGTTCCCGCAATGAGCCATCCGACGGTGCCGCCGATGATCCGGGGAAGGCTGTTGAAGAGCTTCGCGATCGGACGGAAGGGAGCACCGATGATGCGGAAGAACTTGCCGCTGAAGAGTCGATCGAAGGAGCTATCGCCGTCTTTTTTAGGAGGACTGAGGAAGCGGGCGGCAGCGGCGGGGATGAGAGTGAGCGAGACGATCATCGAGAGCCCGACCGAGACCATGATGGCAAGGGCGATGTCGCGGAAGAGCTGCCCGGCGGTCTCCTGGATGAGGAGGATGGGGGCGAAGACGATGAGGGTGGTCATAGTGGAAGCGACGACCGCGCCGGCGACTTCCTTTGATCCGTCGAGCGCGGCTTGTCGGGGCTTTTTACCGAATTCGAGATGGCGGTAGATGTTCTCGATGACGACGATGGCGTTGTCCACGACCATGCCAACGGCGAAGGCGAGACCGGCGAGGGAGATGATATTGATCGAGCGGCCCAGTGCGACGAGGACGACGAGCGAAGCGATGACCGAGACGGGAATGGCGAGGGCAATGATGCCGACAGTGCGGAGTGAGCGGAGGAAGAAAAGGAGGGTGAGAGTAGCGAGGACTGCCCCGACGAGGATGTTACTGCGGACGAGATCGATGGCGTCCTCGACATAAGTGGTGGAGTCGTAGGTTTGGACAAGCTCAAGGGTGCCGCTCATCCCGAGATCACGCGCTTCCTGAGCGAGAAGGCCGCCGGGTGCGTTGAGTTTTTTAACCTCGTTGCGGAGGGTCTCCATGGACTCGAGGAGGTTGGCGCCGCGCTCGAGCTGGAAGTTAAAAAAGGGCATTTGGATGCCGCGGGCACGGACCCAAGAGGTGGGTTCTTTAAAGGCGGTTTCGACGGTGGCGATATCGCGGAGGTAGATCGTGCCGGAGTCGCTGCGACGGACGACCATATCCTCGACGCTCTCGGGGTCTTGGAATCTGCCGGTGGCGCGGACGCGGATGTCGCGCTTTCCGTCGGCGAGTTTTCCTCCTGAGAAGTTGGCGTTGGCCGAGGTGATCGCCTGGCGAAGAGCGGCGTAAGTGATGCCACGCTGGGCCATGGCGACAGGATCGACAATGATGTGAAGTTCGGACTGGACCGAGCCCCGGACGCCGACTTGCGATATCCCATCGATCCGCTCAAAGCGGGGGCGGATGCGGCGCTCCATGAGGTCGTTGAGAGTTTCGGCGGGGAAGTCAGGGTCGGTGGAGGCGAGGCCGATCCAGGCGATGTAATCAACCGAGTCGATATCGACCGGCTCGACGGTGGGCTGGAGGACGCCATCGGGATAGCCGGGGACTTCATCGAGTTTTTGAAGGGCGTCGGAGGTGGCTTTTTCGATGTCGGTTCCGGTTTCAAACTCCATGCGGATGGAGCCCTGGCCGTTGGCGGAGGTGGAGGTGAGTGAGATAAGTCCGGTGACCTCGCCGAGAACTTTTTCCTGCTCCTCGATGATGTCTGATTCGACTTCATCGGCAGAGGCTGATTCCCAGTTTGTGGTGACTGAGACGACGACCGAGGAGACCTCCGGAGTCATACGGATGGGGACGACAGTGACGGCGAGGATGCCAGCAAAGACCGCAAGAAGAGTGGCAACGGCGACCGTGATGGGTTGCGAGATCGCGGTGGCGATGATTCCGCCTTGAGATGACTTTTGAATGCTCATCGGTTGAGAGTTTTACGGGGTGCCTTTTTCGCGTTCCGCGATAATGAGAGGCTGGAAGGGGAAGAGGCGCTCGTTGCCCTCGACGACAACCGGGTCACCCGCTTTGAGGCCATCAGCTTCGATATAAATGAGAGCGTCATCTTGAAAGAGGATGGTGACGGGGATGCGTTTGGCAATGGGCAGGCCTTCGCCTTGCCGGGTGGGAATGAAGACGCCGGGACCGGCATAGCCTTGGACGACGGCATTGACCGGGACGGCGAGGCGTTCGGCTTTTTCGGTAACGGGAAGCTCGGCGGTGACCGAGAGTCCGGGGACGAGTGTGTTGTCTGGATTAGGCAGCGTGGCGACGATGTGGAGGGTGCGGGTGCTCGCCTCGGCTTCCGGGATAATGGTGAGGGCAGTGGATGTGACGGTCTGGCCGGTGGCGGTGAGGGTGACGGGGATTTCTTTTCCACGGGCGACCGTGGCAAAGCGCTCGGGGACGTTGAGCCAGGCCTCGATGGGACCGGTGGAAACGAGGGTGACGATGGAAGTTCCGGGCTCGACCCACTCACCGAGTTCGCTGTGGCGTGCGACGACAGTTCCGGCGAAGGGAGCTTTGATGTCGAGGTCCTCGAGGCGCACGGTGAGAAGTTCGAGGCGTGATTCAGCGGCCTTGAGGGAATCGAGGGTAGCGGCGGAGACTGATTTATCGACGTTGCTTGCGCTGCGTGCGTCGAGGACTTCGGACTGAGAGATGGCTGCGTCGCGGTAGAGCTTCTCTTTCATTTCGAGATCGATGGAGGAGCGCTTTACGCGGGATTTCTTCTGATGGACGGTGGCCTTGGCGACGGTGATCTGGGCACGGGCTTCGGCGATCTGGGCGGTGAGGCGGCGGGGGTCGAGGCGGGCGATGACGGTGCCCTTTGCGACGGAGTCTCCTTCATTAGCCTTTATTTCGAGAACGGCTCCGGATTCGCGGGCGGCGATTTCTGAGCGGGACTTGGCGCGGAGGGTTCCGACCACGCGCTGGGTCCGGGTAGAGGAAATACTTTGGACCGGGGCCATGATTACGGTGGCGGGCGGAGGTCCGGAGGGGGCTTGGGCGGCGGGGCCTCCTGCAGGTTTGGCATTGGAGAGCGCGTTGATGCCCCACCAAGCGGCGCCGATGACGACGATCGCGAGGACGATGAAGACGAGGGGAGAGATGCGGGAATTTGATGGAGATGACATTTTACTAAACAGTCAAGGGTTGTGCGGAGGGCAGGGTAGTGCCGAGGAGACGTGCGACGCTGATGGGGAGGCGCTCGATCGGTGCAAGTTTGTTGGTGATACGGCCTTGGGTGATTGCGCCTTGGACGAGAGTGAAGACGTCGCGGGAGATTTCTTCAGGGTCGTCGAGGTCGAGATTGTCTTCGGCGATGGCATCGCGAAGAGTGGAAGTAAGGAAGGAGCGGGAGCGCCGTAAGATTTCGGTGACTTTTTCGGCAACAGCGGGTTCCAAGGTGGAAATTTCAGAGCCGACGTTGAAGAGAGGGCAGCCGTGAAGTTTACCGTGAATGCGTTGGCATTCCTTAGATTTCTGGATTCCGGTGGCGAGCCAAGTGGCGATGCGGACGAGGGGGGGCTCGGTGGGCGAGAAGGCGGCGGCGAGCCAGGGGCGGGAGTGGGTTTCCCAGAAGTATTCAAAGGCGTCGAGGGAGAGGGCGGCCTTATCGGGGTAGGCGTGGTAGAAGGAGCCTTTCTTTACACCGGCGCGCTCGCAGATCGCGTCGATTGTGACGCTTCCGTAGCTCTGCTGCCACATCAGGTCGCAGAGAGCGGCCTGGAGCTTTTCAGGAGTATTTGAGGTTCTGCCCACGAGGGATAGATACTTGACTGATTGGTCAAGTAAAGTGGTTTCGTGGAAAATTTTAGTCCCACTGGCAAAGTGACTCGATGTGTGCGGCAGAGCCGTCGTGGAGCCAGGAGTCGAGTTGGGCAGGGTCCTTGAGCTGTTGTCCACGCAGGCGGGGGACGACGAGGAACTTGCTTTGGGTTTCGGGTATGGCCGTAAGATCTCCCCAGAGTTTCTCGAATTGAGTGACGGGGAAGATGTCTTCTTGTCCGTGGCCCCAGCGTTTTTTGACATCTTTGAGAGTGATGTAGGTGGGGAGGCGAGAGGCGATTTTTCGGATACCTGCGGCGATTTTTTTCTGATCGTCCGCAAGGATATCTGAGCGCTCCAGTTCGAAGAGAGCAAGGAGTTGATCGAGGTCGATCCACGTTGTCATCGAGTTGTAATAGGAGAGGTCAAACTCCGCTTCTTCGTGGGGGAGGGCGAGGCCCTCGAGGAGTCGGAGGCGCTTGTTCACGCGAGCGAGACCACCACCCCGGTCTTCGAGTCGGCGGGTGATGACCTCGAAGCTGAGTCCTGCTTTGCTTTGCAAATGATGCCCCAGAATGCCGGGGTCGAGATCGGCACCCAGGGTGTCGATGTTGTGAAGCATGAGCGTCTTCAGCTGAGGACGTTCTTCGAGAAGAGATTTCAGAGTGCCATTGAGAAGAAGGTTGGGCACTTCGAAGAAATGACCAACGGGATGGAGGCACTGAAGGGGGAGGTTGTCGGTGTAGTCGGACGCTTCACCGGAGGATCTGGCCCATCCGATGAGTGCGGCACGGCTCGATTGACGCATCTTTTGCTGCTGCTTGTCGAGTGTTTGCTGGGGCATTTCCTCCCAGGCAAAACGGAGATCTCGCTCGGTGGGGATCATGCGTTGGCCGACGGAGCGTCCGCGCGAGAGATAGAGAGGGCCGGGATACTGGTAGTTTTCCTGGAGGTTGAGAAACTCCTGGGTGGGTGGATTGGTCAGGTATGATGTGGTGAAGATGTGAGGAACTGAAGTGCCGCACTCGTGGCCTCGTTTGCGGGATTTGGCGAGGTGGGTTTCGATGAAGGTCCGGTGCCGTCCCGAGAATTTTGAAAAGGGATGGAGGGCCTTGCAGACACCGGCGCCTTGGGTCCAACGGGAACCGGCTCCGGCGGCGAGGGTGATGACGGCGATTTCGCCATTTTCGAGAGCACTTTGACCGAGTTGTTGAAGGTCCTGAGAAGGAGAGGTCTGAGAAAAATCGGTGATCTCCTCGGGAAGAACGTCTTCGATGTGGGTGTTGGCAGGGAGGCGATTTTGCGAAAGTCCGATCCGTCCTTCGCGGAGGTCGCGGCGGATCGCTTCATGCTGCTTGGAGTCGAAGCCGTGAATCTTGAGAAGTTCTTTGAGTGAGCCTTGTTCGCTTTGATCTTCCTCGATACGGGGAATCAGGGTGTCGAAAAGTGACTGGACGGAGTTGGTGAAGCGCGGGTCCTGACGGCAAGCGTTTGCGAATTGATCGAGTTCGGCTCGTTCGCAGGGAGAGAGAGTTTCTGGTTTGGCGCGCAGGAGTTCCGCGACGCTCAGTTGATAGTAGCCCGGTGGGAGAATGGAATTTTCGCCTTCTAGTAGATCGCCGAAAGTTCCGTGCTGGTTGATTTGAAAATCGTAGACGACGGGGTCCATGGCGAAAGGGAGGGCATTCTCCAATTCGCGTTTGGTCTCGAGCATGATTTCCTGGAGGCGGCCGAGGGCTTCGGCCTTTCGAGTCGGGTTGACGATGAAGCCCATTCCGCCGCCGGACATGCCCCCGAGCATCCAGAAGCCCCAAAAATCATCGCCGAACTCCGCTTCGGCTCTTTCGATGAGGGTTTCGGTGAAGTGATTGGTGGCCCAAGGGATGATCGTCTGGAGAGGGCCGCGGAAGTTCTCGGTGGTGAGTGCGCCGAGACGCTTGATATCGCCTTGTTTGAGGGCATCGAGGACTTTATCAAAAAGGGAAAGCGCGGTGCTGCGCCCGGCCCATTCTTCCGAGGATCGCAGGAGGTATTTTTCGGTCACCATTTCCAAAATGGGGCCGACATTGGAAGCCATGCCGCCATGGACAAGGATGAGTGAGTTTTGGAGAGCTTCGCGTGAGGAAGTTGGGATTTCGTCTTGATCAAAGACGCGGTGCTTGGGCATGAGGCGCCCGCGTGAGACACCGTGCTCGGGGTCGGTCTCGCCAGCGATTTCGCCCTCGATGATTTTGATGCCGGGCCAGACGCCACCGGAGTCCTGCCATCCTCCCCCGGAGCCACCGATCCATTCGCCTAGAATGGCGCGAGCGAGGACGAGTCGTCGCTCGTTCTCAGTGAGGGGGCCTGTGAGGGATTTGGTTTGTCCGGTTGCCCGCATGCAGGCCGAGATGAGAGCGGCGAGAAGATTGGTGGAGACGGCGAGACGGGATCCTTTCGGGATGTTGTTTACCGAGGAAATGATTTCGATTCCATGACCGGGGCCGACGATCTGTTCGAGTAAGTCGGCGAGCGATTCCCCGGATCCTTCGATGCCTGGAGGGACGATGCCAGATGCAATGACGGCTGCTTTGAGGAGGCCAAGGTAGTCCTTGGCGAAGTCGAAAACCTCAGCGAGAGATTCGATTTCAGCGGTCGCTTTGAGATCGATCGAAGTGAGCTTGAGGACGGGCTTATCGATGACGCGGAAATAGGCTTCGACAGGTGGAGTGGGGGTGTCGTCGCGTCCATGAACAGCGAGGTCAATCGAGACATTGATGACGCGGGCGCCCTCGGGGAAGTCCATGCCAAGGAAAAAGATATCGGACCAAGCCGAGTGAGTGAGGTCCATGCGGACCGGAGTCAGTTCGCGGAGAACAGGGAAGAGATAGGATTCTTCTTCTAACAATTCCGGGCGAATGCGAAGGGGCTGGTCGGCGGGATGACCCATACGAAACATCCATTGGTTGCCTCGGACGGTGCGGACCGATTTACGAACTTGGTCGGCGAGAGTTTGGAAAGCCAGTTGGTGGTAGGCGGATGCGAGAGAAGAAGAGATGGCGTCACTGGCACCTTGTGAGTCTTGCCCGGCGAGAAAGGTATCGATAGCTTCTTCAAAACGACGCCCCAACAAATCTTCGTATCCCGAAAAGGGGATCGAGCCCGTGGCTTCTCCGGAGAGCTTTTTGGGAAGGTGGTAGCGATGAATGGCTGCTAGAAAAAAGAGGGCGCGGACCCGATCATAAAGGTTCTCAGATTTACGACGAAACTGATCAAGCTGAGAGCACTCCTGAAGAAGTGATTTTTTATCGAGAGATGCGCAGGCCGATTCCAGGGGTTGATCGCGGACCGAGGCGTCTTCCGAGGTGATGAGGTCGAGAAGCATGATGGTATTCGGTTAGCGAGTCGCAGCGATGAGTTCGATGATGGAAGCCATGATTTCGTCGCGTTCGGGGCCGGCCAGCGCCATTCCTAAATTTGCACGCAGCAGACCATAGGGTTCACCGATGTTGAAACGGCGCCCTTCGAGTTCGAGTGCGAGGTAGCGTTCGTTTTGAGCGTTGGCGTCGAGGCTGGGCGTCAAGGGGAGTCGGCCGGATGAGTCGACAGAAGATCTGGCGAGCTCCTCCATAAAGGAAGGAGTGAGAACGTGCATGCCGAAGAAGCAAAGATAGTTTCCGGCGCGCAGTCCGGGGACGATGAGGCTTTGCTCGGCTTCGGTGGGCGAGGGTTTTTCGAGGATCGTTTCGACCTCATAGAGGCGGGGGTTCCCCGAGACTCGTTTTCCTCCGACCACGCCATAGTAGGGAAGGAGGCTTTCATGAGTTGCTTGTACCGCGGAGACCGGACAATTTTCTTGCGATGCCACCTCAATGAGTTGGCGCATGCAACTGCTCTCCTGACAGCTGAGGTAAAGGTGGTCGCCTACGAGTAAGAGGAAGCTGTCTGAGCCGACGAAGTCGCTTGCGATGAGAACGGCGTGTCCGAATCCAAGAGACTCGGTTTGCTCGATGAAGGTGACTTTCTCAAGATGACCATTCACCGCGCTTTTGAAATCGCGCTGGGTTCCGGGAGCAATGACGATGCCGATGGATTCGATCCCCGCATTGAAGGCTTCATCGAGAAGAAGGGAGAGAACGGTTTTTGTGTCGCCGGAGCTACTGACGAGGGTTTGAAGAGGGAGATGTTGGTGGTCGGGGCCGGCGGCCGTGATCACGGCTTTGGAGATCTTCATAAGGTGCTACCAATTTGCCCGATAAAGCTTTGCTAGACAAGCTCAAGACGGAGTCTGGGGAGATTTCCCGAGAGCTAGCCGCACTCCGGCGGCCTTTTGTTCGGTCTCTTCGAACTCTGCCTCGGGCTCCGAGTCGGCGACAATCCCAGCACCCACGTGATAAGCGAGGGTTCCTTTTTCATGGATTAAGGTTCGGATGGCGATGTTGAACTGGGACTCACCATTGAAGCCAAAGTAACCTAATGTTCCGGTGTAAAGTCCGCGAGAGCAGGGCTCGAGCTCGGAAATAATTTCGCGAGCCCGCTTTTTTGGCGCTCCGGTGATCGAGCCGCCGGGGAAGCAAGAGGCGAGGGCGTCGAGATGAGAAACGTCCTCTCGCAAGATTCCCTTGATGGTGGATACCAGATGGTGAACGTGCTGGAGCTTTTCGAGCTGGAGCATGTCGGTGACTTGAACCGATCCGAACTCGGAGACTTGCCCGAGATCGTTTCTGAGGAGATCGGTGATCATGACCAACTCGGCGGTCTCTTTTTCAGACTGGCGGAGGTCGAAGGCGGAGCGGGAATCAAGTTCGGGATCAGCGAAGCGAGGTCGGGTGCCCTTGATGGGTCTCGATTCGATCTCGGATCCTGAAAGACGTAAGAAAGTTTCGGGAGAGGATGAGAGAACTTCCCGGCCTTCCAGATTGAAGTAGGAGGCGAGGGGAGCGGGTGAGGAGCTCCGGAGTCGGTCGTAGAGGTCGAGGAGCCCTGAGGGAGCGTGGCATTTCGCGGCTATCTTCCGTGAAAGATTCACCTGATAAATGTCTCCTGCGGCGATGTATTCTTTGGCGGCTGCTACGGTTTCGACGAAGGCTTTGCGGTCGAGCGATTCACGCCATTTTCCGAGAGAAAAGGCTTCGCTGGTTTTAGGCTCACGCAGCTCCTCGCTGAGTGATCCGCATTCCCACCATTCTCCGGTGTGGTGGTGGTAGATGAGAAGTTCGGGATAGATTCCAAAACAGTAGCGTCCATCGTAGTCCACCCATCCGCAGGCGGCTCCGGTAGGGAAACCATAGTCTCGCCCGGTCGATTTCCTGGCTTCCAGTGCCGCTTCCAGATTTTTTGGGTTCGAAATATCGCCTTTGAGAACTTCGATCGGACGCGCTCCGATGATTGAAAGTGGAGGGGCGTGATTCGAGGGGAAGTTGCCAACGCTGTCGAAGAACACGAGTCCCGGCAGATGGGCGAGCCCGCGCGCCACCGAATCAGGCCCCGCATTGAGCGGAGAGAGTTTGGGGAGAGAATCGGCGGTAATAGCCATTGCGTTAGAAATAGGGGACATTTTGAGAAGTGCAAGGCCCCGTTGACAGTCGATGACCCAGCCTTTAGAGTCGCCTTCCCCATGAAAAGTTCAACTTTGCAAGCTCAGCCCAATCTTGGGCTGTTCCATGTTTCGTGTTGGATCATGGGGCTTATTGCCTTTGTTCAGCTGATGACCGTGGGGGCAGCGATGGCCTTTCGTACTAATGCTTCGGCCACTCCCGAGGTCGTCACGCGTGTTGTGACGGAGTATGTTACGGTGGAGTCGAAGGCTCCGATCGTCGCCCAAGCTCTCGAGCTGAAAGGACTCACCCAAGCGGAAATGAGAGCCCTGCTTTCTTCCGTAGATGACTCGTCTCTTGGTGAATCCGAAACACTCTCCACCTCGCCCATGATCGCCGATCCGGTAATTGAGCGTCTCGTGAATGATGCACGTAGCGCCCGAATCGCGAGTGACAATGTCGCAGCGATGACAAAACTTGAGGAGGCGTATTTGAAAGAGCCAAAGAACTCCCATGTCCTTTACGAGATGGCCGTCACTTTTGAAACGATGGGAATCAATGATACCGCAGCGGACTACTACGTGGAAGTGTTTCAACTGGGGCCAAAGGCGGGATCACTCTTTAAGAAAGCGGCCAGCAAAATTGCGAAAGGTCTTGAAACAAACGTTACTGGTCTCGCATCCCTTGGAGCGGTGCGCAAGATGCTCCCGCAAAAGATGCCCGAAGGAGAACGTCGTGGAATTACTCTTTCGATTTCGGTGGCGCCCGGAAGGGAATTCGATCCGATGCTTCTCCAGCCGACGGTCCACTTTTTTGAGAAAGTCGATGGAAAAGTGGTGGGGGCAAATGTGGAAGAATCTGAGTTGGGGCGGGGGAATTACTGGATGGATCAGCCGGTGAATTACCAAGATGGGGAGGAAATGGTGGAGGTTTGGTATCTCGTTCGGAATCAGGACGCGCGTGGGCAATTCATCCTCGGGGAGCGGAAATTTTACGGCTTCATTGCAGAGCTCTACTACGATGGTGAACTCGTTGATATTGTCCCCCAACCGCGGACCTTGTCTGTCGAGATGCTCGCCCAAAAGGTCTCCGGCGACCCCTCGTGGGACCCTGAACTTGACCGCCTCCTCAAAGAACTAGAGGATCGTGGAGCAGGAGATTCTATTCTTCCGCAGATGCCTTCGGATAATGGTTCACAAGGTAGGTAGATAAGAAGATGGGTCAGACGCGCCAGTCAGGAGATATTGTGGGGGATTATCGGCTCTTAGAGGCCGTGTCCGGAGGGGTTCTTACGCGCACTTGGAAAGCGGAGCAGATCTCGGTGCGGCGAGATGTGATGCTGGAAATGCTCAAACGGGAATCTGCAGTTGACCTCGTTTTAAAAACCAACTTTCTTTCAGATGTCAGGGCAAAGGCAGCTGTTTCTCATGCAGTGATTGGAGCCGTTTATGAGGCTCACGGAGATGAGGATGCCACCTATTATGCCCGGGAACGTCTCCTGGGGAAAAGTTTGGACCAGTTGATCGAGGAGGGGAATGAGTTTGCGCCACTTGAAGTGGTCTCCCTGCTGGAGCAACTTGCCGATGCCCAGCTTCATCTTGAGAGCCAGGACCTTGCGACCGTCTCGATCGCGGCGCACCATGTGATTGTGGATGGTCCAGCCCTCCGCATGATGAACTTGGTCTCGGACGGTCCGCGCTCTGAGGCGCAGGCCACCGCTGGCAAGCAGCTGTTGGGTGCTCTTTTTGATGAAATGCTTCTTCCTGCTCAGCCTGGGTCTACCCGGGTTGGGTCACTGCTTGCCTATATGGTCGATCTTGATCGACCCGTTCCTTTGACCTGGAAGCAAATCAAGAGACTTTCACGGCAGGTGATCGATCAGCTAGAGGGAAATAATCAGCCTAGCGCCTCCCAATCGGTGGGCGAGGACACGGTGCCAGTCAACGGCTCTTCAGGTTGGGGATGGGCTTTGGTTTCTGGTTTGATCTTGGGCGGGGGACTCATTTTCTACTTTGTGGTAGTTCGGCCTGGAGGTGATCCTCCTGTCGATGAAGTTGAGGCTCAACTTCCGCCCGTAAAAATCGCCCCGAGTTTGTCTCTATCCGCTCATGAGGTGACGATTGGTCAGTATCGTGCCTTTCTTGAAAGTATTTCGAAGCTAGATGCGGCTGACC
>Ga0308005_10000153_pt1 | contig 25602 bp, 20 predicted proteins | sample Neamet67_FD_203142 | JGI IMG/M metagenome (GOLD analysis project Ga0308005, IMG submission 203142) | Marine microbial communities from water near the shore, Antarctic Ocean - #67 | ecosystem: Environmental > Aquatic > Marine > Unclassified | place: Southern Ocean | collected 2014-06-07 | reverse complement strand
GGGTGAGAGAGAGGGATTTGGATAATCCCTAAGCGGATCGGTTCCTAGAGCCATTTACTAGCGTAAGGATCTATTGAAGAGAAAAAGAAGAATTTTTTCTGTCAAGAGTTTCTGGGAATTGAATGAGAATTTTCCATGGGAGTGACGCCTTGAATCAAAAATTAGGTGTAGGAGACCTTTTGACAAAAAGGCAATTTTGACTAGGGTGCCTGCGCAAGCATAAGATTTCAGGAATGCCTAACTTTACAAAAAAAGAAATTATTCAAGAAGTAAGCGATCGTTTGGGTCTGACCCAGACGATGTCGTCTAAGATGTTTCACCTTGTTTTAGAAATCATTACAAGAGAGTTGGCGAATGCTAACAATGTTGTAGTGAGAGATTTCGGGACATTTGAAACAAAGATAGCGAGGGGGCGGCCCGGGAGAAATCCGAAGGATCCGAATAAGACGATTCCTATCCCAGACCGGGCTGTGGTAAAGTTTCAAGTCGGGAAAGCGCTTAAAGAAAAAGTCGCACGCACTCTTCCCGAGTTGGAAAGCCGCATAGACTAAGTGAAACGATTTTTCCCCATCTGCCTCCTGCTCCTCGCCGCTTTCCTCACTTCATGTGGAGGGGGCGGTTACAAGGGATACCAACAATCTGGCTACACCATCAGGGGACAGTATTACCAGCCGATGTCGGTTGACGATGCGCTTCGATACGATGAGGTAGGCGAGGCCTCGTGGTATGATGAGAGCAGCTACTTCGGGTTGGTTCGTGGAGATACTTCTCTTGGGGAGAAGGTGAAGCCTTTTGCCCTTTCGGCAGCCCATAAGACTCTCCCCATCCCTTGTCGGGTGAAGGTATCGAATCTGGAGAACGGCAAGTCGGTCAAACTCAGGGTCAACGACCGTGGGCCCTTCATTCCTGGACGGATCATTGATGTCACTCCAAGAGCGGCGGGTAAGCTGGGCTTTAAGAAACAAGGTCTTGTCCAAGTTAGGGTGGAGGTTCTGAGCGTGGGCGACGGTAAGTATAAGAGAAAGGTGCGCCGGAACTGGTGGCCTTTTTAAGGAATCGCTCAAAAATTGAGGTGTTATTTCCACTTGATCTCAGGAGCGCCACCTTCGTTCAGATTCTCTCTGAATAGCCCGCTACACAAAGAAAATCCTGCCTTGCTGTCGAACCTGATCTCGGTTCGAAAATGCTCCCTTTATTCTTTCGCAACTCCAAAGCTGCGCAATGTCTTGAGATCAAGGCGGGGTGTCGCCATTCTCCATTCAGATGCTCCGCTCTCTGATGACGATTTCCGGGTTCACTTTGATGAGCCGAATCTTGGGATTTGCTCGTGATATTCTCATCGCTCGTTTTCTTGGTGCCACGGTGGTCGCTGATGCGTTCTTTGCGGCGTTTCGTTTCCCGAACATGTTCCGTCGAATCTTTGGCGAGGGGGCCTTCAATTCTGCCTTTGTGCCCCTCTTTGGAAAGAGAGTCGTTGAGGGAGGAACTCAGTCAGCGATGGGTTTTGCGAACAATACCTTCTCGGTCCTTTTCCTGGTTCTAGGAGTGCTGACTGTCCTCCTCATTCCGGTCATGGCTTTTGTCATGTTCGCGGTGGTGCCGGGCTTCCTTTCTAAAGTTGATACGTCTCTTTCAGATACTCCCCAGGAATTTGAAGTCACGCTTCGGGGGGCACGTGCCATTTATTTTGAATCGAGTGAAGGTTCGGCGGTGAAGTTCCATGATCTATCCATGATCGAACGCGGAGATCCAGAGATGGGGAAGGTGCTCGGAGAACTCTTTGGAGGTGACACCCAAGCGGTGGGCGAAACGGTGACGATCGAGTCCGTTCTCGACGATGCCTTGGACCGCCTAGGCGAGGTGAAGGAGGGGGAACTGGCAGAGGAGGTGAAGTCCCGGATCTTCACCGCTGGAACTTGGAATTTTCAAGATGGCTCACTCCGGATTCCTCTCCCTGAAGATCACGATTACGCTATTCTTTCCGGCTCCGTGAGCGGGTCAGGAGAGTTTCAGGTCTTTCGTAATGATCCCGGGGCGTTTGATCTCACGGTGAAGTTTTCAAAGATCACCTTTATCTACCTGCTCTGCATGGCACTGGTGGCCCATCTCAGTGGCGTTCTGACGACTCTGAAAAAGTTTGCCGCTCCCGCCTTTTCGCCGGTCCTTTTGAATGTCGTGTTCCTAATTGGGCTCCTTGGGGTGGTGCAGTTTACCGATGCGAAAGGGGAGGTGCTGGCGTGGTGTGTTGCGATTGCAGGCGTGGTCCAGCTGGGCGTTCTCTGGGCGGTTTGTCGTCGGGCAGGGCTTCCGATTGCCCTCAAAAAACCGGTCTTCGATGATGGAATGAAACGGCTCTTCATTCTGATGGGGCCCGGTGTGATTGCGGCTGGAATTCAGCAGATTAACCTACTCATCAGCGGGGTGATCGCCTCCTTTCAGCAGGGGGCCATTTCCTATCTCTATTATTCGGATCGGGTTTATCAGCTTCCTCTCGGGATGATCGGGATTGCCTTTGGGATGGTTTTGCTTCCTGAGATTACCCGTCTTTTGAAATCAGGGGAGGAAGAAACCGCTTCGAAGACGATGGTGAGTGGACTTGAGCTGGCGATGATCGTCACGGTTCCGGCGGCTATCGCGCTGATGGTGATTCCAGTCGAGATCATGTCGGTTCTCTTTGAGCGGGATAATTTCACGGCATCCGATTCGCTTCAGACCGGCCGAGCGCTTGGGGCCTTTGCGATCGGCCTTCCTGGTTATGTCCTGATCAAAGTGCTCCAGCCTGGTTACTTTGCGCGTGAGGATACCAAAACCCCGATGTGGATGGCGGGAATTACGGTGCTTGTAAATATTGTCGTGAGTCTCGCACTCTTTCCTTTCTATGGGCACGTTGGTCTCGCCTTTGCCACTTCGGTAGCTGCTTGGGTCAATGTCTTCCTCCTTTGGTTTGGCCTTCGTAACTTCGTGAATCTCAAGCGCGAAAACTGGCGGCGGCTCATTGGAATGGTGATTGCCAGCAGTGTCATGGCGGTGGCTCTTTGGTTTGCTCGACCCATTCTCACCCCCTGGATGAGTGAAGCCTTTTGGCAAAAGGTCATCGGGATGAGCTTCTTGATTGGGTTGGGAGTCGTGGTCTATGCCTTCGGCGTGCTTGCGCTCAAGGTGACCAGTGTGCGTGAACTAAAGCTGGCCTTTAGAGGTTAAGCCTTTCTCGTCTTCCTGGTGATAGAGATCACGGTTGGAGGCCGAGAATTCCGCCTTGAGATTGACCTGTAGATCCGCGAGATCGACAAGTTCCGCTGTCGCAAAGGTCCACTCGCGGGCGCGCCCATCGTGCGGGAAGCCCACAAGGAGATGGAGGGCATCTTCAGTGACTTTGATTTGCTTGCTTGGTTCGAAGTAGAAGGTGCGAAAGCTCGATTTGATCGATGTTTCTTCGAAGAGCTTTGGGTCGAGATAGGCTACGGTTCCGCTGGGGAGATGTTCGACTCTGAGATCGGGATAGCCGGATCGTTGCTCTTTTCCTTCGCTGGTCTTGGGGATTTGGCAGCTGAAGTTCGGGAGCGAGTCGAGCTGGGTAAGGAGGGCGTCTTCGAAAAAACGGGAGGCCTCGTTGATGCGGCGTTTAGTTCGGATGGGGGAGTTGACTTGGCTCAGTTCCTTTCTTACCGATTCACTGGCGTGTGTGACTGCTGAGTGGATGGCCAGATGCGCTTCATTTGCAGGTTCGTAGGGGAGGACTAGGACTCCGCTGGTTTGTTTGATGACTTCTGCGAATGAGTAATTCGATCCGGTGAGATCTGCTAACATTTGGAGGTCGCTTGGGTTCTCGTGATTTTTCCCGGTTGATTTCTGTAGGCTGACTCCAATGTTCATGCCAAGTGCGAATAAGGAGAAGCCTCCGAAGAGCCACAGTCCAACTTTGATGACCCAACGAACATCTTTCATGCCTCAAGCTAACACGCCGGCCATTACAAAATGAGGCTTCATTTTTAGTGAACAAAAAGTTACTATTTCTCGTCATAGTTTTAGGATTAAAGCAATGAACAAGATTACCACAAAACTTCAAGAGGCTCTTCAAAGTGCCCAACAACTCGCGCTCCGCTCAGTCCCGATCTCCTCGAAAGAACCTTTGCGGAAGGAGATACGATCAAAGTTTCGCTTCAAGATGGAGCGTTGGCATTCGCCTAACCTCCAGCGGCGATGGTGATGAGCTCGAGCTTGTCACGATCGTTGAGCCTCCGTTCAAACTCGGAGGGGGAGAGCGCTTCGGCGTTGAGTTCGACAACGACGGGCTTGTTACCGAAGCCCAGCGATTCGAGCAGGGTTACGATGGTTAGCCCATCGGCTACTTCGTAGTTTTTGCCGTTGATAGTGAGTGTCATCATTTTGTGAGGATGGCTGCGTCCCAGTCTTTCCAAACTGGATCAAATCCTTTTTGACGGAGGAGCTTGGCAATGTCGCCGACCGGGCGTTCGTCGTCGATCTCGAACTGTCCTGTTGCACGGGAGCAGCCTGCAGCATCCTTTTCTTCAATCTCGACGCGTCGGCCTTTGACGGTGAGGTGAAGATCATCGTCGCCCGCTCCGGTGTATCCGCCGGGGGCGGTGTTGGAACCTGCGGAAATGTGGGTGACGCCGAGCGGGAAGAGGGCGTCGCGAAGACTCGCAGGTTCGCGGGTTGAAAGAGTGATGCCGACCTGAGGAAAACAGAGACGAAAGGCGGTGATGAGCTGGACAAGATCGCGATCGTTGAGCGAGAGCTTGGGATCGGGAGTGTATTCGTAATTTCCCGCGTGAGGTTGCATGCGGGGAAAGGAGACATTGAAAGTGGCCTTCCAGCAATGACGCATCAAGTAGTCGAGGTGCGTCGCCAGAGCGATGGCTTCGTGACGCCAATCAGCGAGACCGAAGAGGGCTCCGATTCCGATCCTTCGGAAATCGCCGGCGTAGGCCCGTTCGGGGCAATCGAGTCGCCAGGCGAAGTTCTTTTTCGGCCCTGCGGTGTGGAGAGTCTCGTAGGTTTTTCGGTGGTAGGTCTCTTGGTAGACAATGAGGCCCTCCGCGCCGTGGGAGACGAGTTCGCCATATTGATCGTCCTCCATGGGGCCGACCTCGATCCCGATGGTGGGGACGAAGTCCTTGATCGCATCGAGGCAGGACTGGAGATAGCCGTCCGAGACAAATTTGGGATGCTCACCGGCAACCAGCAGGATATTTCGGAATCCCATAGAATGTAGGTGCTGAGCTTCGGTCACTACTTGATCGACCGTGAGAGTCGTTCTAAAAATGGGGTTGTCGCGGGAAAAACCGCAATATTTGCAGTTATTGACGCACTCGTTCGAAAGGTAGAGGGGGGCGAAAAGCCGCATCGTCTTGCCGAAGTGCCGGCGGGTGATTTGCTGGCTTTGCTTGGCGCGAGCCTCCAGTTGCCCCTTCGAGCAAGGAGCGATCAACTGTGCGAAGCGTCGCATCAAAGAGGTCGGTTCCTCCATTAAGTGCTCGAACTGGCTTGCGAAACTCACGTGGGAGGGATCATGCCTGTAGGCCTCTTTGTCAAAAAGATTACGATTTTTTGAATTGTCACCTTATACTCAAGCTGCTGGAATTCGCCCTGAAATGGCAAACGCAACCAACGTCCTCTCTCAGGGAATCGAGATCACTGGCTCGATCAAGTTTTCGAACGACATGATCATCGATGGTAAAATCGACGGTGAAATCCACTCCGACAAGGGCAAGGTGACCATCGGCGAGAACGCCAATATCAAAGGCGACGTTAAGGCGGGCGAAGTCAAACTCTACGGTCGAGTCGAGGGCACGATTACTTCTGATCGCTGTGAACTTAAGGGGAAGTCCATTCTCAATGGCGACATAAAAACCAAGATGCTCAGCATGGAAGAGGGAGCCAGCCTCACCGGCCGCACCCAGATCGGCGGCTAAGCTCTTCACTGAAGAATTTTGAAAAGCGGTGCTCTTTTGGGAGCGCCGTTTTTTTGTTTCGTAGCTTAGCCAATCCCGGCTGGGGGCGCTTCTCCAAGAGCCTCCTTGACTAGACAGAGAAGGCTAGATTTATCATCTTTTGTCCGATGTTTGAGGAATACGAAGATTGCCCACCTCCTGCCGAGGTGAGCCAAGAATTGTTTGCCCAGTGGCGTGCTCCTCGTCGTGCTCAGTAACCCCCTGAGAAGCTCGATAATCCTTCCATTCCTCATGAGAAGATTACGAATGATGATGAGGATGATTTCCTAACTATTTAAAAACATCATTCGTCTCTTTTGAAATGCGGAGTGGTATTAGGACTCAGGTGTCCTAAAATTGGATTAATTGAGCCTTGGCCTGAAATCTTTCGGTCAGCATCGTCAGCTTCTTGACCGTTTGGAGCTCTTCAACTACAGGAAGAACAGCAACCGCCCGCCCTAAGCATGTCCAAGATCATTTATACCAAGACCGACGAAGCCCCTTACCTCGCAACGCAATCTCTTTTGCCGATCATCAAGGCGTTTACGAAATCTTCGGGGATTGAAGTGGAGACGCGCGACATTTCTCTCGCAGGTCGTATTTTGGCGGTTTTTTCGGATCGTCTTCCGGCGGATCAGCAGACCGAGGACGCACTTGCTGAATTGGGTGAACTGGCGAAGACGCCTGAGGCCAATATCATCAAGCTTCCGAACATCAGTGCTTCGGCTCCTCAGTTGGTCGCCGCTATTTCCGAGCTGCAGGCCAAAGGTTACGCGCTTCCTGATTACCCTGAGTCTCCATCGAACGATGACGAGGCGGACATCCAGGCTCGTTATGATCGGGTGAAGGGCAGTGCGGTGAATCCTGTGCTTCGTGAAGGAAACTCGGATCGCCGGGCGCCCAAAGCGGTCAAAGAATTTGCCAAAGCCAACCCGCACTCGATGGGGGCATGGGCGTCTGATTCAAAAACCAGCGTTACCACGATGGCTGCGGGCGATTTTGCCTCGAACGAGAAATCGGTGACGGTGCCGGAAGCGACTGAGGTGAAGATTGAGTGGACGGGAGCCGATGGCTCGACTCAGGTCCTTAAGGAGGGGATCGCCCTTCAGGAAGGTGAAATTTTTGATGGCACCTGCATGAGCAAAGCGGCTTTGGTCAAATTCCTCGGCGAACAGATTGCGGCGGCCAAGAGGGAAGGGACACTTTTCTCGCTCCACATGAAGGCGACGATGATGAAGATCTCTGACCCGATTATCTTTGGCCATGCGGTGGAGGTTTACTTTAAGGACCTTCTTGAGAAGCACAGTGAGGTTCTTTCGCCGCTGGGAATCGACTTTAAGAACGGTTTTGGAGATCTGGTTTCCAAGATTCAATCACTTCCCGCTGACCAGAAGGCCGCGATCGAAGCGGATATTGCGGCTGCTTACGAAGCGGGCCCTGATTTAGCGATGGTTGACTCCGATAAGGGGATTACGAACCTGCACGTTCCGAGCGATGTCATCATCGATGCCTCCATGCCGGCGATGATTCGGAATTCCGGCCAAATGTGGGATGCCGAGGGCAAAGTCCGCGACACTCTTGCGGTCATTCCCGACAGCTCCTATGCCGGAGTTTACGACACCACGATTGAGTTTTGCAAAAAGCACGGCGCTTTTGACCCCACTACCATGGGCACGGTTCCCAATGTTGGCCTCATGGCGCAAAAAGCCGAGGAATACGGTTCTCACGATAAAACCTTTGAGATTCCTGCTGCCGGAATGGTCCGCGTGGTGAATTCTGCAGGTGAGATGCTTATGGAGCACGAAGTTCAGGAAGGCGACATCTGGCGTGCCTGTCAGGCCAAGGATGCTCCGATTCAGGACTGGGTGAAGCTGGCCGTGACGCGTGCACGGGCGACTGGTGATCCAGCCATCTTCTGGCTCGATGAAGATCGTGCCCACGATGCGCAGCTTATCGACAAGGTGGGTCAATATCTCGCTGAATACGATATCGATGGCTTGGACCTACGCATTCTTTCTCCTGTCGAAGCGACCGAGGAGACCCTTGAGCGTCTGAAAGCAGGGGAGGACACCATTTCGGTTACCGGAAACGTCCTTCGTGACTACCTCACCGACCTTTTTCCAATTCTCGAAGTGGGCACGAGCGCCAAGATGCTCTCGATTGTCCCGCTCATGAATGGTGGCGGTCTTTTCGAAACAGGTGCCGGTGGATCGGCTCCGAAGCACGTGCAGCAATTCGTGGCCGAGAATCATCTCCGCTGGGATTCACTGGGCGAGTTTCTTGCCCTGGCGGTTTCGCTGGATCACATCGGATCTGACAAGGCGAAGCTTTTGGGTGCAACTTTGGATGACGCTACCACGGAAGCGCTTCTTAATAATAAATCGCCTCAGCGGAAAGTGAATCAGCTCGATAACCGGGGGAGTCATTTCTATCTCGCTCTTTACTGGGCCAAAGCGCTCGCCGCTCAAGATGATGACGCCGATCTCAAGGCGGAGTTTGCGCCTGTGGCGGAAAAGTTGGCTGAGCAGGAGACTGCGATCTTGGAAGAGTTGAATAGGGTGCAAGGACAGCCGGTGGAACTTTCAGGATACTACGCGCCGGATGAGGCTACCTTAGTCCAAGCGATGCGTCCGAGCGCGACCTTTAATGGGATTGTGGACGCGATCTAATTCGTTCGCTAAGGCCACTGACTCAAAGCAGAGCATTGTTCTTAGGAGTAACTTTTATCTCTCTTTGAGCAATATTACCCCAACGGTGGGCAGATCGTTTCTCGAAAATCTGCTTTCTAAGCCTTATCGTGAGAGGGGTCGTAGAAGATCTTCACATCGGCTTTCTTCGTGCCCAGCAGATCCTGAGCACGGATGAGGGCGTCGCGGGTGGAGATGTTTGGGTTGCTGGGAGCGTAGAAAAAGAGGTTGGTTTCGCCTTCTTCGCGGCGGCAGCCTTTCTGGAGAGTTTCCAAAACGCCCGAGCTTTTGAGGACCTTATAGACGTCTCTCGTAGCCCCCGAAACGATGAGGTGGCGATCTTGGGATCGGACAAATCGGATGAGATCGCGCATCGCCATCACACTGGTGGCATCGAGGTGATGCGCGTTCTTGAGTCGTAAAATAATGACTTTAAGATTGGGATCAACGACGAGTCGCTGAATTTGGGTCCGAAAGAGTTCGCTGGCTCCGAAGAAGAGTGCGCCTTCGACGTGGACGATCGAGATCGCGGGGATCGGGCGGGCCTTCTTATTGTCCAGCTCGCGGAGTTCACCTTCGTCGGAGATTTCGTATTCCACGAGATGAGGTTTGGAGACCTTTCGTAGGAAAAGGAAAATGGAGAGCGCCACGCCGAAGAAGATCGCGACATAAAGCGGAGCGATGAGGGCCGTGACGAAGGTAATCACGAGGACGACCGCATCATCGGGAGTGGAGAGGAGGCAGATGCGGATATTTTTCCACTTAATGAGGGATGCCGCGACGGCCACCACGAGAGCGGCAAGGGCCGTTTTGGGGACAAAGGACACCGGGTTAGGGGCCATGAAGGCAAAGGCGAACACAGCAATGAGGCAGAAAAACCCGCAGAGTAGGGAGGCCACACCGGTTCGGGCCTTTGATTCGTAGTTGAGTGCGGAACGGGTGAGAGATCCGGAAGCGGGCATGGCGGCGGTGAAGGCGCAGGCGATATTGGCCATTCCGACGGAAAGCATATCCTGGTTAATTTCTGCCCGTTGTCCGGTGCGGGAGGCGATAGACTTTGACATTACGGTATTCTCAAGTGAGGCGAGAAAGGCGATGGCGAGAGCCACGCTCATCAGGGTGGAAATATCATTAAAGATACCGTTTTCAGAAGGGGTGGGGAATTTCGGCTGAAGATCGTTGAGGGCGTATGCCTTAAAGTTGGGGACGGTTTCGGACCATCCGGGAAGAAAATTGGCGGCGATGGCAGAACCCAGAGCGACGAGAAACAGGGTCAGCGCAAAATTTGGGAGGGTTGGGAGGAAGCGCGAGATGGCAAAGTAGATGAGCAGGGTGGCTCCTCCGAGAAGAGCGGGTTGCCAAAGAAACGATGACGACATCGTTAACAAACTGTCGAGCATACCGAAAAAATTACTCGCCGATTGTACGGTGTCAGCCACGCCAAAGAGATGCTTCCCTTGGTTCATCATGATGAGCATCGCGGCTCCCGTGATGTAGCCGACAAGAACGCTCTGACTAATATACTGCAATAGATCGGCCGTTTTCAAAAGAGCTCCGATCAGACAAATGATCCCCACCATGAGGACGAGCAGGGGCATAAGGGCGAGTTTTTCTTCCATCGCCAGGCCCTGTGCGGCGAAGAAGCTGAAGACCATGAGCGAGGTCGCATTGGTAGGACCTAGAATGGTTTGGCGGGAACTCGCGAAGAGAGGAGCGACGATGGAAGCAACGGCCGAGCAGATGATGCCGTAGAGAATCGGAAGCTCGGCGATCGCGGCGTAAGCCATCCCTTGCGGAATGGCGAGGAGGGCGACATTGACCGAAGCTTTGAGATCAAACTTGGCCGTTTCGCGCGAGTAGCCTTTTAAAGAGGATCGAAAGGGGAAGATCTGTAGGGGGGTCTCAGCGAACCATTCTTTAAAGGAGCGGTATACGGAGCGAAGTTTTCGACCGCCTTTTCCTTTCATGGACCCAGACTAAGACCGGCCTTAGTCACTCGGCAAGGCAAGGTTTGAGAGAAGGGTCAATTAGGAACGATTTAAGAATAAATAAGTCGACTGCACTCGATCTCAAGCCCGTCACTTTCGTTCGACTTTCCTTTGAGTAGTTCATTACACAGATAAAAGTCAGCCTCATTGACAGGCCCGACCTCTTCGCGCAAACAACTCATTAATTTCCTCGCCATTCCTCAGCTCTTCAGGGATGCCCGATGAAGGAACCAGAGTCCCAAGAAGACCCCGAGAATATTGGGGAGCCAAAGGAGTGACTGGGAAAGGGTAAGGTGATCGGCGCGGGTTTCTTCGGCCAGAATCAGAAGAAGGAAATAAGCAAAGGCGATGACGATACTCATCACAATTCCCGATGAGTTTTCCTTCTGACGCGAGTTCATTCCTAGTGGGATTCCGACAAAGGCAAGAGCGAGGGGAGCGAGGGAAAAGGCGAAGCGCTTGTCCCGCTCGAAGGCATACATGGGGAGTCTCTCGGGAGCGATCTCGGGCGGGGGATTCCTTAGAATTTCTGCGATCTCCTGGTTGTCGAGGGTGTTTGGTTTGAGCTGCCGTCCCCGGAGGGGATAAGTCAGGACCCAGGGTTCTGCTTTGTCGGCAAAGAACTGCTGGAGGTTTCCTTTCTTGTCGTAAATTTCGCCGTAGCCCGTGTTGAGCTGGAGGTCGAATTGCTGCTCCTTTGATTCGGTGTCAAGAGTGACCCGGTTCGAGTAAAGGTAGCCAAGAGGAGGGGCGTTTCGATCGTTGGTCGAGAGTTGGTAGGCGTGGAAGCCTCCCAGAGTTTGCTCGCTCTCTCGCTCGTTGATGTAGATTTTTTGCCCCTTCAAGCGGGACTGGACGACGCCGGGGTCGAGAAGGCGAAGGGGATCATTTTTGATCTCATCGTAGAGAAGCATCTTGATCGCAGCCTTGGCTCGGGGGGCATGAGTGGCATTGAGCCAGAGACAAATGGAAGAGAATCCAAGACCGAGAAGGAGGACCGGAGTGGCGATGCGATAAAGACTCATCCCGCTGCTGCGGAGGGCGGTGATTTCCTGATCGGACGAAAGTCGGCCAAAGGTAAGCAAGACGGCGGCAAGGAAGGCCCAGGGAATGGTGAAAACGAGGGAGTAGGGCAGGAGTTGGAGAATGAAGATTGCCACAAAAGAGATCGGTGCTCTTTTATTCACGAGGAGATCGTGAACCTCCTTAAAAACGTTTCCGAGGATGAGCACCATGCTGAGCACCATCACCGCGAAGAGGGTGCTCACCAGAACTTGTCGGGTGAGGTAGCGGTCGATCTTGCTCACCATCATCGGAGCCAAGCTAATGCGACTTAATGGAGAGGTCCAGAGGGAAGGCAAAGAGCTTTCTGAAAAGAGAGTTGAGTGTGAATCAGGCGAATTGATCCGAATGACTTTTGAACCCATTTTAGAAGGAAAGCCAAAATTCACTCGGTTCGTTTTATTCGCGTTCGTTTTCCTGCGACTTGGTCTCATTGGTGATTGCCCTCTGGGGTTCATCGATTAGGTTTTTTTTTTCAACTAAACGATAAATATGAATCGCTCGTCATTTCTCACCCTCCTTTCCCTGACCGGATTGGGTTTCGCTCTTTTCACGAATCAAAGTTTTTCCGATCACCATGGGGAAGCCGCTCCAGCGATAAAGAAGGCGGTGATCGATGGCACCGGCCAAGGATGGCGGGATCTCACTGAGGCTGATTTTATCAATGTGAACTGCAAGCCTGACACCTGGACCTGGAAAGACGGAGTGGTTCACTGCACCGGCAAGCCTGTCGGGGTGATTCGCTCGAAGGAGCAAATTAAGAATTTTGAAATGGTGTGCGAGTGGAAGCATAAAAAGCATGCCGGAAATTCAGGGGTCTTCGTCTGGGCGAGTCAGGCTTCGATCGATAAGCTTGCCGCCGGAAAAGGCGCTCTCCCGGATGGCATCGAAGTTCAAGTCCTTGATCTTGGCTATGAAACCAATTGGGAAAAACAAAAGGGTAAGCCGTCGGATTGGTTCACCTCGCACGGTGATGTTTTCCCAACGGGACCCGCCAAGATGAAGCCTTTTCCACCTGTGGCGCCGAATGGTCGACGCAGCTTCCCGACCAAGAATCTCACCAAGGGCATCAACGAGTGGAACCACTACTACATCCGCGCCATCAATGGCGAAGTCCGTCTCTGGGTGAATGGCGAAGAGGTCTCAGGAGGCACTAACTGTGATCCTGCGAATGGTTACCTCTGTCTTGAGTCAGAAGGCTCTCCGATTGAATTTAAGAACCTTCGTATTCGCGTGCTGCCATAGGCGGAGGTTATTGACCAAAGGAGCTGGGGCGTCCCGCCCCATTCAAATAGTCAGGGCTTATTCCGGCTGAGCCACGCCTGGCCAGCAAAGGTGAGAATGCTTTCAAGGTGGTTTGGCTCGGCCTCCTCCTGCTCCTCTGGAGGCCTCAGCCTTCGTTCACCCTGTGGCTGTCTATCTCGCTCCGCTCCATTGTCCGCTATTGGCCAACATCCTGCTCGCTGAGCTGGACCACGAACTTGAGAAACGAGGGCAGCCCTTCGTGCATGTTATCTCCCTTCGATCGCCTGTTACCCAGACGGCCCGAAAGGGAGCCAAGGGTAACAAGTGGCGAATTGGAACCGCCGTGCGACAAAACATCTCCATCCCCACGAAGTCATTTCAGCTTAGCCGAAGGCAAACCCGGATGACCGGTGGTGTGGGGACGGTAGTTCGAACCTACCGTCTACCCGATTTTCCCTGAAAAGCGGGGGCAAGTCTGGACGTAGTAAGAAAACGTCCTTGAGACCTTAACTTACAATTTAGCCATTCCTTCCCCGCCATGAATTATCGCCGACTCTTTACCGCCACGCTTTTTGCCAGTCTTGCCCCGCTTCATGCCGAGGAACCGGTTTCTGTTTCTGATGCCGGTCGATAGAGTAAGGAGAAGGTTCAAGCCGAGCGTCCGGCTGTTATTACCCCTCCGGGTCATACGACTGCCGCCAAGCCTGGTGCCGCTCCTTCTGATGCCATTGTCTTTTTTGACGGCACGAACCTTTCAAAGTGGAAAGGCAAAGGGAAAGACGGAAATGGTGCCGCGAAGTGGGTCGTGAAGGACGGACGCATGGAGGTGGCAAGAGGGACTGGCGTGATCCAAACCCGGGACCAGGTGGAAGGAGATTGCCAATGGCATATTGAGTGGTGCACGCCTGCGGAGGTGAAGGGGAACAGCCAGGGGCGCGGAAACAGCGGGGTCTTTATCGGCGGTTATCCTGAAGTGCAGGTGCTCGATTCATTTAACAACGATACCTATCCCGATGGACAGGCTTCCTCGCTTTACAAAAAGAGTGTTGCCTTGGTGAATGCCAGTCGTGGACCGGGTCAATGGCAGACCTATGACATCATTTGCATCCGTGAGAAAAAGGGAGCAGACGGGAAAGTCATTCAGCGCGGGTCGATCACGGTGCTGCACAACGGGATTGTGACACAGTTCGCGGTTCAGGAAGGCGGGAAGCAAGGGGCAGGCGGACTTCAACTTCAGGACCATGGTAACCCGGTTCGCTATCGCAATATCTGGGCTCGTCAGTTGGTGGTGCCGACCGTGAAAGCTCCGGGGAAGTGAGGGGTCAAGAGTCAATACGCCACAATCAGAATGATCAAAAAGAGAGATGTTAAGGGGTTCACTAAATATCATCCGAGAATGTCATGAACGACATGCCCGTGGACGTCGGTGAGGCGGCGATCAATTCCGTTTTGCAGGAAGGTCAGGCGCTCGTGGTCGATCCCCATGAGATGCAGGATAGTGGCATGCAGATCGTAGCAGTAGGTGGTGCCTTCTAAGGTCTGGTAGCCCCAATCGTCGCTCTGTCCGTAGGATGAGCCGGCCTTAATTCCCGCCCCCGCCATCCAGGTCACGAAGGTTCCACCGTTATGGTCCCGTCCGTCTCCTCCTTGCGCAAAGGGAGTGCGTCCAAACTCGGTGGTCCAGATAAGAAGGGTGTCTTCAAAGAGGCCGCGGCCCTTCAAGTCTTCGATCAGTGCCGCGATCGGCTTGTCAACGCTGGCGGCGATTGGCGGCAACTCTTTGGAGATGCTGCCATGGTTGTCCCAGTTCTTCACCGCTCCTTGCGGTCCACTCCAGACTTGTACGAAACGGGTTCCTCGCTCGCAGAGGCGGCGTGCCAGCAAGCAGCGCTTTCCAAAGTCCTCAGTCACCTTGTCGTCGAGGCCATAAGACTTTCGGGTGAGCTCCGTTTCCTTTCTCAAGTCAAAGGCTTCAGGTGCGGAGAGCTGCATCTTTGCCGCCAGCTCGTAGGAACGAATCCGCGATTCCAGGCGGGTGTCGTCGGCACGTTTGCTTGCGTGACCCGCGTTCATCTGACGAAGCAAGGCGAGTCCGTCCCGTTCGGCAGTTGGATTTGCAAAGTCGAAGCGCTCTTTGGCGAAAAGGTTGGGCACCGGATTCGAGCCACCGGCCTTGATGACAGTTCCTTGATGGACCGCCGGGAGGAAGCCCGAGGAAAAGGGACCTCGCTGATTGTAAGGGAGCCCTTTTGAATCGGGCAGGACGACGAAGGTCGGGAGGTTGTCGGTCAGGTTGCCAAGGGCATAGGAGGTCCATGCTCCAAGGCAGGGGAAGCCCGGCAGCAGGAAGCCGGAATTCATCATGTAGGTCCCCGGTCCGTGAACGTTGGTCTTCGACTTCATCGCCATCAGAAATCCCATTTCATCGACCCACTTCGCCTGGTGCGGAAACACGCTGCTCACCCAGCGACCCGATTCCCCGTGCTGTTTGAATTCGAAGGGGCTCTTCAGCAAGGCTCCGGGCATCGCGGTGAAGCCCTCCGGCTTTTCCTTCGGGCCCAACTTCTGTCCGTGCAGTTTTTCGAGTGCCGGTTTGTAGTCGAAGGTGTCCATTGGACTCGCCCCGCCGGTCATGAAGAGCTGGATGACGCGCTTGACCTTGGCCGGATGATGAATGCCACCGTTTAACTCAGGTTTGGGGCTTCCCAAGGCATCACGCGTCAGCATCTGTGCCATCGCGACACCGCCCATGCCTCCTCCAACATCCCACAAAAATGATCTACGTTTCATTCGATAAATAGGAATTCATTGCTGTTTAAAAGGACACGGCAAAAGGCGCGCAATCCGTGCTTTCGCGCGTAATTGGTAAATTCCACTTGTTCGCTGGCGGAAGGGGGACGGAGCCACACGAGGCGAACGGCGCGCTGCACTTGTTCATTCAAATCGCCCCCTTCCGACTCGACCCGCTGCGCGAGCCACTCACTTCCATGGAGGACAAAGTCATTGTTGAAAACGGCCAAGGATTGAAGTGCTGACACCGAGAAACCACGCTTGGGTGCCAGCAATCCCAAGTCCGGGAAATCGAGGGCCTCCATGAAGGGATCGGAGATTCCACGCCAAACCACGCGATAGATGCTCCTGCGGGAAGCGCCGGGCGAATTCCAATCATAACTCGAGTAATCCAAGGAGGGGGTCGCTTGCGGTCCTTGCGATTTTTTAAACTGCTCAATTCCCGGCCCACCCATACTCAGGTCGAGACGCCCCGACAGGCGGAGAATCGAATCACGAAACACCTCGGCATCCATGCGCTGTCGGTTCATACGCCACAAGAGGCGATTGCCCGAGTCCTTCGCGTTGGGTGGCACCTGACTGGCCTGCTGCCAAGTTTCACTGGTCAGGATCAGCTTGTGCAATTCCTTCAATGAGCCTTTCGCTTCATCGCGGAACCAAACGGCCAACCAGTCCAACAATTCGGGATGGCTCGGCTGACTTCCCATTCTACCAAAATCGTTTGGAGTATCGCAGAGACCACGACCGAAGTGGTAGTGCCACACCCGGTTTACAATGCTTCTCCAGGCGAGGGGGTTATCCTCGTGGATCAGCCAGTCGGCGAGGGCCGCCCGTCTTGCCGATTCGTTCTTCGGATCGGGAAGTTCGAAGCGACCGGGGAGGGGGCCGATCGCGGAGATCGCACCTGGTGCAATTTCGCGAACAGGCTTGTCGATATCACCGCGGCGCAAGAGGTGGACCACCTTGGGCTCCTGTGGAGCAGTCAGTTTCTTGGCATGCGACCATGAGGAAGAAACGCCGTAGACGGTGGCCTTGGGTGGCAAGGTGCCGAGTCGTTTTTTTGCGTAAGTTTCCAAGGCGGCCGCGGCTAGGATGACTTTTTCTCCATCGGTTCTCTGGGCCTCTGGCTTCTTGAGCCCCTCGATTACTTCCGAAGGCAAGATCTGCGCAGCCCCGCCTTCCGCATCGGTCGCGGACAGGCGAAAGCGACCGATCAGGTGTTTCGGGGGATGCAGTTGTTTCAGCGTGACCGCGAGCCTGCCACCAGTTGCAAGATCGATGGGTTTGGCGAGCTCGAACACGATGTGGTGCGATTCATTGATCCTCGGAAAGATGGCCCACCCGGTGACTGGATCACCGTCGATCGCATGTGCCGAGGTCCAGCCCTCCTGATCGAAATCTGCCGAGGCGCGCGCGATTTTTAGCGGGACCGAAGTGTCAGATCCGGTCGCAAACCATTGCAAGTCCACTTCGGCCAAATGAAGATTGCCGTTTCCAGCCCTTCCCGGCCCGCCCATCGGCAGTCGCTCGTCCTTCATCACTTCCACTCTGACGGCGGTGAGACGCTTTAAGTCAACCTGCGCAGTCGCGGTGTAAGTTTCCTGGTCTGCCATTGGGCCGTCGGCAAAAATGGAGTGATCCTTTTGTTTCGTCAGTTTGCTCCCGCCCGAGGCCATAAACACTTCGGGTGTTAGGATACTCCACTCGACGAGATTCTTCTTCCGATCAGAGATCCACTGACTGATAATCGCGGCATCCTTGCTCTGAAAAAGGACACTCGCGTTCCGACTTTCAGCCGCCGCGACCAAGCTCTCCATTTCTTTGCGAAGCATCATGACCTCTGTGGAGGTTTCGTATTCGATATCGCCTTTTCCGACTCCGGCGAAAACCGCCTGCAACGAGTAATAATCTTCCTGGGTGATCGGGTCGAACTTGTGGGTATGGCAGCGGGCACAACTCGCGGTTGTGCTTACGATGGCTCCCATCGTTTGCATCACGATGTCGTCCCGATCAAGGTAATCGAAGGTGACCGGAGCCGTTCCCGCCCGACTCGCCTCCAAGGGGCCCGCCGCGATGAATCCCAAGCCGGCGGTCAGTTGCGGCTCCTCAGGGAAGAAGACATCCGCGGCCAGTTGTTCCCGGACGAATCGATCCCACGGCACATCCTCATTCAAGCGCTCGATGACATAGTCCCGAAATCTCCAGGCATTCGGTCGCTTCACATCGTGCTCGCATCCGTGCGAATCCGCAAAGTGGATCGTATCCAACCAGTGCCGCGCCCAACGCTCGCCATAGCGGGGAGAAACGAGGAGTTCATCGACGAGGTTCGCGTAGGCCAGCGGATCTTCATCGTTCACAAATGACTCGGTCTCGTCCGGGGTCGGCAAATAACCATGGAGATCAACGAAGAGTCGTCGCGCGAGCGTCGTTTGATCTGCCCGCTTGGTCGGCTCGAGTTTTGATGCGGTCAATTTATGTCTGATGAAGGCATCAATTGGATGCTCTCCGCCGGGCAGCTCCGGCGCGACGAGCTTCCGTAACGACCACCAATCAGAATTGGGGAGTGATGGTCTCGTTGTTTCCCGTGGGTCGGGCGCACCCCGCTTTACCCAATTGACGAGGATCTCGATTTCGGCATCGGCGAGCTGCTTCTTGGGAGGCATGTCATACTCCTCGTCCTGGTAGCGAATGGCTTGGATCAAGAGGCTTTCGTCCGGTTTTCCCGGAACGATCGCCGGTCCACTGTCGCCTCCTGTGACCCAGCCGCTTTTGGAGTCCAAGGAGAGCCCTCCCTTCATTTTTCCCGTCTCGTGGGAGTGACACTCGAAGCATCGCTCCTTTAAGAGAGGTTCAACCTTCGACGTGAAGTATTCGTCTGCTTTGAGCAAGGGAGCGGCGAGGACGCAAAATGAAAGGGACAAAATTTTCATGACCGTTTCCTTTCTTCGATCTTGGAACGAGCGTGCATTACGTGCTTGATTGCTACCTGAAAGGGTTCTTTGGGCGTGCGGATCACGAATTCGAGCAGATTATGATCTGCTTGCACTGCTAGGATTTTTCTTTTTGGATAGGGCGCTTGGATGCGCCGTTGTGGGGGTTGGAGAAAGAGAGGCAGGGGGAAGAGGTGCTGGAATTGAGCCAAGATTTGGGAAAACGGGAATGGTGAGACGGAGAATCAGGTGAAAAATCCGGGTGCCTTCGGCCGCAGGGCGTTTCAAGACGCAAATTCATGACCCCAGATGGTAGTCCTCCTTCTCGGCATGCCAAGAATTGTTTTGGCAGCGGCTATTTGGGATCTCTGCGAGCGGAGTCAGGAGTCTTTGAGAACCTGGACGTAGTCATCGCCGGGGGGGATGCCATGAATGATCACGAAAACGACAAGCAATCTGCGTTAGAAGATGGGCCAAACCAAAAGGGAAGATTGACCAGCCAACAAGGAACTTCTGCTGCGGTGAGGGTTGGCTTTCAGACTCCCAAAGTGGGTGCTAGTCTTCACTTTGATGAGTGAAAAAGAAGATGGGGAAGAGCCTGTTTCCAACATTATTCTCCAGACATCTGGTGTGTGGGCTGCGCCTCTGACAGAACCAAGCCAGCCTCGTGGGCCACGGGATGTTGTGCTGCCACCTCGTGATTAAAACGGGCAGTGAGCCTAAACTGCTTGCGACGATGGTAATGATCTCAAGTTGAATTGCTGGAAAGTTGCTTTTGGGCTTGGGCACGTCGTTGAGGGGATCTGAATGGGAGAAAGAGGGGCGCAGCAGTAGCAGGCCATCTCCGATGTAGAGAACAGTGCCATTGGCGTTTCAGCTCTCTAGGAAGTGGTAGGACTGTTGGGCAACCTGCATGGAGGCGATTTCATTCGCCACCATAATAGGCGGGACAGCTGATTTGATTCTCCTACTCTTCCAACACCGACCATGGATCACTTCCCTGACATTCAGCTGACCTTCGAAGAAGCCCGCGTCCTTGGCTGCTTGCTTGAGAAAGAGATTACGACACCTGGCTCCTACCCGCTCACTCTCAACTCTCTCATCCTCGCCTGCAACCAGACCTCGAGCCGTGAACCGGTAACCTTCCTCAGTAGCGAAGTGGTGGAAGACGCTCTCCGAGGCCTCTCGCAAAAGTACTTGATTGTGAAGATCCTTGGTGGGCGAACTCCGAAGTATGAACACGCCCTGCCCAGCGTCCTAAGCATGCAGGACAGCGAGCAGGCCGTTCTCACCGTCCTCCTTCTCCGGGGCGAGCAATCCTCCGGTGAGATCAATCAGCGCACCGAACGCATGCACCATTTCAACTCTCTCGATGAGATCGAGGAAACGCTCACTTGGTTCATCGAGTATCCACACGGTCCACTCGTCAGGCGCGTTCCCGTGGGCACCGGACGCCGGGTCGAAACCTTCAGGCATCTTCTTTCGGAGCCTTCCGAAGCAGATCCGGCCGGCGCGCCGTCTCACGAACAGTCCCCGGTGTCGGCGATTGAAGATGACGACGACTGGCGAACGCGAATCGAGACGCAACTCGCCGACCTCCAAAACCAAGTCACTGATCTTCGATCCAGATTGGAAGAGTAGACGCTGATTATAGTTCTTCCAGTTCCTCTACCCGTCAAATCCGCTGTTCTTCCGACGATAACATTTCTACTCGACCCCCAAGATAATCCCTCGCATGAATTCCCTGAAAATTTCCCTCCTGATCCTGACAACTCTTTCTTTCTCCGCCCTTGCCCAGCACGATCCTGGGCGAAATTCCGTAAGATTTTTGGCCAAAGGGCAAACCGTGGACGCTGTCAAACTAGTGGCGAAGGATCCGAAGAAGATGAACAGTCCGATCAGCGAGGCCGAGCGCCTCTTCGTCCTCACGATGGCGGCATGCCAGAACGGGGATCCCGCCGCCGCCTTCGACTACGCCAAGCAGTCGGTGGAGCAGGGCTTACCCATGAGCCGCCTCTACGCCGGACCGCGTGATATCCTGAAGCCGCTCTACGACTACGACGGGTTCAAGAAATGGGCCGAAGGACAGCCGCAACAATTGCTGCACGGTCCTATGCTGACCTCGGTCACGGATACCTCGGCAAGTTTCTGGGTGCGGACCGCCACCGAGATTGAAGTTCAGGTTGTCATTAAGCCGACGGGACAAGCCAAGCGCTTCACCGAAAAAACGACTACTTCCGCACACGCGGACTACACGGGCACCATCACTGTGTCGGGGCTCTCTCCCGACAAAGAATATCAGTATAGCCTCCACGTGAAGGGCAAAGCCGTCGGATCACCGGCAAGCTTCCGGACTTATTCACCAAAAGGCAAGCCGACCTGCTTTAGCATCGCCTTCGGAGGCGGCGCTGGATTCACCCCAAAATACGAGCGTATGTGGACCACCATCGACAAGCGTGATCCAGCCGCGGTGATACTTCTTGGCGATAATGTCTATATCGATGATCCCGAACATCAACTCACGCAGAAATACTGCTACTATCGACGCCAGAGCCAGCCGGAATGGAAACAACTTGTCGCCTCCACCAGCATCTTCACAATCTATGATGATCACGACTTCGGGATGAACGACTGTGTTCCCGGACCGGACATCGATAAGCCCGCATGGAAGCTTCCCGTCTGGGAGACCTTCACCCATAATTGGAACAACCCCGCTTACGGGGGTGGCGCGAAGCAGCCCGGATGTTGGTATGACTTCCACATCGGTGACGTTCATTTTATCATGCTCGATTGCCGTTACTACCGCGATTTGAAAGGCGGTTCCATGTTGGGAAAAATCCAAAAAAAGTGGCTCTTCGACACCTTGAAGTCGTCTACCGGGACTTTCAAAGTCCTCGCCTCCTCGGTCCCCTGGAGCCCCGGCGTCAAGCCTGGCAGCAAGGACACGTGGGATGGTTACCCGAAAGAACGGAAAGCAATCTTCTCGTTCCTCGCCGAACATAAAATCAACGGCGTCCTCCTCATGGCGGCCGATCGACACCGCTCCGATCTTCGACGGATCACGCGGCCCAACGGCTACAGCCTCTACGAGGTCATGAGCTCCCGTCTCACCAACGTCCACACTCACGGCCTCATGGAAAACGCCAAGGGCTCCGAGTTTCTCATAGGCTACAACGAGAACTGCTCCTATGGATTTTTGGAATTTGATACGACATCGGAAGATCCTCAGATCAAATATAGCATCATCAACATCGATAACGAAGTCGCCGGTAGCCACACTTTAAAGCTGAGCGAGCTGTCTTCCGCCAAAGGTGTCGGTAATTAGTCCCGCGGCACCCTCATTACCATCGTTGAGGAAGTGAAAAATCTAAGTTGAATTACCATAGATCACCAGCTGGGTTCCTCTATGTTTATTCTGAGGGGGGCTTAATTGCGGGGGTTGGTGTCGTTGGAATCTCTTCGGTAGAACTACCGGAAATCTCAGCGAGTTCTTTTTCCAAACCGGAAATCAGTTGGAGCATCGTTTTCCGACGGGTTTGTAACTGGCTTTTGACATGCTGGGAGAGGTTGCTGAGCTTTCCGATTGCTTCGTCGACTTGTGCCGCATTTTTCTCGGTTTTGGATGCTGCTGTGGCCTGAGTTTGAACACCGATGGTCTGATCGACGACGGCCAGGTGATCCATCTCGCGTTTGAGGAAGTCATATTGCACGGAAGAGGTGCTAAAGCGTTGCACGGTGGCGTTCAGTTTCTCAATTTCTGAAGTGATGTTAGCGAGAGGCTGTTCGAGTGAAGAGAGTTTGGCATTGACGGAAAGATCAGAAGATCCAGGAAGATAAGCGCCCTGATTTTTTTGATGCTGGAGAGTCAAAAAAGCTCCCAATACGCAGATGCCGATGAAATTGAGAAGGAGAAAAAAGGAGATGGTTTTATTATTCATATGATTGGCAACTTGTTAAATTTTTGCCAACCTCTGGCAAGGTTATTGCACTCTTGTGAGGTGGACCCGAAAGTCCGGCCACTGAGGAGCTAAGTTAAGCTATAGTGGCGGGGTGCAAGAGAGTGGTAATCAATCATCGTAGGCGGATCGGCGGATTGATGCTCTGATGGGGTCTCGCTCATGCCGTCTTTCTGGTTGGTGGGGTGTAGATTAATGCTGGAGTTTGGTTGCCCAAGGCTTCGTGCCGATGCCAAGCGGTTATACCGCTCGAACCACTTCTCGAGCCCGGCGTAGAGTTCGATGACTGTGGGATGTTCGAAAAGATAGATTTCCTCGTATTTCACGCTGCGCCACAGACGCTCAATGAAGACGTTATCCATCCAACGGCCTTTGCCATCCATGCTGATTTGAATCCCAAGATCCAGCAAGCGTCCGGTCCACTCTGCCGATGTGAACTGACATCCTTGATCGGTATTGAAAATATCAGGGGTGCGGCCCGTAGCGACGAGGGCTTTCTCCAAAGCTTCAAGACATAACCCGGTTTCCATGGTGTTGGAAACCGCCCAGCCCAGAACCTTGCGCGAATACCAATCCATCACCGCGCACAGGTAGGCGTGTCCGCCAGGCATTGGCAAGTAGGTGATATCGGTGCACCAAACTTGATCTGGACGCTCCACCGCGAGATTTCGCAGCAGGTAGGGGTATTTGCGGTGTCCGTCATCGGGGATACTCGTGCGTGGCTTGCAGTAAATGGCTGCGATTCCCATTTCGCGACGCAAGCGCTGCAGACGCTTCCTGTTCACGACCAGCCCGTAGTCCCGTTTCAAAATCGTCTTCAGGCGACGCGTGCCGAGGCAAGGGTCGATCATGTAGAGTTCATCCAACAGTCGTTTGATGTGCAGGTTTTCTTGGCTCTCGGCCACGGGCTCGTAGTCTACCGAAGAGCGCGCCACGCCGAGCAGTTCACTTTGTCTTCTCATGCCGATTTCAGGATGCTGTTTTTTCTACCAACTCGATACGATCCCTTACAGACCGAGCTGTTTTGACTTTTTGCGCAGGAAATCGATCTCGACGGCCTGCTGGCCAATCTTGCCATCGAGTTGCTCGCGCTCCTTTGCAAAGTCCTCTTCCTTCGCCTTCTTTCTGCTTGCGCCAAAGACATCCGTCACACCTTCGAGCATTTTCTTTTTCCAGTCAGAGACCTGCACCGGATGGATTTCGAATTCCTTCGCGATCTCCTGAATGGTCCTGACGTTCTTGATGGCTTCCATGGCAACCCGAGCTTTAAATTGGGGTTCGTGTCTTCTTCTTTTGCCTTTTATTTGTAGTGGTTTTGGTTCGGTTTTTTCACCGCACCTGTCCACCATAATCATAACTTAGCCTCTGGCCCGAATTCCGGGGGCCACCTCAGAGTGAGTTCTCTAATAATTCGAATAATCTTGTGTCTTTAGGTTTTCCTAAGAGGATCCGCACCTTCATCAGGGCGGCATATGTAAGGATTTTTCTGTTGCTCGGCTCATGTAGCCCTCGTTAAATATATGAAATTAGTCACGCTACTCTCGTTTTTTGGTATCTTCGTTAGTCTCAGCCTAAGAGCTGAATCTCAACAGAAGACCGAGCTTCTGAGTCTTTATTCCGCAGTGCATCGCTCTCTGAAGCGAAACCCCGAATTTCTTGGAGAAATCGAGAGTATTAAGATTAGCCAAGCACAGATGCAGAGGGAGTTATCCGAATTTGGTTGGGGTTTGGAGGCATTGGTCCGCTATGAGGATCGAGAGAAGCCTCAGAATACGCGGGAATTCGTAGCCGTGGGCGGAGTGCAGCTCCCCGGTAATTCCGCCCGAATTTTTGAGGATCAAAACTTAACTGGACGGGTTGGCCTAAAGAAGAAGTATCAAACCGGCACGCTCGTAGAGTTTGGGTCACGCTTTTCACGCTTGGAAAACACCCTGAATCGGACTTCGAGCAGTGCTCTATACTCCCCTGAATATGAGACGTTCACTGGGATCACTGTGACTCAGCCACTTCTGAGAGGTTTTGGACGTGAGAATAACATGCTAGGCGTTAACATAGCGAAACACCGTGGGGCTGCTCAGGAAGTTCTCACTCGTGTCAAGGCCATGAATCTTGTGGCTGAAGTCGCCAGTCGTTATACTGATATTGTCACCGCAGACCGAGTGATGGGAGTCCATTCGGCAAATATTCAATTGGCTGAGCAGATGTTAAAGCGCAATAAGGAGCTTCTGGCTAGTAATGAGGGTTTTTTGACTGATGTGACCACTGCCGAGCTTGCTCTTTATCAACGACAAGACCAATACATAACGACTGCTGCCGACAAAGTTGAGCGAGTGAACATTTTATTTGCTCTCATTGATCGCGCTCCTGATCTGGATGGGACAACTCGATTCCAACCCATTTCGTCTTTCTTCTCCGGAGCGTCGATGAGTGGAAAGAGTGAGCTGATCCACCACGGACAAACTCGGCGCCTTGATTTGCTTTATTACAATCATGTCGTGGAGACAGCAAAGCTCAATGTGCTGCGTGCCAAGGATGGCGGCAAGCCACAGCTCAATGTCACCGCGGCGGCTGGGCTTTATGGTCTGAGTGAGAGCGCAGGTGGAGCATACGAAAGAGCGTCAGAGCCTCAGGGGACGGAATGGTCGCTGGGTCTGGATTTTAAAAAGCCGCTTGGGGAAAGTGGCGCTGAAGCCGCCGAAGATGCAGCCTCAGCTCAGGTGCGGCAGGCTGAGCTAGAGTTGACGAAGGCGCAGCGTGGAATTTCTCTGGAAGTAGATACCGCATACAGCCGCTTAGATGCTGCAAAAAAGCGGATCGAAACGGCGAAGAAAGCCGTTGAGCTGGCGAAACTGAGGCTCAAGCAAGAGGATGAGCTGTATGAAGCAGGCGAGGGCGACTTTTACCGAGTGGTTGAACAGCAACAAATTCTTGGTGACTCATGGGTGAATCTCGTAGCCAGTGAAGCTGGGCTCAGCAAGTCGGTGATCGCG
>Ga0308005_10000149_pt1 | contig 25872 bp, 22 predicted proteins | sample Neamet67_FD_203142 | JGI IMG/M metagenome (GOLD analysis project Ga0308005, IMG submission 203142) | Marine microbial communities from water near the shore, Antarctic Ocean - #67 | ecosystem: Environmental > Aquatic > Marine > Unclassified | place: Southern Ocean | collected 2014-06-07 | reverse complement strand
GGCCAGCGATTCTGAACTGAAGAAAGTAGATGGAGCGAAAGCTGCCGGTGAGGAGCAAAGTGGTTCCTATGCGCAGTTGAGCGGCTTCTTTTTACGGATGGTGCCCCCTAATATTTTCTCGGCAGCCACGAATAATGGTCAGATGCTCGGGCTCATCTTTTTTAGTCTCTGCTTCGCGCTGGCGATGACTCGCTTGGAGAAGGAAAAGATGACGACCTTGAAAGATGTCTTCGTCTCTTTCAATGATGTGATGATTGTCCTGACAAACTTCATCATGAAGCTCGCTCCGATTGGGGTTTTTGGGCTTCTGGTTCCCGTCGTGGCTCAGACTGGGGGTGAGATCTTTTATAATCTTGGGAAGTATTTCGTCACCGTGCTTCTCGCTCTTGGGATTCACATGTTCGTAGTGATGCCACTTTTGATTCGTATTCTCGCAGGCGTGAATCCACTCGCTCATTTTCGGGCCATGCGAACGGCATTGATGACGGCATTTTCGACGGCTTCCTCCTCCGCAACTCTTCCCGTGACAATGCGCTGCATTCAGGAAAATGCCGGAGTTTCAAAAGGGACCGCCAGTTTCACGCTTCCACTAGGGGCGACCGTGAACATGGACGGAACGGCACTTTACGAATGCGTGGCGGTGATCTTCGTGGCCCAAGTTATGGGAATCGAGATGACCTTTGCGGCGCAGTTCATGGTGGTGGCCGCGGCTTTGCTGACGAGCGTCGGGGTGGCGGGGATTCCTTCGGCATCACTGGTGGCGATTTTTGTCATTCTGAAAAACTCAGGGATTCCCGGAGCAGAGACAGCGGTGGTCGCTCTTCTCTCGGTGGATCGACTTCTCGACATGTCTCGCACGGCGGTGAACGTCTGGGGCGATAGCTGCGCAGCGGTCGTGGTGGCGAAAAGCGAAGGGGAAGATGTCCTGAGCAATTAAGGGGTCCGCTCTTTACCTTGTTCGATGGGGTAGTCGAAATAAGGAACGAAATAGAGCGATCCGTGGGAGTTGAGATGAGAATTATCGGAGTAACAGGGGATGCCTTGCTGCGCTCCAATAAGAGGATGGGCCAGAAGAGGTAGAATTGTTCTTCAACTCCGAGCGACCAAGTATGCAAGAGTGATTTGAATTGATTGGAGACGTCAAAATAGCCGCTGTTTTCGGCGAAGAAAAAGTTCGATCCTTGCGCGCCGGCATAACGGAGCGAGCGAAAGTGCCAGCGATGATCCGCGCTCGAGAATACGAGGATGGCGACGAGAGAAGAGATGAAGAGGACCACGAAGAGCGCTGGGAAAATTCTCTTAATACTGCGGGAGATGAAATTGCTCAGCTTGAATTTTCCGGAATCAATATCCCATCAAGATGATTTTGGTGATCAAGAAGCCAGAGAGGACAAAGAAGATGTCTACTCCAAGGTAGCCCAAAGGAAGCCAACTTTCGTGAGGTGAAAAATGATCACGGCCACTACGGCGATCGCTCGAAGCCCATTAATTTCAGGGCAGAAGTTGCTGCGGTCAGAGTTCCTGGAAGAGGAAGCAATAAAGGATGACATCTTAGTAGATCAGGACGCTGACATTGGAGGTCTGGCTGTCGAGGGATTTATCGGGATGTCAAAAAGACAAAACCCTGAGGTCATGAAGACGTCAGGGTTTTAGAAAAAAGTGGTGGCTCATCTCGGATTTGAACCAAGGACACGCGGATTTTCAATCCGCTGCTCTACCAACTGAGCTAATGAGCCATGCAGTTTTGCTGCGGGCGGTTGATAAAGTCGGGAGCCAGAATTGGCAATAGAAAAACGGCTTTTAAGGGCTAAGACGTTAAATCTTCGATGATCTGCCGCTATTTCGATCGCTTAAGCGATTGTGCAGGCGGCTGGGACGCCCCTGCCAGAATTTGATGACGGTGGGGATCAGGCGATATCCTCCCCAGAAATCGGGGAGAGGGACGACCTCGCCTTCGGGATGCTTTTTGCGCAGCTCGGCGTCGCGCTCTTCGAGCCCTTTCAGGAGAACGGTGCGGCTGGAAACGTCGCCGGTGGAATTGCTCGTCGAGACCCTATGGCATTGGGCTCAATAATTTGAGCTTCCTGAGCCTGGATGATCCATTTTTCAAACGGTAGAAACGGATCCGTCTCCATCTCGAAAGTGCGGAGGCCGTTTTGAGTATAATTTTCGCGAAGTTCGCCGAGGTTCATGACCGGGGGTCGTCTGATTCGTCTTCGATTTCCAAAGTGACGTAGTCATCGCCTTCGGCCTTCAAGCGGACGTGATTCACCCAGAGAAGCGCGATGAGCCCCAGAAAGGCGAGGGAGCACTCCATGAAGATCGGGGTGAACATGATGCCGAGAATTTTGGCAAAAATTTCGCCCGTCAATCCGGGTCGGTTGGCGAGAAGGGAAAAGATGACCAGGACCAGGGCTACGCCGATGATCGGGATCATGCCCTTCAAGATCGTCTTAGTTTTCTTATTCACAAAGATACTGTCCCAAAATATGGGAAAATTGCAATGGCGGGGAATGGTTTTACGCGGGATCATTGGATCATCGGCCTCTTTTTTGAATCCCTTCTACGTCGGGGAGCGCAATCGCCTGTTGGAAGGTCTGGTGCGTCGGTAAATGCAAGCCTTGCCCGAAGGCGGGGAGAAGGGTAAAGCTCGCTGCGTGAGGTTGTTTGATACCGAAAAGCGCGAAATTCTCCCTCTGGAGCCGGTCGATGGAAAAACGTATCGTTTTTACTGCTGTGGACCGACGGTTTATGGCCCGGCGCACATCGGGAATTTTCGGACCTTCGTGTTGCAGGACGTGCTCCGGCGCGCATTGGAAATCGGAGGACTGAAGACGAAGCATGTTCGTAATATCACGGATGTGGACGATAAGACGATTCGGGATTCAGTGGCGGCCGGGCAGACTCTGGAGGGATTCACGGCGCAGTGGCGGGATCAATTTCACGTCGACTGCGAGGCGTTGAATTGCCTCAAGCCGCATATCGAACCAAGTGCGGTGAAGCACATTCCGGAGCAGATTACGATGATCGAGGAACTCATCGAAAAAGGGAATGCTTATGCCTCTGACGATGGCTCGGTTTATTTCAAAATTTCGTCTTATGAGGGCTACGGCAAATTGTCCCGGCTCGACACCCGCGAACTGGCTCTGGGAAAAACGCAAAACGAGCGGGCGAATTCCGACGAATACGACAAGGACAACGCGGCAGATTTTGTGCTCTGGAAAGTGCGCCGGGACGAAGATGGAGAGAACTACTGGGAAAGTCCTTGGGGGCAAGGGCGCCCCGGGTGGCACCTTGAGTGTTCCGCCATGATTCGGAAGTATCTCGGTGAAACTTTTGATCTTCATAGTGGCGGGGTGGATCTCATTTTCCCGCATCACGACAACGAAATAGCGCAGTCGAAATGCTCCTGTGGGGGCGAGTTTGCGAAGCACTGGTTCCACATCACGCACCTGCGGGTCGATGGTGCCAAGATGTCGAAGTCGAAAGGGAACCTCTACACCCTCGCCGATTTAGAAGCGAAGGGGCACAGTGCGATGGAGGTGCGCTACGTGCTTCTGAGCGGGCATTACCGCAAGCCGATCAACTTCACCCTCGATTCCCTCCATGCTGCTCAGGAAGCCCTTGCTAAATTGGCGAGAGCGGCAGCCGGGCGTGATGTTCCAAATTATCGCGAGTCACTGAAAGGGGACGACTACGGTGTCTTTGCTCCTGCTCTTGAAAAGCTGAACGAAGATTTGAACACGGCCGGAGCTTTAGGTGAGTTGTTTAGTCATTTGAAATCCGCCGGGAGTGATGCGGACTGGCATGGATTTTTTGCGGTTCTGGCAGCTTTGGGCCTCACTCTTCCCAAGGTCGAAGCTGCGGAAGTTCCTGCGGAGATTCAAGAACTTGCAAAACGCCGTTGGGAAGCGCGCCAAGCGAAGGATTGGGCGGCCTCCGACCAACTTCGCGATGATCTGGTAGCTCAAGGTTGGGTCGTTAAAGACGGGAACGATGGTTACGAAGTTGTGCCCTTATGAAGGTTTGTGTTGCGACTCCCTATCCTCTTGAAGAATTGAAGGGGAACTCAGTGACGGCTGATCGGATCGTCGGGATTCTTCGTGAGGCGGGTATTGAAGCGCGTGCGTCCCATGGATTCGATGGCGAAGCGGCAGATGTCCTCATTTCTCTCCACGCGGTGAAGGGCGCGCAAGCGGTCGCTGATTTTCAGAAAGCAATGCCAGACGGGAAGAGCGTTGTTCTCATCACAGGGACGGATATTTATGAGCAGCTCCCGGAAGGATCGCCCACTGGAATGGCCTGTCTTGAAAGCGTTGATCGAATCGCGGTGGTGAGCGAGAGATCGATTTCCAGCCTCCCCGAGAACTTTCGCGGCAAAGCGTTTGTGGTGCCTTGCAGTTTGGATGAGATTAAACTCCGGGCGAAGCCTCAGAGCGGTCCCTTTGTGATTTCGGTGGTGGGTCATCTTCGTCCGGTGAAGCAGTCATTTGCAACGATTGAAGCGGTGGCAAAGCATCCGGAATGGGAGAATGTGGAAGTGTGGCAACTGGGTGAAGCTCTTGACTCCGCTTGCGAAAAAATCGCTCGTGATTGGACTAAAAAGGACAAGCGTTATCGTTGGTTCGGAGGTTTGCCGCGGGAAGAGTCGCTCGAGCGCTGCGCCCAGAGTCAGCTTACGATCAATAGCTCTCGTCTGGAAGGGGGCGCGAACGCAGTTCTGGAGGCTATGACGATGCATGTTCCGGTGCTTGCCAGCGACATCGAGGGAAACCGCCTTCTGCTCGGTGATGGTTACCCCGGTTACTTCGAGAATGGAGCGATGGACCTCCTTTTGGCGAAAATTCTCGGAAGAGAAATCGATCTTTCAGAATGGACCCGTTTGGCTGCGAAACGGCTGCCTTTGTTCTCAAGGGAGATGGAACGCGCTTGCTGGCTTGAGTTGTTGGAATTTTTTTCCTATCCATGGTCATCAAAATGAGCGAATCGACTAAACATATTTCCGAAATTGGGGCTTATTTTGCGATCAATGGCACCTTTATTGAAGGTGAGGAGATTGAGAGCGGGCACATCAACTCTACTTATTTGGCATCCTACGACGTTGAAGGAGAAGGTGTTGTTCGCTACATTTTCCAGCGGATCAATGAGAATGTCTTCAAGGATCCCCACGCGGTGATTCAGAACGTTTCGCGAGTCACCCGTCACATTAATCGCAAGGTTCTCTTGGAAAAACAGGATGCGGGCGGGCAGACACTGAATCTCTATCCTGGTCGCGATGGCAAAGTTTCCATCGAAGGGCCTTCAGGCGGAGTTTGGCGCTGCTACAACTACATTGAAGGCTGTGCCACGTATGATGTGATCGAGAATACGCGTCAGGCTTATCAAGCCGGGAAGGCTTTTGGTGCGTTTCAGAACCTCGTGAGCGACTTGGAGACCGATCGCATTGTGGAAACGATTCCAAATTTTCACAATACGAGGGTTCGTTACGACCGACTCATGGAAGTGATTGCCGAGGATCGCTTCGGACGGGTGAATGGAGTGACGGTGGAGATCGCTTCCATCAAGGATCGCGAGGGGATCGTGGATCTCTTACTTGATCATCTTGCGAAGGGAGAACTCATTGCACGGATCACTCACAATGATACGAAGCTCAATAATGTCATGATCGACAAAAAGACCGATGAAGCGGTTTGCGTCATCGATCTCGATACCGTGATGCCGGGGCTCCCGCTTTACGATTTTGGTGATCTCATCCGCACGGCGACCTCTACCGCAGAGGAGGATGAAACGGATCTCTCCAAGGTGGAAATGCGCATGTCGATGTTTGAACCACTTCTTGAAGGCTATTTTGAAACGGCGAAAAATTTCCTCTCACCGCTTGAAATTGAGCTGCTGCCTTTCTCGGGGCGCTTGATTTCGCTTGAGATCGCTATTCGCTTCCTGACCGATTATTTGGAAGGGGATGTCTATTTTAAGATCCACCACGAGGGTCACAATTTGGAACGCTGTCGAAATCAGCTGGCTATGGTGCGGTCGATTGAGAGTCAGGAAGAGGCGATGAAGGAATTCGTGGTCAAGGTGACTTCTTGAGATCGGTCTTTCTTTTTTGCGTGATTCGACTACCTCTCCTCGCATGTTCAGCGCGAGCCAACTTACCGAGGAGCAAAAAGAAACTATTCATGGATGGGTCGCTGAGGGGGCCCAGATGTCGGATGTGCAGAAGCGTCTTAAGGAAGAGTTTGATCTTTCTGTGACCTACATGGACACGCGCTTTCTCTCACTTGATCTCGATCTTCAGTTCATTAAGGAAGAAGAGCCCGAGCCGGAAATTGAAGCCGAGATTCCAAGTGGGGAAGAAGAGTCTCTACCACCTCGGGAGGAAGTGGCGCGCATGCCGCCTCCCGGAGGTTTTCAGCCGGTCACGGTGAGTCTTGATCAGCTAGCCCGTCAAGGCGCGATGGTCTCAGGGAGGGTGACTTTTTCCGATGGAGAAAATGGTATGTGGATGATCGACCAAGAAGGCCGTCCTTCGGTCGATCCAGATACTGCGGGCTATCAGCCGAGCCAAGAAGACTTGGCGGTGTTCCAGGAGGAACTCCGCAAGCTTTTGGACAGCCAAGCTTAATTCTTATTCTCCGCCTTCAGGAACAATTTCGTAGAGGAGGGCGTTTCCGGAGTTGAGGTATTTTTTGGCCAGCGCGTTGAGTTCTTCAACGGTGATGGCTGCGTAGTCTGCGTCTCGATTCATGGCCCACTCAACTTTATGGGGCTTCTCTTGGCTTTCGGAGAGGACCGATCCGAGCCAGTAGCCATTGCTGCGGAGTGATTCCTTAAGGTTGGATTGGATCGGCTTGAGCGCGCGCTCGAGTTCGTCCTGACTCACCCCATCCTTTGCCATGGCGTCGGCAAGTTTGATCATGAGCTCACCATACTTTTTCGTTTCCTCAGGCTTCACCTTGGCGATGGCCTGCAGGACCCCGATGTCGAGCGTATCGCTGGGCGCGGCGCTGGCGCGGGGGCTGTAAGAACCGCCTAGTTTTTCGCGGATTTCCTCGCGCATGCGATCGCTCAGAATAGCACTGAGAATATTGAAGCGGCGAGAGGTGCTCACGTCCTTTCCGGTTGCTGGAATCTTCCAAATAGCAGCGGCGGCGGCGTTGGGGATTTTGGAATCGAAGCCGATCTTTTCCTGTCCCGGGCTGGCGGGCATGTAAATCTTGCGCAGTTCCACGAAGTCTGGCTTTTCCGTCTTTCGCTGGGGGAGAGAGCCAAAGGTTTTGGTCACGAGAGGCACGAGGATTTCGGGATCAAAGTCACCGACGATGCTGAGCTCAAGTGCTCCTTCCTTGAACTGGGGCATGAGCCACGTTTTGGCAGCTTCGCTGTTATAGCTGGCGAGCTTTTCCTGCTTGGGGAAGGTGAAGCGGAAATCTCCGCCATGGAGTTGGCGATTCATTTCCATCATCGCTCCCTGCATGGTGTGCTTGAGTTGATTGTAGATCGAGGGCAGGGATTTTTGGAACTGGCGCTCGGCTTCGGGGCGGAAACCGGGGTCCGAGAGGTAGGCGGTCATCAATTGGAGCTGTAGCTCGAGATCTTCGGGAGTGGTGCGTCCTGCCAAGGAGAAGGCATCATCACCCACGCCGAAACCAACGCCGACATTTTTGCCAGCAAGGATACGCTGGAGATCATCGGCAGAGTGCTTTCCAAGGCCGCCGCTCTCGAAGGTCATTCCGACGAACTGATCGAGGCCGGGCATCTCCCTGGGCATCGTGAATTGGCCGGAACCGAATCGTGCGTTCAAGCTGATGCTGTTTTTCTTGAAATCAGTTTTCTTAAAGTTGACGCGGATGCCGTTCGAGAGAATCAGTTGCGTTGCGCCCAGCTCAGGGAGTTCTTTCCTGGAGACAACAGTTCCGGCGGCACCGAAGTCGGTGTAGGCGAAGGCGGCGGTCTCTTTCTTTTTTGGTGGGGTGACTTCGACCTTTTCGCTTTGGAGGAAAAGCTCCTTGAGGCGGGCTGCCGTTCCGTCCTTGGCTTCCTTGGTGGTGAGGACGAGAGAGCGATCATTTCCTGACCAGAAGTCTTTGAAGGCAGCGTGCACTTTCTCGGGAGTCAGTGAAGCGACACCTTGCTTGGCGATTTCCAATCCTGTTTCCGGGGTGGTGAAGACATTCTTTTCGCCGATGGCTCCGACGAAGGCCATCGCGAGGCCAGCGGATTCACGGGTTGGGGCACGTTTGACGGCTTGCTCGGCGGCATTGATGATCCGAGCTGCCACCTCGTCGATCTCAGCTTGGGTGAAACCATGGAGGAGAGCGCGGCGGAATTCTTGTTCGAGAACGGGCACCGCTTGTTCCCACTGGTTCTCGGCAGGGCTGACTGCGAGCGCGCCTGATTCGACTTGATTAAAATAAACACTGCGTCCTCCTCCGCCACCGAGAATGGGAGAGTTCTCTTTTTTGGAAAGGATCTCGAAGCGGCGGTTCAAAATGGCGTGGCCTACACTGAGCGGATATCCTTTGAGACGTTCTGCTTTGGTGTCTGGCTTGGGAGAATAGTCCCGGAGGGCATAGAGGGTGACATCGTCGGAGGAGATTTCCTTGTCGGTGAAGACTTCACTGCGCAGGCCAAAGCCTTTGGGCGCTTTATCAGTGGGAGGGTTGGCTCCGGGATTTTTTGGATTCTCCAGTGAGATGAAGGTTTCACGCACTCGTTTCTCCATTTCCTCGGCATCAAAGTCACCGACGACGATAAAGGTCATGCGCTCCGGGGTGTAGAAGCCGTTGTAGAACTCAGTGAAGCGCTCGCGAGGGGCATTCTTGATGACTTCTTCGGTTCCGATGGGAACGCGCTGCATCAAGCGGGAACCGGGTAGGAGATATTCGAACTGCTTCAACATCATGCGGTAGCCTACTGAGTCGCGTGAGGTTTTTTCGGAAATGATGACGCCACGTTCCTTGTCGATTTCTTCTTTCTTGAGAAGGGCGCCATCGGCGAAGTCGCGCATCACGGTGAAGGTGAGGTCGACGGTGTCGTCCATCATGTTGGGAAGGTCCAGCATGTAGACTGTTTCATCGAAGGAGGTGTAAGCGTTGGCGTGGGCTCCAAAGGCGATGCCCAGGCGCTGCATTTTCGGAATCAGTTCGGCGGAGGTGAAATTGCGAGAACCATTGAAAACCATATGCTCAAGGAAGTGGGCGAGCCCGCGTTGGTTGTCGGCTTCCATGAGGGAGCCTGCGGCGATGTGGAGTCGCACCGAGAAGCGTCCAGGAGGTTCCGAGTTCGGATAAATGACATATTTGAAGCCATTGTCCATCGAGCCGAAGACGGCCGTGGGGTCGGGTTTCAGGTCCGAGCCATCTCCGGCTACCGGATTGGCGTGAAGGGGGAGAAGGCAAAGGGCCGCAAGCGGAATAAGGAACTTCATAAGATTGAGGGACGCTAGAATAAGCGAGGTCGGAGGGAAAGCGGGGAAGTGAGGAGAATTTGTCTTAGGAAAAGGAATTGCCATCGAGGCCTGAAAACGTCTTGATTTGGAGACGATGGAACGAAGGGGATTTCTACTGAAAAGCGGCGCGATGATGGCAGGGATGAGTGTGTCCCAGGGCAAGGCTCAGCTTCCCAAGAAAGACGGGCCGATCGTGGCCTTCGAGAAACCCTTTCAGGCACTCGATTATGACCGCATGGGCGAAGAATTGGCCAAGATGGGAATTCAGGGAATCGAGGCCACCATTCGAAAAGGTGGCCACATCGAGCAGAAGAACGCAGCGGAGGAGGTTCCCAAAATGGTCGCGTCGCTCGCTAAGAACGATCAGAAGGCCTATCTCGTGGCGTGCAACGTGGGTGAGATTACGCCGGAGAATGAAAAGTATCTCAAGGTGCTGAAGGATAATGGGATCACGAGGTATCGCATGGAGTATTATCGCTACAACCTGAAGGGAGACCTGCTTCAGCAGGTCAAGGATTACACCACGAAGGCCAAGGAGCTGGCCGCCTACAATCGGGAGAACGGGATGCAGGCGATTTACCAACTTCACTCCGGCGCGAAATTGCTCGGCGGGATGAGTTGGGATTTGGCTCTTCTTTTACAGGATATCGATCCAGCTGAGATTGGCATCGGTTACGATCTGCGCCATTTTCGAACGGACTCAGGACTCTCCTGGAAGGCGGCCTTGCAGGTGGCCCGGAAGCACATCCAGGCGATTTATGTGAAGGATGCTGTTTGGACAGGCCCTCGGACCAACAAGCTTAAGAACGTTCCACTTGATACCGGATTCGTGGATAAGGCCACTTTTGATGAAGTCCGAAAGGGCCAGAAGCCCCTGCCGATGTCGGTCCACATGGAGTGGGGTGAATCATCGATCTACCCGAAGGACAAAGTGATGGAAGCCGTTGCAAATGTGGCCCGCGAAGTGAAGACGCTGAAATCTTGGCTGTAGCGGTTATTCCTCTTCTTGATCCACGTAGTGGCGACGGGAGAGGATGAGGTGACGCTTCATTGCGGTGGCTGCTTCATCGCTTGCGCCATTTTTGATCGCGGTCAGGATCTCCTGGTGGGTCTGAATGACACTGTCATACCAGCTGGCATAGCCGCGGTTTTTCGTAGCGTATTCGATGGCTGGTTTTTCCAGAGCGCTTAGGACAGTGGCGTAAAGATTGTGTTTTGAACCTGCGGCGATCGCCAAGTGGAAGGCGATGTCGGCCGAGCTGAAACGAAATCGGTCACCGCGGCTTCCCTCCATCTTTTTCTGGGCCATCTCCATCGTTTCGATCATCTTTTCACCCGAATACAGCGCGGCGAGGCGGGCGCATTCGGTTTCCAGAAGGATGCGAAAGTCGATGAGTTCAAGGTAGGTGTCGGGATTAGAGAGGACGGTGTAAGCGCCGATTGCGTTTGCAAGATTGTCCAAGCTGGGGGCCGCGATGTAGGAACCCGATCCTTTGAGAGTGCGAATGAGGCCACGGCCGCGCAATTGCTGAATCGCTTCGCGAATGACCGTTCTGCTCACGCTGAAGCGGCTGCACAATTTCTCTTCAGAACTCAGGCGTTCACCGGGCGAAAGCCGGCCATCCATGATTTCGAGTTCGAGGACTTTGACAATTTCAGAGCTTCGGTGGGCCATAATATGAAGAGGCGGAAAGATTAAAAACCGGTCCCGATGACTTTAGTTTTCACCCGAAGAAGATAGGAATCTGCCGTCATGTAAAGCGTAGAGCCATCATCGCCGAAGGCGCAGTTGGCCGTGCGCTGTCCGGTGAGGATTCTTCCGAGGAGTTTCCCTTCTTTGTTAAGGATCAGGACGCCCCCTGGTCCGGTGCACCAAATGTTCCCTTGTTTATCGGTTTTTAGGCCATCAGGCATGCCGGGAAGTTCCTTGCTGAGAGGGGTGGCATCATAGAGCAGGTTTTCTTTTCCAAGGGAGCCGTCGGGCTTGACGGGGTAGGAAAGGAGCCATGCTTTCCCGCCTTGTGACTGAGCGATGTAGAGGGTTTTTGAGTCTGGCGAGAGGGTGACGCCATTGGGACGATCGAGATTGCTGATGACTGTGGTGACCTTTCCATCGGGAGCGACGCGGTAGACGCCGAAGATGCCGGTTTCACGACGCGGATCCTTTTCCTTTTGAGGAAGCCCGTAGGGAGGGTCAGTGAAGTAAATGCTGCCATCGGGGTGGTGGCAGAGGTCGTTGGGCGAATTAAAGCGCTTGCCATCGACGCGATCAGCAATGGTCATTTTACCCCCATCTTGGTCCGTGAGAACCGAGAGTCGGCGGTCTCCATGCTCGCAGAAGTGAAGGCGGCCTTTTTGGTCAAAGGCGAGGCCGTTTGAGCCGGGCTCGCTGCTGTATTCAGCTGGTCCGGTGTATCCGGAGGGAGTCAGGTAGACTGAGATCCCGTCTTTCTCGGACCATTGGTAGATTGTGTTCTGAGGGACGTCCGAAAAGAGGATGCGTGAGTTTTTTTTGTCCCAAGCCGGACCCTCCGACCAGTCGAAGCCGGAAGCGAGAACTTCGATTGTGGCGTCTACCGCGATGAGGTTTTTTAGAGAAGGATCGAGAACCTCGATCGTCCCCAAGGTGGGACGGATTTCTTGCGCGGAGAGGAGAGATGGGAGAAGGAGGGCGAAAAGATGCTTTGTCATTTCTGCGAGGCTATCAATTCGCTGATAGGGGTCAAGGGGTCTCCTCCAGCCTGATCTCACTAAAGAAGGAGGTCCTTTATTACCTTGGTCGGCAGAACTCCGGTCAACTTTTGGTCGAGGCCCTGATACTGGAAGGTGAGGAGATTGTGGTCGAGGCCCAGCTGGTGAAGCATGGTCGCGTGGAGATCACGAATGTGGACGGGGTTTTCGGTGATGTTGAAGGAGAAATCGTCGGTCTCGCCATAGGTTTGGCCGCCCTTGATGCCACCGCCCGCCATCCACATCGTGAAACAACGAGGGTGGTGATCCCGGCCGTAGTTTTCCCGCGTAAGACCGCCCTGGCAGTAGACGGTGCGGCCGAATTCGCCACCCCAGATGACAAGGGTGTCGTCGAGCATGCCGCGCTGCTTGAGATCTTGGATGAGGGCCCAAGCGGGTTGATCGACATCTTTGCACTGGTCCTTGATGTGAGTGGGGAGGTTGCCGTGTTGGTCCCAGCCACGGTGGAAAATCTGCACGAACTGGACCCCTCGTTCCATCATGCGACGGGCGAGCAAGCAGGAGCTGGCAAACGACCCGGGGGTCTTGGCCTGCGGACCATACATCTCGAAGGTCTTTTCGGTCTCTTGGCTGAGGTCAGTCAATTCGGGAACCGAGGCTTGCATGCGGAAGGCCATTTCAAATTGCTGCATGCGTGTTTGGGTCTCAGGGCTACCGACAGCATCATAGCTTTTCTGATTGAGGGCATTGAGACCGTCGAGCATCTGGCGGCGGATCTTACGATCGATTCCAGGGGCGTCTTTGAGATAGAGAACGGGGTCACCTTTCGAGCGAAGTGCCACTCCGGCATGCTTTCCTTCGAGGAAGCCAGGACCCCAGAGTCGGGAAGAAATGGCTTGGACGCCTCCTTGGCCGGTGTGCTGAGCGTGGAGGACGACGAAAGAGGGGAGATCTTCATTTGTGGAACCAAGACCATAGGAGAGCCAGGAACCAATTGAGGGTTTTCCATTTTGCTGGCTGCCGGTGTAGCAGAGTTGGTTCGCAGGTTCATGATTAATGGCCTCGGTGTACATCGATTTGACGATGGCGAGATCGTCCGCCATTTTCGCGGTGTGTGGGAGGAGGTCGGAGAGCCACGCTCCAGATTGCCCATACTGCTTAAATTTAAAAGCAGTCGGGGCGAGAGGCTTTTTGGCCTGCCCCGAGGTCATTCCGGTGAGTCGCTGACCTTGGTCCTCGAGGTAGCCTGTTAGATCCTCCGCAAAGCGTTCCTGGAGCTTGGGCTTGTGGTCGAAGGTGTCGAGCTGGCTGGGAGCGCCGAGCATCGAGAGGTAAATGACGCGCTTCGCCTTGGGTGCGAGCTTCTGCAGGTGCTCCGGGACTTTGCTGTTGCTCAGTCCGGAAGCGGCAGAAGGCAGAAGGGAGGCCAGGGCGGCGGCACCAAGTCCGGTTCCGTTCTTACGGAAAAATTGGCGACGGGAAACGGCGGCGTTGAAATCGAGAATGTTGTCCATGGTCTGAGGGCCTACTTGGTAAGGGTTTCGTCGAGGTTGAGAATTTGCGATGCGAGAATCGTCCAGCTGGCGAGTGCCTGAGGATCGAGAGAATCCGGAGTGGGGGATTCACCCACGGTGATGAGCTCGGCCGCTTTCTCGGGCGCTGCTTTGTATTCTCCGGAAACGTTGTGGAGGGTCGTTTTGACAATCTCTCGTTCGTCATTTTCCAAGCTCCGGCTAATGAGTCGCTGGGTGATGAAATCGAGGCGATGGTCGAAGGAATCGCTGGCACGCAGAGCCAGAGCAGCAAGGTTGCGTGCTGCTTCGACAAACTGCGGGTCATTGAGAGTGACGAAGGCTTGCAGCGGGGTGTTGGTGCGATCGCGTCGGACACAGAAGACTTCACGAGAGGGCGCGTTAAGAATTTCCATCGCGGGATTCGGTGCGGTTCTCTTCCAGAAGGTATAAAGAGAACGGCGATAAAGATCATCCCCGCTCCCTTGTTTGTAGACACGCGTGTTTGATTGGTTCATCGCGACCGCTTCCCAGACTCCACCCGGTTGATAGGGCTTCACCGAGGGTCCGCCAATTTTGTGAGAAAGAAGAGCGGAGGCGGAGAGGGCGAGGTCCCGGATTTGTTCTGCTTCGAGTCGATGACGAGGGTGCCGGGCGAGGTAGAGATTGGTGGGATCTTTCTCGCGATGATTCGAGGTGACTTTGCCAGACTGCTGGTAGGTCGCTGAGGCGGTGATCAACTTGATGACATGTTGGAGGTCCCATCCTGATTCCATGAATTCGACGGCGAGCCAATCGAGCAGTTCGGGGTGAGTGGGACGGGCACCCATGATGCCGAAGTTCTCGGTAGTTTCGACGAGACCGCGGCCGAAGAAATAATACCAAACTCGGTTTACCGTGACTCTGGCGGTGAGAGGGTTCTCCTCGCTCACAAGCCACTCCGCGAGTTCTTTGCGGGACTGAGGTGCTGAAGCGGCATCACCTTGGAAGAGTTCCGGGATGGCGGCGTCGACCTTTTCTTTCTTCAGGCTGTATTCGCCTCGGTCGAGAATGTGGGCGAAGGCGGCTTCCTTCTTCTCTTCCATGACGAGGGTGAGCGAACCTTTTTTCCTAATGGTGCTTTGATTGTTGAGAAGCTCGCTTTCTGCGGTCTTCAGCTGCTTGGAAACGGGATCGATCTGAGACAAGAAGTAGGAGTAGATCGCTTCCTTTTGTTTCGGTAAGCGCTCGTCAACGGCGAGTGCGAGGAGGTGAGTGATACCGCTCTTTTTGGCAACTTGCTCCACCTCGGTGGCAGTGAGCACCCGTTGGTAGAGTTGGAAATCATGGAAGGCGGCATTTCCGCTGAGTGGGCTACTTGGATGACGTCCACCAAGACGGAGCGGGGCGGTGGAAATGGTCGAGTTGACCTTGCCGGCCTGAGTGTAATCGATGGGCATGGACTTGCCATCGAGGTAGACGGTGAGGCTCTTCTTTGCCTCGGCTTTTCCATCGTAGGAGACCATGATATGGAGCCACTTGTTGAGGGGGAGTTCATCCTTGGTCATGGCCTTGATAGCATTGGCGGGCCAGACATCGATGATATGGCTTCCGATCCGGGAGCCTTCGAGCCAGAGATCCCAACCTCGGAAATCATTATCGGTGTTCATGCGGGAAATGATGGAGCCACGTGATTCTGCGCCAAGCCGAAGATAGCCTCCGAAGGTGACTTGATCCCGGGCGTCGAATGACGCGAGATCTCCGAGTTCAAGATTGATGTCATGAAGTTGAGGGGCAGCTCCGGTGTCGCTTGCGACGGTTGGTTTGTTAAAGTCGATCTCGCGCGAGCCAAGGTTGAGTTTCCCGTTGACGACATCAAGTGGGAGGGCGAGATCAGGATGGTCGACCAGAGATTCGAGGTCCGCTGGGTTGAGCGAGGCCAACCAGGTGTCGTGATCGGGGCGTGCTGATTTTTGACGTGCCTTGATTTCGTTTTTCTTGGCTTCAAGCTGTCCCTTGAGGGCGTCCCAGATCTTTCGATCTTCAGGTAAAGGGACGAAAGTAGTAGGTGGGTGATCGGCTTTGTTCCGATCCATCGCGGGCATGGTGGAATTTCGGAAGAAGGCGGTGAGGGCGTAGAAATCCTTCTGTGAAATGGGGTCGAATTTATGATCGTGGCATGCGGCACATCCGGTAGTGAGGCCGAGCCAGATGGCGGAAGTTGTTTCCACCTGATCCTTGGCATAAATGGCGAGGTATTCCTCGTCGATTGCGCCGCCTTCGCCGGTCGTGGGCAGGCAGCGGTTGAATCCCGTGGCCACGATTTGATCGAGGCTTGGGTTGGGAAGGAGGTCGCCGGAGATCTGCTCGATGGTGAAGTCTTTGAACGACTGGTTCTTCCTGAAGGACTGAATGACCCAATCTCGGTAGGGCCAGATCGAGCGGTAGTTGTCGATGTGGATTCCGTGAGTGTCGGCATAGCGGGCGGCATCGAGCCAGTGACGTGAGAAGTTCTCGGCGTAGGCATCTGTTCCTAAAAACTCGGAGGCTGCCAGTTGAACCGCGGTGCCGAGATCCATGGAGGCTGCTTCCTGAAAGCTTTTCACCTGCTCCGGAGTGGGAGGCAGGCCGGTGAGGTCGAAGCTAATTCGACGAATCAGCCGATGGGTCTCTTCAGGTTCGTTGGGCTTAAGATTGAATTCCTCGTGCTTTTCAGAGATGAAGGCGTCGATCGTGTTGTAGCCCCATTTTTTCTTTGGGACGACCGGGCGAGTCGGTTTGAGGAAGGACCAGTGTTCTTCGTAAGGTGCACCTTGCTCGATCCACTTGGATAAAAGAGCGATCTGTTCGGGTTTGAGAGGTGGTTTATGGCCATCGGGCGGAGGCATGATGTCATCCTCGTCCTTGGTCGAAATGCGTTTGATGAGCTCGGACTTCTCGGGATCGCCTTTAATAATAACCGGACGTCCATCACGGACCTCGAAGGCAAATTCCTCCCGGTCCAGACGCAGGGGAGCCGACTTTGGCGCTTGCGTGGAAGAGTCAGGCCCGTGGCATTGATAGCAATATTCGGACAAGATCGGCTGAACGTGGTCATTGAAGTCGACAGTTTCAGGAATCGCGGCGAAAGCCTGTTGGGTGAGGAGGAGGGTGATCCAGCACTTCATATTGATGCTGAATCTACGATGATTTTGAGGAAGTTATACAGATATTTTGCGGGAACTAGAGCCAGTTTGTCGCAGCGAGAGCGGCATGAATCTTGAAATCGATGAGGAGACCCTTTTTAAGATTTTCTTCAAGAAACGATTCAAGTTCATCGAAGGGGACCAGGTGAGTGATGATTTCTTCGCCTGCCACCCCACCTCCCGGTCCCGACTTTATCGAATTCTTCGCGAAAAATAGATGGGTCATTTCGTCGGTCATCCCTGCTGAAGTGGGCGAGGAAAGGAGCGGGATCATTTCTTCGGCAACGTAGCCAGTCTCCTCGAGAAGCTCCCGACGGGCCGTGTCTGCTAGGGATTCGCCCGCAAATTCGGGTTCATCGCCCACGAGGCCGGCGCAGATCTCCAGGACCCGGGCTTGGACCGGCCGACGGTATTGTTCGATCAAGATAAACTCACGATCTGGAGTCATCGCAAGCACCCCGACGACCGAGGTGGCATTCGGGCGGGTGGCGAATTGCCAGTCGTCGATTTCACGGAGCGAGAGGTAGCGGCCTTCGAAGTGAGAAATTATTTCCATAAAGAGACATTACTCTTCTAAGATTCGGTGGCAATTCTCCGTAGTCTGAATTAAGAAGCATGGACCGCAGCATGAAAGGCGAAGATTTTGACATTCAGGTGAGCTTTCGTCACCGCATTCGTTTTACCCGGGGGGCTTTTTCTTCGGGGAATGACCTTTTGTCCGGATTGCTGGAGACGAGGGGGCACAGCAAGGTGCTCGTTTTTATTGAAAACGGGATCCGAGAGCACTTTCCGCAGTTGGAAGGCGAGATTCAGGACTATTTTTCTGATCTCAATGGCATTCGCTTAACCGGAGTCGAATGGCTCCCTGGAGCTGAAGTCGCCAAAAGGGACGATCAAGTTTACCAAAAGGCGATGTCTGCCATCGAGCGCCATCATATCGACCGCCACTCCTACATCATGGTGATTGGCGGGGGCGCATTTCTCGATGTCATCGGCTATGCCGCAGCGACCGGACACCGGGGCGTGCGACTGGTGCGCTTCCCGACCACGACGCTTTCGCAAGACGATAGCGGGGTAGGGGTGAAAAACGGGATCAACGCTTTTGGCAAAAAGAATTTTATTGGCGCCTTCGCTGTGCCCTATGCGGTCGTGAATGATTTCCAATTTCTCCACACCCAGCCTGAGCAGATCCGCCGTGAAGGCTTGATCGAAGCGGTCAAGGTCGCCCTCGTGAAAGATGGCGAGTTTTTCAGCTGGATGGAAAGCCATGTCGAAGAACTCCGATCGCTCGAGCCTTTGGTGCTCGAAGAGGCGGTTCAGCGCTCCGCCGTTCATCATGCCCGCCATATTGCGCTGGGCGGTGATCCTTTTGAACTGGGGAGCAGTCGGCCGCTCGACTACGGGCATTGGGCGGCGCACAAGCTGGAGCAGCTCACCGATTTCGAACTCAGCCATGGCGAAGCGGTTTCGGTCGGTTTGGCCTTGGATACTCTTTATGCCGCTAAAATTGGCCTCCTTCCCGAGGCCGATGCCGAACGGGTTTTGAAAGTCGTCGAAGGCCTCGGTCTTCCGCTTTGGCATGAGGCTCTCGAGCTTCGTGATCCCAGCGGGAAGCGACGTGTCTTCAAAGGGCTTGAGGAATTTCGCGAGCACCTTGGCGGAGAACTGACCGTGCTCCTTCTGGAGAAGCTTGGCACGGGGATCGATGCCCATGAGATGGACGAAGCAGTTTGGGAAGCGTGTGCGGAGGAACTGAAGGAGCGTGCGCTCGCGACCGCCTAGATGAAACGCGTCTCTGTTCTCAATGTCGTGGGCCTCACTCAGAGTGTCCTTCGTGAGATGCCGCGCCTTAAAGCGTGGTCGGAGTCACGCGAGGTTCAGAGTTTTAAGCCTGCTTTCCCAGCGGTCACCTGCACCGCGCAAAGTTCTTACCTCACCGGGAAACCGGTGGGAGAACACGGAATCGTCGGAAACGGTTGGTATGATCGTGAGGCGGCCGAGGTGAAGTTTTGGAAGCAAAGCAACCACCTCGTGAAAGGCGAAAAGGTTTGGGAGAATCTTGGGATCAAATGTGCCAAGATGTTCTGGTGGTATAACATGTATTCCAGTGCCGACTTTGCCGCGACGCCGCGTCCGCTTTATCCTGCCGATGGCCGGAAGGCTTTCGATATCCACACCCAGCCCATGGCGATGCGGGAGGAGATCAAGGCGGACCTTGGGGACTTTCCCTTCCCTTCTTTTTGGGGCCCCAATGCCGGGATTCCCTCGTCGCAGTGGATCGCCGAGAGTGCGAGGTGGATTGAGAAAAAAGAAAAGCCCGATCTCAATCTCGTCTACCTGCCGCACTTGGATTATGGCCTGCAGAAATTTGGTCCCGGTGCGCCTGAAATGGCGGCCGAATATGAAGCGATCGATCAGGTGACTTACGACCTCATTGAGGAACTCGAAGCTGAGGGAGTCGAAGTGCTCGTGCTCTCGGAGTATGGCATTTCGAAAGTCTCGAAAGCGATCCACCTCAATCGGGTTTTCCGCGAGAAGGGCTGGATCCAAGTGAAGGATGAACTCGGTCTCGAGACGCTCGACTGCGGCGGTTGCCAGGCCTTCGCGGTGGCGGACCATCAAGTCGCGCACATTTACGTGAACGATCCTGCCATTGAAAAAGAAGTCCGCGAAGTGGTTCTCGCCACCGATGGGGTGGAGGAGATTCGTGAAGGAAGCGATCTTTGGCCTGAGGGAATCGGACGCGAGCGCGGAGGAGACTTCGTCGCGGTTTCGGAAGCCGATGCCTGGTTCACGTATTACTTCTGGAATGATGATGCCAAAGCGCCGGACTATGCCCGCTGCATCGATATCCATCGCAAGCCGGGCTACGACCCCGTTGAGCTCTTCCTTGATCCGAAGATTAAGTTTCCCATCGCGAGGATCGGAGGCTTCCTTCTGAAGAAGAAATTGGGTCTCCGGGGGCTTATGGATGTCATTCCTCTCGACGCAAATTTAGTGAAGGGCTCCCACGGCCGCGACCAAGTCCCTGAGGACGAACAGCCTGTTGTGATTGGTGGTGGAGCGAGCCAGGTTGGCGAAGCGAAAGCGGTGTTTTCCTGGGTCCGCGAACGTTTGGCAACCGATGAAGAATAAGTCGCGGATGATGGTAGCGATCTCAATCGCGTTGGGTGCTCTGATAGTTTGCCTCGTTTATCTGCCAATCTATCTTTTCGTTGGCCTGGTCCATGATGGCACATGAGACCACAATCTCGTTCCGATCAAACTTGTGAAAGAAAGAGATTGGAACGCAATTTCAAACATTCGGGATCGATGTGATGAACGGTATTGGAGAGTTGGGTCAACAATTCGAATCCCGCTAGGATTGTATTTGGTTGATGACCTGAGATGGAATTTCACAAGTAAAGCCGGCGTAAACCGATGACAACCTACGCCGAAGGTGCCGTGAGAAATTATCGCGTTTTTCCTAAGAGTGATTTTTAAGGTAAACCCGAAACTTCGGTAGTTTGGGAAACACGGAGCCCTCATCCTTTTACAATTCAGTTACACACATCCACGGCTCGGGATGCTATCCTCTCTTGCATGAAAAAATCGCTTCTCATCCTCGCCTTCCTCGCGGCAACGTTTCAGCTTTCTTTCGCGGGAGGCAATTGCTCGATTGTCGACCTCGACAAGATCAGCTCCATTAAGATCGAGTCGGAGAGGATCATCATCGTCGGGAGCGGGATGCTACGGAAGCGCGTGATGAGCGACGCGGAGCACGGCGATAGCTCGGTCTTTGGTCAACCGGCACAAATGCTTCACGCCAAGGTAACCGACTGTCAGTTCGAAGTCATCCCGTAACACAAGCGGAGTGACGTGGCAGGAGTTCCCGGATCGGGACCCGATCACATGTCGGAAGAAATGAAGGCCCGGAGCATGAAGTGGTGGGCTGGCACGTTGGCGACCGCGAAAGAGATCAAGGTCGGCGATGCCATCACCATCGGCTACCAACACGAAAAGATGACGATCATCAGCGTCTAGGTCACCAAGGTCGTCGGCTCAGGGAGCGTGACGATCAAGAAAGCCAAGAAAAACGAATAGGATGTTAAGACTCTACTGCCGGATTTTTCGAACGCGAATTTAGCAAATAGACGCGAATTCCATGACTTCGGATTTGGATTTGAAACCTTCATAAAGAATTCGCGAAGATTTGTCGTTGGCTATCTTCACTGCGTTCCGGTTGCGTTCGAGATTCTCGAGCTGGGGCGGGGCGCGAGATTGCTTGTAATTCGGCTGAGCCTTGCGGTGTATCTAGGCGATGCGATTTGCTTGTTTGATGTTGATGGCGGGTGCCTTGGTGGCGCAGGGGGAGCATGGTTCGACCGATTCCTTGATGGAAGGGTTTCGAAAGTTGGCTGATGAGCGCCGTGCTTTGGTTAAGGACGAGCGGCTCCCGGTGACTTGGGAGGAGCGCGAGGGGACTTGGTTTTGCCTTTTCAATGACTCACAGGGAAAAGCGGAAGTCTCTTGCGCGGATGGCTCCCGCGCCGAGCGAAAGGGGGGCATGGGGAAGGAGTCGCTCAAGCTGGAATCGAAATCAGGCTTTAAGGATTGGTCCGGCTTCCGCTCATGGGATGAGAAGCACAGCGTTTCGATCGAGAAAGGGAAGACCGTCTCCCTCGGCGATTGGAAGGCTGAAGCTCCTGAGGGCTGGATCTGGGATAAACGCATCCAGTGGTCGAAAAACTCGCGCTTTTTCCAGATCACCCGCGTCCGGGATGTGAGCGAGCGCGAGGTGCACTACGTCCGCTCATCGCCCAAGGATTCGCTCCAGCCGGAGCACTTCATCAATCGTTATCCGAAAGCAGGCGATGAACTCCGTGATCGGGTTCCGGTGATCTTTAGAATCGATGGTAAGAAGATCGAAGTCGATCCCAAGATGATCGAGAATCCTTACTCAATTTCGAAAGTTCATTGGCTTGATGAGAATCGACTGCGCCTCGAGTTCATCGAACGCGGATTTGGGAAATATCGACTTCTGGAACTCAATGTGGAGACCGGAGCCACCCGGGTGGTGGCGGAAGAAGTGGATGAGAAGTTCATTCACGTCTTTGACAAATGCGGCTGGTGGTCGCTTGCGGGAGGAAAGATCCTTTGGAGATCCGAGCGGGATGGCTGGAGTCATCTCTATCTCATCGATGAAAAAAGTGGCGAGCGAAAGCAGCTCACGAAAGGGAAGTGGGTCGTCCGGGGAATCAATCAGGTGAAGGGAGACGAGGTGATCTTTTCGCTGAGCGGCTATCACGCTGATCAAGATCCTTACCAAAAGCATTGGGCAACGCTGAACTGGCGTAGTGGAAAGATGATGATGCTCACCGAAGGTGACGGCACTCATGATCTTCAGTGGTCACCGGATGGAAGCTCCTACGTTGATCGCTGGTCGCGTCCGGATCATCCTCCGGTTCATGAACTCCGTCGCAAAGCGGATGGGAAGCTCATCGCGGAGTTGTCTCGTGCGAGTGGCAAGGATGCCATCAATCCCGAGCGATTTGTGACGAAGGATCGGGAGGGTCGCTACGATATCCATGGCCTCATTTGGAAGCCGGTGGGGTTTGATCCGGCGAAGAAGTATCCTGTCGTTGAGAACATCTACGCGGGACCGCACGGCGCTTTTGTGCCAAAGGACTGGCGGAGCTGGCATGGTCATATTTCCGAGATGACGGCTTCAGGGTTTGTCGTGGTGAAGCTGGATGGGCGCGGCACGAACTACCGGGGGAAGGAGTTCCAGCAGTTCGCTTATAAGAACCTCAAGGACTCGGGTTTTCCTGATCGCAAAAAGTGGATCAGCGAAGCAGCCGAAAGTCGTCCGTGGATGGATCTTGAACGAGTCGGACTTTATGGCGGATCAGCCGGAGGACAAAGTACCTTGGCGGCGCTCTTGTGGCATCCCGAGTTTTACCAAGCCGGTGCGGCGGATTGCGGCTGCCATGACAACCGGATGGATAAGATCTGGTGGAACGAGCAGTGGATGGACTGGCCCCTCGACGAGAGCTACGCAGCGAACTCCAACACGGAGCATGTGAAGCTCCTGAAAGGAAAACTGTTTTTGTCGGTCGGAGAAGTCGATACCAACGTCGATCCGAGCTCCACGATGCAAGTCGTCGATGCCCTGATTCGCGCCGATAAAGATTTTGAATTCCATCACGTGCCGAATGGCAGGCACGGGGTGGGCGAGAGTTCTTACATGAGGCGCAAGCGCATCGAGTTCTTCCAACGCGCTTTCGGAGGCGGTCTTACGCGGTAGATTTTGATCGTGAAGCGAGGGTCGTTTTGCTTTCTTCGCCGAATGCCACCACTCCTTGCTCTCGTCCTTTTAGTGACCAGTTTTTCGGCGCAGGCCGAGAAGCCGAATATTCTCATGATTCTTGCCGATGACATGGGTTATGGGGACTTGGGCTGCACGGGGTCGGAGTTGATCAAGACGCCCCATATTGATTCCATTGCGAAAGAGGGAGTGCTCTGCACGCAGGGCTATGTGCCATCCTCGGTTTGTTCGCCATCGAGGGCGGGGATTTTGACCGGCCGGGATCCGCGCCGTTTTGGTTATGAGGGAAATCTCAACAAGGGCGGTGATGCTTACGCGACAAAGCTCTCTCTGCAGGGCCTCCCTCCGAGCGAGTGGACCCTTGCCGATCATCTCAAATCGGTGGGTTATGAAACGGCGCTTATTGGGAAGTGGCATCAAGGCACCAGTGCTCCCTTTCATCCCAATGTGCGTGGCTTCGATCACTTCATGGGAATGCTGAGTGGCTCGCACAATTATTTCATCAGCGACGAAAAACATCACCTGGAGAAGAATGGAGCTCCACTGACAAAGGTGACCTCAAACTACGTTACGGATTTCTTTACGGACGAGGCCCTCGCATGGGTGGAGGAACGGCCGAAGAAAGAAGAGGCGCCTTTCTTCATGTTCCTTTCCTACAATGCTCCTCACACGCCGATGCAGGCGACTGAGGAAGATCTCGCGGTTTATGCGCATGTGAAGGACAAGAAGCGCCGCACCTATGCAGCCATGATGCACGCTTTGGATCGTGGAGTTGGAAGAGTGATTGATCACCTGAAGAAGAGCGGGCAGTTTGAAAATACTTTGATTGTTTTCTTCTCCGACAATGGTGGGGCGACCAACAACGGTTCTTGGAACGGTCCTTTTTCCGGGAGGAAAGGGTGTCTCCTCGAAGGGGGCGTGCGGGTTCCCTTTTTAGTTTCCTGGCCGGAAAGGTTGCCCAAAGGAAAGACTTACACCGAGCCAGTTTCGGCTCTGGACCTCCTGCCAACCTTCATGGCGGCGGCCGGGGCAGCGCCACTTCCTTTGAAAGAGGCACCCTCGTATGAGGATAAGAGGAATCGCAATCGGGCGGCCAAAACCTACGGGGCTTATGAGGGATTGAATCTGCTTCCGATTCTCACTGGAGAAAAGAAGGCGGACCCTCGTCTGCTCTTTTGGCGTTTGCAGGGCCAGTCGGCGGTTCTCGCGGGGGACCGTAAGTTGATCAAGCTGTCACATCGTTCCGCTCAGCTTTTTGCTCCCGCGAAGGACTTGGGAGAGCAGAATGATCTGGCAGCAAGCGAGGCTCAAAAATATGCTGAGCTTTTTCAGGTTTTGGGAGATTGGGAATTCTCGCTGGCGACGGTTCCTCTCTGGGGATCTTCACCGGTTTGGTCGGGTCAGTCTGCGAAAATTTACGATACTTATGCTCCCATTCCGGAGCCGAAGTAATACCACTCCGCAAAACAGAAGAGACAAATGTTTATTTTAAAGTTCTCAATCCTAGCGCTTCGCGGAGATGGAGAAAGCCGGGTGCTTTTGCGAGATGGCTGCGTTCCTGCTCGGTCACGTTACTCGCAGCGCCTTGCCCTCTCGTGAAATCACTCCGGCATTTGTCTCTTCTGTTCTGCTACTTGGTATAACTCACTAGCGGACCTTCATCGTCCCGGGGAGAAAGCGGAAGTGAGTCTCGAGAATGAGAGCGGCCAGCGCGGTGTCGTAGATCGGGCCAACGGAGTATTTTGCGGGCTTAAGATTCGTCCAGTAGCCTTCATCGCGTTGTGAATTCAACAGGCGGGGGATGAAGCCTTGGCGATACCGATCCCAGGCCAAGGATCCTTCGTTCATCATGACCTGGGAAATGTAGTAGGGCTCGGTTCATCGATCGAAGTGCCTTTGACGAATGCCATCTCTGGAAATTCCTTTTCCGGAAATCCGATGGCGATGATGAAGAGGATGACTCCAATCAGAGCAGTCGCCACTCGCGGAGTGGAGCATGCCCGGCCATGGCGAGAGTGAGAGGGGGAGAGGTCGAGGATTCGGCGACATCACAGAGCGCATTAGCATAGCTCTTGGGGTCGGTCCCTTTTTCTAAGAGGTGCGCATCGCAGGCATACTCACACTGAGTTAGCATGGTGCTGCGCATCCACCAAACGGCAGGATTGAACCAATGAACGATGCAGGCAAGGTCGGCGAGAAGAGCCATCCAGAGATCACGACGCTGAAGGTGCGAAAGTTCATGGAGGAGGGCCATTTTAAGGGTGCTCTCGGACCATTGGTGGCAGCTGGCGGGGAGGAAAATAGTGGGCGAGATCAAACCCGTGACGACCGGTGACGAGAGCTCAGGGTGGACGCGCACTTGTGTGGGCTTTTGAAAGCCGAGTTCACGTTGGCTCTTCTCAAAAAGCTCGCCCAAATCGCAGGGGCTCGCTTCTCTTTTCCAACGGAGTAAAGCGGCGAAGTCGGAAAGTTTCCGTACTAAGAAGAAGAGGGCTCCGGCGATCCAGGCGAGAAGGAGCCAAGAGGTCGAGCTTTCTCCAATGGGTGCGGAAGAGACGGCGACCGTCACCTTTGGAAAAAAGCTGAGGGCGGGCAGAAGAAGTAAGAGGGTCATCGCTCCTCCGACGAAACGAGGGTCTCGGGCGGGGTGACGTCGCGAAAGAAGCCAGATCGCCGTTGCGGTCAGGAGGGAAAAGAGGAGCGAAGGAAGGAACATGATTCGGCTATTCTACCAGCTTGCGGATTTCT
>Ga0308005_10000145_pt1 | contig 26153 bp, 25 predicted proteins | sample Neamet67_FD_203142 | JGI IMG/M metagenome (GOLD analysis project Ga0308005, IMG submission 203142) | Marine microbial communities from water near the shore, Antarctic Ocean - #67 | ecosystem: Environmental > Aquatic > Marine > Unclassified | place: Southern Ocean | collected 2014-06-07 | reverse complement strand
CAAGCACTGCAATGCCGATATTATTCGAAATTGCAGTGCTCCTTGTATCGCCAAGATCACGCGGGAGGATTACCTTGAGAAAATCGAGGAAGCTTGTGAACTTCTGAGTGGGAAAGGGAAGCGGGTGCGCTTGAAGAGTCTGCGGGAGGATATGGCGAAAGCGGCCGAGCGTCTCGATTTTGAAAAAGCCGCACGGCTTAGGGATGTTATCGCCAATATCGAACGAGCGTTGATTCCAACGCGACAATTTTCGCGGGGCCGGGGAGTGCCGACTACGGTGAAGCCGGTGGAGGATCTGGCGGAACTTGGGGAGTGGCTCAATATGCCAACGCCCACGGTGATGGAGTGCTTCGATATTTCAAACATCTCGAACACGCACATTGTCGCTTCGATGGTGCGCTTTCGTGAGGGGCTTCCTGATAACCAGAACTATCGACGCTATCGCATTAAAACTGTCGAGGGCCAGGATGACTTCGCTAGCATGGCCGAGGTGGTCAGGCGGCGGTATGGGCGAATTTTACAGGAAAACATGACGGCGAACCCTGAAGTGGCTTCGGACACCCAAGAGCCAGCGGTGGAGGTGCTGCGGCGTCTGGCAAGCGAAGGAAAGAGTCCCATCACATTGCCTGATCTCGTCATTGTGGATGGAGGAAAGGGGCAGCTCAGCGCAGCGGTGGCGGAACTTCAGCGACTGGGGCTCCACGGCCTTCCCATTGTGGGGTTGGCAAAGCAACGGGAGGAAATATTTAAGCCCGGAGAAAGCGAGCCGATTACGATTCCCCATGATCTGGGAGCTCTCAAATTGATGCAGCGAATTCGGGACGAAGCCCACCGTTTCGCAAACGGCTACAATGAGCTTCTCCTGCGAAAGCGGGTGAAGGAGAGTCAGCTCGATGACTGCCCTGGAATTTCACCGGCCAAGAAGAAGCTTCTTCTAAAGAAATTCGGCTCAGTGAAACGGCTGATGAAGGCGACGCCTGAACAGATTGGAGAGATCCCGGGGATCTCTACGAAATTCGCGGAGACCCTCCTGGAGTTTCTGAGAAGGGCTTAAAGCGTGACGCCTGTGGCCTGGGTCACTCCGGAAATTGCGTGGATCTCTTCCATGATCTCCGGCGAAACAGGAGAATCGAGCTCGATCATGGTGAGTGCGTTGTTTTCTTGCGAATTTCTTGCGAGGGAGAGATTTGCGATGTTGGCCCCGGCGTTGCCGAGAGCCGTGCCGACTGCCCCGACAATTCCAGGGCGGTCGTTGTTTCGAACGATGAGGAAGTTGCCAATGATATTGATGTCGACATAAAGTTTGTTGATCTCAACGACGCGCGCGGAGGTGCCGATCATAGTGCCGGAGACACGGAACTTCTCGTCTCCCTTGCTCAGCTCAGCAACCAGGAGTTCACTGTATTCTGTTTGCGCGTTGATCGTGGATTCGATGAGATCGAGACCCAGCACTTTGGCGACGGCAGGCGCGTTGACGATATTGACCTGTCCGTCGCAGCGTGCCGCTTCAAGGAAGGAGCAGAGAACGCTGCGCGAAATGAGAGCGGTGTCTTTTTCGGCGAGAGCACCGTGGTAAGAGACCCGCAGTGAATCGGGATTCGCGGGACCAAGCTTGGCGAGGAGCTTACCTAGTGCCTTGGCAATATCGAGGTAACCGCCGAGCTCGCTGAGGGCTGCGGCATCGAGAGACGGCATGTTGATGGCATTACGAATTTCACCGGTAGCGCAGAAGTCGCGGATCTGTTCGGCGACCTGGATGCCAACATTTTCCTGAGCTTCCTTGGTCGAAGCGCCAAGATGAGGGGTAAAGGCGATGTGCTTCTTGAGCTCAAAAAGAGGGTGGTCGGCCGAAGGGGGTTCGTCTTCGAAAACATCGAGACCGCATCCGGCGATGTGGCCGCTATCGATCGCTGCTTTGAGTGCGACTTCGTCGATGAGACCGCCACGGGCGCAGTTGATGACGAGTGAGCCCTGATTCATGAGGGCGAGACGATCCGCATTGATGATGTGCCTGGTGTCATCGGTCATCGGCACGTGAAGAGTGACGACGTCGGCGCCGGTGAGAGCCTCATCAGGGGTGGCGGCGAGACGGACCTTCATTTCATCAGCGCGGGACTGCGTGAGGAAGGGGTCATAGGCGACAATCTTCATGTTGAAAGCTTGAGCGCGCTTGGCGAATTCGCTTCCGATGCGGCCCATTCCGATCACGGCGAGAGTTTTGCCATTGAGTTCGATCCCTTGATAGGCTTTGCGGGCTGCTTTAAAATCTCCCGCGATCACGCCGGCGTGGCCTAGGGCGATATTTCGAGCGGTCGCGCACATCAGAGTGAAGGCATGCTCCGCGGTAGAAATGGTATTGCCAGTGGGCGTGTTCATCACGATCACGCCGTGGGAGTTGGCGGCCTCGCGGTCGATGTTATCGACGCCGACCCCGGCCCGGCCGATGGCTTTGAGATTGGTGGCAGCAGCGAGAACCTCGCGAGTGACCTTTGTTTGAGAGCGGACCACCAAGGCATCGTATTCTCCGATGATTGAGATCAATTCCTCGGGGGTGAGGCCTACTTTAAAGTCGGCGGTGATGTCAGGATGGGCATTGAGAAGCTCAACACCTTTTTCGGAGATTGGGTCGGAAACCAGAACGTGGCTTGGCATAACGTCGGGAGCGGTAGCGCACCAATGGCATTAACGCAAGAGTTGGCGCTTGAAAAACGCTCTCTACTCTGAAATGTCATTCATCCTATGTGCGATAATCCTGATATGCGGAAGTTCTCCTCGAAGGTTCTTGATGGCCCTGACCGTGCGCCCAGCCGGGCGATGCTTTATCCGGTGGGCTTTGAAAAAGAAGATTTTAGCAAGTCCAAGGTCGGAGTTGCTTCGACCTGGAGTCAAGTGACGCCCTGCAATTTCCATATCGATGTTCTTGCCAAGGAATCGGCCAAAGGAGTAGACGCGGCTGGCGGAAAGTCCGTCATTTTTAACACCATCACGATTTCCGATGGCATCTCGATGGGAACCGAGGGGATGAAATACTCGCTCGTGAGCCGGGAAGTGATCGCGGACTCCATTGAGACGGTAGTCGGTTGTGAGGGAATGGATGGCTACGTCGCGATCGGGGGCTGCGATAAGAATATGCCCGGTTGCATCATGGCGATGGCGCGCATGAATCGGCCTTCTGTTTTTGTTTATGGCGGCACCATTTTACCGGGATGCGCCACGCTCAAAGGTGAGGAAAAAGAACTCGATATCGTTTCTGTTTTCGAGGCAGTTGGAAAGCACGCTAGTGGCGAGTTTTCAGACGAGGAACTTCAAGAGATTGAGGAAAAAGCTATTCCCGGACCTGGTTCCTGTGGTGGCATGTATACCGCGAACACGATGGCCAGTGCGATCGAAGCACTCGGAATGAGCCTCCCGAATAGCTCGGCCCAGGCCGCAATCAGCGGCGATAAGATGCGCGACTCTTTCGATGCCGGTGTGGCGGTGTTGCACCTTTTGGAGAAGGGGATCAAACCGCGTGACATCATGACTCGTGAGGCTTTTGAAAATGCCATCACGGTAGTCATCACGCTCGGTGGATCGACCAACGCCGTTCTTCACCTTTTGGCGATGGCACATTCAGCCGACGTCGAACTGAGTATTGATGATTTTACTGAGATTGGGAAAAGGGTCCCTGTGCTTGCGGACCTCAAGCCGAGCGGGAAATATGTCATGGCTGAGTTGGTTAAGATTGGTGGGCTCATCCCGCTGATGAAACTTCTTTTGAAGGAAGGTCTTCTTCATGGCGATTGCATGACCGTGACCGGAAAGACGATCGCTGAGAACCTTGCCAATTCACCACTCGAGTATCCGGAAGGACAGGACGTCGTCCGTCCTATCGACAACCCCGTGAAAAAGGACAGTCACCTTCGTATTCTCTACGGGAATCTCGCTCCGACTGGATCCGTTGCCAAGATTTCTGGAAAAGAGGGGCTCACCTTTACCGGGCGTGCCCGCGTTTTCGATTCTGAAGAAGAAGCGATGAAGGCAATTCTTAGCGGGGGAATTGAATCCGGTGATGTTATCGTGATTCGTCGTGAGGGACCAAAAGGTGGTCCTGGAATGCGTGAAATGCTCGGGCCGACAGCTGCCGTGATGGGCCGTGGTTTAGGTGATAAAGTAGCCCTCATTACCGACGGGCGTTTCTCGGGAGGAAGCCATGGATTCGTGGTGGGGCATATTACTCCGGAAGCCTTTGACGGTGGACCCATCGGTCTTTTGGCAGAAGGGGACACAATTACGATTGATGCGGAAAACAACGAAATCTCGACGGACGCCGATCTGGAGTCACGACGTGCTGCTTGGAGGCAGCCTGAGCCTCACTACACGCGTGGGGTTTTGGCAAAATACGCCAAGCTTGTGACGAGCGCGAGCGAGGGCGCGGTGACCGACAAGTAAGCTACCTAAAGATGTAGTCCGCGATAACCATGCGGTGATCCGATCCTTCCAAGCGCACCGCTTTGGAACGGATCGGGATCAATTGTTTTGAGGAATAGAGATGATCGATCCTGAGCAAGGGAAGTGAGCGGTGGAAGGTATTTCCCCAGCCGGTGCCTACTTCTTCGAAGGCATCGGTGAAGTCCTTCCCGATTAGCTTGTAAACGGCGTCATTGGCCGGAGCATTGAAGTCTCCTGCGATAAGGGCAGGGATGCGAGGATAGGCTGTCTTTTGTCGGAGGAGACCCATCTCGTAGGTGAGTTCAGTCTGGCGCGCCTCGCGATTGATCCGATGTTCTCGCCAAGCTTCCCGCTCCCAAAGTCGGAGATTGGTAGCGGCCCCATTGAGGTGGAGATTCATGAGTTGCACGGACTCTCCAGTTGCGAGCTTCACGGTAAGCAACTGACATCGGAATTTGGGAACCGAAACTTCAAATTCGATGGTGCCATTGACCACGACGGCGCACGATTTGGCGACGTTGTAGCGATAATCGCCCTTCCCATCGTAGATCTCATCGATGAATTTCTTGAGCCGATAGGTATGCGGGATCTCCTGAAGGAATACGATATCGGGCTGGAAGGGGGCGACGGCTTCGTAGGGATCGGTGCGCCGGGCGCAGTTGAGGGTGACAACCCGGAGGACGCGTCCCCGGGCGTGCGGTTTGGCTTTTCCGGCCTGCAGTTCAGGTTGGCCAATCCGTCCAAGAGAACTCGATTCGTCAGCAAAAATCAGAATGGTAAAGGACCAAATTAAGCTGACCACCAGAGAGAGACGTCCCCGATAATAGACAAATGAGATGGCGGCGACGAAGAGACCGATCAGTCCCCAAACCCAGATTGGGAATACGGTGAAGGCGGCAAAGCGATTCGGAAGTCTTACGTAGAGGACAAGTGTGAAAAGATGCAAAGCTAAGGAGAGGCCAAGCAACGTCAACGACACGGGGTGCCATGGACGACGGTAAATCATCTTTTAACGGTAAGGGAGGGTGTGTTTTTAACTAATGAGGCGCCCTTTAAAGATTTCGAGGGCGGCTTTGATGAGCGGGTCATCATGAAAATCGTTCTTCGGCGGCTCCTCTGTCTCTTTTGCTTCCTTCCCTACGGGCTCAGGATTCAACATGGGAGCTGGAGAGGGAGTCGGTTCTGGAGAGGAATCTGGCGCGGCCTCAATGAGGGCATCGATCCCGACAGGCTTCGCTTGGTCTCCGGGTGCTTTCGGGATTACTTTTTCCTCTGGAGGTGCCGGAGTTTTCTCGGGGGCTGGAGCAGAAGGAGCAGAAGGAGCAGAAACAGGAGCAGAAACAGGAGCTGCCAAGATGTTGGGGTCGGCATTGCCCATCGCCTTGATGACATCGCTGAGGCGAATTTCCTGCAGCTTTTGGATGGATTTGAGGCAGGCAATCTCGAGGTGGAGGCGCTTGTTGGAGGCCCACTTCATGCGGCTTTCGGCTTCCGCGAAAACGTCGATGAGGGCGAGCAGGCGATCTGAAGGGAAGGGATCGGCAGCTTTGCTCAGATCCGCCCAGAGTGCTTCCGGGAAACCTTCCCGGGATGCTTCAGGATCCAGTTTGACCACAACAAGAGCGCGAATGGTGGCTACCACTTCGCCAAGAAGCTGGGAGAGATCCTTGCCGCCTTCGAACTGTTCGTGGATGACCGCGAGTGATTTGGTGGGTTCCTTATCCAAGAGACCCTGGAGGAGAGCTGCGACCGTTTCACGGGAAGTGAAGCCGAAGACATCGAGGACGTTTTGCTCGGTGATTTCAGCACCGCAAAATGCCACCAGCTGATCCATCATGGATTGGGCATCACGCATGCCTCCATCGGCGCCCTTGGCGATCGCCCAAGCCGCGGCGTCATCGAGTTTCACCTTTTCCTCCTCCGCGATGTGCTGGAGATGGGCCGCGATGATATCGGTGGGGATGGGGCGCAGATCAAAGCGCTGACAACGCGAGATGATGGTGGGAAGAATCTTGTTTGGCTCGGTCGTAGCGAAGATGAACTTCACGTGCTCGGGAGGCTCCTCGAGAGTCTTAAGGAGAGCGTTGAAGGCCGCATTGCTGAGCATGTGGACCTCGTCGATGTAGTAAATCTTAAAACGACCACTTGCGGGCGCAAATTTCACGGTGTCGCGGAGCTCGCGAACCTGCTCGACACCATTGTTCGAGGCGCCATCGATTTCGAGGACGTCGAGCGCCCGGCCTTCGGCGATCTCGATGCACATGGGATCGTCGGGATCGAAGTCAATCATCGGTCCCCCGGGACAGTTGAGGGCTTTGGACAGGATTCGTGCGGTGGACGTCTTACCGGTGCCTCTTGGTCCTACAAAGAGGTAGGCGTGGGCGAGGCGTTCTTGTTCGATGGCATTTCGTAGAGTGCGAACGACATGATCTTGTCCCAAGACATCGGCGAAGGTGCGGGGGCGATACTTGCGTGCAAAGACCTGGTAACTCACGTGGGCAAGTGTAGAGAGGATTGTGAGTTTGTCATGACAGACTTTTCAAAATAGCGTCTTGGTCATGCCTGCAGAGAAATCTGAACGATATGCCCGTGCTTGTGAGCGAATTTTATCTCTCTGTGAGGGGGAATCGGACGAGATTGCCTTGATGGCTTCAATTGTCACGGTGCTCCATCACGAAATGGCTGATTTCTACTGGACCGGATTCTATCGCGTGATCGATGGAGGTCTCGTGATTGGGCCTTACCAAGGGACTGTTGGTTGCCTGAGAATCGCCTTTGGAAAAGGGGTCTGCGGCACGGCGGCGCAAACTGAAGAAACCCAGGTGGTTCCGGATGTTCATCGCTTTCCCGGCCATATTTCCTGCGATGTGAGATCAAAGAGTGAAATTGTGGTGCCCGTTAGAAATCGGGAGGGAGACCTTATCGGGGTGCTCGATATCGATTCTGAAGAGAAGGGGACTTTTGACGATGTCGACCGGGAAGCCCTTGAGGGGATTCTCAAGACCATTTGGCAGCGCTGATCTTCCTAAGCTCCGAGAAGCCAGAGGATGGGCTGGGGAAAGAAGCCCAGAAGGATGATGAGTCCAGTAAGAACGGCGATGACGTAGAATGAAAGTGGCCGCACTTTAACGGGGCTCGTTTTCAATGATTTCCGCCAATACATCGCACGGATAATCTTGAAGTAGTAAAAGAATCCAGCGGCAACTCCCACGAATCCAAGGGAGATCGGAATCCAGAGGCTCGCTCCCACGGCGGCCTGGAAGGCGAAGAGCTTGCCGAAGAATCCCGCGGTCAGGGGAAGTCCGGCAAGGGCGCCGATCACGATCGTGGTGAGGAAGGCCAGAGCAGGGTTCCGGGTTCCGAGACCTTCGAAAGCGGCAATTTCATCAGAACCACTATCGCGATGGATGGCGGCGAGGATGAAGAAGGCCGCAAAGGTCATGAGGAAGTAGACCGAGAGGTAGAATCCCGTGACCTGAAAAGCACTGAGATCGCCCTTGCTGTTCCATGCGGCGATACCGAGGAGGATGAAACCGGCATTGGCGATGGATGAATAGGCAAGAAGGCGCTTAAAGTTGGTCTGAGGAATTGCCGCGAGGTTTCCAACAAGAATGGTCGCTCCGGCGAGGACGGCAACGATGAAGGTCGTTTTCTCGGCCGTGATGCTGTTTTCAAAGAAAGGTTGAAGGACACGCAGTGCGACAGCAAAGCCGGAAGCTTTCGAAGCGACGGAAAGGAAAGCGGTCGTGGGAGTTGGGGCTCCTTGGTAAACATCGGGGATCCAAAGGTGCATAGGGACTGCACCTACTTTGAAAGCCAGAGAGATGAGAATCAGGGCGAGGCCGAAGAGGAGGAAAGTGGAGTTCTCCTCAGACATCGTTTCACCGATGGCGGCGAGACTGGTGGTGCCTGTTGCGCCGTAGATCCATGAGATCCCGTAGACGAGGAATCCAGTAGAGATCGCGCCGAGGATCAAGAATTTCACACCCGCTTCGAGGGAGCCAACATTACGACGCATGTAGGCTACTAGAATGTAGAGCGTGATGGTGGTGAGCTCGAGTGAGACGAAAAGGGAAACGAGATCTTTGGCGGAGGCCATCCACATCATTCCCGCCACGGCGAAAAGGATGAGGCAGTAATATTCTCCTGTGGAATCGTCGGAGTCAGGATTCGCCGTGAACTTTGCCAAGATCTTGCGGTAATCAAGGCAGAGCGTAAGGGTCATGATGCCTGCGAGAAGTGCGAAGCCCTTGAAGAATTTCGCCTGGGAATCCCACGCGTAGAAGCGTGTCATTTCCTTGTTGTTCTCGGGAGCTTCCGCCCAGAAAAGGAGGACTAAACCGAAGACCAAGGCCCCAATGCCGAGGCAGGCGATGAGGAATTTTTCTTTACGAGGAAGAAAGGCTTCCAACATTAGGAGGACGATCCCGGCGAGGACGACGTAGGCTTCTAACCAGTGAGCAGGCATGAGAATGAGTGTCGAAAGTTAAGAGGAAAAATTAGTTGTCCGATTGTTCGGTGGCGTCGGACGAGACTTGGCAGCCGCAGCCTTCAAGGAGACTGAGGAGGCTGTTGGGATAAAGTCCGACGATCAAGAGTGCGGCAGCGAGGATCATCGCTGGCATCTTTTCCATAAAGGTGAGGTCGGCGACGCCCGTTGAGTTTTTCACGGCTGGGCCTTGGAAGGTTTTACGGAAGGCGCGAAGCATGTAAACGGCGCTGATGACCACTCCCCAAAGGGCGAGGATCGTGGCAATCTGGACGCAGCCCAGAGGGCCACCCTTATAGGATTCGAATCCAGAAAGGAAGACGAGCACTTCGCCTGAGAAGTTGGCCAATCCGGGAAGTCCAATGGAGGCCATTCCGGCAAGTCCAAAGAGGAAGGCGAGTTTCGGGGCCGCTTTTGCGAGGCCGCCAAGGTCGGCTAGTTCGAGGGTGCCGGTGCGCTTTTGGATGGAATCCGAGAGGCAGAAGAGCATCGCGATACTGATGCCGTGTGCGAACATAAGGACGACTGCCGCGGGAATCGCAATGGTATTGGCTGAGGCACTTCCGGCTTCAATCAACGCGGCAAAGGCGAGGAAGATGTAGCCCATGTGCATCACGGACGAGTTGCCGAGGAGAGTGTCCATCCGCTTTTGGTTGATCGTGACGAAGCCAACCCAGAGAATGTTGCCTAGGAGAAGAACGATGAGGAGGCCGAGCCAATCCTGCATTCCTTCGGAAACCATGGGGTAGAAACGAATGAGGCCGTAGAGGCCAAACTTCTTGAGAACGCCAGCATGGAGCATGGCGACGGGAGTGGGAGCCGAGGCATATGCGGGAGCGGCCCAAGAGTGGAAGGGGAAGAGGGAAACGAGAGTTCCGAATCCAACGATGAGAAGGGCGGCGATTCCTTTTTGTGCTGCGGGATCAATTTCGGAAGCGAGCAGATCCTTGAAGAGCCAGGATTCCGAGCCGGAAGCATTGACGAGCCAGAGCAGTCCGGCGAGGAGTACGATCGAGCCAAAGGCGAGGTAGATTGTGATCTTCCAGGCGGCTTCTTTGCGTTCACCCTTACCCAGAATTCCAATCATGAGGAAGGTGGGAATGAGGGCCAACTCGTGGAAGGCGTAGAAGAAGAAAAGATCAGTCGAGAGGAAGGCGCCAATGGCTCCTGCTCCAATCAAGAGGCTGGAAGCATACCAGAGCTTCTCTCTGCCCTCAGGAGCACCTCCATGGAGGATGGCGGCAAAGAGAACGATGACGCTGAGAAGGAGCATGATGACGCTGATTCCATCGTAGAATCCCATGGCAAGATGGATGCTGGGAGTCGCGAGAACTTCAAAGGAGATCGACCAAACATCGGCCTGCCAGCAGAAGACCGAGCCGAGTCCGAGGAAAAGGATGAGACCGGACGCGATGAGCGCCGTGAGACGAGCCTTAACACCGCTAAAAATGGCGATGGCTGCGAGGAGGGGGATCAGAACGAAAATGACACTCATGAGACGAAGACCGTGAGATAGATGACAATGATGACCCCGAGGCCAAAGAGAGAAGCATACGCCTGGAGGTTGCCAGACTGCATGCGGGTGAAGATACGACCGATACCGCCGGCAGCGCGCGAGAACCCACCGACGAGGAGACCGCCGATGACCAACTCATCAATAAAGTGAATGACGGCAGCAACGGCGTCTTGAAGGTAGGTTACCAACTTGGCGTAGAACTCATCGATGTAGAACTTGTTGCGGAAGATCTTGGCGATCTTGTTGTCGGCAAGAGGATCTTTTTCGGCGTTGAAGTAGAGTTTCCATGCGAAGAAGGCTCCTATCGCGAAGGAAAGTAGAGATGCGATGAGTGCAGGACCAAAATGGAAGTGGAATTCGTTATGCAGTGGAGAAAGGTTTGCGCCGATTGGGTTCCACCCTGAAAAAAGAGCCATAACCGTCAATGCAATCAGGGGAATGAGCATCAAGACGCCAACTTCTTTTGCATGACCTGCTTTCTCGCTTCGGTTCTTGCCGAGGAAGGCAATGAAGAAGAGGCGGAACATGTAGAAGGTGGTTAAGCAGGCAACAAATGCTGCGATCACAAACAGAGCCATGTTTTTGTGAAGAGCTGCCTCGAGGATTCCTTCCTTGGAGAAGAAACCAGCGGTAAGGGGGAATCCGCAGAGAGCAAGTGTCCCGATGAAAAAAGTGACTGTGGTGATGGGCATTTTGCTCTTCAGGTCACCCATTTTCCAGATGTTTTGCTCGTGATGGCAGGCGTAGATTACCGCACCTGATCCGAGGAAGAGGAGAGCCTTGAACCAAGCGTGAGTGAAGAGGTGGAACATCCCGGCATTTGGATCGAGAAGACCGACGGCCATGACCATGTAGCCGAGTTGTGAAAGGGTGGAGTAGGCGAGGATCTTCTTAATATCATCCTGCTGGGTTGCCATGAGAGCGGCGAGCAGGGAAGTGATCCCTCCGATCCAGGGGATGGTATTGACGCCCCAAAGAGCTTCAATGGTTTCGGTTCCTATGGAAAGATAGAGGCGGGCCATCATGAAGACACCGGCCGCAACCATGGTGGCGGCGTGGATGAGGGCGGAAACCGGAGTGGGTCCTTCCATGGCATCTGGAAGCCAGACGTGGAGAGGTGCTTGAGCTGATTTTCCCATCGCTCCCATGAAGATGAGGAGAACGGCGGTGCCGAGGAAGAAGGGGGAATACTCGGGCTTTCCAACAAAGAACTCGCTGATGCCATCGAAAGTGAGAGCCGCGGACGTTCCACCCGCGATTCCCCAAAGCATGAGGATGCCGATCATGAAGCCGAAGTCACCGATCCGGTTGGTCAGGAACGCCTTCTTTGCGGCATCGGCAGCGGATTCCTTTTCATACCAATGTCCAATCAGGAGGTAGGAGCTGAGTCCTACCAGCTCCCAGAAGACGAACATCATCATGAAGTTCGAGGCGAGGACGATGCCGGTCATGGAGAACATGAACAACGAAAGAGCACCAAAGTATCGGGCCTTCGCTGAGTCGTCCTTCATGTAGGCGAGGGAGAAAAGGTGAACGAGGAAACCGACTCCGGTGACCACGAGCATCATGTTCTTCGCAAAGGAGTCGAGCTTCAGTCCGATTTCTATCTCAATATCAGGGAGCGTGGCCCAACTGAAGGAAACGTCCGTCGTTTCAGAGGAGATCAGGAAGATCGTGATGAGCAGAATCGCTCCCGCGACCGCTGTCGATACGAGAGCGGAGACGTTTTGGAGTTTTTTCAGTCCAAGATGAATCGTCGCTGCCGACAAAAGTGGCAGGGCGAGAAGTAGCCAGGCGAGGGTATCCATGGTTCGAAAAAGTTAGCCGCGCATTGAAGTGAGGTCCTCGACGTCAATCGTCTGTCGAGCACGGTAAAGGGCCACGATGATGGCCAGACCCACCGCAACTTCGGCTGCGGCGACGGTAATAATAAAGAAGACCAAGACTTGGCCGTCGTAATCGGGGAGGCCATTTGCCGAAATGTGAAGTCTCGAAAAGGCAACCAAGGTGATGTTGGCGGCAGCGAGCATGAGCTCGAGGCACATGAAGATGACAATGATGTTTCGGCGGATCATCACGCCGCCGAGTCCGATTGCAAAGAGCAGTCCGGAGACGAAAAGGTAGTCGTTGAGCGAAGCCATATCTGGGGAAATTAAGATTTAGATGATTTCGAACTGCGCTTGGAGAGGACCACGACGCCGATAGTGGCGACGAGGAGGAGGATGCCCATCACTTGGAGGGGGAAGTTGAAGTCACGGAAGATCGTCATCCCGATGAGGTTGGTGTCGGGAAGTTGTGGTGAAGTCGGGTGCGTGAGGATCTCCCTAATCTTGTCCTGTCCAGCAAGCTCTTCACTTTCAGCGGCGGCGGCTAGGACTTCTTTCGTGATGGGAGTGAAGGAATCATCTTCAGGTCCCATTTGAATGACACCGAGAACCTGAATCACGAGCATCAGAGGGATGATCACTCCGGCAATAACGGTGGAAGACTTGTAGCGGATCTTTGTTTCATCGTTCAGATCAAGAAGCATGATGATGAAGATGAAGAGGACCATGATTGCTCCGGCATACACGAGGATTTGGATGATCCCGACGAAGTAGGCATTGAGTCCAATGAAGAGCCCCGCCATTCCCACGAAGGAAAGGACCATGGAAAGGGCGCTCGAAACGGGGTTTCGGAAGGACACCAGCATGACCCCGCCAACCACGGCAAGGAGGCTAAAGAAGTAGAAGATATAGATTTCCATGGCTTACTTCAGGTCGTTCCATTTGTTGACAAGGCCCACGCGCGTTCCGCCAATCTCGTAGAGGCGTTCTTTATCGTGAACCATGTCGGAGCGCTTGGTTCCGGTGACGATGTAGTCGGGGCGGAGATAGATGGCCTGTTCGGGACAGACTTCCTCGCACATACCGCAGTAGATGCAGCGGATCATATCGATTTCAAATTCCTTGGGGCGCTTTTCCACCTTGGCCCATTCGTCATCGGATGGGATTTCGGAGGGGGTAATCTTGATGGCCTTGGGAGGGCAGATGAATTCGCAAAGCTGACAGGAGACACAGCGCTCACGCTGTTGCTCATCGGTGACGAGCGCAGGAACACCACGGTAGTATTCAGGGAGATGCTCGTCCCATTTTTGCTCGGGATATTGCATCGTGATTCCCATCCCTGATGAAGCGAGTTCGTCGGCTCCCACGCTCTTTCCAAAGAGAGTTTTGAAGGCGTGGCGAAGGGTGATGGCCATTCCCTTGAAGATCGATCCAAAATAGATCTTCTCTCCGGCGGAGAGCTTTGGGCGGTTGACTTTGATTGTAGCCATGGGGAAATATTTAGACCGAACGAACGGAGGAGGGTTTGGTTACCGATTTGGCGATCGAGACTAGAATGATCGTCGCTGCGATCAAGATGAATGCTCCGAAGACGGTTCCGAGAATGCCGATGCTGGGAGCGGCCATGAGGAGGGCCATGAGGAAGATATTGATGAGCGCTGCTTCGAAGAAGACGATCCAACCGAGATCCATGAGCTGATCGTAGCGGAAACGTGGAACGGTCCAGCGAACGAGGACGAAGAAGAGGATGAAAATGGTGACCTTAGTCAGGAAGCATCCGAGATGAATGAGACTTACCCACCATGCGCCAGTGGGGAGGAGTCCATCAATACCGAAGCCGATGGACCAGCCTCCGAAGAAGAGCGTTACGATGAGAGCCGAGCCGATGATCATCGCGGCATATTCTCCCAGGAAGAAGAGCGCGAATTTCATCGAGGAATATTCCGTGTGGTAACCGCCGACGAGTTCGGTTTCACATTCGGGCAAGTCGAAAGGAGTTCGGTTGGTTTCCGCGAAGATGGAAGTGGTAAAAATGAAGAAGGTAATCACCAGTGGAATCATGAGAAGCCAGCGGAGAAGAAGCCCTTCCTGACCCCAGTAGCCTGAGCCGATGATGAATCCTCCTTCATTCCAGAGCGGGAGAAGGAGCCAGCCATTTTTGACTTGGTCTTCGACAATGTGGCCCAGATTTAAGTCTCCGAAATACATCAGGACCGGAATGAGCGACAAACCGAGCGCAATTTCGTAGGAGATCATTTGCGCACAAGAGCGGACGCCGCCGAAGAAGGGATACTTCGAATTGGAAGACCAACCCGCGAGGGTGATTCCGTAAACCGAGAGAGAAGCGATGGCAAAGATGAAGAGGGGGCCAACGCTGAGATCGGCGACCGCAAGAGGGATGATGTGCTCACCAATCTCCATCGGGCTTCCGAAGGGAATGACAGCCATCGTGATCAGGGCTGGAACCATCGTCATGCAGGGAGCGAGCCAGAAGAAGGCCTTGCGGACATAACTCGGAGTGAAGTCTTCCTTGAGGATGAACTTTAAGCCATCGGCCATCGGCTGTGTCAATCCGCCAATGGGAAGCGCGAAGTCTTTCTTAAATCCAAGAATGGTAAGAGGAATGCCTGTTCGGTTGGGGCCGACGCGATCTTGAATCATCGCGGAAAAGCGCCGCTCAAAAATCACGCAGATACTGACGAAGGTCAGGGTCAGGCCGAGGAACACGCCAATCTTAATGGCGGTGGCGATGAGGAGGGTGGTATCCATGGGGTGATGCAGGATAGGAAAACTTAGCCGTTGATCAGGCCGCTTTCGACGCGCGCCTTTTCTTGTTCAAGGAGGGGAATGGTGACGCCCGTCTCAGTAATCTGAACACCGAGGTCGCCGATGCTTCCGAAGGATTGGCCTTCGAAGGCGGGAATCTCGGAAGCGAGGGCTTTGATGACTCCGTCTACCGAGGCAGGGGCTTCGAATGTTTTTTCAACCGCGGCCAAGAGAGCGGCGAGAGTCTCCCAGTCTTCGCGAGCATCGCCAGGTGCGAGCGTGGCTTGGTAAGCGCGCTGCAACCGTCCGGTGACATTTACGTAAGTGGCGCGCTTTTCAGCGAAACCAGCGCCAGGAAGGACCACCTTACTAGCGGCCGCAGTAGGATTGGCTAGGATGTGAGAGGAGACGAGATGCTCGAGGCCTGTGAGGTCACTCTGATTGAAGCCGGCTTCTTCGAGGAGATCTTCCTGAAGAACGATGAGTGCCTTGATGCGGCCAGAGGAGACTCCTTCACGGATGGCATCGAGCTTTTCCGAGGGGTCTTCATTTCCAAAAATGAGGGCCGCGCCGGTCGAGTTGGGATTGCGGTCGGCAGAGATGAGCTTGCTATCTGAGTCACCTTTTCGGGCGACCGTGCTGATGAGATCAGTTCCCAAGGCGTCCGCGAGTTTCTTGGCGAGGTAGAGTTCCTCATTGCTCATCCGAGCGGAAGCAATGATGGCGACCTCCTTCGGTTGGCGCATGTTCAGGCCTTCCGCGGCCTTCGAAATTGCTTCGGTCCAGGTGGATGAAGAATGAGTGCCCTCTTTTTGAATCAGAGGAGCTGTCAGGCGGGCATCGGATTCTAGATGGTGGAAAGCGAGACGATGGCTGTCGGGCATCCAGTCCGAGTTCACGTCGTTGTTCTGCCGGGGCGTGACGCGGAAGACTTCATTGGCACGTGTCCAAATCGTGGTGTTGCAGCCTGTGCCGCAATTGAGATCGATACTTTTGGTCTCTTTCAGGAACCAAACGCGCATCTGGAAGCGGAAATCATTGGAGGTGAGGGCTCCGACCGGGCAGATGTCAGCAGTATTGAGTGCGTAGTTATTATCTAGGCGGCGACCGGGATGAACGGTGACTGAAGTGTGGGTGCCGCGCTGGGAGAATCCGAGAACAGGCTCTTCCGCAACTTCTTCCATAAAGCGGATGCAGCGGCTGCACATGATGCAGCGTTCGTCATCGAGGCGGATGTTTTTGCCAATGTCGACGTTTTTGGGTTTCTTGATCTTGGTTTCCTGGAAGCGGGATTGGCCACGTCCGTGCTGAACCGAGAATTCCTGAAGCTTGCACTCACCAGCTTGGTCGCAAATTGGGCAATCGAGAGGGTGGTTGATGAGAAGGAACTCCATCACTCCTTCGCGGCAGCTTTCAACGAGCTCTCCGCTGGTGCGGATGCCCATGTTCTCGGCCACAGTGTTTGCGCAGGCAATCACGGGACGCGGCATCCAACCAATTTCTTGGTAGCCATCGTCTCCAAAAGTCGGTGCTTCGCCTGGAGCGGGGCGGGGAGGCATGCCCATCTGCACAAGGCACATGCGGCAATTTCCAGGAGAGGAAAGTTTGGGATGGTAGCAATAGTGGGGGATTTCCTTCTCCGCTATTTTAGCTGCTTCAATCATCCGAGTGCCACGGGGAACTTGAATCCAGTGGCCATCAATCTGCACATTAACCAAGCCCTTTTCAGCGGCAAGGTCCTTCGGAAGCTTTAGTTCGGCAGTGGCCGTTGCATCTTCGCTCATGGTCAGCGCGGGTTAAATGAGCAAGATTTGCTCTTCGCTTGGGCACTATGCAAGGATGGTCCTACCCCGTAAAGCGACTTTGTGAAATTTTTCACAAAGTCTCTCAGGTTCCCAAAGTTTACTTTTTTTGGAGACGCTGAGGAACCTCCTCCAGAAGGACCGATTTTGCCAGATCCGAGGGGGCAACGACGGGTTCGTTCTTTGGCAAATCCTCAAGGCCTCCATAGCGAGCTTGAATTATTTTGGACACTTTCGGATCTTGAAGGAAGTAGGCTTGAAAGGTCTTGGGTTCACACAATTTAATCCCCGTTCCGTGCTTGTAAATCTTCCAGACAAGTTCCGAACAGTAGAGTTTTTCGTCTCCCCACTTGAAATGGAGATCATAATCTTTACCGATTTGTCGTTTCCCCCATTTTACGGACTTTTCGAAGGCGTCGTCGTCTAGAGGAGTTCGATCCTTAAGCCTCCGGGCGTGAAAGATCTTAGATCGAGCTTTCCATGTTTTCAGAGGAGTTGCTCTCACTGGTTGGATCGCTTCCAGGACGTAGAGTTTCCCTTCGGATTCAAATACGACTCCGCAATGCGTGAATTCAGATTGGGTCGCCTCTTGGATTGCGGCACCTTGTGCCCCGCCGGTGTCTTGGAAAACAATGTCGCCCGTTTGGAGGGTTTCATATTGGGGTGGGCGGGTCTTTTTGAAAAGCCATCCTGCCTGGCTCGTGAGAACGGTAATGACAGTAAGGAGCAGGAGGCGAGTCTTCATATTGAGAGCGTAGCACCAGTTCCCAAGCGATTTTAATCGATCATCCTGATGCTCGCATCATTTCAAGTGATGCAGAAAGTTTTAAATTTATTCTTGCAAGGGATTGTCCCCAGCCTTATCTCACCGCCGCTGTCGCGTGACAGTCCACGAACAACATTCCGATGTTAAATTGGGTAGGTGGCCGAGTGGTTAAAGGCGGCAGACTGTAAATCTGCTCACGTAAGTGTACGAAGGTTCGAATCCTTCCCTGCCCACCAGTTTTCCGAGAGGGAGTTACTGGAAATCGCAGCTCCCTTTCTTTTTTCGGGAATGGATGGCTGGTCGATTTGGTGAGCCTTCAACTGGCTCGAAATGACGCAGGATGTCTCTATTTCTTGTGGCTGCACTTACCCGTAAAGTGGGCATATTTTACGCGATTCCCGCCCCCGCTTTACCTTCTTGACACTTGTTACCCAATCAGATTTAAAACATGTTCTTATGAACAATTAAAAGGAAGATGCCCCACCGCTAAGAGGAAAATTCCGTGCGAGACTCATTGATCTCAGAGTCCCAGCCAAGACCCACCCTTACCTCGAAAACTGGGCTGAATCCTTCATAAAAGCCAAAGCCTACCGCGCCGCCGAAAACATCCACACCTACTTCGCTGCCCTGTCTCGATCCGCCCGCCTCGCCGACTGGCAGTTCGAACAAGCCATCCAAGCCGCAAGAATCCTGGCTTGTGATCTCCTCAACCTCCCTTGGGCCGACTCCTTCGACTGGGAAACGCTCAGCCTCGAAGCAAAAGACCCTCCTAAGACACACCGCGACTTCCTCCGTGAAAGCATCTCCATCGATCTCGAGTCCCCCCCATCAATCGAATCCGGGCCAGCCTTCATCAAAGACGACGTGCTGAACCGCTCTCGTAAAACACTTCGCCTCACAAGAAAGGCCGTCGCCACTGAAAAAACATACTGCCAGTGGATCTCCGATTACCTCCGTTTCACCCATAGACAAAACGGAGAATCCCCTGAAAACCTCGGACCCGATGGCATCACCCCCTTCCTCAACCATCTCGTTCTCGACCGGAACGTCGCCCCCTCCACCCAAAAACAAGCTCTCAAGGCCTTGTCTTCCTCCACCGTGCCGTCTTCCAGCACGGCGAATTCATCATTCAGACTCCCTTGGCACCCCGGGAATACCAACGCCCTCCCACCATCCTTAGTCGCCCCGAAGTCCATGAACTCCTAGGCCTCCCCAACCTCGTAGGAGAGACTTCTCGCCTCTCCACGTCCCAACCAAAACCCCTAACCAAAAACCACAAGCGGAAACATAAGCAAACCATCCGGACCACTCCACCCGATGAGGGATGGAAGTGACCACCCACAGACTTCTTTTTTCGCGAAGCGGGGATTTTCCGTCGCCAACACGCCCATCGTGGCCCAAAGCCACGCTCTTGGTGCCGATGCCGACTTTCTTCGAGACCTAGGAGTATCTCCGGTCAACGCAGGATCCCCACCTCGCTGGGAAGAAGGACTGGGATTACCATCATCGACCTGCTAAAAGTCGGAATGATCAGGAGCGGAAAAATTGTCACCAACATTCACCTTTCCATCGGAATTACCCGGACCCCCCGAGTAACAAGGTGAAAGGCAGACCCCCCGCATAATAAAACTGCTCTGCAAAAAAACGAAACCTACGACCAAATGAAAAACTACAATGACAGCATAGCATTGGTGGCAGCCGCAATTGTGATTCTCGCTGGATCGATCGCGATTGGAACGGGAGCGATTGCGGAAGCTCTTCCGGAACACCGTGGCCTTCAGTTAGGAGGGTTCGCGGAGGCTGCTGGAAAAGTGCTCCTCATTGGAGGCTGCATCTTCTTCGTGTGGATTTTTTGCAGGTATCTCAGTGGTCAAAAGGGGGATTGAAAGCCCATTTCCATCTTGATGGAAAGCCGTTAACGAAAGCAGATAATATTGCCGGGAAGCTCTGACTAACACAAGCAGAACAAGGCGTCGCAGATCAACGCACTGCCCGCTGCGAGTAGAAAAATCCAATGAACGCTCAAACCCTTAACCAGACTTCGGAGCGCGCTCTCGGCAGGGCGTGACTGGACTCAAATGTAACTGCTGTGACCTTATGGCGGGGTGGGGCTAAAAAAAACCCCGCAGGCCTGAGCCTCCGGGGTTTTGAAAGAGAGAATCTCGAGAGAGATTTAGACAATCTCAGCCGCGTGGAAGTCCTGCCAGTCCTCGAGGTTATTGAGGTTCACGGCGTCAAGGATGGCTCCGTTATCAGCGATGCCGACAGCTGCGAGGATTCCTCCGCGAGTCGCGTCATCGTGATTGTAGCCCACAACAGCAGCGTTGTGTGCGTCGATCTTGCCGGCATCAAGAGATCCACCGCTTTGGTCAAGGATCCACTGCTCGCACTGAGTGTAGGTAGGCTTGTTTGCCTTGATGTAGTCGAGGAAGGCTTCACGGTTGATGCCAAGCGCGTCGAGGGTCATCTGGTCGAAGCCAGCACCTGCAGCAGGGTAGTCGGCATGGAGTTTTCCAGCAGCATCCAGAGAAGCTTTTTGCCAGAGACGTGGAAGGTGAAGAACTCCGAGAGGTCCGGCGATACCGGAGGTGACAGTAGGAATGATTTGGCTCATTTCAGTAGTTTCGTTATTGGTTTCTGTAATCAGAGGCCAAGGCGTTTGGCAACTTACGAGGAGTGTTAGCCAGATGGCATATGTATGGCAAATAATTAGTGTGTTTTAGGGAGAGTTCGCAATGGAGCTATTTGGGAGATTCAGTCTCTTTGAACTGCTTCTTCCAATGTTCGATCCGCTCCTTGATTCTCTTTTCCATCCCGTTTTCGCTAGGAGTGTAGTAGGTTCGTCCCTCGGGGAGGTAGGCCTGCGGGGTGAAATTCCCTTCGTAATCGTGCGAATAGAGGTAATTCATGGCGGCCTTATCGGCGCCTGATCCCTCGGCCAGTTCTTTACGGAACCTCGTGCGGAGATGAAGGGGGACCGGGAGGGTGGCGCCTTGGGCAATGTCGGCTTGGGCAGCTCCGAGCGCGGCGTAGGCGCTGTTTGATTTCGGGGAAGTTGCGAGGTGAACGGTGGCGTGGGCCAGGGGGATGCGGCCCTCGGGCATGCCAATGAATTCGAAGGCTTGTTGGGCCGCCATGGCGACCTGGAGGGCGGAAGAATCAGCCAGTCCGATATCTTCTGAGGCGGAAATAACGAGGCGACGGGCGATGAAGCGCGGGTCTTCGCCCGCGTGGAGCATTTTGGCAAGCCAGTAGAGGGCGGCATCGGGGTCGGATCCTCGGATCGATTTGATGAAAGCGGAGATGGTATCGTAGTGCTGATCGCCATCGGAGTCGTAGAGAACCGCCTTTTGCTGAATCGATTCCTCGGCGATGGAGAGGTCGAGGGTGACGACTCCCTTGTGGGGTGGAGAGGTGAGAATGGCCAGTTCCAGGGCGGTGAGAGCCTTGCGGGCGTCGCCATCTGCTTTCACCGCGATGTGCTCCAGCGCTTCCTTTTCGGCAACGATCTTCATCTTTCCGAATCCCCGTTCCTCATCGTGAATCGCCCTTTCTAACAGGGGAAGGAGGTCTTCCTTGGCCAGAGGTTCCAGTTGGAAGACCTGCGAGCGGGAAACGAGGGGGGAATTGACGTAGAAGTAGGGATTGTGGGTGGTTGCGCCGATGAAGCGGACCGTGCCGCGCTCCAGATGTGGAAGAAGGGTGTCTTGCTGGGCTTTGTTGAAGCGGTGGATCTCGTCGATGAAGAGAACGGTGGTTTGATTACGAAGCTTGGCAAAGGTGCGGGCCGCTTCGATTTTCCCGCGAATTTCTGCGACATTTGACTCGACGCCGTTGAGTGATTCAAAGCGGGATCCGGTCGTGCGGGCGATGACATTGGCGAGGGTCGTTTTGCCCGTTCCGGGGGGGCCATAGAAGATGAGAGAGGTGAAACGGTCGGCTTCGATGGCGCGACGGAGGAGCTTTCCTTCGGCTAAGATATGCTGCTGCCCTGCAATTTCCTCGAGAGAGTTAGGGCGCATGCGGGCGGCGAGGGGCTCGTTGCTCCTCGGAGAACCCTCGGGGGCGGGGCTGTCTTCGGGGATGAACAATGAATCCATACACGGATCAAAGGGACTTAGGACAAGGTATCCAAGGAAAAGAGGAGGAAAGGGTAATACTTTGCGATTGCAAGCGCGGCTGTCTGGTTCAACGATTAAACTCTCGCAGAGTTGCGGACTTACCTCGTGGAGCTCATTTTACAAAATCTCATTTCGCCAGTGACCCTGGCATTTGCCCTTGGGATGATCGCCCGGTGGGTTCGCAGTGATCTTGAGATTCCGAGTGCAGTTTATCAGGGGCTCTCGATTTATCTCCTTTTTGCGATTGGCCTCAAGGGTGGGGTATCGCTCTCGGTAACACCGGTGCGAGAGTTGATTGCTCCTGCAGCGCTGACACTTGTGTTGGGAGTGCTCACGCCGCTCTCCGCCTTCTTTTTCTTACGTTCTCTAGGTAAGCTGGGGAGAACAGACGCGGCGGCGACAGCGGCTCACTATGGTTCGGTCTCGGTAGTCACTTTCATTGCTGCGATTGAAGCCGTGAAGATCTCCGGAATGGCTTCGAATGGTTATCTTCCGGCGCTTCTTGCTGTTTTGGAAGTGCCTGGAATCATCGTAGGGCTTCTCTTGGCTCGCGAGAGTAAGGGGGCTGGAATGAAAGCGGCGATTCACGATGTCATCACAGGTAAGAGTATTTTTCTGATGGTTGGTGGCTTAGTGATCGGGGCCCTTTGTGGTCCGGAGAAGATCGCGGGTGTCGCGCCCTTCTTCATCGCTCCATTCAAAGGCGTGCTTTGCATCTTTCTCCTCGAACTAGGTATGGTGGCCGCCGGGCGAATTCAGGACCTTAAGGCGGCCGGGTTCCGGCTTATTTTACTGGGATGTTTCCTCCCTCTTTTCCACGGATCGATCGCGACGGTTTGCGCGGTTGCGGTCGGAATGAATCCCGGTGGTGCTGCTGTCTTTGGGGCAATGGTTGGAAGTGCTTCTTACATCGCAGCTCCCGCGGCGGTGCGACTTGCGTTGCCCAAGGCGAGTCCCGGGATTTATTTGACTCTCTCGCTCGGAGTGACCTTTCCCTTTAATCTGGCGCTTGGAATTCCTCTTTTCCTTTATCTGGCTAAGAATGCGCCGAAATTTTTATCATGAAAAAGAAGCTATCTTTGGTGACGATTGTCACAGAAGGAATCCTGAAGGAACAGTTCTCTGAACTCCTGCAAGAGAATGGCGCGAGTGGGTTTACCATTACTCGCGCAGAAGGGCAGGGCTCCAGAGGAGTGAGGGCGCGTGACTGGGAGGGGCCGAATCTTCGATTTGAGGCAATCGTTTCGAGCGCCGCAGCGGACCAAATATTGGCGGCGGTGGAAAAAAAATACTTTGAGAGTTATTCTGTGATTGCTTGGGTGAGCAACGTTGAGGTACTTCGTGGAGAAAAATTTGTAGGAGAAGAAAACGTATGAAGACACTTAAGCATCTTTTCGAAAGGAACTGGAAGTGGGCCGAGAAGATGACCTCGGATGATCCGCATTTCTTTGAGCGTCTCGCTGATCAGCAATCGCCCAAGTATCTCTGGATCGGCTGTTCGGACAGCCGGGTTCCTGCGAATCAAATAACCGGGCTCGATCCTGGTGAGGTCTTTGTGCATCGGAATGTCGCGAACATTGTCAATCAAACCGACCTAAATATGCTGTCGGTCCTTCAGTTTGCGGTCGAGGTTCTAAAGGTTGAGCATGTGATCGTCTGCGGGCACTACGGCTGCGGAGGAGTGGCGGCATCGGTCGATGGAGTTCGTCATGGGCTAATCGACAATTGGATCAAATGCATCGGGGACGTCGCCGAGACTCATGCCGAGGAACTGTTTAAGCTTGAGGAGGACGAGCGACTTTCGCGACTTTGCGAGCTCAACGTATTGGCACAGTCAAAAAATCTGACGAAGACCACGGTCATTCAAGATGCCTGGGATCGTGGACAGGCTGTCGATGTGCACTCGTGGATTTACAGCTTGAGCGATGGCCGCATGAAGGGGCTGGCTGATCCGATTTCGGGCTCATAGAAATCGGAGTTCACTTTGTAAGAGGCAGGTGGGCGCTCTTTGGCTAGGCTCCTTTTTAGTGAAGTCGGAAATCCAGTATCGGCCATCGCGGTTTCGATCAGTGTAGGTGATTTGTGGAATTATATCTGGATCGACTGGTTCGGGTGGAGAATGTGGGATTTTTTCTTTTGGTTTTCGATCGTTCTTTCTTTGGTTTGTATTGCTTTGTTTAGATCGTTGTCTTGGACGAAAAAATGGCGGGTGCGGAGGACGTTGGTTCTGTGCATTTTTGTGACTCTTTGTGTCGGGTTTCCGATGTTGATGATGTCGAAGGAGCGCTCATCCTATGAGTTCGCAAAAAAACAGGTTGAGTGGGCTGAGGAAGAGCTTGAGGGGGGAATAAGTATGGTGGTGATTGGCTGAAGAATTATTACGACCAAACGCTTGCGATGATTGAGCGCTACGAGGCACAGTTTCCTGAAAAAGTGATCAAGTAGAGGTGGCTCTTGCCAAGCACGGGGTCTTGGACTGATACTAAAGCCGTGAGCGATTCAGAGCAGCCGCTAGTTGGTGTGGTCATGGGAAGTGATTCCGATTGGCCGACGATGGAGAATGCCGTCAAAGTCCTTGAGGAATTTGGGGTGCCTTATGAGGCAAAGGTAGTGAGCGCTCACCGCACGCCGGAGCTTTTGGTGGAGTATTCCAAGTCGGCTCAAGAGCGTGGCCTGAAGGTCATCATTGCAGGAGCTGGAGGAGCGGCTCATTTGCCAGGGATGGTCGCTTCTATGACGATTCTTCCAGTTCTCGGCGTTCCGGTTCAATCACGGGCGCTCAGCGGGATGGATTCGCTTTTATCGATTGTCCAGATGCCGAAGGGGATTCCCGTGGCGACGTTCGCGATTGGGGATGCGGGCGCGGGAAATGCCGGGCTTTCGGCAGTTTCGATCCTTGCGACTGCCGATGATTCACTTTCGGACAAGCTTCAGGAGTTTCGCGACAATCAGCGCGATACCGTTCTCTCCAAGGTTCTCCCGCCTCAGCTCAAATAACGATGGTTTTACCTGGAGGAACTCTCGGCATTCTCGGTGGCGGACAGCTCGCCCGTATGCTCTCGCTCGATGCGCGGCGCATGGGATATCGCACGGTGGTCTGGAGTGGCACTCCGAAGGCGGAGCCCACCGAAGGCGTCTCGGATGTCGTGATCAAGAAACTTTTTGATGATGAAACGGCGCTTGCGGAGTTCTGTGCGCAGGTGGATGTCGCGACGGTAGAGTTTGAAAACATTCCTCTCGAAACGCTCACGGCGGTGGAAGAGAAGATCGGGCTTTATCCTTCGGCCGAAAGTATTGGGGTGAGCCAGCATCGCTCGCGCGAGAAAGCCTTTCTTCGTGAGCATGGAATTCCTTGTGCGCCTTTTGCGATGGTGAATTCACTAGAGGAACTCGAAGAAGCTTATGCCCAAGTGGGCCCCGTCGGGGTCTTAAAGACAGCGGCATTCGGCTATGATGGTAAAGGTCAGGTTAAGCTAACCTCGGGAGACCAGCTTGCTGGCGCGTGGACTGGAGTGGGGGAGGAGCCATCGGTTCTTGAGGGCTTTGTTGATTTCGATTGTGAGATTTCCGTGATCATTGCGCGGGGAGCAGACGGTGAAATGGTGTCCTATCCCGCGGTCGAAAATCGCCATCGTCACCACATCCTTGATCTTACGATTGCGCCCGCGCGGGTTGATGAAGCAGTTCTCGCTGACGCGAAACGAATCGCAGAGAACTTGGCCGAGGCTCTTGATTATCGGGGGCTCCTTGCGGTGGAGTTTTTCGTTGAGAAATCAGGGCGGGTGCTTGTGAATGAAATGGCTCCACGTCCGCACAATTCGGGTCACTTTTCCATGAATGGCAGTGTCACTTCACAGTTCGAGCAGCAGCTACGAGCGGTGATGGGGCTTCCGCTAGGCTCGCCAGAAATCCTGAGTCCGACGGTGATGTTGAATCTTTTGGGAGATATGTGGCAGGGGGAAAGTGGCACACTCAATTCCGAAGCGATTCTCTCAACCAAAGGGGCAAAGTTGCATCTCTACGGGAAGAGCAATCCGAGTGGACGCCGTAAGCTAGGTCACGTAAATCTTGTCGGAGGCGAGAATGTCCTGGAGCGGGCTGAGAAGCTTAAGGAGAAGCTTCTGGGGTGGAGCTAGGACGATTGATTCTGAAGGTGAAGTTTCTTTGCCCTAATTTGAGGTCGAGATTCGCATTGGGGTTCGACTGCTAGGAATTTGCTTTTTGCGGGAGGGCTTTGAAGACGCCCTTCGGACTGATTCGCGCGGTCTTCTTCGTCGATCCTGACCTGACCGACAAGTGGCTGCGTCACACGGCGCTCGAGGAGAAGTTCCAAGCGCTCGGTCCGAGCAACGATTCGCCGGCTACTCGCGATTCGTTGTTGTTTGAGAGCGACACGCTGGCCGGGACGCACGAGCGCCTCGGCCACGTCGATGGAC
>Ga0308005_10000143_pt1 | contig 26402 bp, 19 predicted proteins | sample Neamet67_FD_203142 | JGI IMG/M metagenome (GOLD analysis project Ga0308005, IMG submission 203142) | Marine microbial communities from water near the shore, Antarctic Ocean - #67 | ecosystem: Environmental > Aquatic > Marine > Unclassified | place: Southern Ocean | collected 2014-06-07 | reverse complement strand
TGTTTGCGCCCGGGGTGCCCCATGTGGGGAAAGTGGGTGCGAAACGAATTGAGAAGGCGTTGGGAATTTGAATCGAGGGCCTGGCGATTCATTGGGAATTGTTGAGGTGCTTGTGATTCGGGTTTGAGGGGAAATAAAAAAGGCCCACCGTTTGGTGGGCCTTTTTGAAAAGTGTTGTTTCGGAAGGGGTTACCAGCCGCCGCTGTCACGGCCACCACGGCGATCACGGTCACGACCACCACCACGGCGATCATTGTCACGGCCACCGCCGCCACCACCACGACGATCTCCTCCTCCACCGCCGCCACCACCACCACCACCACCGCCACCGCGGTTTTGTTGTGGGCGACGCTCTTCGGCTTCGTTTACGCGGAGATTACGACCTTGGAGGTCGACTCCGTCCATTTCTTCGATGGCTTTGCGAGCAAGGTCGTCGTCAGCCAGAGTGATGAAGGCGAATCCGCGTGGGCGGTTGGTTTCGCGATCGAGGGGGATGAATAGGTCTTCGATGGTTCCGTAAGCAGAGAAGGCTTCACGGATGTCCTCATCTGAGGCGCTAAAGGGCAGATTGCCAAGATACAGTTTCATAGTCTTTGAATTAAAAACGCAACCGAAGCGGGTATCCATTTCGGCTGCGTGTGAACAAGCTGACTTGAAAATTTGAAAATGCGAGAGATTGTTCTTATTTTTGCAAAAAATAATTATGGGGGCGAATTAGTCGAAACTCAGCGTTTTCTCGCTTGAGATGAAGATTCTAGTTCCCGCAATCGCCGCTGAGTTCATTTTTTCTCTTGGAACCCAGGAAGTAAGTTGGGTGAAGCCCCCAGCAGAGCTGCCGTCTCCTGCCGCGACGTCTCTCTTATGGGGACGGTGTTTGCGAAGGAGGAAGAGAAGGTTGTTCTTTTGAAGAATGGTGATCGTGAATTGAATTGGCCCTTGCGAAGGCTTCAAGGAATAAGCGATGCGATTGATTTTTAGTTCGTGTTGAAATTAGAAGCGCTCCGTTTGCTGCCGCAGGCAGAGCGTTGCTGTCTTAGGGTTTGCGCACTGAAGGCGGGCTGGTAAGCTATGAGCACTATGAAATGGCTATTGCTGGGTTTAACGGTTCTTTCGTCTCTCGCCTTTGGGGGAGAGATAGAGGACTTTGTTGATGAGGCAAAAAAGAAGCACGGAGATTTTGGAGAAAAAGCTGCGCGCTTTTTGGTGGATGGGATGCCCAAGTCTGATCGGGAGACTTTGAAGAAGGATTTCCTAATGACGAACCTCGACCTGGCTTTGAAAGCACGCGAGGAGTTCCCATGGTCGAAGAATGTGCCGGAGGATGTGTTTTTGAATGACGTTTTACCGTATGCCTCGCTTGATGAAACTCGTGAAGGATGGCGGTTCTTTTTCCATCCAAAGTGTGCCGAGTTGGTCAAGAATGCCAAGACCACGACGGAGGCGGTGCAGGCGATCAACAAGGGGATTTTTGATCTGATCAAGGTGCATTACAACACGGGCCGGAAGGCTCCGAACCAGAGCCCGTCGGAATCGATCAAGTTGGGAATGGCGACGTGCACTGGATTGTCGATTATTCTTGTTGATGCGTGTCGCTCGGTGGGCGTGCCGGCGCGGGTTGCTGGGACAGCTTTGTGGGCGGACAAGCGGGGGAATCACACCTGGGCTGAGATTTATGATGGGGGCAAGTGGTTTTTCACCGGGGCAGATGAGTTTGATGCCAAGGGGCTGAACCGGGGGTGGTTTACCGGTGACGCTTCCAAGGCCATCGAGAGCCAATGGCAGCATGCCATCTGGGCAAGCTCGTGGAAGAAGACGGGCTCTCGCTTTCCCATGGTATGGAATATCCGGAATCAGGAGGTGTCGGGGGTGAATGTGACGTCGCGGTATGTGAAGAAAAAGAAAGCGGCTGCCGGGGCCGTTTATTTTCGCGTCTGGGATGCGAAGGGAGGGAGGCGTTTGGTGACGACTTTGAACGATTCGGTGAAGACGAGGGCGGGCACTGCCGATTTGAATGACATGGCTCAGATGGCCGTGAAAGCAGGAGAGAAGATGAAGGTGACCTTTGGAGGCGAGACCCGTGAGGTGGTTGTTCCCGAAGGGAAAACGGTGGATCTTTATTGGGACCAATTGAAATGACAGCAAGACGTTATCAATGTCAGCGGGTCGAAGGTCCGATCAAGATTGATGGTTCGATGACAGATCTGGCGTGGGCGGAATTACCTTGGACGGATGATTTTGTGGACATCACGGGCGATGAGGCACTGCGGCCTTACTATCGGACGAAGGTGAAAATGGCCTGGGACGATGAGTATTTTTACGTAGGGGCCGAGCTTGAGGAACCGCATGTCTGGGGGACAATTATGCAGAAGAATGAGATCATGTTTGAGGACAATGATTTTGAGGTCTTTATTGATCCAGATTGTGACGGGCTGAACTACTATGAGTTCGAGATTAATGCGCTGGGGACGATTTGGGAACTGAGTCTGCCAAAGCCGTATGGTGAAGGTGGAGTCCCTATCCTCGGTTGCAATTTGCCGGGCTTGAAAAGCGCGGTGCAAGTAAGGGGGTCACTGAACAATCCCCGGGACGAGGATGAAGGGTGGTCGGTGGAGGTGGCGTTTCCTTGGAAGGATCTGGCGAAATATCACAAGGACGGGGCCCCACCGAAAACGGGAGACATTTGGAAGGTGAATTTTTCCCGCGTGCAATGGCAGCATGAGGTGGTGGATGGAAAGTATGTCCGTATTCCGCCGCATGGGACGCCTTTGGCAGAAAGTCTAAATCCCGAGGAGCAGGAGCATCCGGAGAACAATTGGGTGTGGAGCCCCCAACACGCGGTTAACATGCACCTGCCCCAAAGATGGGGGGAGGTGGAGTTTTGTTAGATTGAGAGTGCGAAGAAGAGGCAGCTGGTAAGAGGGATCGTTTGGCTCTTATGTTTTGCGCTGGGATTTTTTATCATCAAGTGATCCGGCCCCGGCGGATAATTCGGCAATTGCGGGAAGAGGAAGAAGAACGGAGTGACGAAGAAATGCGCGAACTCTGTCATGCGGCGATTTGCTGGGGGGATCCCGACTCCCACCTTTATCTTATGAAAATCGGGGCTGAGTCTTCGATTCCATATTTGATTCGGAGTTTGAAGCGAATATGAGGGGAATGGCAGCTGCTCGAAGCAACATGGGATTGATGGCCTGAAGAACCTAAGCGGGGAGGATTTCGAGGATGATACGGAAGTCTGGGAGAATTGGGCTGATTCTCGTGAAGAGATCAGTTGAGGTAGAGGAGTTTTCCAAAGACCCAACCGGTTCCATCTTTCACGGCCCCAAGAGGGCCGGGAATGCGGTCGCGGTTGATGGAGAGATCGAGAGTGGAATGTGCTACTTTTGACTGCATGGATTTCATACGGGCTTCCATTTGGTCCAGCTCGGTTTGGACGCGGCTGAGTTCTTTTTCGATCTTAAGAGTGTCTTCGATCTTGGTGGCTCGTGAGAGAAGGGAGCGAAGGCGGTCCCGGAGGGCTCGTTTGTTTTTGAGAGCGGCATCGAGGTCAAGATAGGCCGCGGTGATGTCGGTCATGTTAACCCGGCTTGAAGTGACTTTGCCAACGCTCTCAAGCGATTCCATGAGGGAAGGAAGTGAGACTGCCGGAACACGGATACTGGCGCGGTAGCGATCGTCGGTCAGACTGGAGGAGGTGATGAGAGCGTTGTGTTTCGCAACGAGGGAGACCGATTTGTCCGAGCTCGATTTCAGAGAGCGAGATTTCATGCTCATGGAGCCGGAGCGTTGGATCTGACGTGCGGAGGCGGGGGCTGCTCCGGGCGCCATGGCATCCATAGCATAATTAGAGGAAGCGCAGGAGGAGAGAAGGGCGGCAACAAAAGCGGATAGGATGATTTTCATCGTGCTGCAAAAACAGCATTTAGAAGCGAGGAGCGCAAGCTTTTAATGGTGGAAAAACAGCATTTAATATTGGCTCATCATGCCAAGGAAATGAGGTGGTGAGAAACTAGCACCGAAGATAGTTGGCGATCCCATAGATGAGATTTCCTTCAAGCAGAATTCCAAAGCAGGCGATCCCGAAGAGGAAAGTAACCCACCCAACGATTCTTTCGGCGCGTCTGCGATAGGTGAAGAGGGCGCAGAATCCCCAGATAACGGGCGGAATTACGGGTATGATTGCGAGGGGGCGAAAGCGGGACCTGGAGGGGATGACAATTGGGAGGAAATAGGCAAAGAAAACCGCGCAGGAAAGAGTTATAAGGGCCCTCTCTCTGGCGCGGGATAATTCTTTGAACTTCACGGGCTACTCGCCCTTCAGCTCGGACTTGAGGACGCGCTCGGGTTTGTCTTTGCCGATCCTAATTGTATGAGGGGCGGCGGAGTAGACGGGGAGCTTGCCTTTGGACTTCTTCAGACGAGTGGTGTAGAGGATCTCCTTGGTCTTCTCGTTGATGACTTGGACAACGGGATTTTTGAGATCAACTTCGTAGGCGAGATGGCCGGTGGCTTTACGGCCATCGTTGTCGCGGGAGTTGAAGGTGATAGGCCAGCCGGGGAACTGAGAATCTTTTTCGGTGGTGACGTCAGTGAAGCGCTTGTAACACTCGAAGGTGACTTTGCCGGTCTTCTTGTTGAAGCGGGCGAGGCCATAGCCGTCGGAGCGCTGCTTTTCGTCAGCACGCTTGGTGGGGTTGGCGTAGGCGAGCATGGTGATTTTGTTGCCGAGGCCGTCGAGGTAATTTCCGGTCCAGGGGAGTGGGGAATTGGCAACAGGATTGGGGCCGGCTTTAGCGTCGGAAGGATGCCACCAGCGACCGTAGATGGTGTTGACGAGAGCGGGGGAGGTAAAGGCGTAGGGGCCGTCGTCGAACTCATCGATGCCGTGGCGAACGGAAACGGCGAGGTGTTGGTCGCCGCAGAGGTGGGTGGCGTGGGCGCGGCGAACTTCGCGAAGGGCGTTGTTGCGACCGGTTTGGGGCCAGGCGTTGGAGTCGAGGTCCGCGAGGAGCCGGTTGGTGGGACCGCCGTGAATGTGGACGGCTCCGCAGAAGGCAGTTTGACTCAGAACGACTTTGAGGTCGGCACCGGTCCAGTCCTGTGACCAATTGTGGAGGAATTTGAGCTGGCGGTCGCCAAGGAGTTTGAGGCCTTTGGCATCCACGGCTTTGCGGTCATATTTTGGATCGTTGATGTGGTCGGGGCGGGGGCCCATTTTGGGGATGGTGCCTTCGGGGCCGGTCTTGAATTTACGGTCCTCAAGGATAGCGAAGGAAATGCCGGCGTAGGTCAGGTCGGTGAAGTAAACGCTGATGCCACGCTTGATGGGTTTTGGATCGACGGGGTCGGGGAGGTGCCAGGTTTGCTGGCGCTGGACCATGTTGACGTATTCGGGGGCGTAGAAATATCCGCCGCTGGGGCCGGCGGGCGTGGTGGCTTTGATGCCTTCTTCTCCCCAAAGATTGGCCTGGCCGATGTCGTGGTCATCGGGAATCGTGATGGTGGGCCGATCTCGCATGATATCGCGGAACTGCATGCCGAATTCAAGCCAACCCGAGGTGTGCTGGGTGTGGTGATAGGTTTGATCTCCGGCGAAGAAGAGGATGTCGGGATCCTGGGCGATGAGATTTTTGACAATCAAGGGACGCGGTCCGGTGGTGCGGGAGGAATTGCAGGAAAGGTTGCCGACCACGATGGTGTCTTTATCGGTGGGCTCGCGGCGGATCTTGCCTTCAAAGGTGGCCTTGTCCGAGTGACGGAGGCGATAAGCGAAATTCTTGGTTGCGTCCCAATTCTTGATGCGGAAGTGGGCGGACCAGCCGGGGTAAACAATGGTTTCTTTGGCGATCTCCTTCCAGCTCTCTCCGTCCTTCACTTCGAGACGGACTTCCTGAGTTTCGTCCGGCTTGAGGGGGAAAAGCTGTGCGGTGAGCTTTAAAGTGCGTTCTTGAAGGGTGTAAACTGCAAAGCAAATGACCTCCTCGCGCGGGACGTCGAGGTTGATCATGCGTTTCTTCTTCTTGGCGGATCCCTGACGTTTCCACCAGTCGGAGGTGGCCCGGTTATCGAGACTGGAATACTTTTCGCCAAAGAGCTCAGCCGAGGTCGGCATGAGTTTTCCAAAGGCGGGTGAGACAGCCAAAAGGGCAAGGAGGAATAGCTTCATGGAGTGGAAGATAGCAGGTGTGACGAACGGTGACAATTTCTCAGACGACTGAAGTGGCTCTGCTAAACAAAGCAAAAGAATTGCCGATGATGTGAACTGGTGTTTGCCCGGGCAATCACTCCGAATAAGGCTAAATGAAACGAAAAATAAGGGGCCTTCCGGGCGGGTTTATACTTCGCGATGCCAAGGGAGCTTTCGTTCTCAAACCGTCGCTGGGCAACCCGAACAATGACCATAAGATCTCCCCATGCCTTCCGCGTAAAACGGCAGTTGAATAAATCGGGCGTGCTGACACCGCATATCAGTGATTTTTTTGGTTGAGCGGCCGGACTCTCCGAGTGTCATGATTGGTGATCAGCGTGCGGGCTTGGGTTGATTCGTTCTTGGTCGGGATTTTTCGTGTGGAGAAAAAGAAGCTTGTTTGATTTTCAATATTATTGTCGAAGTGATTTAGCGGCTCGCCGCTGTTATGATGTTTCGTATTCTTTTTCTCTTCGTTGCTCTCTCTCATCTTTCCCTGCTTTCAGCCAAACAGCTATCGAAGGTCGAAAATTTCGCGCTCATTGACCACGAAGGAAAATTTCATGAACTCAATTATTACTTGAAGCTTCCCAGGGTGAAAGGGTTGGTGATTTTTATTCAGGGAAACGGATGTCCGCTGGTGCAGAAGCGGATTCCAGAGTTGGACCGAATGAGGACGGAGTTCGAGAAGAGAGGGATTCTTTTTTGCATGCTCAATGCCAACCTCCAAGATGAACTGGCGGAAATCCGGAAGGAGGCGGAATCTTTTAAGATTGCCATGCCTATTTTGAAAGATGAGGCCCAGATTGTGGCCCAAGCTTTGGGGGTGGAGAGGACGGCAGAGGCTTACCTGATCAGTGCGAAGGGAAAAAAGATTGTCTATCGGGGTGCCGTAGATGATCGACTCAGCTATCAGACCGAAAAACCAAAGGCGGAGAAACACTACTTGAAAGATGCCATTGAGAGTCTTCTTGGAGATCGGGCGATTGAGCCCGCGGTCACCGATGCTCCGGGTTGCAGAGTGACCTTTCCCAAGTTTCCCGGGGGATTGACCTACACCAGGGACGTGGCTCCTATTCTCGCGAAGAATTGTGTCTCCTGCCATTCCAAGGGAGGTCTGGGCCCTTTCCCGATGAGTAATTATCGTAAGGTGGCGGGTTGGTCAGACATGATTGCCGAAGTCATCCTGACAAAACAAATGCCGCCCTGGCACGCCGATCCGGAGGTTGGGGAGTTTTCCAATGACTGCAGTTTGTCGCCGGAAGAAGCCCATAAGATTGTTAGCTGGGTGGCAGCAGGGAGTCCGAAGGGAGAGGGGGCGGATCCACTTGAAAATTTCAAGGTTGATCTTCCCAAGTGGCATCTTGGAGAACCGGACAAGGTCATTCAGATTCCGACGCAGAAACTGGTTGCCGAAGGGTTTTTCGACTACCGGTATGTGACAATCGATAATCCTTTTGATCGAGATGTTTGGCTCACCGCGAGCGAGATCCGACCCGGCAATACGAAGGTTTTGCACCATGTCATCGTGACCTCGCATGCGGCGGGGAGACGAAAGCCGGCACAATGGATCACTGGATACGCGCCCGGAACACAGGGGCAAAAGTATCCCGCCGGAAGTTCGGTGCATTTGCGCAAAGGGCACAAACTCCGCCTTCAACTTCACTACACGGCCTCCGGGAAACCAGAGATCGATGAAACGCAGTTGGGTTTTCATGTTTCCGACAAACCGACTCCCAAGATTTTTCGCACCGCGATTGTTGCAAATTCCAAGTTTCAGATCCCTCCCGGGAGTATGAACTACGGAGTTTCTAAAACTCATCTCTTCCCGAAGAACGTGACTCTTTATGCCATTAATCCTCACATGCATTTCAGGGGGAAGTTCATGAATTTTGAAGCCGAGTTTAAAAATGGGCGCCGCCAGGCTCTTCTCTCCGTGCCCAATTATAATTTCAATTGGCAGCGGACATACGTGTTTGAGGAACCTCTCAAACTACCTGCCGGATCCCGGGTTCATATTCGGAACGCCTGGGATAATTCTCGTTTTAACCCCTACAATCCAGATCCGCAAAAGACAGTGAAGTGGGGCGATCAAACCTTCGATGAGATGTTCTTTGCGACGCTGGGGTATATCGAGGATTGAGTGGGAATGCTTGTGTGATTGGGAGAAAAACGCGATATCCCTGCCATGGAGTTTGAAAATGTCACTGCAGTTGCTGCGGGCAATGTGTATTTTGAAGGGAAAGTGGTTTCGCACACCATTCTGATGCCGGATGGGGCGAAAAAGACCTTGGGTGTGATTTTGCCAGGATCCTACCACTTTGGAACCGGGGCGGCGGAGATTATGGAAATAGTCGAGGGGGCTTGTTCTTATGTCCTTGATGGTGGAGAGAGTTCGCAGAAGGTCGCGAGTGGCGGACGTTTTGAAGTGTCGGCTAATTCAGGTTTTACGATCACGGTTGAAGGTGGGCCTTGTCACTATGTCTGCAGCTTTGTTCAGTAGGATTCGATGATGAAATAAGCGCTGGGTATTTTGGCGGGATTATCGGGGCGTCTTTGGGCATCGCCCGCGAAGTTGATTTTTGACGCCGATATGGGAAATGACAGTGGAGAAAGATGGATTCACCTCGTTTACGAAGGGCAAGGGTGAGCGCGTTTATCTCACGGTGGATGAGAGGTAGGCGGTGCGGGTGGAGGAGGCCATTTGTGCAAATGGGGAACTCGCGGCCGAGGGAGGTTGGGCTACTTTTTAGCTCCGGGGTCGGCGCGAAGACCGAACTTTTGCGGGGTGAGTTTCCTGCTCACGGGCTTGAGTTGTTTGGCGGGGAGGCGTTCCTTATTTTTGGCGATGTCATGCCATTGGGCGACCATTTTTTTGAGACGGGCGGGGTGTTTCTTGGCGAGATCGTTGAGTTCGGTGCGGTCCTCGGCGAGGTTGTAGAGTTCCCAGCGGCCCATTTTGGCTGAGGCGATTTTCCAGTCGCCAGAGCGGAGGGCGCGGTCTTTGGCAAAGTGGAAGTAGAGGGGATCGTGAGTTTTACGTTTTTCACCAGCGAGAATGGGAAGAAGTGATTTTCCGACAAGGGGATCGATGGTGCGATTGCCAACCTTTTCCAAGTACGAGGCATTTCCGATATCGAGGCAGGTGGCCATGAAGTCGATGAGGTGTGCGGGTTGATTAGTGGTTGAACCTGGCTTGGTTTTAAGAAGGGATTTTGGTCCGTGGACGATGAGGGGGGAGGAGATGCCGCCTTCGTGTTGGTTTTGTTTGTAGAGACGGAAAGGGGTGTTTCCGAGGTGGGCCCAACCGACGTCGTAGCACCAGTAGGATTTGGGATCCCAAGGTTTGAGTTCTTTACCACGGGTGCGGTCGAAGGGACAGGCTCCGTTGTCGGAGCAGAACATGATGAGGGTGTTGTCGTAGAGTTTCTTTTCTTTCAGGTGCTTGATGAGGCGGCCGATGTTCTGGTCGAGGACATCGATCATGGCGGCGTAGACTTCCATGCGGTCTTGTTCCCATTGTTTGTCGGCGGGTGAGAGGCTGTTCCAGGCGGGGATGTGGGCGGCGCGGGGAGCGAGTTTCCACTCGGCGGGGAGGAGGCCGGTGTTGATCTGCTTTTCGTGGCGGCGCTGGCGGAGGACATCCCAACCTTCGGCGTATCTTCCGGCGTATTTTTTGACGTCGGCTTCGGGTGCTTGAAGGGGGTAGTGGGGAGCGTTGTAGGCGCAGTAGAGGAAGAAGGGGGTTTGTTTTTTGTGCTCATCAACGAAGTCGATGGCGTAGTCGGTGATGACGTTGGTGGTATAAAAGGGCTTTCCTTTGTGAGTGATGGGGACTTCCCAAGGTTTGCCGTCGAGGCGGAAGGTTTTGTCACCGGTGAAGAAATTGGTGGCCCCGGAGAGGTGGCCCCAGTAGCGCTGGAAGCCGAAGTCGGTGGGTTGTTTGGAGAGGTGCCATTTGCCCACCATCATGGTGTGGTAGTCGGCGGGGGCGAGAACTTCGGCGATGGTTGCTCCGCGGGAGAGTGATTCGCTGCCAGCTTGATCACAATAGAGGCCGGTGAGGAGGGAGACGCGGGAGGAATGGCACTTGGCGGTGTTGTAGAACTGGGTGAAACGGAGGCCTGCTTTGGCGAGAGCGTCAAGATTGGGGGTTTCGATTTCGGAGCCGTAGCAGCCGAGATCGGAGAAACCGAGGTCATCTGCCATGATGACGACGATGTTTGGGCGGGTTTTAGCTTGCGTCCATATGGTGAGGAAGAAGGTGATGATGAGAAAGCGCATGGCGCGAACTTATTGGAATTTCCTTGGAGAAGGCATAAAAAAATCAGCCCACCAAGGAAGGTGGGCTGATGAAATTATCGAGAGAATCCGAGGAGGAATACTTCTCCCAGTTCGCGGTCGGAAGAGAAGTTATCGAAGATGGTTTGTCGGGCTCCTCCGGTGGGCGCAACGTGGACACTGAAGGTGCCTGTCTCAGTCAGCGGAACGTTTTGGAGATCGACCCAAACATCGTAGGAAGTATCTGGCATGAAGGTGAGACCGGAATCGTTCACAGGATCTCCGATTCGATCGATGGCTTCGAGCCTGAGTGCACCATCGCCGGCCTCGCGGACAAGGCTGACAGAGGTTCCGACGTTGGAACCTCTGGTCTACGACAAAGCGAATTGCTTTTTCGTTGAAACCAACTTTTGTGGCAACGGGGAGATCAGCTTCTTCGCCACTCAGACAGAAGCGGAAGAACAGGGCGCGGGAGGAGTTCCCCTGAATTTCATCGCGTGGCCAGAAGGAGAGCCAATCGGGCTTCAGTGTTCCGCTCTGCCCCGAGATGAAATGAGCACTTAGGACCAGAGTTGTGAGGGTGTGATCTTTGTCTCCTTGCCAGAAACGGGCGTTTTGTCCATTTTCCGTGAATGTTGAAATCAATTCTTTTTTTCGCCGCCTTGGTGTTGTCCCCGCTTGCTGCTCCTTTAAAGCCTGCGTTCCAGCCCGCAAAGGAAATCGAAGGCCTTCCCAGGGTTCTTTTAATCGGTGATTCAATTTCGATAGGCTACACCTTGCAGGTTCGTGAGTTGCTTAAGGGAAAGGCCACTGTCCAGCGTCCACCGGTCAATTGTGCTGCCACTATTCATGGCCTAAAAAACCTTAATTCATGGCTGGGAACCGGGGGGAAGGGTAAGAAATGGGACGTGATTCATTTCAACTGGGGCCTCCACGATCTCAAGTACATGGGGCCAAATGGCGAAAATTTGGCTGATCCAAAGGCAAAAACTAGCCGGCAGCAGGTTTCGCCTCAAGAATATGAAAAAAATCTCCATCAACTTGTGAATCGGTTGAAGAAAACCGGTGCCCGGTTGATCTGGAGAAATACCACTCCGGTTCCCGCAGGGGTGAGAGGCAGGGTTCCCGGCGATTCATTGAAATACAATGCGATTGCGGCAAAAGTGATGAGCGAGTCTGGGGTTAATGTTCAAGACATGTACTCCTTTGCCAAAAAGAACGCCACCCGGATTCAGCGGAAGGCGGATGTTCATTTCACGAAGGAGGGATCTCTCGAGCTGGCCAAGGAGGTTGTTAAAGTTCTCAAGATCGAAGCGCCCTCCAAAAAGTAGAGGTCCGAGATCGTCAAAACTTCCAAGGGTCTTGTTTCTGTTTCTGCTGATCTGGTTCAACTCAAGAATTGCTCATTCCGGGTGGTTGCATACGGAAGCAAGTGGGGCGACGGCGGTGATGATCTGAAGGTGAGCGATTTTTCGATCCCCCGTTAATCGAATCAGGGAGGAGGAGTTATCCAGCTTGAGATCTACAGAGGTTACTTGCCATCGGGCTGGCACGCCCTATAACTCGCCGAAACATGATGAACCGCATTACCTCCGCGTTTGCGGCGACCAGCCTTTTTCTCACAATGTCTTCTGAAGCCCAAACTGCCGGAGCCCTCACCCCTGACCTTCTTTCCAGCCTCCGTGATGGCTATCAAATGGATGCTGGTGACCTCGCCCGCCACAATGCCGTCACGAACACTGAAATCAACAAGCTGGCGCTCAACCGAAGTGTTATTGCCGGTGAAGACGGGCATTTCAGCCACAAGATCAAAGGGAAAGGGATTACCAATCAAAAATCTTCGGGACGCTGCTGGATGTTTGCAGGGTTCAATGTCATGCGCCCCAAGGTCATCCATGAGCAGGGTCTTGATCAGTTTGAGTTTTCGACCTCCTACCTTCAGTTTTGGGACAAGATGGAGAAGTCCAATCTCTATCTCGAGGATGTCATCGAGTTGCGTAATGCTGATCGCCTCGACCGCGAGTGGCTCCTGATCAACGAATGGATGGTGGGTGATGGTGGGTGGTGGAACTACGTCACCGGCCTGATTGGAAAGTACGGCGCCGTTCCTGCCTCGGTGATGCCGGAGACCCATAGCAGTGAAAATACCCGCACGATGAATCTTGTTCTGGATCGCCTCTTACGATCTCGTGCCAATGGGTTGTTGGAATCTTCCAAAGAGGGGGCAGGAGTTGCGCAACTTCGGGCCCAAAAAAACAAGGCCCTTGCTGATGTCTACCGTTTCCTCGTGATCAACCTCGGTGAGCCGCCGACGGAATTCGAGTGGCGCTACAAACCCAAGAAGAAGGACGAGGATAAAAAAGAGAAAGCCGAAGGGCTCCCTCCGGTCGAAGAGCAGTTGACCAAGGTGAAAAAATATACCCCGCAGTCATTCTATCAAGAATTCGTAGGTGTCGATCTCAATGAATTCGTCTGCCTCTACAACGATCCCAGTCAGAAAACCGGCGCTCATTTTCGTTTTCACCGTGCCCGCAATATCGCCGGCGCGAAAGAGATGCACTTTGCCAATATCGGGATTGCCGAGATGAAGGAGATCGCCGTGAAGTCTGTTTTGGCTAACGAGCCGATGTGGTTCGCGGTCAACATGGGCTTTGACCAATCAACCGAGCACGGCTTGATGGAGGTGGACCTTTTCGATTACGAAACCCTCTTCGGCCTTGAACTTGATCTCTCCAAAGCGGATCGCTCGCGGTTTGGCGCCGGAGCTTCCAACCACGCCATGGTCCTGATGGGGGTCGATCTCAAGGAAGGGGAGCCCCAAAAATGGCTCGTTGAAAACAGCTGGGGAGATTCAAAGGGGCGCAAAGGTCAATGGACTCTTTATGATGCTTGGTTCACCGAGCACGTCTACACGATCATCGTGAATAAGAAGCACGTCCCCGAAGCCACTCTCGCGATCTTTGATCAAGATCCAGACGTTCTGCCAGCCTGGTATCCCGGGGCAAAAGGCATTGAGAAGCGTTGATTTGATGGAGATCAACGAGGTGTGCCAGAGAACAAAATTCCGCCAAGGCTTCCAGAGTTTGGTTTCGACGCTTGCGATTTTGCATCCCGCCCAGGATGGCAATGCGACCCGCCAGACTCACCATGAGGCGAAATCCGATTCGGAGTTTCTTGATCTCGGCAACCCGGGTCCTTCGGCGACCGCCGCAACCTCATTGGCGACCGATGATAACCCGTTGGCAGAAAAATACTCCTCCACCCGGTTAGCCATCTTGCTGATCGTAAAGATGAGGGTGGTGGGATCTATCGCGCGATAACGTGATCTGTCAGCCGTTCCGCTATGCCGAAGTTTTGTGGTAGGATGAAGAGGACTCAAGAAGACGAGGAAGGATATTTTGTAAAAGCCACTTGATTTGACTAATTAGTCAACTAGCGTCTTAGTGTGTCTCGAAACACCCCAACTCGGGTTAGGCTTCAGGAAGCTCTCTACGAATTGATGTGGCGGCAAAGCTATGGTCGCGTGACGATAGATGCGATTTGCGAACGTGCCGGAGTCAAAAAGAGCTCGTTTTATCACGCCTATCCCGACGAAGTGACTTTCGCCATCGAAGCCTTTGAGTTTGCCTGGAAAAACAAAACTAAGCCCTGGCTCGAACCTGCGGTCGCCGAAAAAGTCGTGGGAAATTTTCGGCGCAGCAGCCGCTACATCACCACCGCTCTTCGTGATGCTCAAACCGAAGATCTTATCGAAATTGATGATGCCGACGAAGTCGCTCGCGATGTCCTCACTCTGGTCGAAGGTGACCTCACCCAGGCCCGCATCACGAACTCCGCCGATCCAATCTGTCGATTGCCCCTCAGCGTGGGGCGCCTGATCGCCCCCCCTTCAAATTTGACTGTTTCGTAAAATTTCTGCCATGTTGTCCGATTCTTCTACTCATCGCATTCATCCCATCGTGGTCCTCACCCTCGCGCTTGTCGTGGTTGGGGCTACCTGGTGGGGGATCAAGAGCTTATCCAATGCCAAGCCCAACGAAGCTCCCACTGGAAAGGCCCCGGGTGGCCCGCCTCCCGCCACTGTCATTATGGCTCCTGTCGAAAGCCGCCTTTCTGCCCAAACCCAGACTATCGTCGGGACCCTTCGTGCCAAATCTCGTTCCGACATCGCGGCCCGGGAAGCAGGCTCCATTCTCACGATCGAAATCGACGAAGGTGACCTTGTCAAAAAGAACGATGTGATTGCCACCCTTGATGGTCGTCGGCTCACCGCGCAGATCGCCGAAGCAAATGCCGAAATCACCGTTGCCGAGGCTCTGGTTCATCAGAAAAAATCGAGGGTCAAACGAAGCGGGATCGATCTCGCAATGAAAGAGAAGCTTTTCGCACAAAAAGCCATCTCCGAGTCCGAAGTCCTTGATGCCCGTAGCGCCAATAATGTCGATAACTCAGTCTTCAAAGCAACTGAAGACTCTCTCAAAGCCGCCCAATCTCGTCTCAAATTTCTCTCGGTTCGGAGTGAAGATCTCAAAGTGCTTGCCCCTTTCGATGGCCGTGTCGTGGCCCGCCATGCCGAGTTGGGCGAGTGGGTCGCAGCAGGCACCCATGTTGCAACGCTGATTTCATCTGGCGAGATCGAAGCCTGGCTCAAAGTCCCCGAACGTTTTGCCTCCTCGGTTCAAGGAAGCAAGATTCCCGTGGAAGTGACCGCGACCGGACAGATCGTCATTTCAACCGCGCTCACCGTCATTCCCGAGGCTGAAACCTCAACCCGCACCTTGCAAGTTGTCGTAACCCTCCCCAATGCGGATGGTAAACTTCTCCCCGGCTTGTCGGTGACCGCTGATATTCCCGTCACCACCAAAAAGGAACGTCTCGCGGTCCCGGTCAATGCCGTCGTGCAAGGCTATGCCGGACCTGGCATTTTTGTTCCTCTGAAAAAGGACGACTCTCCGTTGCCTGTGGCGCGCCGTCTCCCCGTGGAAGTTCTCTTTCAGGACAATGAGTTCGTTTATCTGGAAGCGGAGGGGCTCAAATCCGGCGACCAGGTCGTCGTCGAGGGCAATGAACGCCTTTTTCCTTTCCAACCGCTCATCATTGCGACACGCGAAAGTGAACACCCCCGGCAACCACAAAAGTGAACGCTGAATCTTCCAATACCTCGCCGGGAAAACGAGGCATCATTGCCACGGCTGTTTCGCAGCCAATCACGGTCGCCGTTGCCACTCTGCTCGCTGTCTTCGCCGGGATCCTCGCTGTCACCGTCGTGCCGATCCGCATGACCCCGGAAGTTTCCTCCGTCGTTGTCTCCGTGGTCACTAACTGGGAATCGGCTTCTGCGGATGAAATCGAATCAGATGTCATTGAGGAACAGGAAAAGGTCCTCGGCGAAGTCACCGGCCTTGTTTCCCTCACTTCAACCAGCGCCAATGGACAGGGCTCCATTCGAATGGAGTTCGAAACCGGAACCGACATCGAAAAAGCCACCGCTGAGGCCCTTCAAAAACTCGACGAAGTTCCCGGCTATCCTGATGGCGTTCTCCAGCCGCGCGTCGAACCGGTCGATATCGAATCGGTCGACTACATCGCCTGGATCGGCCTCGCCTCCAGTGATCCTGACTTCCCTGCCGAGACCCTTCACGATCTCATGGACCGTCGCCTTCGACCCCGCTTTGAGCGCATCGACGGCATCTCGCAAGTCGGGGTTCGTGGCTCGGTGCAATCCGAACTTCACATCATCATCGACTCCGCCGCCATGGCGCAACGCGGCATTACCTACGCCGGCCTCCGCCAGGCAATCAATGCCGCCAATGCCAACTTCTCCGGCGGTAAACTCGCGGACGGCAAACGCGATATCCGCATTCGGGCAACCGGCCGGTTTGAGACTCCGCGTGACATTGAAGGTATGATCATCCGCCGTGATGAAAGCGGGATCATTTATCTTCGGGACATCGCCGAAGTCAAAGCAGCCTTTAAAGAGCCAACCTCATGGGTCCGGGCACGAGGCATTCAGATGCCATTCTTCAACTTCCAGCTCGAACGCGGAGCCAATCTACTCGAGACCATGGAGGCTCTTCGTCAGGAAATCCGTGAGCTCAACGAACCCAACGGACTCCTCGCCCAGGAAGCCCGCGATCTTGGCATGAATGGCACCCTGGAGCTCGTGCAAACCTACGACTCCACGACCTACGTCGAAGATGCCATCGACCTGGTCCAAAGTAACATTTTAGTCGGAGCGGTTCTTGCGACCCTCACCCTTCTCTTCTTCCTGCGGTCGCTTCGCACGGTGGGAATCATCGCCTTTGCCATTCCGGTTTCCGTCATCGCTTCGTTCGTCGTCCTCGTGGCCCTTGGGCGCTCGATCAACATCATCTCGTTGGCCGGGCTCGCCTTCGCCGTCGGCATGGTCGTAGACAATGCCATCGTGGTGATCGAGAACATTTACCGCCACCTTGAGTTTGGAAAACCCCCCAAGCAAGCGGCGCTCGATGGCGCGAAGGAAGTGGGCGGCGCGGTGGTCGCATCCACCATGACGACCCTCATTGTCTTCGCTCCCATTCTACTCATTCAAGAAACGGCGGGCCAACTTTTCCGCGACATCGCCCTTGCCATTATGGTCTCGGTGGGCCTTTCGATGATTGTCTCGCTCACTCTCATTCCGGCCGCCGCCGCCCGATTTCTAAAACCGGAAATGGCAGAAGGACAAAGTGCCTTCGACAAGCTTTTCAGTGGGAAGTTCTTCCGAATCATCGGTGCTCCGTTCCGTCCCTTTGCTTGGCTCTTTCTTAACCTTCCCCGGCTCATTGGTGACTTTGTGGGCTGGCTCATTGACTCGACTCTGAGACGAATCGCCGTCGTGATTGTTTTCGTTTTGATGACGACGTTCGGCGTGAAGATCCTCCTTCCTCCACTCGACTACCTTCCCCGCGGAAACCGGAATCTGATCTTCAGTCTTCTCTTCCCCGCACCCAGCTACAATCTCGAAGCGCTCTCTGATACCGGTGAGCGAATGGAAGCGGTCGTCGCTCCGGCTTGGGAGGCCACCGAGGACAAGTTTCAGGTCGAGAAAGTCCTCCGGGGAGGCGCCCGGGATCCCGATCATGACTCACGCGTCGAAGTCCCAAGAGGCATGGGCCAGCCGGGCACGGTCATGCCACCGCCCCTTGAACATTACTTCCTTGTCTCCTTCGAAGGCCGTATGTTTCAGGTCGCCATTTCCAAGGACAAGAAACGGGTCATCGATGGGGTCCCCTTGCTCAATGCCGCGACCGCCGGAGCGAACGCCCCGGATACCCGTGCCTTTGCTTTTCAGATGCCTCTCTTCCGCGTCGCTGGGACCACCGGTTCCGCGATCAAGGTTGACGTCAAAGGTACCGATCTCGATGCCGTGGCCGCCTCTGCTCAAAGCCTTTTCATGAGCTTCATGCAGGCCTTTGGCCCCGGGGGAGTCCAGCCATCGCCACCCAATTTTTCTCAACCTCTGGAAGAGCTTCGCATCGTTCCCAATGACGAACGTCTTCGGGAACTCGGGATGACCCGGACCGACCTCGGCCTCGTAGTGCAAGCCGCAGGCGAAGGCATTCTCCTCTTCCGTGACTACGAGAAAAACGGAGAACTCAAGGACATGAAGATCATCACCGCCGATGCCCTTGCCGACCTCCCCTTCGAGGCTCTTCTCACCAAGCCCATCGCCACTCCGAATGGAGACATTGTCGATCTCAGCTCCATTGCCTCTCTTCAGAAAGTCCTCGGTCCCGAGCAAATTCGCCACGTTGATCGGCTTCGTGCCGTCACCCTCGAAGTCACGCCGCCGGGCTCCATGGCCCTCGAAGACGCCATCGCCAAGGTCGATGAACTTATCAAGGCGCAACAAGCGGCGGGGGCGATTGCTCCTGGTGTTCAAGTCGAGATCGCCGGTTCCTCGGATGCCCTCGGCGAAATCAAGGAAGCCCTTCTCGGCGACGGCTCCTTCACCGGCCTTTTCAGCAGTTCGCTCTTTCTGGCCCTCTTCATCGTCTACCTTCTCATGGTCGTTCTTTTTCAAAGTTGGTCCTATCCTTTGGTAATTATTCTCTCCGTTCCTCTTGCCACGGTGGGTGGACTTCTCGGCCTCTATCTCGTCCACCAGGCCTCCCTCGCTGATCCCTACATGCCGGTTCAGAACATGGATGTCCTTACCATTCTTGGCTTCGTCATCCTTGCCGGCGTGGTGGTGAACAATGCCATCCTCATCGTTCATCAGACCATTAACTTCCTGAAGGAAGACCCCACCCGCGATGCCAACGATGCCATTCGCGAGTCCGTCTCAACCCGTGTGCGCCCCATCCTCATGTCAACTCTGACCTCCATCGGTGGCATGCTCCCCCTCGTCCTCCTCCCCGGCTCCGGATCGGAACTCTACCGTGGCCTCGGCGCCGTTGTCGTCGGAGGCCTCGCCGTTTCCACCATCTTTACCATGTTCCTCGTTCCCACGGTCCTGAGCATGGTGTTCTCATTCAGCAAGCCGAAGGCTACGGAGCTTGGACTTCAGTCCGAACCCGGAACCTAAGCCCTCAATTCAATTGCTCAGACTAAAGTCCAAGCTCCGTAAAATGAAAGCCTTTCTCCTTCTCCTTCTCACCCTCGCCAGCTGCACTGTAGGTCCCGATTACGAGAAATATAGTGACGCTGTTCCGATTCAATACAAGGCGGTGGGGCTCACCGCCCCCGCCCCGTCCGGAAACTGGTGGTCTTCCTTCTCAGACCCCAAACTCTCCTCCCTCCTCAAGCAGGTCGGGGAAGGAAACCCGCAGGCCCGTGCTGCTTTGGCCCGCGTTGATCAGGGACGTGCTATTCTCGGGCTTCGCCGTAGCGACCTTCTCCCCGCCGTCACTGGCGAGGCCCTGGCAACCCGGCAGCAGGATTCCACCCGTGATATTTTCTTCATTCCGCCGGATCCCTATTCCCGTTTTCGCTCGGTCCTGAATCTCAGCTACGAGATTGATTTCTGGGGCCGCGTCCGCCGCAGTGTCACCCAACAAAACTCTCTCATGCAGGCTGCTGCTGCCGACTACGTGACGGCGCTTCTCTTGGCAAAAGCGGAAGTTGCCCGCGATTATCTGGCCCTTCGGCATCTCGACGATGAGATCCAGCTTCTGAGCGGCACCATTGCGCTTCGCGAAGAGAATGAAAAACTCGTTCAGGCCCGCGTGAATGCCGGCGACACCACGGCCATCGATTCGTCCCGTGCCCGGAGCCAAACCGAGACCGCACGGGCCGAGCTTCACCGTCTCACCCACCGTCGCACCGAGCTTGAAAACGCCATTGCCGTTCTCATCGGCAAAAACCCCTCCACCTTCTCTCTCACCACGGCAGCGCCCCCAAGAACTCCCACCATCCCATCCGGAATCCCCGCCGACCTCCTCCGCCGTCGACCCGATGTTGCGGCCACCGAGCGACGGCTTGCCGCTTCCTCCGAGCAGATCGGGATCAATCTCGCCAACTATTACCCTCGGTTCAGCCTGACCGCAACCGGCGGATACGCGGCCCTTAACACTTCGGATCTCTTCCAGCGCAATAGCCAGCTCTGGAACGTCAGTCCCAATGTCGTCTTCCCCATCGCCACTTTCGGACGGAAGAAAAGGGACAGGGACCAGGCCCTTGCGAGTTACCGTGAAGCTCTTGAGAACCATCGTCAATCGGTTCTCAACGCCTTCCGCGATGTCGAGAACGCCTTGTCCGGAATCACCAACCTCGACCGGGCCCTTTCTGCTCAACGTAAGTCTGCGGAAGCCGCCAAGGAAGCCTCCCGTCTTGTCACACTCCGCTATGAAGCGGGCCTTGTGAGTTTCTTCGAGGTTATCGATTCCCAAAGGCAACAACTCCTGGAGCAACGAGCTCTTTCCCAAACGAAAGCGGCCCGCCACCAGGCCACGGTCCAATTGATTCAGGCCCTCGGGGGCGGTTGGCGCTAAGTGCTCCAAACGGCCTCTCTTTTCGTGACTTTGAAACCCCTCGTCTTCTTCTCATGGAATGAAAGCTTCCATGGTTCCTTTTAAGGTACAGCTTTTTTCTGGAGTTCTCCGGGCCGCCGCAGTCAGGGAGGCCCCATCCAAACCAATGAGCATCATGACGAGAAAGACCGCCCGCACTCGCCGGAAGAAAGCCGTCGCCCCCGGACAACCATCGCGTCACTCAATGCTCCACCTGCTATTTTCGATGGAAGAATTTGAAGGCGGTTGTGTAGGATGAATTACGAATTTCGACAGTATTTCTCATCATGGAACCCATTCTATTTCTGATCTTCGCCACTTGGCTTCTCGTTCATCTCTTTCGAACCAGCGACCGAATCAATCGCCTGGAAAATTCCGTCAAATTCTTTCGCGAACATTTGTTCCAAATGGAGAACCAGTCGGTGAAACCGGTTTTCGATGAAACTGAGACCTCCGAAGTTTCTCAAGATCGCCCTCTCCCCCCGGTGCTTTCCGAACAAGAGATCAAAGAGGCTCTCTCTCCGCCACCTCTGCCAATGCCAGAAAGCAAGCCTGGGGAGAAGCTGGCCTCCGAGACGCTTCATCGACATCCCAAGGAAGCAAAACAAAAAACGGAAGCGACTTCGTTACGGAAACCATCACCACTCGCTCATTCCGCCTTTGAATGGCGACTGCTTCTCGGAAAAGTGAAGCTCTGGCCGCCCACCGGCCAAAATGCCGAAGCCACCATTGCCGCCTGGTGGCTGGTCCGGATCGGATTGATCATCGGCATCATTGGCGCCGTGTTTTTCGGCGTCCGGATTGCCGAAGACACCTCACCTCGGCTCCGCCTTGCCGCCTTGGCCGGGATCGCCGCTGGGGTCATCCTTCTCGGGGCGTGGTTGGAAAAGCGATTGGCGGATTTCGGCCGACTGATCTCGGCAGGCGGGCTCGGTCTGGCATATTTCACTGCTTTCGCCGCGTATGGCGTTCAAGCCACGAAAACCATCGACAATCCCGTCATCGGTTTCTTCGTCCAGGCCATCGCAGTCGGCGCGGTTATCGCGTGGAGTCTTTGGAAACGTGACGAGGCCATTGCCGCCATGGCAATGCTGCTCGGATTCGTGGTCTGCTGGTTTTCGCATCACCATGACCTCGATCATTTCGTCATCACGGGGCTCCTCTTTCTTGCGACGGGCGCTAGCTGTCTGTTTGTGCTTCGGCGATGGCTCTGGCCTTTTTGCGTCGCCACCGCCGGCTCATGGTTTGGTTTTCTCATTCTCGCGGTCGGTGAATGGCCGAATCCCGGACAGGCGCCCTCTTTCCCTGTTCTGTTGATTAGCCTAGTTTTTCTGATCACTGTTCTCGAGGCTGCCAATTTTCTGGTTCAACAAAACGCGCCCGATTCAGAGCCCACAAACGCGCCGCGCTGGCGTCGCTGGCTCGCCATTGCCAACACCACCTTTGCCGTCACCACCGGTTGGCTCGCGGTGCGCCTCGCTTTTCCTGAGAGAATAGAGACGACCCAATTGGATGCCTTCTATCTCACCTTTGCGGCGCTTTTCGGAATCTTTGCGGGGTTGCGATTCTGGAAGCATCATCCCATCGCCATCACCGAAACCTTTTTCCTGAAAGCTGCCGGATTGCTCGCCTTGTTCTTCGTGGCGTGGTTCGATGGCCCAACGCGTTGGCTCTCGCTTACGGTTCAAGTTGTCATCGTCCTCGTGGCGTGGCGCCGCTCACAGTTGAAACTGATCGAAGTCGGCTTCGGCGCCCTTCTGATCGCTGCTCTCGGAGTCATCTTTCACGATGCCTTCGCATACGATCTCCAGGAGGCATGGCAGTTTTTCACGATACGTCATCTTGTTGGCGTGCTCTCCATGACCATCCTGTCAGGTGCGCTCGCCCTGTATGCTCGCTGGTCGCCGACTTTTGACAAACCACAACGCGATCTCGATCCGCGTGGCGTTTTGCGATTTTTCGGCGCTCTCGCCGTGGGCGGAGGCCTGCTCGCGTTGGTCTTGCCCGAATTGGCCATCCCCATTCAGGTCGGTCCTATCCTACTGCTTTCCATCGCCTCGCTCATCGTCGCGGCTCCTGCCGCCGTTTTGCGCCGCCTCCCCCCGGTCGTCGCCGGATTAACGATCCTGGTCCCGGCATTCTTCATCTTTTTCCAGATGCCCGACTCGACTGCCCGCGCGGCGAGTGGTCTCTGGACTGGTGTCTGGTTTTCTGCCCTCGGTTTCGGACTGGCAGAAATCGTCCTGAGACTCCGGAGAAGCGATTGGGCCCTTGGCAACATCGTGCGATTCATCTTCCACGGACTTGGCGTGATCTCCTTAGCCTTGACTCTGGCACGAGCCTTCGACGCCCACGCGTCCTCCCTCCCACTGCTGCTTCCCGTCCTCGGACTCTTTGGTTTTGCGCTTGCCGGAGCTTGGGCCCTGTTTCGGCAGAGTGCAAACTCCCCAGCGGAGCATCTTTCGAAGAATCCCGGCAGTTCCTGCCTGCTACAGTTGATGTTGGCTTTCATCATCGGCCTGATGACGGTTTATACCGGAAATGAAGTTCTGGAAGGATCCCCTTATCGCCACTCCTTCCTGGCCCTGGCAGCCGCTTTGCTCTTTGCCTCAGCTTTGTTCACTCGCAATGCCGTTCCCGCGCTTGCCGGCGGTGTTCCTTTTCTGTCGGCGGTGGCCATGCATTTCGCGCAATTCGATGGAAACTCAATTTTCGCTCAGCACTTGTTGGCCGCTATTCTCATCATCGCCGTTTGCCTCGCCACGGCGATCGCGTTGAGACAATCGGTTGTTCTACGCCGCTTTCCCTCTGTTGTCTGGTTCGATGCCGCGCTGCATGCTATCGGACTTCTGCTGATTCATTGGATCGCGTGCTCCCATCTCGGTTTTTCGGAAATGTTCCTCGTCGCCGCTCTCATCGCGCTGGCGGTGGTGATCGCCAATCGGCGCTTCCCCTTCCAGGCCCTCGCCGCCGTTTCCGCTCTGATCCTGGTTTTTGCGATTGTCGGAACGTCCGTCGGAGAACTTGCCCATCGCGACGCAGGTGCTCAATGGCTCTGGTGGCTAAGCGCCTTGGCCATCGGCGGCTGGCTTTGGTTCAGTCATTGCTGGTTTCATCTCGGTGAAAACGAAGCCATCACTCCTCCAGTTCGACGTGGACTTTTCATCGCTCATGAAGGGGTCGCCGCCATTGCCTTGTCAGTGGCAGGATACCACGCGCTCAACGAACCGTGGCACCTCGTCTCGCTGGCGGGCTTCGGCGTCTGCCTCGCTGCGCTTGGTCGCCGAGGTAGTTTTCCCGCCTCGAAATGGTGGTCCCTGGCCCCTCTCAGCGTCGCGATCTTTGGCGCCATTCTAGTAATTCTGTTCGCGATTTCCGATCCTCCGCTTCACTCTCTGATCGCAATTTCCCTCATCGCAGCCCTCGTCGCCGGTCACGGGATCATCCTGATTTGGCGAGAACCAAAAACTTCAAGATCACTTGCCTGGATTCCTGCCCTGATCGTTCTGATCCTCGTGCTCCCCGCGTATGCCGACGATCATCTCGGTGTGGGTTCCCTCGCCACGGTCTGCTGGGGCATCACGGCCGTGGTCCTGTTCGTGGCCGGTCTCGTCGCGGGTCTCCGTCCCTACCGGCTGGCCGGTTTGATTGGACTGGGAATCGCCATGATTCGGATGTTTATCGTCGATATCGATGACTCGCTGTATCGAATCTACGCCTTTTTCGCCATCGCGGCGGTCCTTCTCGGGGTCGGTTATCTCTATCATCGATTCCGTCATTTGATCGAACGACCCGACCCGACGACCTCAGAATGAGTGGGAAAAATCGCAAAGCCGGGGGTAGACATGTCTGGATCTGCTCACCAGCCCAGAGGCGCCCTCCGACGAAGAAACGATTCATGTTGCCATCAAACGTCTTCGCGCTGCCCTAGCATCTGAGGAAAGACCTAGTCGGCCACAAGAAAGCCTGTCAGCGCTGCAACATCCTTTCGTGATCGATCAACTCCGGCTCACCTGTCCGAGGCACGCGATGCCGCCGTCTTGCTACTTCTGGAATGTCAGCAAAACATGAGAGAATGTAAGGTTTACTTTATACCCCTCAGGAATTGTGTGCCCCTTACCTTCTGTCGGGGATACTCGACATCGGGAAAACAAATTATGATGAAGATGAAAGTGGAGACGCGAAATATCTGAAAAAGATGGCCGCTCTAATAGCTGTCTTTTTAGCGCTTCTTGCCGTGCAAACATTCGCGCTCGAACTCTTCGACCTCGGATATTCGGGCAAGATGCTGGCCGCCCTGGCGCCAACAGTCCCTGTGTTTTGCATGCTTGTTGCGACGGTCAAAAATTATCGAGAAATGGATGAATTCATGCAGCGTGTTCAAGGTGAATCGCTGTTGTGGACCATCAATGTCATTTGTTTTCTCTCCTTTGGCTATGGAATGCTGGAAATGGTCTTGGGCGTCGTCCCGCCGATCGGTGTGATATGGATATTACCGGCGGTTTGCCTAGGATCCGGTCTGATGAATTTTATTCTGATGAGACGCGATCATGCAGAATAAACTACGCGTCCTTCGGGCGGAAAAAAGATGGTCCCAGGCGGAGCTTGCAGATCGTTTGGGTGTGTCACGGCAAGCTGTCAACGCGGTTGAAACGGGTAGACATGCCCCCTCTCTCACGCTCGCCTTCTCGATCGCCGATGTGTTTGAGAAAACGATTGAAGACATTTTTGAACCGTCATCACCCCCCTAATCGTTTGTGGAGTGGTAAACGCTTCGGAAGGCGAGATCACTTCTCCTAATTTGTTGATCAAACCGTCGCGGGAACAAGCCGTCGCCCCCATAAATAGGGCACGTTCGGGAACTTCATTTCATAAAAATGAAGCGAGATTTTCCCATCTCAGCATTGTCCACGAACCTTATGAATCCCTTTAAAAGGATACTTGTCCGCCTTGATCTGAGAAAAACTGACCCCATTTCACATTGAAAGCAGGTTACCAGAGGCGCCCTTTAGATTGGCGAGGTTTGCGTTGCGCAACCCAACTTGCTGCTTGCGGTATTCCGTAAGCCCCGATAGAGCCAATCAACAGGATTAGCTCCATCCGACTTCCTCCAATCCTGTCCGGCAGGCCCAGAGAGACGCTGGGGAAAAAAGCAATTCGCTAGAATAACCCAGTCACACTGGAAAATATATCACCTATGTCCAAGTTTGAAAACTACACGAGCACCAGCGAGAACTATGACCTGACCCGGCAGCCGGTCGGTCTGGAGTTAATCTTCGGAGCCTTGGCCTGCGGGTCCCGGCCCCTCGGCGAACAAACCGTCCTTGATGGCGGATGCGGGACGGGCAACTACCTGCCCGCTCTCGCCGGCAAGGTGGCGCGAGTCGAAGGCGTGGAGCTCAACCCGGGAATGCTGGGGACGGCACAGAAAAAGATGGCGAACTATCCGCAGCTGCGGTTGCAACAGGGTTCGATCCTCGAGCTTCCCATTGAAGACAACTCTTGCGATGGGGTCGTCGTGAACTTCGTGGTCCACCACCTCGAGGATGGTTCCGATGCGAGCTTCACCGCGACACGGAGCGCGGTCGCAGAGTGCCACCGTGTCCTCGCCCCGGGCGGAACCCTGGTCATTCAAACCTGCTCTGCCGACCAATACCGGCAAGGCTATTGGTATTCCGCGCTCATCCCTTCCGCGATCGACCGGCTCATCCGGCGCTACATTCCCTTAGACCTATTGGAACAGGGTATGAGCGATGCCGGTTTGAAGCCGGGTGGCCGCTTGGTATCCCTTGACGCAGTGCTCCAGGGAGAAACTTACCTCGACCCGCTTGGGCCGACACGGAGGGAGTGGCGCGACGGTGACTCAAGCTGGGCCCTCGTCGAGGAGGGGGAAATGGCAGACCTGATTGCCAAAATCGAGCGAATGGTCGCGGATGGCTCGATGGACGAGTTCCTCGCCGGGC